>Ga0247719_1000663_pt1 | contig 18406 bp, 18 predicted proteins | sample 41E_DmetaG_FD_189046 | JGI IMG/M metagenome (GOLD analysis project Ga0247719, IMG submission 189046) | Soil microbial communities from hillslope of Landscape Evolution Observatory, University of Arizona, Oracle, AZ, United States - 4-1-E_D | ecosystem: Engineered > Artificial ecosystem >...
TCGACACCCCCGAGAACGCCGGGTTGGCGATCGCGACATAGAGCAGGCCGGACTGGCCGAAGGCGATGCCGTCGGGCAGCTCGCCGGGCAGGTACTCGTGGAACGGCTGCAGCTCGCCGGCCGGCGGCGCCGGCGCTCCGGGCCCGGGGAACGGCAGCGTGTACACGAACGACCGACCCGACAGGTCGGTCGACACGGTGATGTACAGGTGCTCGCGCTGGGGATCGAAGCGGATGCCGTTCGCCCCGATGTATTCCGAGGCCAGCCGGTGGTCCTGGAACCAGACGGTCGGGTGGCGCTTCCCGTCGGGCCCGGGGACCGGCTCGATGCGCCACACGGTGGCCTGCGTCGAGTCGGTCACGTATGCGTTCCCCGCCTCGTCGAAGGCGAGGTCGTTCGGGATGGGCGGCGCGTCGTGCGGGGCCGGCGAGCACGGCCGGGTCCCGGTCGCGCAGGGGGGCAGGTCCGGGAAGGGCTCGGCATGCGGTTCCTGGGTGCCGGTGGCGGGGTCCAGGCGGTAGACGCCGAGCTGCGTGCTCAGGACGTACAGCCGGCCGGCTCCGTCGAACGCGATCGAGGAGTTGGCGTGCTCGCGGTCGAGCCGCTCCCCCTCCACGCGGTACTCGCGGGCGAGCGCCCCGGAGCGGCTGTCGAAGGCGACCACCCGAGACGGAGGTTTGCCGGTGGTGCCGAACGCCGCCGGACCGGCCACGTACACCCTGGTGCCGTGGAGGGCGATCCCCTCAGGGAATCCCGGCGGGTCGGGCACGTGCGCCACCACGCGCGCGTCGCCGAACGAGCGGCGCGCGCTGGCCGCCGTGGACGAAGCGGGCGCGAGCAGCAGCGCGACCGCCAGCGGCGCGACCGCTAGCGCCGACCACCTGCGCCAGAACCGCCCCGGCCTGGGTGCGAACATCAGGACCTCTCCGCCGGAGCCGGCTCTGGGGCGTCGGAGTTGAAGATGTCGACGGCCCAGCGCCACGACCCGTCCTCCTGGCGGCGGTGCACCACCACGTACTTGCCGACGTCGGCGATCACCGTGCCGTCCGGCGCCTCGATGGTGACGGTGGCCCGCCCCACCTCGACAGCGGCGTCCCCCCACGCCTCCAGCGAGAGGGTCTCGAGCTTCACGGCGTGGACGCCGGCCTCGATGCCAGCCCGCCAGAACGCCTCGATGGCGTCGCGCCCGGAGACGGCGGGCAGCCCGGGCGGCAGCAGCAGCCCGTCGCCGGTGTAGCAGTCCGCCATCGCCGCGGCCTCCCCTCGTTCCAGTGCCGACGAGAACCTCGCGTTGTTCGCCTCGATGGCTGCCCGTTCCATGGGTGCCTCCTTCGGTCGTGCCCTTTCCGCACCATGGCGGAAGCGGGTTGAACGATGGTTGAATCGGACGGCGGCCCGAGGGCTGGGCTGGCGGGGGTGCGCGGTGTCGTGTGGGGCGCAGGTGGAGTTCCGAGTGCTCGGGCCGGTCGAGGCCGTGGTGCGGGGGCACCCCGTCGACATCGGACCTCGCCGCCAGCGGACCGTTCTCGCCCGGCTCCTCGTCGACCCTGGCCGGCCGGTGCCGGTCGAGCGGCTCCTCGACGACGTGTGGGGCGGCGAGCCGCCGCCGGGCGCCCTGCGCACGCTCCGCTCGTACGTCTCCCGGCTGCGGGCCGCCCTCGGCGACCAAGGGGACCTTCTCGTCGCCCGCGATCCCGGTTACGTGCTCGACGTGCCCCCCGCCACCGTGGACGCCGTGCGGTTCGAGGGCCTCGCCGCCGAAGGGCGGGCACTGCTGGAACGGCGGAACGCACGCGCCGCGGCGGCCCGCCTCGCCGAGGCGCTGCGGCTGTGGCGAGGCCCGCCGTTCGCCGGGCTTCCGGACGTGCCGTTCGCCGCCGCCGAGTCGGTGCGCTTGGAGGCGAAGCGGCTCGCAGCCGTCGAGGACCGGATCGACGCCGACCTCGCTGTGGGCCGCGCCGGCGACGTGGTCCCGGAGATCGAAGCGGCGCTCGGCGAGCAGCCGCTGCGGGAGCGGCTGTGGGGGCAGCTGATGACCGCGCTCTACCGCTGCGGGCGCCAGGCCGAAGCGCTGGAGGCGTACCAGCGGGCCAGGACGTTCCTGCGCGACGAGCTGGGCCTGGAGCCCGGACCGGAGCTCCGCCGCCTCGAGGCGTCCATCCTGCGCCACGAGCTCGCTCTGGCCGAACCCGAACCGCCGCACAACCTGCCGGCGCCGCTCACGTCGTTCGTCGGTCGCGAGCGGGAGGTGGCGGCAGTCGGCCGGCTGGTCGACGGCGCGCGGCTGGTGACGCTCACGGGCCCGGGTGGCGCGGGGAAGACGCGCCTCGCCCTCGAGGTCGCCTCGCGGCTCATGCCCGCCTTCTCCGACGGCGTGTGGGTGGTCGACCTCGCATCCGTGTCCGACCCGGCGCTGGTGGCCCAGACGATCGCCGCCGCAGCCGGGATCGAGGAGCGCAGTGGCCGGCACGTGCTCGTGGTGCTCGCCGACCACCTCGCCAAGGCCCGCGCCCTGCTGGTGCTCGACAACTGCGAGCACCTCGTGGCGGCGTGTGCCGCGGTCGTGGCGCAGCTGCTCTCCGGCGCGCCGAGCTTGCACGTCGTGGCGACCAGCCGCGAGCCGCTCGCGGTGCCGGGCGAAACCGTGTTCGAGGTCGAGCCGCTCGACGTGCCCGCCGGCGACGCTCGGGAGGACCTGGAGCGTGCCGATGCCGTCCGGCTCTTCCTCGAGCGGTCGGCGGTGGCCGTCGATCCCGATGCCCTGCCCGCGGTGGCGCGGATCTGCCGCGAGCTCGACGGTATGCCGCTGGCCATCGAGATCGCCGCCGCCCAGACCCGGCTCCTGCGCCCGGACGAGATCGTGGCGCGCCTGAACGACCGGTTCCGCCTGCTGACCTACTGGAGCCGGACCTCCCTCCCGCGGCACCGGACGCTGCGCGCCTCGATCGACTGGAGCTACGCGCTCCTCGACCCGCGCGAGCGGTCCGTCCTCCACCAGCTCTCGGTGTTCGTCGGCGGGTTCACGCTGGCAGCGGCCGAGAAGGTGGTCGCTCCCGCGGAGTCCGCCCTCGACGCCGTGCGTCGGCTCGTCGACGCCTCGCTCGTGCAACGCGTGCCAGGGGCCGGTGAGAATCGCTTCCGGCTGCTCGAGACCGTGCGGCAGTACGCCCGCGAACGGGCGGGCGAGGCCGGAGACCTCGCGGGCGCGCAGCGCCGGCACGCGGAGTGCTTCGGTGACCTGGCCGACGCCGCGCTCGCGGCGAAGCTGAATTCGGTCCAGTCGAGCCGGCACTCCGAGATCGACGCCGACTACGCCAACGTCCGCGCCGCGCTCGAGTACGCGTTCGCGGAGGCCGACGCGGGCCTGGTGGTCCGCATCGTTCGCGGCCTGGGCGACTACTGGCGGCTGCGGGGCTTCCTCGATGAGGGGCAGCTGTGGCTGCTGCGGGCCGTCGACCTCGCCGGCGGCGCGGCACCGGACGTGGCCGCCGATCTGCACGGGTACCTCGGCGCGATCCACCTCCGGACGAACGAGTTCGTCGCCGCGGCCCGGCGGTTCGAAGCGGCCATCGGATGGGCGCGGCAGGACGGGCATGCGCGCCCCCTCGCGCACTGGCTCCACCAGCTGGCGTATGCGCACCGGGCCCAGGGCGATCTGGCGCGGGCGCGAGCGGTGCTGGGCGACGCGCTCGAGATCAGCCGTGCCGCCGGCGACCGGATCGGGATGGCGCACCGGCTCGGGAGCCTGGGCGACATCGCCGTGCACGAAGGCCGGCTGGACGATGCCGAGGCACTGTTCGCCGAGGTGTGGCAGCTGATCCAGCCGGCGACGGCCGACCACCTCGTTCCCTACCTCGAAAGCGTCGCACGGCTCGCGCTAGAGCAGGGTGACGTCGACGAGGGGGCGCGCCGGGCCGAAGCAGGGCTGCACCAGGCGCGGGTCGCGGGCGACGTCTGGCACGTCGGATTCAACCTGATCGCCCTGGCCTACGTCGCTCGACGGCGGGGGGAGTCGCGCCGGGCGGGCGAACTGGTCGTCGAGGCACTCGACGAGTTGTGGCCGATCCGCGAGGTCTCCGCCGTCGCGGAGGCGCTCGACGTCCTCGGCGGCATCGTGCTCGACGCGAAGGGCGCCGAGGCGGCCGCCGCGGTGTTCGGTGCGGTAGACGGGCTTCGCGCGCGCTTCCGCCTCCCGCTCGACGCGCTGATGCGGTCGTACGTCGCCGCCGATCGGTCGGAGACGGCATCTCGAGTCGGAGGTGGCCACACCTCGTGGACGCAGATGCGCTCTGCGGAGCCCTCCGAGGTCATCGCCTGGGCCCGCGACGTGGCCATGAAGACCGGCTACACGTGATGAGGCGCTCGCGTACGGGCCGCGCGCCCGGGGGACGCCGCGAGAAGCGGCGCCGATGGCGGCTGGGTCTCTTCGAATGGCCGGTCAGGCGGTGGTGCCACCTGTGCAATAGACGGTGTCACGTCGTATCCATCCGCCGTTGACGTCCAGGACGTGGATCCAGCGGAACCGCAAACGCCCAACCGGTGAGTCCTGGTGGGCGTCGGCTTCGATGATTGCGCCTCGCGCTGTGGCGACCGGCTCCCAGCGCAGGAACTCGGGCCGGACCGCGAAGTCCTGCGCGTAGCGGTCTCGTATCTGGTCGCGGCCGGTTCGTCGGTCGTGCTCGGCGCCGACGTGGAGCTCGAACTCGGCGTCGCTGGCGTAGAGCTCGGCAAGGTGGTCGAAGCGCTGCTCGGCGAAGCAGCGGCCGAGCTTCTCGGCGAGGAGCACGCCCGGTGAGGAGATGTCGTGCCAGGTCCCATTGATCGAGCGCACCTCGCCGTCGAGGTGTGGTGCCTGGTGCTCCCGGTACCAGGCGTGCATGGGGTCGGCGGCGAGCTCGGCGTAAGCGTCCTTTGAGTCGAACCTGACGGCGACAGCGACGGTCGCGGCGTCGTCCGTTACGAGCGCGGCCTGACCGACGAATCCGTGGACCTGGCGTTCAGCGACCCATCGCTGTTCTGCGCCGAGGAGTGCGTCGCGCCGGCCAGGCTTGAGGTTGGCGATCATCAAGGTGCCGTAGTCGGGCATGTCGATTCTCCTTCTCTGACGGGGCGGTTCCGGCCTCGAGGCGGTACAGCGTCGTGCCGATGCCGATGAGGGCGATGATCAGGGCGACTCCGAGCAGCACGTACGCCGCGTTGGCGAACCGTTCGATGCTGGCGACTTGCTGCGGCGACTTCCCTCGTGCGTCCATCGGAACTGTGGCCGGAGCGGGCGGGGTGGCCGGGTTGCTCAGGAGGCTCTTGGACCAGCGCGCGCCGGATCAGCGGCTTCCGTCACGTCTTCACTCCAACCTCCTGGCCACGAGGATCCCGGAAGCCGCGCTCAGGGCGGCGACGACCCAGACCGCGGTGCGAACGCCGAACGCGTCGGCGACGATGCCGCCGAGGAGGCCCCCCACGACGTAGCCGGCGTCTCGCCACAGCCGGTAGACGCCGACCGCAGTGGCTCGCCAGCTCGGGTGAGCGATGTCGCCGACGGCCGCGATCAGCGCGGGGTAGACGAGCGCGGTGCCGGCGCCGACGAGGATCGACCCGACCGCCCAGGCTCGGAACCCGGTGGCGGTGGCGATGAGGCACAGCGCAGCGCCTTGCACCAGCATTCCTGCGACGATGAGCGGCTTCCGGCCGGCGCGGTCGGACCAGGCGCCGGTGAAGAGTTGGCCGACGCACCACACGCCGGGATAGAGGCCTGCGATGACGCCGATGCGCCCGACGGAGAGGCCTTCGGCTGCGAACAGCAGCGGGAGGATGCCCCAGGCGAGGCCATCGACAGCATTGTTGACGAGCCCGGCCTGGCACACCGCCGACAGTGACCGGTCGCGCCACGACGTCCGCGCGAACAGCGACCCGAAGCCGGCGTCGACCGGAGCTGGCTCGGTGGCGGCCGCTTCGTGCTCGGCGTGGTGCCGGGTCTCCCGAACGAACAGCGTCGATAGCCCGAGGCCGAGGGCGGTGAAGGCGATGCCTAGGTAGAACGGCTCGGGCCGAAGCCCATGGCGAGCGGCGATGTTGCCGGTGATGAGGGCGGTGAGCGCGACGGCGCCATAGCCGGCAGCTTCGTTGAGCCCCAGCGCGAGGCCCCGACGGTCGGGTCCGACCAGGTCGATCTTCATGATCACCGTCGTGGACCAGGTCATTCCTTGGTTGATCCCGAGCAGGACGTTGGCTGCGACGACCCAGCCCCACGACGGAGCCCAGATCAGCAGGAGGGGCACCGGAGCGCCGATGAGCCACCCGAGGACGAGCACCGGTCTGCGGCCGACGTGGTCGGTCAGCACGCCGGTGGCGAGGTTCGTCACCGCCTTCGTCGCGCCGAACGCCACGATGAAGGTGGTCGCGACGCTGAACGTGCTGAGACCGAAGACGCGCTCGGCCAGGAGTGGGAGGACCGTCCGCTCCTGGCCGATCATCCCGCCGACCAATGCGTTGACGGCGACCAGCAGGCTGAACTGGGGCAGGTTCTCCCGCAGGCCCAGCCGCACCTGACCACCCGCCGAGGCGGCCCCCGCGGCCGGAGTCATGGGCCCGCAGTCAAGGTGCCATGGTGGCGGGCCCAGTCATCCGGCCCGCCGACCAACACCGTCACCCGCTCTCGGTGCCGGCGCAGCAACAGGCTGGCGGCCGTCATGGCCCGCTCGCCGTGGCCGCACATCAGGGCGATCGGCGCCGCCGGCAGCGCGGCGTCGGCGACGGCGCCGGCTTCGAGGTTCACCGCGCCCGGCAGGTGGCCCGCTTCGTACTCGCTGCGCTGTCGCACGTCGAGGACGGTGCCGGAGGCGGCCTCGACCGAAGCGAGCGGCACGGTGGTGAGCTCACAGCCGGCCGCCCGCCAACAGTCGATGCCCCCGCCAATCTCGCCGAGGATCGTCTCGTACCCGATGTTGCGGCACTGGCGGACGACATCAGACCGGTCCTGCTCCGGGTCGAGGACGAACAGCAGCGGCGCACCTTCGGGGACCACCCACCCGAGCCAGCTGGCGAACTGTGGACGCAGCGCGATCGACACCGAACCGGGCACATGCCCTTCGGCGAACGCGGTGATGGGCCGGACGTCGACGACCCACGCGCCGGCTGCTTGCAGCCGGTGCGCGTCATGAGGGGCGACGGTGGGCAACACCGGGGCGCCTGGCCCGAACAGGCCGGGGCCCCGCCGGTTCACGGCCCGTAGGCGGAGGAAGTAGGGCGGGTAGGTGCCGAGCCCGGCCTGAAGTCGTTCGACGAAGGCGTCCTCGTCCGGCGCGGCCAGCAGCGGGTTGGCCAGGCGCTCACGGCCGATGGTCGTGGTGCGCTCGCCGCCCGCCGGCGCCGAGCAGAACGATCCGGCGCCATGGGTCGGGTAGACGGGGAGGCCATCGGGGAGCGTGAGGATCCGCTCGTGCAGCGATCGCCACAACGAGCGGGCCAGCTCCTCGGTTCGTTCCGGCGCTACCAGGTCCGTACGCGCCACCGAGTCCACGAGCAGCGCCCCGCCGGAGAACAACGCGACCGGCTTGGCGCCATCGAGGAGCAGGTAGGCGAGGTGCTCAGGCGCGTGGCCCGGCGTCGCGAGCGGCCGCAGCACGATGCCACCCAGATCGACGTCTTCGCCGTCGCTCAGCCCGCGGACGGGGTACTCATGTCCTCCGGCGCCCGGCACCAGCAGCGAGGCACCCAGCGCCGCCAGCTCGCGAGCGCCAGACACGAAGTCGGCGTGAAGGTGGGTCTCTGCCGCGAACGCGATGTCGAGCCCCCTTCGCTCGGCTTCGGCGAGGTAGGCGGCTGGGTGACGCGCCGGGTCCACCACGAGACCGCGGCCGTCGCCGAGGTCGACGAGGTACGACGAGTTGCCGAGTCCTTCGTCGACGAACACGACCGGTCTAACCGTCATCCCGCCTCTCTTGTCGAGCAACCGCTCGAATATCCGGCCACGGTCGGCGATTGTCAAGTGGTCAAACGAAAACTTGACAAATGACGTTCGTCGGCGGACGATCACCTTCGTGGGAGACCGTGCTGCGAAGGAGGCGCTGTACGAGGCGTTCGCGTCGGTGGCCAAGGCGATGGCGAGCGGCCGTCGGGCGGAGATCGCCGACCTCCTCGCGCAAGGGGAGCGCTCGGTGGAGGAGATCGCGGCGGAGCTCGGCCAGAGCGTGGCCAACACATCGCACCACCTTCGGGCGATGGCCCGAGCCGGCCTCGTGACCACTCGGCGGCAGGGCACGCGGATCTTCTACGGGCTGGCGAGCGAGCGGGTGGCCGAGCTGTGGTCAGCGCTGCGGGATGTTGCTGGCCAACACGTGGCAGGACTCGAGCGGCTGGCGACGGCGTACCTGGGCGATCGCGACGGCATAGACGTCGTTGACCGTCACGAGCTCGCGACCCGACTCGAGCGGGGCGAGGTAGTCGTGCTCGATGTGCGTCCGGAGGCCGAGTACAGGGCTGGCCACATAGCGGGCGCACGGTGCGTGCCGATCACCCAGCTGCGCCGGCAGCTGCGGGCACTCTCGAGGGAGGCCGACGTGGTCGCCTACTGCCGCGGCCCGTACTGCGTGTACGCCGACGATGCGGTGCGAGAGCTCAACCGAAAGGGCTTCCGGGCCCGGCGGTTGATCGATGGGTTCCCCGAGTGGAAGCGAGCCGGGCTGCCGGTGGCGGTCGGGAGTGAAAGGAAGGACGATGCCTGAGGACCTGCTGGTCGACCCCGAAGCGCTGCGCGAGGAGGTGCGCGGGAAGTACCGAGAGGTCGCCACTGATCCTGGTCGTGGCTTCCACTTCCATACCGGTAGGCCTCTGGCCGCCCGCCTCGGGTACGACGCAGTGGTCGTCGACGCGCTGCCCGATCGGGCTGTCGAGTCCTTCGCCGGGGTCGGCAACCCGTTCTCGCTCCGCGCGCTGCAACCCGGTGAGCGCGTGGTCGACATCGGCTCGGGCGCGGGCTTCGACTCCTTCATAGCCGGCAGCCAGGTCGGCGAGGGCGGCCGCGTCGTCGGCGTCGACATGACGCCGGAGATGCTGGCCAAGTCGAGGGCCACCGCCGAGGCACTGGGCTTTGCGCAGGTCGAGTTTCGCGAAGGCATAGCCGAGCAGCTCCCGGTCGAGGATGGCTGGGCCGACGTCGTCATCTCCAACGGCGTGATCAATCTGTGCGCCGACAAGAAGGCAGTGTTCGAGGAGATCCGCCGCGTGCTCAGACCGGGCGGGTGGCTCCAGTTCGCGGACATCGCCAACGGCCGCCCTGTGCCGCCCGAAGCGCTGCGCGACATCGACCTCTGGACTGGCTGAATCGCCGGCGGGCTGCCCCGTGAGGGCTGGCAGAAGATGCTTGAGGACGTTCGGTTCGTCGACGTGACGATCGGCCCGCCGGTCGACACGTTCGGCGGCGCCGGCGGCGAGGACAAGGCGCGGGCCTTCGACGTGTATGGCTACGCCTTCCTCGCCCGTAGACCCTGACCACCACAACGAAAGAAGGAGAACCGCGAGATGGCAGGCTTCGAGAGCCGCGACTTCAGCAACCCCGACGAGACCCGCACTCCCGACAAGACCACGGTGGAGCTGGTCAACGTCGGCGGCGGCCAGATTGGGCGCTACACCTTCAAGCCGGGATGGAGGTGGTCGGAGTGCATCAAGCCGGTCGTCGGCACCGACAGCTGCCAGACCGAGCACATCGGCTACGTCGTGTCGGGGAGCCTGCACGTGAAGCACGACGACGGCACCGAAGGCGACGTGAAGGCCGGTGACGTGTACCGGATCGGGCCTGGACACGACGCGTGGGTTCGCGGCGAGGAGCCGGCCGTGTTCGTAGAGTTCCAGGGCGCAGCGAGCTACGCCAAGCCCAGCTGATGGGGGACGGTCCGTCGGCCGTCGACGATGCGCCGACTCTGACGGACAGTGGCCTGGAGACGTGGCTCGTCTTCCACCGCGCGGTCGACCTGCCCGACTTCGCCGCGTTCCCGCTGCTGGACGACCCGTCGGGACGGGAGCTGCTGGCGGAGTACTTCCGGGACCACCTCCGGGTCGCCGCCACCGCAGGCCTCGGCCTCGTCCTGGAGACACCGACGTGGCGAGCGAACCGCGACTGGGGTGCTCGTCTCGGCTACGACGCCGCCGCGCTTGGTCGCGTCAACCGCGACTCGGTGGCGTTCCTCCGGGCTCTCGCCGCCGAGTCGAGCGACGTCGACGTCGTCGTGAGCGGCAACATCGGCCCTCGTGGCGATGGCTACAGCCCGAGCGAGCTGCTCACCCCCGACGCCGCCCAGAGTTACCACCGGCCTCAGATCGAGGCGTTCGCCGCTGCGGGCGCCGACCGGGTGACGATGCTGACCGCGACGCACACCGGCGAGCCGATCGGCGTCGTGCGAGCGGCGGTGGCGGCGGGCGTCCCGGTAGTCATCGCCTTCACCGTCGAGACGAACGGAATGCTTCCGAGCGGGCAGGCGCTGCACGAAGCCATCGCTGAGGTTGACGCCGCGACCGTCGGGGCTGTGCTCCACTTCGGGATCAACTGCGCCCACCCCGATCATTTCTCCAGCGCGCTCGACGCACGGTCGCCGGCGACCAGCCGGATCGAGCTGCTGCGGGCGAACGCCTCACGGGCGAGCCACGCCGAGCTCGACGACGCGGAGGAGCTGGATGACGGCGACCCGGACGAGCTCGCCGAGCTCTACTCGCAGCTGCGCCGCCGGCACCCGAACCTTCGCGTTCTCGGCGGCTGTTGTGGCACCGACGTCCGTCACGTCGCCGCCATCGCCCGGAGGTGCCTCTGACGCCCGGCGCCTCACCCGTTCCGAACGTCCGCAGACATAGTTACCAATGGGACGGGCGGATACGCCAGGTTGCGGGTCACGACACCCTGGTGCTCTCGCCCGTTGCAGAGGTGGTCGTGCTCGACTGTGCGACAGGTTCCTGTGGGAAAGCGGTACCGCGCGAACCTCAACACGACGCCCCGCCCGAACGCAGCAGCCAGTTCGACCGTCTCCTGAGTTGACGACACCGCTCGAACGGTCAGCGCGGCAGTGGGTTCGGACCGGTCGCGGTGACCTGCCGCTGAGGAACCCAGCCGTCAACATGGTGGATGCCGTCGAACCGGGAGCCCTGGCTCTCGACCGCCGACTGAAGCGAGGCTCGATAGAACTTCACGTGGGTGAAGTCCTCGAGCAGGACGTACACGGGGTCAGGGTTGCTGTTCGGACCTTGGAACTGCTGGCCCGTCAGCACAGGCTTGTGGGATTCGACGAACGCATCGAAGGCGTCGCCGACGACGACGCCGAGATGCTCCATTCCCATCTTGTAGACCCTCTGATGCACGGGTGGGATGAGCTCGATCATCGGAACCGGCTTGCCACCGAGGACCTCCGGCGGATCCGCGAGGAGGATCAACGAGATCGGGCGCCCGTTCCAGAAGTTCTCACGGTTGGCGCTCGCGTGGCGTTCGAGAAGCGTCCGGACGTGGATGTACTGGTCCCACTCCGGCACCCGAAACGCGATGTGGCTCAGCTCGTATGGGTCGATGTCGATACCCAGCGCCAGCAGCCGGTCGCGCTGCTGGGCGGCGAACGCGCGGTAGTCGCCGATGATGTCCGCGATCGCGTCACTCATGTCGCCCTCCTTGCCGAACACGGCCGTGCACCCGGTGAAGGCTGCTCTGCGGCCACATTGGCGCCTTCATGTAAGCCGAATGAACTGGGTGGCGCGAAGGTCCGTCTCGTGCGTGCTGGCCCGCGTCTCCAGCACAACCGCGACCGACACGACGCCGCCCAGTCGGTCGCCGGCGGCGGTACATGCTGACTAGCGAACGCGCGACAGAAGCTCGTGCGCGCCGAGATCTACGCCGCCGATCAGCACGAGACACGCCACGATCACGATCGACACGACGAGCGCGTTCTGCGCAGCCGTGAGCGGGCTAGGCCAAGTGACCCGCCGCAGCTCACCGAACGGGTCGATGAGCCAACGCCATGTGCCGCGCCCGTGACGCGACACCGCGCGGCGTCGGGGTCCATCGTCTCCGTAGGATCCGGCGGCACCACCACCCGTTGTTGGAGGTGCCGGCGGCCGCGGGGGCCGAGATGGCATTCGCGCGGGCTCGACCTGTGGCTCCATGGTCCCAGGTTGCCACTGACGTGGCGACCGTGCCGCGTTCGCGTCCGCAATGCGAACAGCGGCGTCGTCATCGACGCCGAAGAAGTCGCTGTGGTGTCAGGAGTACACGATGCTGACGACGCCGGATTGGGTCGAGAGACGACGCGGTAGCCCCTCGGCGAGCCGACCACGTCACGTGCGCGGCTCGATGATCACCGAGTCGCTGTAGTCGGTGTCGCCGCGACCAAGGAATCGAGGTGGGGTTCCAGCTTGTCGAGGTCGGCCGGCGTGAATGTCGGGTCGTACTCGGTTGGGCCGAGGCATCCGCCTTCCGAGACGTACGCATCGATGTTGACGATCGCGAACTTGGCCCCTTCGACGAGGTAGTAGTTGATGACCCGTTCAACGACTCGGCCTTCGCGATTTGTGAGTGTGAAGCCGCCTCGTGCCGATGGCTTGCCGCCCACGGAGGCGGCGCGGACGGTGTCGCCCGTGAAGGTGAAGGCGGAGCATCCTCGTGCCCGGTCGTCGCGGAAGTGGGCGGTCATCGCTTCGGCGAGCTTGTGAGCCGTAGCGGCTGGGTCGCGGCCGACATCGATGCTGTCGAGGGGGTAGTCGGTGTTGAGCTCGATGTCGCCTAGGGATCGTGAGCCGTCATACACACATACGTTGAGTCGCTCACCCTCGCAGTCGCGGATCGTCCAGCCGTTCGGCACAGTGACCTCGAAGGGGCTCGTCCAGCTCATCGCGGGTTGATCGCGGGTGGGCGTCGTGGTCGTCGACTGTGCAGGAGACGGCGCCGCCGTGCGATCTCCGGCGCCGCAGGCGGCGAGAAGAATCAAGGCTGCCGATGCCACGGCTACCGGTCGCAGCGTCGATCGTGCACGCACGTTGGGTTCCTTTCGTGGTTGTCGTGACTCAACCGGGTTCAGCCGGCGAGCATCAGCTCTCGCCGCGAAAGCGTGAGCACAGCGACAGGCGTCAAGACGCCGATGTACGCGGCGAGGACGAGGGCGGCGAGGTGTGGCGGGAGGAGGTTCGAGGCGGCCGAAGCGCTGGCGAGGCCGTGCGCTGCTTGGCCCGGGAGGAATCGGCCGGCTCCGCCGAGGAACCCGGCGGCGAGGTTCTCGACGATGAGCACCCAGATGATGCTGCCGACAACGGCTGGTACCTGGTGACGCACGACGGCACCGACCATCACACCGATGGCCGCCCAACTCGAGGCGGCGGCGGCGAGGCCGACGATCGCGGCAGCGTCGGACGCGTCGAGTCCCAGGGTCGCTCCCTTCATGGTGGCGAACAGCATCGCCACGACGACCATCACGGCTATGCCGCGAGTGCCATCCCACCGGCGACCAGCGCGGCGATCGCAGCTTTCGCCGCGGCGATGAGCCGGCGATCGCGGATGGCGAGCATGGTCCAGGCGATCGTGCCGTGGCGAAACTCGTCCGTGAACGATCGCACGCCGAGGATGAGGGCGAAGAGCCCGATGTTGACCGATGCCAGCACGAAGAGCGTCTGGGTGTGGAGGGGTTTGGACAGCGCAAGGGGCTCCGCGCTGGTCGTCGTCGAGAACGGGCCGAGTGCGGCAACTGCGATAGCGCCGACGACGAGGCCGAGGTTGCCACGCGTCGTCGCCCACTTCCTGAGTTCAGCTCGCAGCATGCTCTGCTCCTTCGGTAGTGAGTTGCATGAAGACGTCTTCGAGGCTCTGGCCGCGAGAGGTGAGCTCGTAGACGACGAGTCCCTCCCGCGCGGCGGCCTCGCCCACGGCGCGGGCGGTGATTCCGGTTAGCGACAGGCCGTCCCGCCCGTCGACCCGGATGGCTGCGCCCGTGGGCGCGAGTGCCCGACGGAGCCGATCTCGGTCTGACACCTTCACCGTGACGGCCTGGCCGGCCGTGAGATCCTCCACGGTCGTCTGGGTGACGAGGGCGCCCTTGTTGATCACGACGACGTCGTCTGCGGTGTGAGCGACCTCAGCGAGCACATGGCTCGACACCAGCACCGTGCCGCCATCGGCGGCGAAGGACTTGAGCGACTCGCGAAGCCAACGGATCCCTGCAGGATCCAGGCCGTTGGCCGGTTCGTCGAGGATCAGGATCCTCGGGTCGCCGAGCAGCGCGCACGCGAGCCCGAGACGCCTTCGCATGCCGAGGGAGAAGCCTCCGACTTTGCGGTCGGCTGCACCGGCAAGATCAACAGCTCTGATCACCTCATCGACTCGGCGTTCTGAGATGCCGGTCATCGACGCGAGCACGCGAAGGTGGTTCCGCGCAGTGCGCCCGGGGTGGAACCCCGCGCCGTCGATCAATGTGCCCACCACCGACACGGGCCGCTGGAGTCCCTGGTAGGGCTTGCCGAGGACGAGCGCCTCGCCTGCGTCGGGCGGCGCCAGTCCGAGCAGCATCCGGATGGTGGTCGTCTTGCCCGCGCCGTTCGGCCCGAGGAACGCGGTGACGGCTCCTTCGCGGACGGTGAAGCTCAGATCGTCAACGGCCGTCGTCGAGCCATAGCGTTTGGTGAGACCGCGCACGCTGATCATGGGCGTGCTCATGGACGCTCCCGCACTTGATCGGTTGTCTTGATGTCGATCCCGCCGGTTGCGACCGCCGCGAACGCCGGGTGAGCGATGCCGGTCGCGTAATCGGTGAGGGCTCGGACGAGCATCTCGAGAAGCACGCGCCGAGACGCCTCCGCGGACCACTGGGTGACGGTCGTTGTACTCATGTCGGCGACCGTAAAGGCGATGACTTGCACCGTTCTGTACGACCCCTTGCACCCGCACACGCCGGCACCACCACATTCCTTGCATTCCGCGACGTCAGTTCCCCTACCAAGGCAAGAGACGTGCAAGAGCGGCCGAGAACGCTTCAACGCATGACAGAGGTGAGAGTCTCCGATTTGCTGTTGGTCTTCCGGCCGGTGCAACCGGCGACGGCGACTCACGCGTCGGCCTGGGCAGCGCTCGAGCGCTGCGTGCCACCAGGATGCCTACCTTTGGTGGGGGAACTGTGGGAGCTGCGGGACGCAGCCGCTCCGCCGGAGGACCCACCGTGCGCTGTGGCGCTGACCACCACGGAGGACTCCCCTGCGACGGTGACGCTTCACGCCTTCGCTGTCGTGCCACGTCTCCGCAGCCTGGGCCTCGGCAGGCGTCTCGTCGAGGAACTTGTCGACGCCGCGCGCTCCGCCGGCGCCTGGCGGTTGGTGTTCCGGGTCGACGTAGCGCATGCGCGGGGGATCCCGCTGCTGGCGCGGATGGGCTTCCGCCCGATCGAACTTCATTCGATCGACGACGCCGGTCGCAGCCGGTTGCACATGGAGCTCGACCTGTGAGCTGCTCGTCCCCGCTCCACCTGTGGTTCCATGGGAGAGCGTGACGTCGATGGCGCCTGTCGTCGAGTTCCGCGTCCTCGGGCCGCTCGAAGTCGTTCGCGACGGCGCGGTGCTGGAGCTCGGGGGCCGGAAGCAGCGCGCGCTGCTGGCGATCCTGCTCATCCATGCCGGCCAGGTCGTCTCAGTCGACCGTCTCATCGAGGAGCTGTGGGGCGACGAGGCTCCGGCGCGAGCGCTTGCGTCGCTGCAGGCGTACGTGTCCCGCCTCCGCCGGATCCTCCAGCCGCAAGGCGAGCGCCGTAGCCGTAACGCCGTCATCTCGACACGCGTGCCGGGCTACGTCCTCGCGCCAGGGGAGTCATCTATCGACAGCCATCGCTTCGCCGCACTCGCTCAGGATGCGCTGCGGTCCTCGGAGCGCGACCCTCTCCGCACGCTGAGCGCGCTCGACGGCGCGCTCGGACTATGGCGGGGCGATCCGTATGCCGAGTTCGCCTACGAGGACTTCGCGCAACCAGAGATCGCGCGGCTGACGGAGCTTCGCTGGGCCGCGAAAGAAGCGCGCCTGTTGGCGTTGCTGCGCACCGGCGACCATGCAACAGCGGCCGCCGAAGCCGACCTCTTGGTTCGCGACGCCCCACTGCGGGAAGGTGCCTGGGCGGCGCTCATGACGGCGCTCTATCGCAGCGGACGCCAAAGCGAAGCCCTGCGCGCCTATCAACGAGCCCGAGCATCACTCAACGAACAACTCGGGATCGACCCCGGCCGACCCCTCCAAGACCTCGAGCGACTCATCCTCGAACAGGCCCCTTCGCTCGACTTCGACACTCCCGCATCGGCCACGGCAGCGCCACGTCGCCGCAACACGAGTGCCGGACCCCGTGCGGAAGACGAGTTCGTCGGCCGCGACCAGGAGTTGACAGCTCTCGCTCGGATCGTGGCGACTCTCGAGCGAGGACAAGGCGGCGTCGTGGTGGTCACGGGCGAGCCAGGTATTGGAAAGTCACGCCTGGCCGCACAAGGCGCGCGGATGGCTACCGGCGCGAAGACGGCATGGGGACGCAGCGTGGAAGGAGACGTGTCATCGCCGTATTGGCTGTGGGTGACGGTGCTGCGAGGACTGCTTGATGGTGTCGACCCGGGCAACCTCGCGCCAAACGTCCGAGACGCACTCGCTGATCTTCGGACCCTCGACGCGTCGCTGGAGCGCTGGTCTCCCGGTGCGACGCCACCTCCACCTCTGGACGACGCGGAGCTCGCGCGGACTCGCCTGCGGCGCGCCATCATCGAGTCGCTCACTGCGATCGCCGCGGCACAGCCGATCGTCCTCATCGTTGAAGACATCCAATGGGCGGACCCAGCGTCTCTCCAACTACTGAGCCTCCTGGCCGCCGAGCTCGACCGCGCTCCGATCCTGATCATCGCGACGCTTCGCGACGGTGACCGAAGCCCGACCACGGCCGCAGCACTGCACTCGATGCGCCGCGCCGGCGCATTCACTGAGCTGCACCTCCGCGGGCTGGCACCCGAGGACGTGCATCGTTACGCAGAGCTCGTGGCCGCAGAACCACTCGAGGTGGAGGTGACCGAGGCAATCGCGGTGCGCACGTCCGGGAATCCGCTCTTCGTTCGAGAGCTCACTCGGCTCCTCCGCAGCCAGCGCTCACTCACGGCGGCGGCCGTCGGTTCTGCGCCGGTGCCGGAGGAAGTGCGGGAGACGATCAGCCGTCGCCTCGATCGGCTACCTGAGCAATGCCGAAACCTTCTTTCAATAGCTGCGTCGCTCGGCCGGCGATTCGATGTTGACCTCCTATCCCGCGTCTCGCTCGTGGACCAGGACTCCCTGCTCGACCAGCTCGAGGGGGCCATCGCTCTGGGCCTCGTCGTCGAGGACGACGACGTCGCACTTCACTTCGAATTCACGCACGACCTCGTGCGCGAGGTGCTTCAACGCGCGCTCGGCACCTCGAGACGCACCCGGCTGCACGCTCGTATAGCGACTGCACTGCTCCATGATCCCGACGCGGACAATGCGTTCGAACTCGCCCACCACATGCTGCACGCCGTACCCGTGGTGCGCGCGTCCGACGCCGTTCGTGCGCACGTCGCTGCGGCCGAGGCGGCACTGGCGCACTTCGACTCCGCCCGCGCCACCGAAGCCCTGGAGACGTGCCTCCTCCTCCTCGAACAGGTGGACGGCGCCGATCACCGGAGCCTCGAGCTCGCCGTGCGGGTGCGGCTCAATCGCGCCCTCACCCTCACGCATGGCCACGCATCCGACGACGCCCGCCAACAAGTCGAGCGCGCCGTTGAGCTCGCCACGACCGAGGAAGCGGAAGGAGACGCAGCCCAAGCGATCTGGGCCGCGGCGCTGTCAGCCGGTGTCGCCGCCGACTTCTCAGGCGCGATCGCCGCAGGACAGCAACTGCTCGCTCGAGCCGCCGCGAGCGGCGATCCCGCAGTTCACGTGCTCGGCCACACGGCAGTGTGCGCATTCGCCTGGTGCACAGGCGACACGACCACGTCTATCACACACGCCAACCTCGCGGTGCAACTTCTCGACGAAGGCGCATCCGTTGCCGACATCGACCCCGAGGTTGCAACTGGCGTCCACGCCCGCGCGAATCAGGCACTCGCGGCTTGGTTCGCCGGCGATGAAGGCGCCGCGGTCGACGCCATCGCGGACGCCCTGCACCGAGGCGAGCGCGCAGCCGATCAAGCCCCTTTGGTATTCGCCCATGCATTCGACGCCTGGCTGGCCGTCCTGCGCGGCGACCTCCAACATGCGAGGCGCCGTGCCGACCAAGTGCTCCGACAAGCCCGCGAGTTCGACTACCCACAGTTCACGCTGTTCATCCTGAACCGCCCTGGGTCTGATGGAGGCTCGGGTTATTGGATTCCAACCCCGGCGGGGTCGGCTTGTTGGGCAGCGTAGAAGGCTGCTTCGAACTCGGCG
>Ga0247719_1000665_pt1 | contig 18402 bp, 12 predicted proteins | sample 41E_DmetaG_FD_189046 | JGI IMG/M metagenome (GOLD analysis project Ga0247719, IMG submission 189046) | Soil microbial communities from hillslope of Landscape Evolution Observatory, University of Arizona, Oracle, AZ, United States - 4-1-E_D | ecosystem: Engineered > Artificial ecosystem >...
CGTCCGGCTCGACGCGGAAGCCGCGAACCTTGAGCTGGGCGTCGCTCCGGCCGATGAACACCACATCGCCGTTCGGAAGAACCCTTCCGAGGTCTCCGCTACGGAACAGCCGATCGTCGGCGCGCCGTGCCAGCGGGTTCACGACGAAGTGCGCCAGCGTGGCGGCGTCGTCCCCGAGGTAGCCCCGGGCGAGGTGGCGCGTGCGGACGTGGATCTGGCCGACGGTCCCCGTCTCACACGGCTTCCCGTCGTCATCGAGTACGAGCAACTGCACGCCGTCGATCCCCCTGCCGATCGGGACGGGCCCGCTCGGCGGGTGCTGTTCGTCCACCACCCAGTACGCCGTCGCCTGCGGCGTCTCGGTCGCGCCGTAGAAGTTGACCAGCCGGGCTCCTGTGGCGATGCCGCCCATCCGCGAGAGCAGCGTCGCTGTCAGGCGGTCCCCGCCGAAGAAGACCCACCGCAACGCCGGTGCCGGGACGCCCTCCTCGCACAGCACCGTCGCGAGTGACGGTGTGAGGTGGGCGACCGTGGCCGCCGCCGCCGCCAGCCAGCGTCCCAGTCCGTCGAGCAGCCGGCCGGGTTCGGGGATCAGCAACTCCGCACCGAGGCTGAGAGGCGTGAAGACATCGCGCAGCAGTGGATCGTGCGACAGGCCGGCGAGGAGGCAGAAGCGGTCGTCGGGACCGAGACCGAAGCGACGTGACTGCCAGTCGACGAAGTGCGCCACGGGCCCGTGCTCGCCGAGCACGGCCCGCGGTGTCTGTGTCGTGCCGGACGTGAAGGCCACGTAGGCGAGTGCATCCGGCGGCACAGAGGGGCGGCCACGGGGCCGCCGGTCGCCCCATGCCCACGCGTCCGGGCTCGTCGGAATGCGGAGAACCCGCCCGGACGCCTCGTTCACGATCCAGTCGACCACGGCCGGCGGGGTGGCCGAGGCGCCGTCGGCCTCCAGGAGCGCCTTCGGTCGGGCGATGGCCAGGCGCTCGACCAGCGTCCGGGGCGGGTACGCCGGATCCAGGATGGCGAAGGCAGCACCTGCCTTCAGGGCCGCGACCATGGCGACCACCAGGCCGCAACACCGACCACCCATGATCGCGATGACGTCGCCGAGGCCGATCCCGCTACCTACGAGCCGGGCGGCCAGCGCGTCGGTGGCAGCATCGAGCTCGCCGTAGGTCCACCTGCTTGTGGCGTCGAGGAGGGCAGGGCGGTCAGGGTCCGCCCCGGCGATGGTGACGAACGCAGCGTGGAGCGCCCGAGGTTTCGGGTCGTCCACCAGTCGATTAGCGAGCGAGGCGTTCACCCGTCTCCTGTTGCAGTGGCGGCTGACGGTGAGGTAGGTAGCGTGGCGGCCGGCCGTGCGCAACCGCTTCCACACCCCCCACGGTGTCCTCGTGCTGGTGCCCATCGACCCCGCGACCAGCCCGGGGGTCCGCGACGACGAGCGGGACCTGACGGCCGGCTACGCCGAGCGTCGGCTGCGGACGTTCGTCACCGGCCGAGTGGCGCTGCGCCTGGCCCTGGGGTCCGATCTCGCCATCGGCCGGACTGACCGGGGGGCGCCCATCGTGCCGCCGGGATGGCGCGGCTCGATCAGCCACACGGACCGGTGGGCAGGAGGGCTGGCGCTGAGGACGGACGACGACGTGACCGTCGGTCTGGACCTCGAGTCCGTCTGCGAGTCGCTCGGGGATGTCGTATCGCACGTGCTGGTCCCGTCCGAGATCGCTCAGCTCGTCGGCCTCGACGAGCAGGCCCGAACCGAAGCGGTCCTGGAGCGACTCTCGCTGAAGGAGGCCTTCTACAAGGCGGTCGACCCGCGTCTGCGCCGTTTCGTCGGGTTCCATCAGGTGGCCGTCCAGCACGAAGCCGATCTCGTCCGCTTCGTGACCGGTGTATTTCACGAGCACGCGCCCGCGGTCGAGGGCCGGGTGTGGCGCTTCGGTGAGCTGGTCATCAGCACTGTGCTCGCTCGCTGGAGCTGAGGAGAGCCACCGGGCGCTGGCCTCTGCGATCATGGAGCGAGCTGCTGGCTGACCAGGTAGAAGTAGAGGCCGCGCTGGTCGAGGAGCTGATCGTGCGTGCCCCGCTCCACGATCCGTCCCTTTTCGAGCACGACGATCAGGTCGGCGTGGCGGATCGTGCTCAGACGGTGGGCGATGACTATCGACGTCCGATCCTCGACCAGGCGTGCCATGCTCTCCTGGACGGCCCGCTCGGCCTCCGTGTCCAGGGCGCTGGTGGCCTCGTCGAGGATGAGGACGGGCGGGTTGTGGTACAGGGCGCGGGCGATGGCGATGCGCTGCTTCTGGCCACCGGACAGCCGGAGCCCGGTCTCGCCGACCCTCGTCTCGTAGGCGAACGGGAGACGCTCCACGAACTCGTGGGCGTATGCCGCCCGTGCCGCAGCCACCACGCGCTCCACATCCGGCTCCGGCTCCCCCAACGCGATGTTGCCCGAGATGGTGTCGTCGAAGACGTAGTTCTCCTGCAGCACGAAGCCGATCCGCCGGCGCAGGTCGCGGTAGCTCAATCGGCGGAGGTCGAGCCCGTCATAGGTGATGGCGCCGTCGGTGGGCTCCAAGAGCCCGGCGAGGCACTGCGCCAGCGTCGTCTTGCCCGAACCGCTCCTCCCGACCAGCGCCACCGTCATCCCGGGCCGGATGTCGAGCGTGATCTCCTCCAGGATCGGTCGGCTGGTGCCGGAAGGGGAGAATCCCAGGTTGCGCACCCTGATCTCGCCGCTCAGGGTGGGGACCGGCAGCAGCGAAGAGTGATCCCAGCCCTGCTCGGGCTCCTGTACGAAGACGTCGTCCAGCCGGTTCATCAGCACCGAGATGACCTGCAGGTCGTCCCACGTGTTGAGCAGAGCCCGCAGTGGGCCGGTGGCGAGAAGGACGAGGGCGTTGAACGAGACCAGCTGGCCGACCGAGAGGTTCCCGGCCAGCACTTGGCGGGCGCCGAACCAGAGGAAGAAGGCCAGCGAGAGGAAGCCCATCATCTCCACCAGCCGGTCGTAGAGCATCACCACGAAGTCGGTCCGCTGGCGCCGGTGCGACACGCGCTCGAACGAGGCGCGCATCCGCTGGCGGAGTGCGTCCTCCGCTCCCAGCGACTTCACGGTCTCGATGCCCTTGATGGCGTCGATCTGCTGCGCCTGGTAGTTGCCGAAGGTCTCCTCCAGGCTGTCGAAGAGGGGCCGGATCCGACGTGAGGCGAAGCGCATCAGACCGACATAGCCGGGCAGGGTCATCAGGAAGACGAGGGTGAGCGGGCGGCTGTAGACGACCATCAGCACCAGCGCCACGAGCAGTTGCGCCGAAGACGTCAGCACCACGACACCCTGAGCGACCAGGAGCTCGCGTGCCTGCCTCACCCCGGCGAGCCGCCGTTGGATGTCGCCGGTTCGGCGGGACCAGAAGTAGGAGGTCGGGAGGGCGAGCAGCCTGCCCGTGACGAAGTCCAGGGCGCCGGTGTCCATCCGGACCGTCACCGAAGCGAGCACACGATGGCGAACGACGCTCAGGGCAACCGCGACCGCGAGCACGGCCAGCATCAGGATGACGCTGGCGTTGAGCAGTGCCAGATCTCGATCCGGGATGACGCGGTCGATCACGATCTGGGTGAAGACCGGGAAGAGCATGGCCAGCGCCGACTCGACCAGGGCGAGCAGTCCGGTGACGACGAGCCGGAGGCGGTACGGGCGGACGAACGGCCAGAGCCATTGCATTCCTGGCTTCTCGGTCGGCGCGCTCTCGAACGCGTCCGTGGGGGCCAACAGCGCCGCGAAGCCGTCCCACTTCTCCTCGAACTCCACCCGTGGCAGCCGGCGCAGCCCCCGGGCCGGGTCGGCCACCCGCACGAACCGCCTGCCCACGTCGTAGACGACGATCCAGTGGTACTTGTCGAAATGCGCCACCGCCGGCACGGGCAGCGAGTCGAGCCTGCTCCTCGACCAGCGCACCGAGCGGGCGAGGAGGCCGAGCGACTCTGCCCCCCGGCAGATGCCCATCAGGCTGGCGCCGTCGGCACCGGTGTTCACCGCTCGGCGGACGTGGGTCAGGCTCACGGCGCGGCCGAAGTACCGCGTCATCATGGCCACGCAGGCGGCGCCGCAATCCATCTCGTCGACCTGCCACACATGGGGAAACCGCCTGATCCGTCCGCGCAAGCTGCCGAACGGCGAGCCGTCACCGGTCGGCTCTTCCTCGGGCGGCCCTGTCCCGGGTTCGTCCCGGTCGTCATCCTTGGACAGCGGGGCGGGCAGGGGTGGCACGGCATCGGCCGGCAGTAGCTCCTCGGCGAAGTCGAGGGGCACGCGTGCCACTCTCCGGTAGTCGTACTGCGCAGCCTGCTGCTCGATCCGGCGGCGGAACTCGGCCTCCTCGCCCAGGAGGCTGTTGTAGGTACCGGGATCGAGGCGCAGCAGGCGGCACTCGGTGACCGCCTCCACCGTGGCCTGGCGCCGGTGGCCCCGCAGGAGGGACAGTTCGCCGAAGAAGTCGCCCCTGCGTAGGTACGCCACGGTGGCGCCCGTCCCGTCCCTCTGGGTGACGGCTCGCAGCCTTCCCTCCTCCACCACGTACAGGGGCCCTGGCGGGTCACCCTCGCGAATGACCACGTCGCCCGGGGCCACCGTGGCGGACGTGAACCCGTCGAGGAGCTGAGTGAGCGCCCCTGCCGGCAGGTCGGCGAAGGCGGAGTGGAGCCGCAGGAAGTTCTGCACGGCGCGGCGGCGCCGGTGGAGCTCGAACGAGGTCGCGATCCTCGGGTCCTGGGCGACGAGCGCCCGGAACACCGCCCGGTCCAGGCGCAGCACCTCCACGTCACTGCTGGCCCGGATCGTGGCCGTCCGGGTCGTGTTCTCCAGCAGCGCCGTCTCTCCGAACCCCTCGCCCGGGCTGAGGATTCCGAGGGGAACCTCCTCGCCGTGCTCGCTTCCGGTCAGCACCCGGGCCCGACCGGCCACGAGTACGTAGAAGGCGTCGGCGTCGTCCCCCTCCCGCACGATGACCGCGCCGAACGGGTACCGCACGGGCACGAAGCTGGCCGCCACCAGCCGGCGTACTTCGGTCGTCATGAACTGGAACAGCGCCAGGTTGGCCAGCACCGGGTCCTCGGCTGCCGTAGGAAGGGGACCCGACCAAGCGCCCTCCGGGGGGGACGTGGACAGCCCAGGTGGCGCCAGCTCGCTAGAGATGGTCATGCCACACCACGCGCCTCTCCATCTCCCGCCGCACGGCGCGGCGGACGACGCCGTCCTCGGCCCAGCGGCGGACCTCGTCGTCGTCGATCGACGGGGGAAGGCGGTCGTGGATGGAGATCACCAGGAACCGGTCGCCGACCGCGACCGGCCCGATGAGCTCGCCGGGGTGGCACCCCAGCAGCCGATCGCGCAGACCAGCTGGCGCCCGATGGAGGGGTAGGACCTGGCTCTCCACCTGCACGCCTGCCTGCTCGGCCGCGGCAGGCAGATCCAGTCCTTCTACCCGAACGAGGAGGGCTGCTTCCCGGGCGACGTCCTCGTCGTGGAACGCGGCCAGGCGCATGTCGAACCGCAACCAGTCCAGCCGGTGCCACTCGAGCTCGTCGGCCAGTGCGGCAAGTCCGGCGACCTCCGCCCTGAACTGCCGGTCGGCGGAGTCCAGAGCGCGGACGTCCTGAACCGGCGGCGGTGACGAGGGGAACCGCCCCTCCTCCTGGAGGCATGCGTGGACGGCCAGGCGTGCCGCCAGTCGCTCGGCCAACGCCTGCAGGGTGCCGTCGCACAGGGCGTCGACCCATGCCGCTCTCGCCACGCCCGGGGCATCCTCGGTGGCGGCAGGCGCGCCGCTGTCGGCATCCCATTGGCGGCCCGCGACGGTCCGGCGAAGGTGCTCCATCCAATCGGCGACGGTCAAACCGCGTCGCCCCAGCCACGCCTTCGTGTCGTCGCCGGAAAGAAGGCCGCGCTCGTAACGGAAGCGGCGAGCGGCGGCGTCGACGTCGGCCGGCGGCGGCGCCCCATCGCCCTCGATGAGGCTCTGCCGGGCGGCAAGGGCGGCCCGGGCACGCCCCTCGACCGCGCCCCAGCCGCCGCTCGCGCGCGCCGCGTCCACCACGTCGGCCCAGCGGTACTCAACCCCCTCGACCGAGAAGGCGACGCGCTGAGCCACCGCCTCGGCGGGCCCCGCATCTCGCCCGTTGCGTCGATCGCTCACCGTGCGCGCCAGGTCGGCGATCTCGTAGAACCCCCGTGCCATACGCCGCTCCACGGTTCCCGCCGCATCGATCAGAAATGCCACCGGTGTGGTGAAGGCGCCGTACTCCCTCGACAGCTCCCAGCGCTCCTGCACCGCCACGTCGAACTCGAACCCGTGCTCCTCCGCCTTGCGCCGGTTGGCGGCCACGCCGTTGCGGCCGATCAAGAGGACCTCGACACCGGTGTCCCGGCGGCAGCGATGCAGCGCCACCAGGTGCGGGGCCAGCAGGTTGCACGGCTCGCAGTCTGGGTCGCTGAAGACGAGCAGCACACGCCGTCCCCGGTAGTCGTCGAAGCAGACGGTGCCGCCCCGCACCTCGGGCAACCGGAAGCCGGGTGCGCTCGTCCCGGGCGAGATGCCGTTGCGCTCGATCCGGCTCTCGCTGAGAGGTCGCGCGCCACGAAGCTTGGGTCGTGATCGAGTGCTCATCGAATCTGCCCCTTCCGGCGGGCCCCGATCGGTTCTCCCCCGTCCGGCGGCTGGAAGCGGGCCGGCCGGCGGCAGGCAGACGGCTATTGGCAGCCGGCGCCCGGGGGCGGGTACGTCAGGTGGTGGCCGCCCTTCACCCCGGCGGGGTCGCCTCCTCGGGCTCGCGGTCGGCCAGCTCGTCGTTTCAGTCAGCCACCCGGCTGGGCCGGCACCGGCGCGTCGCTCTCCATCATCCCCGCCATCACCAGCCGCCGGAGGAATAGACCGGCGAGCACCCCGGGCAATAGCCGCCCTTCACCCCGGCAGCGGTCGCGTCCTCGGGCTCGAGGTCGGCCAGCTCGTCGTCGTAGTCGGCCACCGGCTCGTCGAGCACGGTGGTGTCGCTCTCCGTCACCTCTGCCATCACCCCTCCTGGTCCTCCCCACTTGCACCGTGACCATACGAGTCGCGGGGGCGTCCGTCTTCAGGGAGGGCACTGAACTTCGACCTCAGGGCTGGCCCTGAGGTGGTTGAGGCCGGGTCAGGTCAGCGGGCAGGGGATCGTGGCCCGTACCCGGGTACCTCCCCCTGGAGCGTTGGTCACCTCCAGGTGACCCTCGAGGACAGAGAGACGATCAACCAGGCCCCGTAGCCCCGAACCGGCGCGGAGCGATGCGCCGCCTACTCCGTCGTCGACCACTTCGGCCGCCACCTGGGTACCGTCATAACCGACGTCGATGGTGACGGCCGAGGCGCGGGAGTGCTTCGCCGCGTTCGTGACCGCTTCGCACACCACGTAGTAGGCCGCTTCCTCGACTGCCGTGGGAAGTCGGCCCGGGGGCACCGCCACCACCGTCGTGGGGATCGGGGCGCGGATGGCCAACGACGAGAGCGCCGCCCCCAGCCCCTCCTCGGTCAGGATGGCCGGGTGGATGCCCTGGGCGAGCTCTCGCAACTCGGACAGCGCAGTGGCGAGTTCCTCGGACGCCTTGGCCAGTGTGGCTCGGGCGTCCGCCTCCATTCCCGAGTCCAAATGGGCCTGCGCCAGGCGCAGCGCCAGCGCGAGGGAGACGAGCCGCTGTTGGGCTCCGTCATGGAGGTTGCGCTCGACCCTGCGGCGCTCGGCATCGGCCGCTTCAACGATGCGGGCCCGGGACGCCACCACCTCAGCGAGCTGCGCCTTGACCTCGGCGTGCAGAGCCTCGTTCTCGGCGGCGAGACTGGTGCTGACGGCCAGGCTCTCGGCCAGCGCCTCCTCACGGAGCTTCCGCTCGGTGATGTCCTGGTTGACGCCGTAGACGCGCACCGGTCCGTCCGGCCCGAAGACCAACCGCCCCCATCCCTTCCGCCACTTCAGGGTGCCGTCGGGCATGATGCACCGGTACTCGCAGCCGGGCGTCGTGCCCTTCTCCATGGCCTCGAGGAACTCGCTCACCATCCGCCCACGGTCGTCGGGGTGGGTGCGCTCCTGCACGATCTCCCAGGTGAACGGCCTCTGCGGATCGAGGCCGAAGATCCGGTACATCCCCTCAGAGGCGACGATCTCCTCTCCGGGCAGGTCGCGGCTGTAAGTGCCCACGCTGGCCAGCGTCTCGATGGCGGCGATCTGATTCCGAAGGGTCAGGGCGTCCAGCTCCAGCGAGCGGCGCTCGGTGATGTCCTCGAACGTCGCCACGATCCGGTCCCCGCCGCCACCGGCAGCCACGAGCGCGGCACGGACGTGGAGCACCCTGGCCTCGCCCTCGACCTCCCGGACGATCTCGTCCTCGACCGCTCCCCCGGTCACCCGCGCCTTGTGCGTCAGCTCGCGCCACCACGGGTCGAGTCCAGGCGCGTCCTGCGGGGCGAGGCCGAGTGCCTGGGCTGCCCCGTTGGCCTCGTGCACCGAGCCGTCGGGTGCGGCCAGGACCGCCCCTACGGGGAGCTGCTCAAGAAGCCACCCCGCTTCCTTCACCGTCACCACCCCGGCGTCCATTCTATCCCGCCCATCGGGGATCTGCCGTGCCCGGTACTGCCCATTACCTACTGCCCACCGCGTGGTCACCGCCCGGTTGCCATCACCCATCCGGCCGCGCTGGAGTCCGTATTGAGGCGGTGCGCAACGAGGACGGCGAGGGAACGGTAGAAGGCGGCGGCGAGACCGGCATCGGCGTCCAGCATGGTGTGCACGCTGTCGCCGTGGAGGACGTCGACGACAACGTCGGTGTCGGCCACGACGTTACGCGTCGGGACGCTGCCGAGAAACGACAGCTCGCCGAAGAGCTCACCGGGCCACAGCGTGGCGACCGGTCGCCCCAGTGGCCATTCCGTCACGACCAACGCGGTGCCTTCCGTGAGAAGGTACATCGCCGGGCTCCGTTCGCCAGCGGCGATGATGACCGAGCCAGCGGGGTACGAGCGGCGTCGCGCCATTCCCAGCAGCTCGCGCAGCTGCCGGCGGTCGAGGAACCGGAACGACACGTCGGGCGCCCGCAGCTCGTACGGCTCCCCCGCACCCGGTGCCAGTGCATCGGTCGTCTCCATGATCCGATCGAGCATCTGGCGTTCGAACTGTTCGGCGGGCTCGGTCTCCGGCTGGGACGGATCCTCCCGCCACGCGACGATGCCGCTGGACACACGCGGAGTGCCCGTGTGCCGGCCTACACGGAGGTACCGAGCCCCCTGCACCCGATGGCTCACCCGGAACCGCCGGAAGGCCCGAACGGCGTCGTTGAAAGCACGCTTGAGTGCTGGATGGCCGTCAGTCACGACCGATCTGCGAACCTGAGGGGCGACCGCGTCCAGCAACGTGAGGAACTGGCGCTGAGGATTCGGGATGTAGCGGCGCGACGCGACGGTCGCCGTCCCCACGGTGCTACCCGCCGGGACGCCGAGGACGGCGTCGAGGACATGGATGACGCCCAACTGCATTCCGCCCGGCCCCGCCACAACCTGCCCGTCGGTGTCGCGCAACCCCCAACCGAACGTGGGCTGAATGAGGTCGAGCCATCCGTCGAGGGTGACGCGAGTGCTGCGGACCCGGTCGACGAACTGATGGCTCATGCCCTCGATCGCTTCGGTGAGCGCCGTGAGGGCGCCGGTCAAGGCCAGGTGGTCCCCGCGTAGGACGGCCGCGACGGCGTCGACAGCGTGGGCGATGACCGGTCCACCCTTGGCCTCGAGAAGCACGAAGGCAAGATGGAAGTTCTCGAGGCTCACATCGAAGGGCGGGCGAAGCCACCGGCAGGCCAGACGAACGTCCTGGTCGGGCAGCGTGCCCGGGTCGTAGGCGTCGCCCTCGCGGCCCGGGATCACCCAATTGCACATGACGAACGACCACATGGTCCCAACCCGGGGAACGCCGACCTCGTCGCACAAGGCGTGCAGTGGGCCACGGATCGGGGCAGGAAGCCTGAGATCGGTCTCGTCGAAGCGAGCGGGATCGGGGGGGACCGTGTCCCAACGGTAGAGGTGAGCGAGCACGGCGAGCACGGCGAAGAGCCCTGCCTTCGTCGCCTCGTCGGCCCCGAGAACCGCCTCCTCGAGGGCGGGGTCAGCCTCTCCGAACAGGGAGTCGATCCAACGCCGGACGCCTGCAGCCGGCTTGTGGTAGTGCTCTGCCAGCTCCATGGTCACAGCCGCGAGGGGGGCGAACGGATCGGGCAGCCCATTGAGCCTGGGCACTCGGGCGGGAAGAAAGGCGCCGGTTGACCCGAGCAGCCGGCGGCGGGCGTCGATCAGGGCGCCCGCTGGGTCGTCCGATGAGCCGTCCCGCTGCCGACCGCTGCCCTGGGGGTCCTGTACGCCCGTCGCCCATTCCGACCGTCGCCCCATCATCGTTCCCCGCCCCCCTTGATCAGCCGTGAAGGAGTGACGCTCCCCGTGCGCGCCAGGCTCATCCCCTCGGCGGCAGCAAGGATCTCGGCGACAGGCGTTCCCTCGGATTCCTGCCGGATGTCGGCCAGGATCGAATCCAGCTCCTCGTCCGAGCGGCGGGGATCGTGGTGGTACAGGCACAGGCACCGCGCCACCGACTCCTTCGCCACCAGCAGCGCGTAGGCAGGAGTGCAGTGGCCCCAGTCAGGCTTCCGAGCGAACTCCTCGTGCGTGTACTGCGCTTCGTGTATGAGAACATCCACCCCGTCGCACAGCTCGAGCACCGGGTCGGACACTCCCTCGAAGGATGGGGGGGCCTGATGATCGCTCACGTAGGCGAAGGCGAAGCCGTCTTGCTCGAAGCGGTAGCCGACGGTCGGTCCGAGGTGGGGCACGGGCCGGACCTTCACCTTTACGCCGCCGACGGCGAGGTCGTCTTCGAACACCTCGTGGAACCGCACGGTGGCACGGACGTCGGCGAGCTGCAGCGGGAAGAAGGGCGGCCGGATCAACGCTGCGAAGGCGTCGGCCAATGAACCAGAGGGTTGCGGCGGGCCGTAGATGTCGAGCTCCGTCCCCTCCTGGTGCAGCGGTGGGAAGAACGGCAGTCCTATGACGTGGTCGAGGTGCAGGTGGGAGACGAAGGCCACGATGCGGCCGGTCGTCTGTGAGACGCTCGAGTCGGTGGGATCGACGTCGGGAAGGCCGCTACCAAAGTCGAGCAGGATCAGAGGCTCGTGGTCCACCCATACGGAAGCGACAGCGGTATTGCCCCCGTAGCGCCAGGTCGAAGCACGGGCGCTCGGAAAGGACCCTCGTACGCCATGGAACACGAGCCTCATTCCGTCGGTACCGTCTCGTCGTGCATCTCGAGAATGCGGTACACGGACCGTGGGCGGGAAAACCCCTTCAGGTTCACGAGACCGAGCGGCTCGGCGTGAACCAGGTGCTCGACTGCCGAGTACGAGGCCTGGTCGGCGAGGATGTCACCGCCCCCGAAACCGAGGTCGCACAGCCGAGCGGCCATGTTCACCACCGGTCCGACCGCCGTGTAGTCGTTGCGACCCTCGAACCCCATCTGACCGAGGGTGGCGTATCCGAAGGCGATGCCGGTCCGGAAGTCCAGGTCGTACTCGCGCCTCCTCCATCCGGCCAGGGTTCCCGCCATGCTCGTACGCAATGCCGTTGCCATCCTCATCGCTCGTGCCGCCGGGTCGGGACACGGGATGGGGTCATTGAAGAACACCATCAGCCCGTCGCCCGCGAAGAATCCGACCGTAGCGTTGAAGGCACGCACGAGCGCGCCGAAGTTCTCGTGGAACTCTCCCAGCACCGAGACCACCTGCTCAGGAGCGGAGATCTCGGAGAAGGACGTGAAGCCCTGGAGGTCGCAGAACAGGACCGAGATCTCTCGGCGGTGGGGTTCCAGGAGGGACTCCTCTCCGGCCGACACCACCAGCTCCGCCAGTTGCGGGGAGAGGAACCTCCGCAACCGGTTCAGGCGGTTGAGCTCGTCCACTTGTTCCTGGACCCGCCGAGTCAGCTCGCGGTTGAGCTGCTCGAGCGTCAAGGCGTGCTCCCGAATCTCCGCTCGATACTGCATCTCGAGGTCGTGGAGGCGCTTACGGGCAAGTGACGCCCTTATCCGGGCACTGAGAAGCACGGCATCGAACGGCTTGGGAAGGTAATCCTCGGCGCCGTTCTGGATCCCCTGGACGATCTCGGCCATGTCGTCGACGGCCGAGATCATGATCACGGGAAGGTGTCGCGTCTGCGGGTCTCCCTTGACACGCGCCAGCACCTCGAAGCCGTCCATCTCGGGCATCACGACGTCGAGAAGCACGACGTCGTACGGCGCCTGACCGAGCATCTTCAGCGCCTGTTCTCCACTTTCGGCCGAGGCCGTCGTGTGACCGTCCCGCTCGAGCGTCCGAGACAGCAGCATGCGGTTCATCCGATCGTCGTCGACGATGAGGATCCGGCCGAGTTCCCTGTCGCTCTCCACCTCCGGAAGCTCCACGTCGCCCGCAGTGGTGCGGTTCACGGTCTCACCAGCGTTCGTCGTACGGCCTGGAGGACCTGCTCGACCCGGACGTACTCCGCCTCGATGTCGGGCACGAGGGCCGTGACGGTCGTCACCACACCCTGAGCGGCGGCCGTCTCGGCTCGTTCGCACAGGGAGGCGAAGGCCAGCGCACCGAGATTCGCGCCATTGGACTTCAACGTATGCGCCGCTCGCCGTACTCCGCCCGCGTCGCCGGCATGGAGACCGGCCCTCAGCGCCGCAAGCAGGGTCGGTGCGTCCTCGAGGAAGATGCTTATGAGGTTGCCGAGGAAGCCGGGCCCGTCCGAGCCGAACGTCTCGAGGATTCGGTCGTGGGCGCTCGGGTCCAGAACTGACCCCGCGTCGTGCCGGTCTTCGGCCGCAGGCGATGGCTTGGCCGCCGATGGGTCCGCTGCCGGTGCTGCCCCCGGTTCCCGGGCCGCCTCGGGCACCCCGTCGCTCGCGTCGGGTGCAGCCGACGCCCAGCGCGCGAGCAGGTCCTCCAGTCTCTTGCGATCGATCGGTTTGCTGATGTAGTCGTCCATCCCCGCCGCCAGGCACGCCTCCCGGTCGCCAGCCATCGCGTTGGCCGTCATCGCGATGATCGGCATGTGGCGTACTCCGGCCTCTCTTCGCCGAATCTCGGCCGTCACCTCGTAGCCGTCCATCTCCGGCATCTGGCAGTCCATGAGCACCAGGGCATAGCGCTCTCGCTCCAGCGCCTGCAGCGCGTCAAGACCATTGGCCGCCACGTCGGCCTGGTAGCCGAGCGCCTCAAGAGTGCCCAGGGCCACCGTCTGGTTGAGGTAGTTGTCCTCCACCACCAGCACCCGAATCGGAGTTCCCCCAGCTTGGCCCACACGAGGGGCGGCGGGCGCCGGAGGTGGGCGCTCACCCGGTCCGGAGGCCGACGGAGACAGGGCCTCGAGGATCGCGTCGTAGAGATCGGACTGTCGGGCGGGTTTCGTAAGAGCGACGCTGATGCCGGCCTCGGCCGCGGTCGCGCTGGAGAGGTGTCCTGTCGAGGCCAGGAGGATCAGGGGAAGGTCGTGAGCCGACTCGGCCAGACGGAGCCGGTGGGCCAACTGAAGCCCATCCATGCCCGGCATCTGATGGTCGAGGATGGCCAGCTGAAAGGGCTGGTCGGACAGCTCCAGGAGTTCCAGTGCCTGGTGGCCGCCTTCGGCCAGGACGGGACGCGTGCCCCAGCGCGTCAGGATTTCCTCCAGGATCAGCCGCTGCGTGGCGTTGTCGTCGACGACAAGCACCCGCAGGCCGCCCAGATCGGGAGCCACCGGCGCGGGCCCGGCGTCCCCGGGCTGCCTCTCGAGACGCACCGAGAACCAGAAGGTGCTGCCCCGACCGAGCTCGCTCTCGACACCGATCTCACCGCCCATGAGCTCGACCAACTGCTTCGAGACGGCCAATCCCAGGCCAGTACCGCCGAAGCGGCGAGTCGTCGAGGCATCCGCTTGCGAGAACGCGTCGAAGAGGCGCTCGTGGTCGCTCGGAGCCAATCCGACGCCGGTGTCGCGCACCTCGAAGCGGGCGAGCACCGAATCAGGGTCCTGCTCGACGGCCTGGGCGCGAACGATCACCTCGCCCTCTTCCGTGAACTTGACAGCGTTGGTGACCAGGTTCACTAGCACCTGGCGGAGACGGACCGGGTCACCTCGGACGTCTGTCGGAAGGTCGGGGTCGTACTGACAGGCGAGCTCAAGCCCCTTGCCATGAGCGGGAAGCGCCAGGAGGTCGGCGACACCTTCGACGATCACCTGCAGGTTGAGATCGACCTTCTCGAGCTCGATCTTCCCCGCCTCGATCTTGGAGAAGTCGAGGATGTCGTTGATGATCCCCAGAAGGTCGTCGGCCGCCTGGCGCGCTCCCTCGGCATAGCGCCGCTGCCACCGGTCGAGGCTGGTGTCCAACAGTAGGGCCAAGAGCCCGATCACACCGTTGATCGGCGTGCGGATCTCATGGCTCATGTTGGCCAGGAACTCAGATTTGAGCCGCGAGGCAGCCAGCGCCGCGTCGCGTGCTTCCGCCTGCGCACGCTCGGCTTGCTTGCGGGCGCTTACATCCCGCCCGATGACAGCGACCCCGCCGACCAGACCAGAGACGTCGCGCAGGGGTGATACCGTCAGCGAAACGTCGACGGTCGACCCGTCCCTCCTGACTCCTGTGGTCTCATACCCGTCGAACGTCCGCCCTTGTACGACGTCCCGCCAAACCTCCCGTGCCTCGGCACGTGAAGGCTCAGCCATCAGTTGGTCCACGCCGAGACCGACAGCCTCTGCCCGCGTGTGCCCGTACAAGTGCTCGGCACCTCGGTTCCAGCTCAGGACGCGTCGGTCGAGGCTCAAGCTGAAGATGGCGTCGTCGGTGCAGTCGACTATCGAGGCCAGCTGACCGAGCTCGACGTTCTTTCCGGTGATCACCCGTCGATGACGCCTCACGACTGCAGCGAGGCCCAGGAACAACAGCGCGAGAGCGACGGTGGTGACCTCAGTCGTGCGCCGACGGCTCGCCTCGTCTCGTGCGCCGACGTCGTCGAGCGCTCGGCTGTCCTCATCCGCGAGGCGGAGCGCCTCCCGGAAGTGCTGCTCGTACCGGCGCACCACATCGCCACCATCGCCGACGCCGGCCGGCGCCGACAGACGAGCCTCGGTGAGCCTCTGCAGTGCTGCCAGCTGCTCGCACAGGGACGCGAGGTTGGCGCGCACGGCGGTGCCCGGCGCCCGCGAAAGGCGTCCCACCGGTGACGCCCCGCCATCCAACCTGGCCCGACAGAGCGCAGCCGCATCCGCCAGGTTGCCGTAGATCTCCTGCTCGACGTCCACCGCGCCGGGCTGGCGAGCGCCCTGTGGTTGGTCGGCGAACCGGCCGGGCGCCCCTCCGAGGATCTGGGCCTGGCCCGAGAGCGCCTGCTCCAATCGGAGGTTGGACACACTCATCTTGACCTGAAGCACGTGATTCGCCTGCGTCTCGGCCTTGACGGCCCGTAGCCGCCGGGCAGTTGCCTCAGTCGACATCAAGAACGCGGCGATCGTCGTCAGCCCGGCGAGGACGATAAGCACCTCGATCCGGCCGCCGTCGGGCCGAGGCCGGACGCCGCCGGCAACGGTGTGTGCGAGCGGCGCGGACCCGTCCCTGTTCACCGGAGCGGGACTTCGATGAACCTAATGCCGGCAGGGTCCGTTCCGAACTGCGGCTCGAGGAACTGATCGCTGAGGCGGCCCAGCGTGCCATCGTCGGCCAAGGCCTTGATCACCCTGTCAACCTCTGGGCGGTTCTTGGAGCCCTTGGGAAGTACTGCCCCGAACGACTCACCGGTCCGGAACTGTGCGGGAACCTCGAACGTCCCCGCCGACTGGGTTGCCTCTACGAGCGCCGAGAAGGTGTCGAGAAGCAAGGCGTCCACCTCCCCGTTTCTGAGGGCGGCGACCGTCTGGGACTGGTCGGGGTAGAGGCGCACGGGAACGTCGGGCTTGACCTGTTCGTCAAGGAACGTCTCCATCGTCGTGGCTGCCATCACCCCCCAACGGAGCCGCTTCGCTGCACTCAGGTCGGGCACCGCCGTCCCCTTGGAGACCAGAACTCCAGCGTGGGAGTTGAAGTACGGGGCCGAGAAGTCCACGACCTTCGCCCGCTCGGGGGTGATGGTCACTTGGGAGAGTCCGATGTCGTACTTCCCGACGTGGCCGGCGACGAGATCGTCGAAGGGAACGTTGATGACCAACACGCCCCCCGTAAGCCCAAGGCGCCGCGCTATCTCGCTTGCCATCCCGTATTCGAATCCGCCGGTCAGTGCGGCCGCGCTCTCCCCGTTCCACCAGCCGGGCGCGGGAAGGTTCGTGGCCACAGTCAGCGTTCCGGGTCGCTCCGGCGTGAAGCGGGTCTGGCCATTGCCGTCGCCGCATCCCACGGTCACCCAAGTCAGGATGAGGCTGGCGACAACGACGACCGGTCGCGCTGGACGACCAGTCCGTTCGCTACGATCACTGTTATCGCATGGCCTGTCTCGCATGCCGAACCCCCCTCACCAACTACCGGTAGTTGTTCGGGTCGGTCAGGACGCGCCGAGGCGCGCTCACCCCCGCCGGGCGAGCGCAACGAGAGGTCCACCCCACGCAACGATCGTGGCACTGCCGCTTCGAGAAGTCCTCAGTGCCAGCCCTGATTTTCCTGACCCGGGTTGCGCCGACCTGCGAGCTTCGGGCACCCATCTCCGTCACGCCCTGCGTTCGCCGCGACCTCTCACCACTGCGACGATGGCGTCCTCGGAGAGATGTTCCTTGGCGATGAACCCGAGAGCGCCGCAGTTCCTCACGCGGTCCCCGTACTGATACCGACCCCGACCTGAGATGAGGACGACGGCGGGCCTCCACTCCGTCTCCGAGAGCCGGCGAGCCACTTCGAAGCCGGACATGTCAGGCAGTTGGATGTCGATCAGCACGACCTGGGGCCGCAGCCGCGCTGCTTCGGCCAGGCCCGATTCACCATCCGAGGCGTCGTCCACGACGTCGTACCCGCTGGCCTCCAGCAGAGCACGCGCCCAGTACCGGAAACTGGGGTCGTCGTCGACAACAAGCACACTCCGACCCACGTGGCGATCGTCGCGCCCATGCGTGGAAGAAGTCCACAGGGCCAGCCCTGACTTTCGATATGGGCGGTACGCGCACCGCAGACCGGAGCTAGCCGTTAGCGTACCGGCCCGATGGTGGATGTTGTGCGGAGTTTCCCCGCGGGACCACCCGTCGGAGCGGTTCTCGTCGGCGTCGGCGGCGGGGCTTGCGGGCTATGCCGCCAGCCGCTCTAGGCGACGGAGCGGCGAGCTCGCCGGGAGGGCAGGGGGATGCTGGCTTTCCAGCGCGCGTCGTCCTGGCCGACGACTCGATCCTGTTCCGAGAAGGGCTGGCGCTGATTCTGTCGAAGGCCGGCTTCGAGGTCGTCGGGCAGGCGGCCGAGCCACCAGCGCTGCTCGAGCTGGTTGCTCGGAATCGGCCTGATGTCGCGATTGTCGACGTCCGGATGCCGCCGACCTACACGAACGAGGGTTTGATGGCCGGCGAACTCATACGCACGAGGCATCCCGAGGTTGCCCTGCTCGTCCTTTCGCACTACGTCGAGCCAGCCCACGCCTTGCGCGTCCTCAACATGGGACGAGGCAGCACGGGATACCTGCTGAAAGACCGCGTGGCCGACGTGGAAGAGCTCGCCGACGCCGTCCGCCGCATCGCCCGGGGGGGCACCGCCATCGACCCGGACGTGGTGGCGCAGCTGGTCAGCCGCAAGCGCGTCAGCAACCCTGTCGACACCCTGACCGTGCAGGAGCGGCGTGTCCTCGCGCTCATGGCCGAAGGGCGCTCCAACCAGGCCATAACCAACCGATTGCGGCTGGGTTCGAAAACGGTGGAGTCGCACGTCCGATCGATCTTCATGAAGCTCGACCTCACTCCTCACCCAGAGGACCATCGGCGCGTGCTCGCGGTTCTGGCCTACCTCGCCGCCTCCTGAGGCCCAGCCGTTCCCGGCGTTTACCTGCGGTGCCGGGCGCCCTCCTTCGACCAAGCTCCTGAACGTCCCTCCTTCGGCCGCCGCCGTTCGCCGTCGCCGTCCTTCGCCCCCAGCCCCTACGGCACCGCCCGCAGGGTGCCCCGGCCGGGGAGGACCCGGTAGGCGTCGTAGACGGAGTCGACCCGTTTGATGGTGGCCAGGAGCGAGTCGAGGTGGGAGGGGTCGGCCAGCTCGAAGTCGAAGCGGAGGCGGGCCACCCGGTCGCTGCCGGTGTGGGAGAAGCAGGAGAGGATGTTCACGTGGTGGTCGGCCAACACGGTGGACACGTCGCGC
>Ga0247719_1000667_pt1 | contig 18357 bp, 10 predicted proteins | sample 41E_DmetaG_FD_189046 | JGI IMG/M metagenome (GOLD analysis project Ga0247719, IMG submission 189046) | Soil microbial communities from hillslope of Landscape Evolution Observatory, University of Arizona, Oracle, AZ, United States - 4-1-E_D | ecosystem: Engineered > Artificial ecosystem >...
GCCCGGTTCCGCCACCGCCGGCCCATGCCCCCGAAGCTGCCCACCGTCGCGTGGATCAACGAGCCCTCTCCCGAGGCGCTCATCAAATCCGCGTAGAGAGTTGTCTCAAAGGGCTTGACAGGTTCCGGGACGCCGCGCCTGAACAGACGGACGGCGAGGAGGACGTCTTCGCATGCGTACCGCCCGCGGCCATCGGGAAACGGCCTCATGACCGAGCGTCGTACTGCGACGGTGTTCGCATCGATGTCGCCGACCTGCGGGCCGGTTTCCGCCCAAGCTCGACCGGCGAAATCGTAGAACTCGCCGTTGGGAAGAAATCGCGCAGCGGTCGTGTAGCACGCATCGAACCGCTTGAGTGCCGTGGCGCATGCAGCCAGGTGTCCCTCTCGCCAGCGCACATCGTCGTCGCAAAAGGCCAACGCCCCACCTCGGGCCGCCCGTAGGCCGATGTTCCGTGCTAGTCCGGCCGATCCCGTGGGCGACTTGACGTCGATGATCCGAACTCGCGGATCCACCTCTTGGATGTGTCGGGCGACGTCTGCCGTATCGTCCGTGGAGGCGTCGTTCACGATGATCACCTCGAGGTCCGGCTCGGTTTGGGCCAGGACGCTTCGCACCGCCGCAGGAAGGCGCTCCGCCCGATTGCGCGTCGCCATCACGACAGTGAATCTCACCGGTGCGAGATCGTATGCCAAAAGCCGTCGGTACGGAGCCCCGACGGCCGTCGCCCGTGCGAGGGCGGCCCGTCCACCGCACGTCGAGGTGACGGCCTGTCCCACTGCCGTCCCGCCCCGAAGGCTGACTGCGGCCTGCGTCAACCGGTGGGCCCCGAGTCCGATGCCCCGCCCGGTCCACAGAGGCGGACGCCCGACCATGCCATCGATCTCTTCGGCTGTCGGGTATGGGCCTGTGGCCACATGCTCTTCTAACCAGTCGGGCACAGGCCGGGAGGTTCGGCGCAGCCACTGCTCGAGTCGCCGGTCGGCTCGTTCCGAGGCCGCACCCATAGGGCCACCGACGACCAGGAGATCCGATGTCACCCGACGGAGTTCGGCGACCAAGGCCGGCCGCAAGACGGGCGGGATGTGTTCCAGTACGTCGACGCAGACCGCCGTGGTGAAGCTCTTGTCCTTGAAGGGCAGGCGGCACCCGTCGGCCTGGAGATCGAGGCCGGCGAAACTGCGGAGGTCCGCGGTCACGACGAACGTCCCCGGGAGTTGCTCGCGCAGGCCGCCGGGCCCGGCCCCTAGCTCGAGGACAGATCCTCTTCGGGCGAACCGCTCGAGCACCGCACACAGTTCTCTGTAGCGGAGGACGCGATCGGGTGTCACATGATCAGTATCGACAACGGGCATGTGTGGGTTTAGGACGGTATCAACCCGCCATCGATATGACTGCGGCCCGGAACCGGTCGTGGGCCTCCCGGGCACAGGCCCGGGCCCTTCTACCCATGGCGTACAGCCCGGCACGGTCGGCGGCCAGCTCGCCTAGCACGTCCCGCCATGCACCCGTGCTGGCGCCAGCGGGGACCAGACGGCCCGTCTCGCCGTCGACGATCTGCTCGGGGATGCCGCCGACCGCGCTGGCCACGGGCACCGTGCCGAGCGCCTGGGCGAGCGCAACCGCGCCGCTCTGGGTCGCCATCGAGTAGGGCAGGAGCGCTGCGTCGGCCTCGCCGACCAGCGCCATCAACTCGGACGCCTCCGCGAATCGGGGCACGGTGGTCGCACCGGGTAGCGAGGCGGGCGCGCCGGCTCCGACGAGTGTGAACCGCCAGTCCGGCACGCCCTCGCGGGCTAACTCGGCCACAAGGGCGGTGCCCTTGTAACGCCGCTTCAAGATGCCGAAGTGAATCCCCCCAAGGTCTCCCTCGGCCCGGGGGCAAGGATCGCTCGGGTCCGGCGCGAACATCACCAGGTGCAGCGGCAGGGGGAGGATGTGCACGGCTCGGGTCGTGAGCCGATTGATTCCGTCCGCGACGAACTGGGAGTGAGCGGCGACGACGTCGGCCCGATCGAGGTTCCGACGTAGGCCGATCCGGTTCCCGGCGAGGACGGTGTGCAGCCTATGGTCGTGGATGACGACGACGAGTCGTGCCCCCACGGCCCGCGCCGCCCGGTAGACCGGGTGCTCTAGCGCGGGCAGCACATAGTTCTGGATGACCACCGTGTCCGGCCGGCCAGTTCGGATGACGGCTGCGGCCGCCTCAGCCACGGCGCGGTGGGCGGCCAGCTGGCGGCGACCCTCCCCGGCCCCGGTCACACCGGGGAGCAGGTCTGCCAGTTCGCGCCCTCCCCGGGTCACCACGCTGACATCCCTACCCGTCCGGCGCAGCTCCGCCGCCCAACACGCGCTGGCCTGGGCGATACCGCCTCGGCCCAGCCAGTCGACGAGAACGACGCCGCTCACACCTCCCGCCAGGCGAGCACGGCGGCGGCCAAGCCCGCCGCCCGGGCCGGGAACCGTGCGGCGGCAGGGCGCGAGCCGGCGAGGCCGCGCAGCCCGTCCACGGCCGCCAGTCGGAAATTCCACAGGATGACGACCAGCCACGCAAGGAGGGCCGCGGCGCGACCCTGTGTGCGGCGCACGCACCGAACGGCGTTTCGAGCCATCAGCCGGCTTTTGGCCGGCCGCACGTCGTCGCGCCCGCCGGCGTGACGAACGGTCACCCGGGGGTCGTAGAGCACCCGGACACCGGCCGCCCTGAGGTGCCAGAACCAGTCGCTCTCCTCCCAGTAGAGAAAGTACTCCTCGGGCAGCGGGATCTCCCGCAGCAGCTCGGTGGACACCGCCACCACGGTGGCCGCGGCGGCGTCGACGCGCTCGGGGACCACCGGGGCCCGCCACTTCTGCACCCCGGACGCGCGGCGGCGCAGGAAGGCGGGAGGTTCGTCCGGCAGGAGGAACCACTCACGGAACAGGGTGAGGGGCCTGGGCAGAGCGGCGATAGTCGGCTCCCACCGGCCCTGGCCGTCGAGCACGCTGGGCAGCACCACGTCGGCCTCGTCCGACGACACGGTGGCGGCGAGCGACAGCGCGGCCTCGGCGTCCACCCGCGCGTCGTCGTTGAGGAACACGACGACAGGACCACGGGCCAGACTGGCGCCGAGATTCACGGCGGCCGCGTACCCGAGGTTGGCGGTGAGCGGCACGGCGAAGCCTGCGGCGACGTCGGCGACGGCGGGGTCGTCCTCCACGTTGACCACGACCACCTCGACATCGGGGTGGGACAGGAGTGTGAGCGACCGGGCGAGGGGGTCGGGACGGTGGAAGGCGACGACCACGCAGGTGACCAGTGGCGTCGTGCTCACGCGGCGCGCCCCAACGGCCGGCCGACCGCCACCAAACTCGGTGCCGGTTGCACGCTCCCGACGGTCACGCCAGCGAGCCACGCGCCGCCCACGCACGCCAGGGCGGCAATCGCCGCCGCATGGGCACGAACGCCGGCGGGGGGGCCGTCGGAACCTCGAATCTCGACGGCGGCGGACACGGCGGCGCCCGCCCCGACGAGCATCGCCGCAGCACCGGCTCCCAGGGCAGTCAGGACGACGCCGAACACCGCCAGCCCCACGACCGGCGCGGCAAGCAGCACCAGCTGGCGGGGTTGGGGGCGGTCACCGGAGATCCGCCAGTACCGGGCCTTGCCCTTGCCAAACGACCAGTACTGGCCCACCAGGGACGGCAGTGAGGCGCGGGGGACGTAGTCGACGGTCAGGGACGCATCGAACCAGACGGCGCCGAAGCGGGCCAGCCGGCGGTTCAGGTCGAAGTCCTCGTTCACGCCGAAGTCGGTGTTCCAGCCGTCGACCGCCCGAAGCTCGGCGATGCGGTAGGCGCCGAGGTAGACGGTGTCCGCCTTGCTGCTCGCCGAGGCACGGCGGTAGCGCGCCAGCCCCATCCCCCAGCGGTTGTTCAGGGCCCGGGCCACCCCCACCTCGACCGCTCCCGTGCCCACGGCCACCGCCCGCTGGCGGCCGCCGACCACGGCGACGTCTGTCCGGCTGTCGAGGAGCTCCAGGCACGTGCGAAGGTAGTGCGCCGGGATACGGCTGCGGGCGTCGACACGGACCACCACAGGCGCCGAGGCCGCGGCCAACCCCGTGTTCAGGTTCGACGACCGGTCGCCGGCGGCAGAGTGCAGCACCGCGGCCCGGGCCCAGCCCCCGCCGGCCAGCAGCCGCTCGGCCACGTCGACGGTGCCGTCGGTCGAACCTCCGTCGACGACGAGCACCTCCACTCTCTCGGCCGGAAGGTCCTGCGTGGACACCGAGACCAGGCAGTCCGGAAGGCGTACCGCCTCGTTCAGGACCGGGATGACTACCGTCACCAGCGGTCGGGGGCGAGTCACCGCCCGCCCCTCCCCAGGACGCTGCGCAGGGTCCGTCCGGTGATCCGGAGATCCAGCCCGAGACCCTGGTGGCGGAGGTAGTAGAACTCGTACTGGAGCTTCTCGAAGGCGTCTCCCTCACTGGCCCCGTAGGGGTACTTCACCTGGGCCCACCCGGTCAGGCCCGGGCGGACGAGGTGGCGGAGGCGGTAGAACGGGATCTTGGCCTCCAGCTCCTCCACGTACCGGGGCTGCTCGGGCCGGGGCCCTACCACCGACAGGTCGCCGCGGAGGATGTTGAGCACCTGGGGCAGCTCGTCGAGGTGGGAGCGGCGCAGCCAGGCGCCGAAGGGGGTGATGCGGGGGTCGTCCTCGGTGGTCCACTCCGTGCCGGCGCCCGAGCCGCCCGGCGTCATCGTGCGCAACTTGAGGATCTCGAACTCCTTGCCGCCCTTGCCCACCCGGGTCTGGCGGTAGAGGAGCGGTCCCCGGTTACCGACCCTGTTGCCGACCCAGACGACGGGAGTGACGAGGGCGAGGACGACCAAGCCGACCGAGGCGCCCAGGGTGTCGCCGATGCGCTTGATGCGGCCGTAGCGGGCGCGGTGCAGCTCGCCGATGTCGAAGAGGAGGCCGATCCGCTCGAGCTCGGAGACGGGAAGCTTGCCCAGCCACTGGTCGTAGAAGAGCGAGAGGGTGCGGATGCGCACGCCGCATTCGTGCAGCTGGGCGGCCTGGGCCACGATCGACTCGTCGGCGAGGGCCATGCGGTCCAGGACGACGGCGGTCGCCCCCGTCCCCCGAACGACGTCGAGCAGCGGCTGGTGGGCGTTCTCCGCCATCGCGTCCTCGGGAGCCAGCACCCAGGTGAGGACCGCGGGCCGCTCGGGAAGGGCATCGAGCTCCCGCGACAGGTTGGCGCTCTCCTCGCGACCGACGACGGCCACGACTCGGTCGCGCTGACCGTCCCGGCTCCGACCCATGCGGGCCAGCGACGAGCACGCCACCGCGAGGGGCACGAGGAACACCGGCGCGCCGAGGACGACGAACCGGGGCAGCAGGGCCGAGCCCATGATCAGCTGCAGGACGGAGATGGCCAGGGCCGCGGCGCCCGTCGACGCTGCCGCGGTCAACGCCGCCGACCGCCGGCTCCGGGGCAGCTCGGGCAGGCCGGCGCCGTACGAGGCGGCGCCGAGCAGCACGATGTAGGCCAGCGCCCAGGCGAACCGGAACGACGACGTGAAGTCGTAGCCGTGGGCGGCGGCGTGGAACTTGCTCAGCGCCAGGACGGTGACGGCGATGCCTCCGAGCAGGAGCGGTCGGGAGAGGCGGCGCATGGTGGTGTTATCGACGTCCTCGCCCCCGTGGTTGAGCCGGACCTCGGCGGGCCTCGTCCTCAACTGAGGGCGGCCGGGGGTCGACAACTACTCGATGAGGCGGCGTGCGGGCGCGGAGGTGGGCCTGAAGGCGGCGCTGGCCGCCGCCGGAGCGCTGCCCACGGTCATCTGGACCCTGCGCGACCCGGCGCTGATGGTCGACGACTGGGCGTTCGCCGCCACCGCCCGCCTCCACGGCCTCGGTGGCTTCGAGTCGGCGGTGAGGGCACGACCCTTGGGCGGGGCGTACTACGCACTGGCCTTCAACGTCCTGCACGACCATCCGCTCCCGCACCTGCTCGTGCTCGCGGTGCTCAATGCGGTGGCCGCCGTGCTCGTGTGGGCCGTCGCCCGTCGGATGATGCCGCGAGTACCGGCGGTGCTGACCGCCCTCGTCTGGGTGTCGCTGGCCAACCGGGGCACGAGCCGTCTCTGGATCACCGCGGCGCCAAACATGCTCGCCCTCTGCCTGCTGCTGGCCGGCACGCTGCTCATGCTCCGGCGGCCGTCGGGACCTCTGTGGCCGGTGTGCGTCCTCGTCGTCCTGGCCACGCTCACCTACGAGGGGACGATCGCTGTGGGCGCCCTCACCGTCGCCGTAGGAGCCTGGCAAACCGAAGGACCGATGTCCGCCCGGCTCCGGCACGTCGCCCTGTGGCTGCTGCCCGTCGGCCTGGCCGGCGCCTGGGTCCTCACCTTCAGCGCCAAGCACGACGGAAGCCCGTACGCGCCGTTCGAGAACGTCTCCCGCCTCTTTGCCGCCCATCTGGGCACCGCCGTGCTGCCCGATCTCCTGCTGCCCCTGGGTGCCGTGCTCCTGGGTGTCGTCGCCTGGGCCGCCGGGTGCGCGCTGCTGCCGTCCATGCCGCTGCGGGCCGAGGAGCGGGTCGTCCTGGGCGGGCTGGGAGTCATCCTCCTCGGGGCCGCCCCGTTCGCCTTCGCCGGGTTCCCGTTCGCCACCGACGGGATCTTCGACCGGGGCAACCTGTACGCCGACCTGGGGACGGCGATGGTCCTCGCCGGGGCCCTCGCGCTGTGCTGGCGGGCCCGCCAGCCTCTTGTGGCCGCCGCAGTGGTCGCGCCCACCGTCCTCCTGCTCGCCCTCCACAACGCGGTGGACGTCCGGGATTGGAGCAACGCAGCGTCACAGGGACGGGCGCTGCTGGCCGCCGCCGGCGAGCTGGGCCCGGAGCGCCTGGCCGATCCCTCGGTCGTCGCGCCGTTGCCGTCCCCCGGCGGGGTGGCGATGTTCGCCGAGCCGAACAACCTGGCCGAGGCGCTCATCGTGACCGCGCCGGCCGGAGCGCCTCACCCCCGCATCCAGATCGCCCGCACCGACGCCCAGATGCAGCGGCTGGTGGACGCCGGGGCCACGCCCTACCGCTTCGACGGAGCACGGCTCCTCCCCCTCGGCCACCCGGTCTGACCGGTCAGGCCGGGAGCGCCTGCCGGAGGAACGGGACGAGCCGGCCGGCGAGGGTGGCGCTGTAGCCCGCAGTGAGGTGGTGGGTGTCCACGTAGGCGACCATGCCGTCTCGGGTGGCGGGACAGGCGTCGGCGTCGCAGAGGTACTCGAGTGGATCGTGGGCCACGCCGTGACCGGCCCGCCGCAGGGCCTCCTTCTCCGCGGCGTGGAACGACCCCAGCCTGGCCAGCGTGTCGGCCATGGAGACGTCGCAGCGGCCAGGCCCCCGGTGACGGGACAGACAGCGGACCGGGTCGTCGGGGAACTGTGGCGTGTCGAGGATGATCGCCAGCGGGATGCCCTCCCCGCGGAGCTCGGTCGCCAGCTCGGCCAAGCCGTCTGTCCAGGTCTCCAGCTGGCGGTCCGGACCGACGCCGGCGAGCGACCCGATGTAGCCGACGGTGTGTGCGGCGACGACGAGCTGGGGCCGCAGATCGGCGACCAGCGCCGGCAGCTGCGCCCGGCGCGCCCCACAGCTCGGCAGCTCGCCGGCCCAGACGAGGTCGAGGGACGGGCAGGTGCCCTGCACGCTGCTGATGACGCGCGCGCCCAGGTTGCGGGCCGCGCCGTTGATCGCCGGCAGCCACTGGGCGACATGAGAGTCGCCGATAACGAGGATCGTCGACCGTCCGTTGGGATCGCCGGAGACGCAGCGCGTCTCCAGCTTGGCCAGCTCGGCGGTGGCGCACGCGTCGGGCAGCGGTGGGCGGTCGACTGCGGCCGCGGCCAGGGTGGCCAGCCGAGGATCCTGCAGCGCGTCTGTGGCCCGGAGCCGAGTCAAGAGGCCGGCCCCCAGCGCCACGGCCACCATCAGGGCCACGACGCCCAGGGTCCGGGCACGAGAGGCGGCCAGGGCCCTGCTGTGGCGGATCGGGTTCTCGACGTAGTGGTGGGTGAGGACCGCCGGCACGAGCGACCCGAGCGCCAGGGTGATCCGGGCGGTCCGGCCGTCGGCGGCGTAGGTGGCGCCCAGCACCAGCACCGGCCAGTGCCAGAGGTACCAGGAGTAGGACAGCCGGCCGACGGCCTGGAGGGGGCGGGCGGAGAGCAAGGACCCGACGGGCCCCGAGCCGGCGATGAGCGCGACCGTCGCCATCACCGGCAGTACGGCGGCCCATCCCGGGAAGGGGGTGCCGCCGTCGATCGTGGCCACGGCCCCGACGAGGATGCCGATCCCCGTTAGCTGGATACCGGCGCGCAGCCGGGGTGACAGGCCGGCCACCACTGGGAACGCGACGGCCAGCAGGGCGCCGGCGCCCAGCTCCCACCCCCGAGAGGCCGAGGAGAAGTAGGCCCATGGGGACTTCTGGCCGGTCAGCGACAGGGAGACGGCGAAGGAGGTCACCGTCACGAACCCGAGGCACAGGAGGCGGAAGCGCCGGACGTCGGCTCCCGCAGCCCGGCCGACACGCAGGACGACGAGGAGCAGCACCGGCCAGACCAGGTAGAACTGCTCCTCCACCGAGAGCGACCAGGTGTGGAGGAACGGGCTCGACTGCACCCGGGCGCCGAAGTAGTCGTCCTCCCGCAGCCCGAACAGCATGTTGGACCAGTACGTCGTCGCCGCCAGCCCCTCGTTGGCCAGTCGCGCCCAGTCGAGTGGCGACAGGACCGCCATCCCCGCCAGCAGGGTGCAGACGGTGACGACCGAGGCGGCCGGAAGCAGCCGGCGGGCCCGCCGGGCCCAGAACCGCCGCAGCTCCACCGTGCCCGAGCGGTCCATCTCCTGGACGAGCGCCGTGGTGATGAGGAACCCGGAGATGACGAAGAAGACGTCCACGCCGATGAAGCCGGCCTGCATCCTCGGGACGCCGGCGTGGTAGCCGACGACGAGAAGGACTGCGACCGCCCGCAGGCCGTCGATGTCGGGCCTGAACCGTGCGGGAGCGGGTGCGCCGGCGCCGTCGTCGCGCGCCCTGGCCTCCGGCGCGACGGTGAGCGTCACAGGCGCCGGATGTCGATGCGCAGCTCGGGCGGGACGGAGTCGAAGTCCTCCTCGCTCCAGCTCATCCGGGCGCGTGCGGCGCGGTCGTTCAGCCGCAACTTCACCGCCGGCTCGATGTTGGAGAGGTCGAGGAAAGCGGCCACGTTGCGGATCTGGACCGGGCGGGGACCGACGACGATCGTTCCGGCCGGCGTCTCCGTCGGCAGGGCGGCGAGGATGCGCTCCCCTTCCCGCGCCGCCCGGTGCCACGCCCGGTCGCCCTCGACGCCGGCGGCGACCATCGACAGCACGACGACGGCGCCGGCGGCGGTGGCGACCGTTCGCCGCCAGTTCCAGCACAGACGGGCGAGGGCGTACCAGCACAGGGCGGTGCCGATGCCGGCCACCACGTTGACCCGGTCGCCGGCGCCGAGGGGGGCGTAGTAGTACCGGAGGAACGGCGCCGTACCCAGGACGATCAGGGCGATCCCGGCCACGAACACCCAGTCGACCCGCCGCTGGGTGCGGGCCCGGACGACGACGACGACCAGGCCAGCGAGGCCGATCAGCCCGACCACGACGGACAGCACGGGTCTCGGGGCCACTCCCCAGCCAAAGTGGGCCGGGAAGAGCTGCGAGAGGTCGGCGGTGACGTGCACGCTCGCCTTGGACGGGTGGAAGTGCAGGAGCACCCAGGCGATGGCGACGCCGACACCGGCCCAGCCCAGGAGCGTCGCCGACCACCGCCAGCGCCCCTGGGCCAGCCGTGGCAGCAGGAGGGCGGCGGCGGCCGCTGCCGGCGCCGTCGCCTCATAGCAGAGCACCGACGCGGTCATCAGGACGGCGGCGGCCAGGTCGGCACGCCAGTCGGGCCGGTCCCCCGTCAGGAGGAGACAGGCGACCAGGAGCAGGACGAGGCCGACGATGATCATCGACGCCGATGCCCACCGGGTGAGGGAGCCGTGGTTGGGCACGATGACCCACAGGGCGGCGACGGCCAGCGCCGCCCCTTGGTCGAGGAACCGCACCAGAAGCTTGTAGAGCAGCACGGCGGCCACTGCGCTCAGCGCGACCTGCAGCAGGTAGTGGACCAGGGGGTGCTCGCCGATCAGGCCGAAGGTGAGGGCGTACACCAGCCCCTGACCGGGCCGGTTGAGGAACGACTCACGGCCGGCGGCGCCAAGGGCGCCGTCGAAGTGGGCGTTCCCCAGGGCGAACCAGTCGTCGAGCACGAACCCGACCCCTAGGACCGCGTAGGGCAGGGACACCGCCACCGCCAGCGCCGCCAACGCCAGGTTGGGATGCCGCCTGATCACCACCTTGCAGCTATCGACCGGCCGAGGCGGCCCCTTGAACTACTTGGACAGCACGTCGGCCAGGAACTTGCCGGTGTAGCTGTCCGGCGTCTTGGCCACCACCTCGGGCGGGCCCTCGACGATCACCATGCCGCCGCCGTCGCCTCCCTCCGGGCCCAGGTCGATCACCCAGTCGGCGCTCTTGATCACGTCGAGGTTGTGCTCGATGACCAGCACGGTGTTGCCCTGGTCGACCAGCCGGCTGAGCACCGTCAAGAGCTTGCGGATGTCCTCGAAGTGGAGCCCGGTGGTGGGCTCGTCGAGGATGTAGATCGTGTGGCCGGTGCCCCGCTTGGACAGCTCGCTGGCCAGCTTGACCCGCTGCGCCTCCCCGCCGCTCAGGGTCGGCGCCGGCTGGCCGAGCCGCACGTACCCCAACCCCACGTCGACGAGGGTCGTGAGGTGACGGGCGATCACCGGCTGGTTGGCGAAGAACTCCGCCCCCTCCTCGCACGACATGTCGAGCACCTCGGCCACGTTCTTGCCCTTGAAGGTCACGTCGAGGGTGTCCCGGTTGTACCTCCCGCCCTTGCACACCTCGCACGGGACGTAGACGTCGGGCAGGAAGTGCATCTCGATCTTGATCGTCCCGTCGCCCGCGCAGGCCTCGCACCGCCCGCCCTTGACGTTGAACGAGAACCGCCCCGGCAGGTACCCCCGGACCTTGGCCTCCTGGGTCTGGCTGAACAGCTTGCGGACGTGGTCCCAGACGCCGGTGTAGGTGGCGGGGTTGGACCGGGGCGTGCGGCCGATGGGCGACTGGTCGATGTTGATGACCTTGTCGAGCAGCTCGTCGCCCTCGATCTTCTTGTGGCGGCCGGGCACGGTCTTCGACTTGTAGATCCGCTGCATGAGGGCGCGGTAGAGGATGTCGTTGACCAGGGTCGACTTGCCGGAACCGGACACGCCGCTCACGCAGATGAAGCACCCGAGAGGGAACTCCACGTCGATGGTCTTGAGGTTGTGCTCCCTGGCGCCCCGGACGACCAGCCAGCCGTCATGCGGCTCCCGGCGCATGGCAGGCACGGGGATGCTCCGGGCCCCGGAGAGGTACTGGCCGGTGATCGACCGCTTCTCCCTCACCAGGTCCTTCACCGAGCCGCTGACCACGACCTCGCCGCCGCGCTCGCCGGCGCCGGGCCCGATGTCGACGATGTGGTCGGCCACGCGGATGGTGTCCTCGTCGTGCTCGACGACGATGACCGTGTTGCCCAGGTCCCGCAGGCGGATCAGGGTGTCGATGAGCTTGCGGTTGTCACGCTGGTGGAGGCCGATCGACGGCTCGTCGAGCACGTAGAGCACGCCCACCAGCCCGCTGCCGATCTGGCTGGCCAGGCGGATGCGCTGGGCCTCGCCGCCGGCGAGGGTGCCGGCGGACCGGTTGAGCGTGAGGTAGTCGAGGCCGACGTCGAGCAGGAACCGCATGCGGGCGTTGACTTCTTTGACCACCCGCTCGGCGATCATGGCGTCGCGGGGCGACAGCTCGACGGTGGCCAGGAACTCCGCCGACTTTGCGATCGAGAGGTCGCAGACCTCGTGGATGTTCCTGCCGGCGACGGTGACGCCCAGGGACTCGGGCTTGAGCCGGGCGCCGCCGCAGTCCTTGCAGGCCACCTCCCGCATGTAGCCCTCGATCTGCTCCCGCATGTAGTCGGACTCGGCCTCGGAGTGCCGGCGCTGCAGGTAGGGGACGGCGCCCTCGTAGTGGGTGAAGTAGGAGCGGGTGCGGCCGTAGCGGTTGCGGTACTGCACGTGCACCTGCTTGGTGCCCGACCCGTACAGGAGCACCTTCTGCTGCGCCTTGGTCAGCTTCTTGAACGGTGTCGTCGTGCGGAACCCGTAGGTCTCGGCCACCGCGGCCAGGACCCGGTGGAAGTACTCGCCCCGGGCGCCGGCCCACGGCGCCACCGCCCCCTCGTCGAGGGTGAGGTCGGTGTTGGGCACGACCAGCTCGGGGTCGACCTCGAAGCGGGTGCCCAACCCGTCGCAGTGCGGGCAGGCGCCGTAGGGGGAGTTGAACGAGAAGTTGCGGGGGGCCAGCTCGGGGAACGACGTGCCGTCGTTGGGGCAGGCCAGGTGCTGGCTGAACGTGAGGATCTCGGGCTCACCCTCGCCGTCCTTGGGCACGAGCTCGACCTCGGCCACCCCTTCGGCCAGGCGCAGGGCGGTCTCGAGGGAGTCGGTGAGCCGGCGCTCGATGCCCTCCCGCCGCACCAGGCGGTCGACGACCACCTCGATGGTGTGCATCTCGTAGCGGGCCAGCTTGGCGCTGGCCCTGTCGGCGAGCTCCAGGAGCTCCCCGTCGACCCGGGCCCGGGTGTACCCCTGGGCCGCCAGCTCCTCGAGCAACCCCTCGTACTCACCCTTGCGGCCACGCACGACTGGGGCGAGCACCTGGAAACGGGTGCCGTCGGGCAGCTGCAGGATGCGGTCGACGATCTGCTGGGGCGTCTGGCGGGCGACCACCGCCCCGCACGTCGGGCAGTGGGGAACGCCGATCCGGGCCCAGAGGAGACGGAGGTAGTCGTAGACCTCGGTGATCGTCCCGACCGTCGACCGAGGGTTGCGGGACGCCGACTTCTGGTCGATGGAGATGGCCGGCGACAGGCCCTCGATGAAGTCGACGTCGGGCTTGTCCATCTGCCCGAGGAACTGCCGGGCATAGGCCGACAGCGATTCCACGTAACGTCGTTGCCCCTCGGCGTAGATCGTGTCGAAGGCGAGCGACGACTTCCCGGAGCCGGAAAGGCCGGTGAAGACCACCAGCCTGTCCCGGGGCAGCTCGACGGAGACGTTGCGAAGGTTGTGCTCGCGCGCGCCGCGAATCACAAGCTTGTCGGACACCTCGCGAGGTTACCGGCTGGCCGGCGTTCGGGGGACGGTTTTTGCGAACTTACGTTCGAGTGTAGGTGGTGATACCGAGGTACACGTCGGAGATGAACCGGAGGCGGTCGGTGCCGACTGCCGTCCAGCCCGGGAGCTGCGGCGGGGTCGTGTCCGCCCGTTCGACCAGGGCGAAGCTGGTGGCGCCCGAGTCGGCCGCCACCCTCGCCGCCTCCTCGACGTCGGCCGGGCCCGGGGCGGTCAGCCACTGCCGTTGATCGGCGTACCAGCCGGCCTCGCGGAGGAGGTGCCCGACGCGGGACACGAGGACGGGCTCCGGCCGCCGGCTCAACGCCTCGGCCGTCCGGCCCACGTCGTGGGACCGGGCCGACAGCCAGACCAGGCCGAAGCAGGTCACCACGGCCGCGAGCCCGACGATCGCCGTTCGTGCCCACTTGGCCAGGAGCGGCAGGCAGCTCACGCCGACGACGGTGAGCAGCAGGCCGGAGGTGAGGATGTAGCGCCCGCCCCACTGAGGGCCGGCGCCACCGGTGTACTGGAAGGCCCACACCGGCGGCAGGGCTCCGAGAGCTGTCCCCAGCACGAGCCGGGTCCCGGTGACCGACCGGCGCCAGCCCAGCGCCAGGCCGACGGCGGCGACGGGGGCGGCGGCCACCAGCCCGGGCACGAAGCCGAGGCCGTCGGCGGCTCGGAGCAGGTACAGGGCGGCCACGCCGGCTCCGGCCACCCGGGCTGAGCTCTCTCCGGCGGTCCCCTGCGAGGCCCGAAGGGCAAAGAGCAGGAGCAGGGCGAGCAGCACGCCGCCCATCAGGTAGGACTCGGGGGTCAGGGCGGGGGTGAGCGACGTAGCGGTCAGGGCCGCTTCCTCCACCCGGCTGCCCTCGGCCTGGCCCGCTCCGAGCACGGCGCCGGCGGACCGCCCGGCCCGCAGGTTCGACCCCATCGCCGCCCGCTCGAGCGCATGGTTGCCGAGCAGGGGGAGGGCCAGGCCGACCACCACGGCCACGCCGGCCAGCAGCGGCCCGACGACGTCCCGGCGCCGGACCATCAGGACCCCGCAGGTCGCGGCCGTGGCCACCGCGCCGTAGACCAGGGCCTCGGTCCGCATGGTCGCCGCCGCCCCCACCAGCAGGCCGGCGGCGCCCGCCGCCTGCCAGCCCGCCTTCCCGTCGGCCACGTCGTAGAGGAGGACGACGGCCCAGCCCAGAAGGGCGACACCGAGGGAGTGCTCCCAGAAGTCCAGGGCATAGATCGTCAGCGGAGAGGCCAAGCCGACCAGCCAGAACGCCGACCACGCGGTGCGCTCGTCGCCGGGGCGGAGCCGGCGGGTCAGGGCCCGGGCGGCCAGGGCGGCCAGCACCGAGCCGAGCATGGGCACGACCAGGGCCCCGTGGTACCCGAACACCTTGAACAGCGGATAGGCGGCGTACAGCGCCGGCAGGGTCGTGACGTTCACCCACCGGTCGCCCAGGTGGAACGTGTAGTACAGCGGGTGCAGCCGCCCCTCGGGATCCCACCGCTCGGCCCAGTAGCCGATGTCGGGGTCGAGCGTGCCGCTCCGCTCCATGGCCTGCAGGGTCGCCACCTTCCCGCCGGTGTCGGTGCCGAGGTACCCCCGGGGGTCGTTGAGCAGCGACAGGGCCAGGTAGCCCAGGAACAAGGCGGCGCACGCGGCCAGCACCCGAGCCGGCCGGGTGGGTCGGACGACCGCCGGCGCGCTCGCCTCCGCCACGTCCACAAGGGTCACCCCGTATGTATCGACCGGCTAGACGACCTGCTTCAGTTCTCGTTTCAGGTCGTGGATCTCGTCGCGGAGGCGGGCCGCGTACTCGAACCGCAGGTCGGTGGCCGCCTCCTTCATCTCCTCCTCCAGCGTGCGGATGAGCCGCTCGAGCTCGTCCTGGGGCAGCTCGGCGAAGTCACTGCGCACCTTGTCGCGCTTCCGGGACCGGCGGTCCTTGCCGGGCCGGGGCGCCTCGCCGTTCCCATCGGGCCGCAGGGTGGCCAGGATGTCGGTGACGGCCTTGCGGATGGTCTGGGGATCGATGCCGTGCTCGCGGTTGTAGGCCTCCTGCACCCCACGCCGGCGGTTGGTCTCCGAGATGGCCCGCTGCATGGAATCGGTGACCTTGTCGGCGTACATGATGACCTGGCCGTCGACGTTGCGGGCCGCCCGGCCCATGGTCTGGATCAGCGACGTCTCGCTTCGGAGGAAGCCCTCCTTGTCGGCGTCGAGGATGGCCACGAGGGACACCTCGGGCAGGTCGAGCCCCTCCCGCAGGAGGTTGATGCCCACCAGCACGTCGAACTCCCCAAGCCGCAGGTCACGCAGGATCTCGATGCGCTGGATGGTGTCCACCTCGCTGTGGAGGTAACGGACCTTCACGCCCAGCTCCAGGAGGTAGTCGGTGAGGTCCTCGGCCATCTTCTTGGTCAGGGTGGTCACCAACACCCGGTCGCCCTTGTCGACGGTGAGGCGGACCTGCTCCATGAGGTCGTCGATCTGGCCCTTGGTGGGCTTGACGACGACCTCGGGGTCGGTGAGGCCGGTGGGACGCACGATCTGCTCGACCACCTGGCTGGACTGGCCCATCTCGTAGTCCGACGGGGTGGCCGACAGGAAGATGCACTGGTTGACCCGCTCGTACCACTCGTCGAAGCGCAGCGGCCGGTTGTCGGCCGCCGAGGGCAGCCGGAAGCCGTGGTCGATCAAGGTCTCCTTGCGGGAACGGTCGCCCTCGTACTGACCGTGGAGCTGGGGGACGGTCACGTGCGACTCGTCGATGACCAGCAGGAAGTCCTTGGGGAAGAAGTCGAGCAGGGTGTGGGGCGGCTGCCCCGCCGACCGCCCGTCGATGTGCCGTGAATAGTTCTCGATGCCGTTGCAGAAGCCGACCTCCTGCATCATCTCCAGGTCGTAGCTGGTCCGCATGCGCAGCCGCTGGGCCTCGAGCAGCTTCCCCTGCTTCTCGAACCAGGCCAGGCGCTCCTGGAGCTCGTGCTCGATGCGCTCGATGGCGCTGCGCATGCGCTCCTCGCCGGCCACGTAGTGGGTGGCCGGGAAGACCACGACCTCCTCCAGCACCTCCACGATCTCACCGGTGAGGGTGTCGACCCGGCTGATGCGCTCGACCTCGTCGCCGAACAGCTCGATGCGGACGCCCTGCTCCTCGTAGGCGGGATGGATCTCGATGGTGTCGCCCCGCACCCGGAACTTTCCCCGGATGAAGTTCATGTCGTTCCGCTCGTACTGCATGTCGACCAGCTGGCGCAGGATGGCCCGCTGGTCGATCTCCATGCCCCGGCTCACGGGGAGGACGTGCTTGGTGTACTCCTCGGGGGTGCCCAGGCCGTAGATGCAGGAGACCGAAGCGACCACGATCACGTCCCGCCGGCTGACCAGCGCCCACGTGGCCGAGTGGCGGAGCCGCTCGATCTCGTCATTGATCGAGCTGTCCTTCTCGATGTAGGTGTCGCTGGACGGGAGGTACGCCTCGGGCTGGTAGTAGTCGTAGTAGGAGACGAAGTACTCGACCCGGTTGTGAGGGAAGAACTCCCGGAACTCATTGGCCAGCTGGGCGGCCAGCGACTTGTTGGGGGCGATGACGAGCGTCGGCCGCTGCACCCTCTCTATGGTCCATGCGATGGTGGCGCTCTTGCCGCTGCCGGTGATGCCCAGCAGGGTCTGGAACCGGTCGCCCCGGTCCACGCCGGCGGCCAGCGTCTCGATGGCCTTGGGCTGGTCGCCGGCGGGCTCGAAGTCGCTGACGACCTGGAACGGAGGCACCCGTTCAGGGTACCGGCGACCTGGGACAAGCTCCGGTGTCGGAGGCACAGCCGACTGGTCCGCGCCGGCTAGGGTTCGCCGTCACACACGAGGACGGGCGGAAATACAATGGACCGGAGAACGGCCGAAGGCGCGGACATTCGCTTCGCCTGGCCTACGACATGTCCCGGATGCGGAGCTGGACACGTTGGGGGCGCTCGGCGCGCCTTGTTCTTCCGATGACCGCTCGAGTAGGCCGGCGCCGGCGCCCGGCCGGGCTGACCCTACTGGCCACCGGGCTGGCGGCACTCGCCGTCATCCTTGGGGGAGACAGTGCTCGAGGGGCGGTGCCGCTCGGCACGGCGACCAGCTTTGCGGTCCTGGCCAACACCACCATCACCAACACCGGCGCGACCACGATCAACGGAGACATCGGGTTGTACCCCGGCACCGCCGTGACCGGATTCGGTACCGTGACCAGGAGCGGGGCTCTGCACGTTGGCAACGCGGTGGCGCAGCAGGCACTGATCGACGCGGGCGTCGCCTACCGCAACCTCCAAAGCCGCACGCCCTGCACGGACCTGACGGGCGAGGTCCTCGGACAGACCGTCGGTACGGAAGACGACCCTCTGCTTCCCGGCGTGTACTGCTTCGCCAGCTCGGCCCAGTTGACGGGGGACCTCTACCTCAGCGGGGGCGGTGAGTACGTCTTCCGGATCGGCAGCACGCTCACCACCGCGTCAGGCAGCCGGGTGATCCTTCAGAACGGGGCCCAGGCGTGCGACGTCTACTGGGCGGTCGGTAGCTCCGCCACCCTTGGGACCAACTCCCATATCGTGGGCACGATCATCGCCAACGTCTCGATCACCGCGAACACCGGCGCAGTGGTGGACGGCCGGCTGTTCGCGCTCACCGGCGCAGTGACACTGGACTCCAACACGATCGGCGGGATGAACTGCCCACCCGCCACCACCACGACCACCGGGCCGCCGGCCACCACGAGCACCACCCAGGCCCCGGGGGCGACGACGACCACCCAGGCCCCAGGTACGACGACGACCACCCAGGCCCCAGGTACGACGACGACCACCCAGGCCCCGGGGGCGACGACGACCACCCAGGCCCCAGGGGCGACGACGACCACCCAGGCCCCAGGGGCGACGACGACCACCCAGGCCCCGGGGGCGACGACGACCACCCTTGGCTCAGGGGCCACCACCACCCTCGGTTCGGGGACCCCCACAACCGCGGCCCCGACACCGGCCCCCGGTACGACCACGACGACGACCCCGACCCCGAC
>Ga0247719_1000668_pt1 | contig 18356 bp, 18 predicted proteins | sample 41E_DmetaG_FD_189046 | JGI IMG/M metagenome (GOLD analysis project Ga0247719, IMG submission 189046) | Soil microbial communities from hillslope of Landscape Evolution Observatory, University of Arizona, Oracle, AZ, United States - 4-1-E_D | ecosystem: Engineered > Artificial ecosystem >...
GGGGGGGCGGGAGCAGGACGGTCACCGTGGAAGGCACGCCCACGGTGTCCTCCGTCCGCCCAGCGGCGCTCACGAGCGCATCTTCGGAAGACCCGTCGTCGAAGCCGATGACGCCGGCGGACACCAAGGCCGCGACCAGGAGGCAGGCGGCGGCCAAGGCCAACCAGCGGGCGGTCGGCGGGGCGTCAGGCCCGCCGTCGTCCACCGCGTTCCTCACGAAGCCGCGTCGACCGAAGACCATTCACGAGAGCTATCGGCACCTCCTGGCCCCGACTTGAGCGCGAGCGCACGAGTTTTCAGTCGTCGAGCTTGAGCGCGGAGACGAACGCCTCCTGAGGGACCTCCACCCGGCCGATCGACTTCATCCGCTTCTTCCCTTCCTTCTGCTTCTCGAGGAGCTTGTGCTTGCGGGTGATGTCTCCGCCGTAGCACTTGGCGATGACGTCCTTCCGCATGGCCTTGACGGTGGTCCGGGCGATGATCCGGCTGCCGAGGGCGGCCTGGATGGGAACGTCGTACTGCTGGCGGGGGATCAGCTCCTTGAGCTTCTCGGTCATCTTTCGCCCGTACTCGTCGGCCTTGGAGCGGTGCAGGATGGCGCTGAACGCATCCGCGGCTACTCCGTTCAGCAGGATGTCGACCTTGACCAGCTCGCTGCGCTCGTAGCCCGAGAGCTCGTAGTCCAGGCTGGCGTAGCCCTTGGTCCGGCTCTTGAGCTGGTCGAAGAAGTCGATGACCACTTCGGCCAGCGGGATGCGGTAGACCAGTTCCACCCGCTCGGGCGACAGGTACTCCATCTTGGCCAGCTCCCCGCGGCGGTTCTGGCACAGCTCCATGACCGTTCCCGTGTACTCGGTGGGCAGCAGGAGGGTGGCGACGAAGATGGGCTCCTCGATGAAGTCCAGCTGGTTGGGCGGCGGCATCTCCGAGGGGTTGTCGACCTTGACCACCGTGCCGTTGGTCAGGTGGGCCAGGTACTCCACCGACGGCGCGGTGGCGATGAGCGCCAGGCCGAACTCCCGCTCGAGGCGCTCGCGGACGATCTCCATGTGGAGCAACCCCAGGAACCCGCACCGGAACCCGAAGCCGAGGACGCCCGAGCTCTCGGGCTGGTAGGTGTACGAGGAGTCGTTGAGCCGGAGCTTCTCCAGGGCGTCGCGGAGGGCGGCGAAGTCGTCGCCCTCCACCGGGTACAGCCCGCAGAACACCATCGGCTTGGGGTCGTGGTAGCCGATGAGCGGCTCCTCCGCGGGTCGCGACGCCAGCGTCACCGTCTCGCCCGACCGGGCCTCGCCGACGTCCTTCACCCCGGCGATCAGGTAGCCGACCTCACCGGGACCGAGGTCGGCGAGCGGGACGGGGACCGGCGTGCGGGCGCCGATCTCGTCGGCCTCGTGGGTGGCGCCGGCCTGCATGAAACGAAGCTTGGCCCCCGAGGTGATCGTGCCGTCCATCACCCGGATGGCGCTGACGACTCCCCGGTACTGGTCGTAGTAGGAGTCGAAGATGAGCGCCCGGAGGGGGGCGTCAGGGTCGCCCTTCGGAGCGGGGATGCGCTCCATGGCCGCGTCGAGCAGCTCGACGACCCCCTCGCCCGTCTTGCCGCTGATGCGCAGGACGGTGGAGGCGTCGATGCCCAGCACCTTCTCGATCTCACCGGCCACCCTGTCGGGCTCGGCGAAGGCCAGGTCGATCTTGTTCACCGCGGCCACGATCTCCAGGTCGTGCTCCATGGCCTGGTAGCAGGTGGCCAGGGTCTGGGCCTCGATGCCCTGGGTGGCATCGACCAGGAGGATGGCACCCTCGCAGGCGGCCAGGGACCGCGACACCTCGTAGCCGAAGTCGACGTGGCCGGGCGTGTCGATGAGGTGGATGACGTAGCCGTTCCACTTCAGCCGGACGTTCTGGGCCTTGATGGTGATGCCGCGCTCGCGCTCCAGGTCCATGGAGTCGAGGTACTGGGCCCGCATGTCGCGGGCGTCGACTGCGCCGGTCAGCTCGAGGATCCGGTCCGACAGCGTGGTCTTGCCGTGGTCGATGTGGCTGATGATGGACAGGTTGCGGATGCGTGACGGGTCGATCATGGCTGTCGCCATTGTCGCAGTAGCGACGAGGCAGGAAAGTCTCAGCTCGCACGTAGCCTCAGACCCATGGCAAACCCGGCGATCCCGGGTACACGCCCGAGGACCTCGACTGGCTTGGCGACAGATTCGGCGTCCATCGTTCGCCGGCGGCCGCCCGTCAGACGGTCGGGTCGTCGCCTCGCTGCGGGAAGGCCAGCAGGTCGGACAGCAGCGAGGCCGCGGCACGGGCCAGATCGGCCCGCTCGACGTCGAGGTCGACGCAGAGGTTGTCGCTCCCGGCCGCGGAGCGGGCCCACGGCGGGCGCAGTTCCAGCGCGAAACAGGCCCGCACGTGCACCCGTAGGGGAGCGCTCGTCCGCGACCGGGCGGTGACGGTGAGATTCGGCTCGGCGTAGGTCAAGGGGACCGCCGCCGGGTCACGACCAGCGGCGTGCACGAGCCAGGCCACCAGCCGCTTCGCCTCCCAGGTGGTCAGGCACGGGTCGACCACCGCCCAGCTGCCTTCCGGGGCCAGGACGCGCACCGAGACGAGCAGCCAGTTCGAGTCCCACGGGTCGCGCTCCTCGTCGGGGAACTGGTAGCCGACCACGGCCAGCTCGAGCTCGTTGCCCTCCCGACCGCGCAGCAGCATGGCGGCACCCAGTCTGGCGTGTCGACGCCCGGCTGGTAGCGTGTCCGTCCGGCATGGCCAACATCAAGAGTCAGATAAAGCGCAACAGGACCAACGAAGCCCGGCGCCTCCGCAACAAGGCCGTCCGCTCCGAGATCAAGACGCGGGTGAAGGTCGCCGTCAGCGTGGCCGCCGACTCCCCCGAAGAGGCCACCGAGGCGCTCCGAACCGCCATCAAGCGGCTCGACAAGGCCGCGGCCAAGGGCATCATCCACAAGAACCAGGCCGCCAACCGCAAGTCGAAGCTGATGCGCCGGCTGGCCCGGCACTCCGCTACCTCCTAGCTCGCCCCAGAGCGCTCAGGCGGGCGACCAGCACCTCCAGCACGACCTCCGCCGGCCAGTCGACCGCTCCCTTCAGGGCCAGGTCGGCCTCGGCCAGCAGCTGGATGGACCGGGCGACGGCCGGGTGTCCGATCCGCCGGAGCTGGAGCAACGCCTTCTTCGCCGGGTACGTCGACCCACCCGACATGCCCAGCAGGGCGGCGGCGGACGCCTCGTCGACGACGTCGGCCCCGTCGAGGCGGAGCATGCGCCCGAAGTGGCTGTGCAGGGTGGCCAGGATGACGAGCGGGTGGCGCCCGCCGGGCCCCACCAGCCGGCGCAGGACGGTGACGGCCACCGCGGCGTCGCCCCGGTCGATGGCGTCGGTGAGCTCCCACGGAGCCACCGACCCGACACCGCCGAGGAGGGGCGCCACCTCCTCGGGGCCCAGGCGGGCCCCTTGCCCATAGGCGGCGGCCAGCATCTCCAACAGCGAACCCAGGCGGTCGACGTCGTCGCCCAGGTGCTCTCCCACCATCGCCGCGGCGCGGGCGTCGAGGCGGACGGGGCCCTCCTTGAGCCGGGCGGCCAGCCACGTCGACCGGCCCCGGCCGCCGGGGACGCCGGCGTCGACGACGTGTCCGGCCTTGCGCACCGCCTCCACCAGCGACCGGGCCACCTGGCCGCCGCCGGCCACGAGCACCAGCGACGTGGTCGGCAGCGGGTCTTGGAGGTAGGAGACCAGCGGCTCGACGTCGTGGGTGGAGAACCGGCCGACGCCGCGGGCGACCAGCACCCGCCGGTCGCCGAAGAACGGCGGCGTCTGAGCGGCATCGACGAGGGCGCCCACCGTGTAGTCGTCGCCGGCCAGCTCCTCGGGCATGAGCCCGGCATCGCCCTCGGACAGCTCGGCCACCAGGTGCTTGACCGCGTCGGCCAGCAGGACCGGCTGGTCGCCACGCACCAGATAGACGGGTAGGGCGGCGGCCGCCATCAGCGGGCCTCCAGGACGGCGGCCAGCACGTCGCACACCCGGCGGGCCCCACGGGCGTCGGTGGTGCGCACCAGCCGGGCGCCCCGGATCACCCCCACGGCAACGGCCGCCGTCGGGCAGTCGGCGCCGGTCACGTCGAGGAACAGAGAGCCCTCGACCAACGCCACGCCTGCCGCCGCGCACCGCCGCCGGACGCCAGCCGTCGGCTCCGGCACTCTGACCAGGGCCGCGCCGGCGGCGACGGCCCGCTCCACGCCGGCGTCGTCCTCCGCGGTCATGAACAGGGGGTGCGGGCCGGCCACCTCCATCAGGTCCGCGCCCTCGGGCCCAGTGCCGGCCGCGGCGATCACCAGGGCTCGGGTGGTCAGGTCGTAGGCACGGAAGCCGAGGGTGAGGTGCATCCGGTCGCCGACGCTACCGGGGAGGTGTGACGACCAGGCGACCATCGTGTATTGCGAGCCCGGCGTGACCACGCGCCTACGGTGTTCGGGTGACGAGATCGGTGGGCAGGCGGCGACTGGCCGCCATCGTCGTGGCCGGCGTGGTCCTGGCGGGGTGCAGCGGCGACACCCGCGGCGACGCGGCGGACGGGCGCCGCTCGGGGGCATCGACGTCGACCACCGTCGTCGCCGACATCGGGGCGCCGGCGGCCGCGGCGGCTGGCGGGGCGCCGATCGATCCCGGAGCCCCGGCTTCCTCCAACGATCCAGGATCGGCTTTCGCCCCTGGATCGCCTCCGGTGGGCGCGGGCTCGCCGGCCCCCGCGGGCGGCGGCTTGCCGGGCGCCACCACGGCGGCCGGTGGTGGCGGCGGCGGCACGGCGACGTCGCCGTCCTCGCCCGCCGGGGCGGCTCCGCCGCCGTCCGGCGGAACGGGGTCGGCGTCGGGTTCGTCCGACAGCGGTAGCGGGTCGCCCCCGGCCGGCGGCTCGGAATCGCCGGGGCCGAGCATCGCGGCCACGCCCGAGGAGTGCGCGGCGCTCAACCAGGTGCTGGCCATCGTCGACCACCCTGACCTCCGCCGGCTGAAGGCTCAGACCGGCTGCTGAACGCCGCCGGCTGGCCCCGTGGGTTCGACCCGGAGCACCTCGGCCGCTGGGCGTCGCTGAACAAGCTGGTGGTCGGGGTGGTGGCGGGCGCCAAACCGGCCCACGTCGGGGTCAGCGGCGGCGACCTCCTCAGCCGTGACGCGGTCGCCCGTCTCGTTCGGCGGCACGGGGCGATGGGCGTGCGTGCCGATGCCCTCTCCGACTGGCTGGCCAGCGGCGCCCCGGGGTCGGCCGCGGTCGTCACAGAGATCGCTGACCGGCTGGCGTCGTTGCTGGCAACGCTGCGTGCTCCGGCGACGGCGGCGGCGGCCACAGGGGCGCGGCGCACCTACCTCGAGGTGTGGCAGGGGCTGGGGCCGGTGGTGGTCGGCGGCGGGCTGATGAAGGGTGCCGTCGGCCGCGGGGTGGCGGCGCGTGCCGGGGCGGCCGTCGGCGTGGACGTCGTGGCCGCCGAGCACCCGGAGTGGCTTCCCCTCATCGGAGCCGCCCGCTCGGCGTCGGGGCCGGAGGAGCGGGTGGTGGTCATGGACGGCGGTCAGACCTCGATCAAGCGGGGCGTCGCCGACTTCAGGGGTCGGTGCCTCGCCCGCCTTCGGGTCCTGCCCCCGCTTCCCGTCGACTCCGTCGCCTCTTGGCGGCTCCCCGCGGTCGTGGCCCGGGAGGTCACGGCGATGAGGGACGAGCACGCACGGAGCGCGACCGAGGTGGTGTGCAGCGTCGCCTCCTACCTGGAGGACGGTCGGCCGGTCCCCGGCGTGGCGTCGATCTACGAGCGGCTTCATCCCGCGTCGATGCGGTCGCGTTTCGGCATCTCTCTCCGCCTCGTGCACGACGGGACCGCGGCATGGCGGGCGGCGGGCACGGCGACACCGAGCGCGGTGATCATCCTGGGCACGTGGTTGGGCGTCGGTATCGGCCCGCACCGCCGGCCTGTGCGGCCACTGACGGCGGACTTCACCGTCGACGTCGAGGGCGGGCCAGCGAGCGGACCGTGGTCGCCAGGCGTGGTCCGTCGGCGTCGAGGGATATGAGCAGCCGACCGGCGCCCACCTGGCTGCCCGGCGCCGGCACGGTCACCTGGCCCCGCAGCCGGTTGCCTGGGGGCGCCAGGGTCAGCCGCGGTGGAAAGCGACGCAGGAGGGCGTCGACGTCGCGTGCCGCAGCGACGCCGGGCCGGGCGACGACGAGAACGTCGAGCCGACGAACGTCGGCGAGGTGCAGCGCCGACAGCAGCGCCTCCGGAGAGGCCCGCAGATCGTCGACCACCAGCACGCTGGCCCCGCCGGCCCGCCACAGCCGGGCGCCGGCGACGATGTGGCGCCCGTCGACCTCCGCCGGGCGGAGGACCGCCACCGCGGGTGCCAACGCCACCGCAGCGCCGGCCACGCCCGCGGCGACAGCGACGGCGCGCCAGCCCCGGCGGCGGGCGGCGACGCCCACCGCCAGGGTGGCAGCCAGCCCGGCGACGTGCGCGCTGCGGAGCTGGCCGAGCGGTGCCGCCGCGCCCCAGCGGGCCACGGCGGCGACCCATCCGATCATCAGCCCGGTCGGCAGGTGGACGAGGCGGGCCACCCCCTCACCCGCCCAACCGGCGCCCAAGCCGGCGGCCATGCCCCACATCATCAGCGGTCCCGAGATCGGCGCGCCGACCAGGTTGGCGGGCAGGGCGGCGACGGGGAGGCCGCCGAAGACGGGTACGAGTATGGGCAGCACGCCGACCTGGGCAGCCAGCGTCACCCCGACCGCGCTGGCCACCGGCCGGGGGCCGGGCAGCCTGGCCGCCAGCCGGGTGCTGAACAGGGCGATGCCCGCGCAGGCCCCGACGGAGAGCAGGAAGCCCAGCGAGTGGACCAGCAGCGGGTCGACGAGGACGAGGCCGGTAACCGCCAGGCTGAGGATGCGCAGGGTGGAGGCCGGGCGGCCGAGCGCCGCGGCCAGCATCGTGAGGCCGGCCATGGCCACCGCCCGCAGCACCGACGGCTCCCAGCGGGTGAGGGTGCCGAACAGGACCAGGACGGCGAGGCCGCCGGCCAGCCGGCCGCCGAGGCGCAGCCGGCTCAGGAAAGGGCCGAGCAGGGCGAGGACGAACGCCACGTTCTGCCCCGAGACCACGAGCAGGTGGGACAGGCCCGAGGCACGGAAGTCGTCGGTGACCTCCGGGCGCTGGCCCCGATCGTCGCCCAGCACGAAACCGGCGAAGAGCGCCCGCCGGTCGGGCGCCAACACCGTGGCGCCCTTCAGGAGCGTGCGTCGGAGCCCGTTGGCCAGCCGGCTGCGAACGTCGCCCGACGACGACAGCGAGGCGCCGGCGACGGTCATCCGGGCGCCGACATGGCGGCGGGCCAGGCGCTGGCGGGCATCGGCCGGCACCGGTTGCAGCTGACCCCGCAGCTGCACCCGCTCCCCTGCCAGGCGGTCCCGCAAGGAGCGCGCCGCCGCGCCGCGGGCCCAGGCCTCCACCCGCTTGCCCTCGATCCGGACGTCGACCCGGAGGGCGCCTGCGACCTGGTCGGGGTCGCTCACCAGCGTCACCACGCCCGACCACGCGCCGAGCGCAGGCGGGCGAAGGCCGTCCCATGCCCGGGCGCCGAGGGCGGAAGCAGCCAGCGTCGCCGCCAAGATGACCAGCACCGGCCGGCGCAGGGCAAGGCTGACGGCCGCCAGCGCCACGACGGCGACCAACGGGAGCGGGCGGGCGGCCCACGCGCCGGCACACGTGGCGACGGCCAACGCGACGGCGCCCCGATCTCCCATCAGACCTTGACGAGCGGTCGCAACGCCTCGAGCTTCGCCGGGCCGATGCCGGGCACCTCGAGCAGCTCGGTGACCGAGCGGAACCGCCCGTGGCTCGACCGGTACGCGAGGATGGCCCTGCTGGTGGCCGGACCCACGCCGGGGAGGGCGTCGAGCTGTTCGGCGGTGGCGGTGTTGAGGTTCACCGGGCCCGCCGGCGTCGCCGCCTTGGCCCCGCCACCCGCCGCCGGCGGGACCGTCGCGGCCGGCGGCGACTCGCCCTTCCGCGGCACGTAGACCCGCTCGCCGTCCGAGACGCGGGCGGCCAGGTTGAGCTGCTCGACGTCGGCCTCGGCCGCCGCGCCCCCGGCGGCGACCACCGCGTCGGCCACCCGTCCGCCGGACGCCAGCGCGTAGACCCCCGGCGAGACCACCTGGCCGGCGACGTGGACGGTGACGGGGACGGGCGGGGCCGCGGCCACGGTGGTCTCGGGCCCGCCGTCGATGGGCGCCGACCCCGCCTCGGCCCGGGGCAGGGTCAGCTGGGCCGGCGGCGACGACGCGCCGAGGAAGGCCATGCCCGCGGCCACGAGCAGTCCGACCGCCAGCACGGCGCCGGCCCCGGCGCCGGCGGGCCGCAGCCACGGGCGGTCGCGCAGCACGGCCAAGCGGTCGGCCCACGACCGCACGGGCAAGGGTTGCAGCAGGTCGGCCATCGGGCGCGCACCCCCCCACGGAGGAAACCGTTCAGGGGGAAGGCGCCGAGCGGCCTCAGCGTAGAGGCTGCGAGCCTCCGTTGCCAGGGTCGGCGGCGAAACGCTCGGCCGCGGCCTCGGCCTCCACCTCGAGGGGGATCAGGCGGTAGGCGGCCTGGTGCCCGAACCCCTGCCGGCGCCAGCGGAGGTAGGACCCGAGGTACTGGCGCAGGAACCCCACGACCCCGAGCTCCCGCCACTGGCGCACGTGCTCGGCCTCGTGGCGCAGCAGCACCGCGTCGGTGGCGTGGCGCCGGCGGACCGACACCACGGGGCCGAGGGTGATGGCCGCCGAACCCGGGGGCACCGGCCCGCCGACGAGCAGCCAGTGGTCCTCATGGCGTCGCAGCCGCACCTCAGAACAGGCGGGCGGCCAGGGCCCGGCGGTACTGCGGCGTGCGCGGGTCGTCGGCGCCGAGCATCTCCAGCAGATCGACGAACTCCCGGCGGGCGTCGTCGTCGTCCTTGACCCGGTCGAGCAGGTCCTGCAGCCGGGCATCCACGTCGGACGACTCGCCCTCGGCCTCGCCCAACCGGGCGAGCGCGGCCACCCGGCGCGACTCGGCCGTCTCGGGCACCCGGGCGAGAAGGGCCAGGGCCTCGTCGCCCTCGCCCCGGCCGGCCAGGAGCTCGGCGAGGGCCACGACGGCCACCGGATGGTCGTGCTGGAGCTCGAGCGCCTGGCGGAGCGACGCCTCGTCGCCCCGGGCCGCCAGCCGGTCGGCCTCCGTATCCGCCGGCGCCAGCCCGGCCACGAACTCCCGGACCCTGGCCTCGGGCAGGGCGCCGATGAAGGAGTCCACCACCTTGCCCTGGGAGATGGCGAAGACCGCCGGGATGGACTGCACCGCGAAGCTGGCGGCCACCTGGGGGTTCTTGTCGATGTCGATCTTGGCCAAGACCACCTTGCCGCCGGTCTCGGCCACGACCCGCTCCAGGATCGGCCCCAGCGTCCGGCACGGCCCGCACCATTCGGCCCACAGGTCGACCACGACGGGCACCTCGGCCGAGCGGTCGAGGACGTCGCGTTGGAAGGTGGCATCGGTGACGTCGGTCATCGGTAGGTAGTCAACCACGACCCCCCGCTACCGTGAGTGGCATGTACGAGCTGCGGTCGCGACCCGAGCTGGACAGCCCGGTGCTGGTCATGGCGCCGGAGGGCTGGATCGACGCCGGGCTGGGCGGCGCCGGCGCCGTCGGGGCCATGCTCGCCGCGCTGGACACCGACGTGGTGGCGTCCTTCGACGTCGACCGCCTGCTCGACCACCGCTCTCGCCGGCCGGTCTCGCACATGCTCGACGGCGTGTACACCGACCTGGTGTGGCCGAGCCTCGACCTCTTGGCCGCCCACGACGCCGACGGCCGGGCGGTGCTGATCCTCGCCGGCCCGGAGCCCGACCACGAGTGGCGTGGGTTCGCCGACGCCGTCGGCGAGCTGGCCACGATGTTCGGTGTCCGCCTCGCGGTGGGGCTGGGGGCCTTCCCGGCCGGCGTGCCCCACACCCGCACCAGCCGGCTGGCGGCCACGGCCACCACCGCCGAGCTGGCCAATCAGCTGGGGGTCGTGTCGGGCGAGGTGCAGGTCCCGGCGGGCGTCGTGACCGCCATCGAGCGCCGGCTGGCCCAGCTCGACATTCCCACCATCGCCATCTGGGCCCGGGTGCCGCACTACGCATCGGCGATGCCCTACCCCCCCGCCAGCTTGCAACTGCTCGAGGGCCTGGCCCGGGTGGCGGCCATCCGCGTCGAGTCGCCGGAGCTGGCCGAAGCCGCCGCGGCCACCCGCCAGAACCTCGACGAGGCGACGGCCAACAGCATTCAGCACACCGCGCTGGTCCGCCAGCTCGAGGCCCAGGTCGACGCCGACCCGGCCGAGGCCGGCGCCGGCGGCGAGGTGCAGGAGCAGGCCACCGAGGCGGGCTGGGGGATCCTCCCCACCGGCGACGAGCTCGCCGCGGAGGTCGAGCGCTTCCTGAAGGGCGAGCAGAGCTAGTTCGACCAGCCGAGGTACGGCAGGAGAAAGTCGAGCTCGGCCCGCATCTGGCGCACCCGCTCGTCGATCACCATCGACCCGTGGCCGGCGTCGAAGCGGTACAGCTCCACCTTCCCGCCTCGCGCCCGAAGCGCCTCCACGTAGTTCAAGACCTGCTGGAGGGGGCAGCGGCTGTCGTTGTCGCCGGCGATGACCAGAACCGGCGCCTGCACGCGGTCGACGTAGGTCAGCGGTGACCGTTCGACGTAGAGGTCGCTCACCTCGTCAGGCCCCCCGCCGAAGAGCGTGCGGTCGAAGGCCTGCAGCGCCGGCGCCTCGTCGCGGTAGGCGGTGACGTAGTCGGCCACGGGCACCGCCGCGGTCGCCGCCACCCACCGCGCCGGGTGGAGCCCCAGGGCGAGGAGGGTGATGTAGCCGCCCCACGAACCGCCGGCGACCGACGCCCGGGCCGGGTCGGCCACCCCTTCGGCCACCAACGCGTCGAGCCCCGCGACCACGTCTTCGACCTCGGGGAAGCCGGGGTTCCCGATGAGGGCGTCGCGGAAGGCCGTGCCGTACCCCGTCGAGCCGCGGTAGTTCACCATGGCCACCGCCACCCCGTGGTCGACGAAGGCCTGGACGTCGGGCATGAAGGTGTCGGAGTACGCCCACGTCGGGCCGCCGTGGACGAGCATGACGACGGGATGTGGCCCCTCGCCGGGCGGCGTGGCCACGAAGCCGTGGATGCGCTGGCCGGCGGGGTTGGTGAAGGACCACGACCGGTACGGCCGACCGGCGGGCGCCCGTTCACCGGGCGGGGCCAGCACCTCCTCTCCGGCCACGGTGCGGACGGTGGCCGGCGTGGCCCCGCTCGCCAGCCGGAACCAGACCTCGCCGTCGGGGCGGACGCGGGCGCCCGAGATCGTGCCTTCGGGGTGCTCGATCGCCTCGAATGCGCCAGAGTCGAGGAAGAGACGGTGCAGGGCGCTGCGTCCCTCGTGTTCGTGGACCAACAGCAGCGAGGACCCGTCGGGCCACCAGTCCTCGATCTCCACGTCGCCAGGCAGGTCGAGGGCATAGTCGCGCCGGCGGCCCGTGGCCAGGTCCCAAATGGCCGGGCGCTGGACACCGTCGCGCTCCTGGGTCAGGGCCAGACGCTGGTCGCCGGCGACGGGCGACCAGCCGGCGACGCCCAGCCCGAGGCCGGGACCGTCCCATTGGTCGCCCCGGCCCGCCCCGGTGCGGGCGTCGACGACCCGCACGGCCAGGTGCATGGTGTCGCCGTGCTCGGCGTGGGCCAATGCCAGCAGTCGACCATCTCTGGACAGGCCGGCGACGTCGACCACCTCGACGTGGTGATGCACCAGCCGAGCCGGCCCGTCACCCTCGAGCGTGAAGACCGAGAAGCCCTCGTCGTCCGCGGTGCCCGCCACCACCAGTTCGTCGCCGAGGCACAGCCCGGTGGTCCACGCGTCGGGCACGCCTGGTGCGAGCGGGCGGGGGTCGCCGCCCTGGAACGGCGCCACCAGCCAGTGGCCGACTTCGTCGCCGGTGACGTCGTGGAGCCACACCACGGCCGACCCGTCGGGCGTCGCCGCCCCGCCGGCCACGCCGATGGCATCGTCGGTGACCTGGCGCCGAAGCCCGGTGGCGCGGTCCCAGGCGTAGACCTGCCACGCCCCGCTCTCGTTGGAGGAGTGGACCAGGCGGTCGGGCGCATCTCGGGCCCAGTGCGGGAAGCCGACGGACGCGGCCCGGAATCGCTGCTCCCAGGCCTCGATTACAGCTCCACGGTGTCTTCGTCGCCAGTCTCGGGAGAGACGTCGGCCAGATCCCACTTCAGCTGGAACTCGACCTCCTCCTCGTCGGAGCCCCGCTCGTGCTCGACGCTGAACCGGGCCCGCTTGGGCACGCGGATTCGCTCGCCGGCGACCTGGATGCGGAAGGGCTGGCCCGTCTCCAGGGCGTCGGCCAGGCGGCGCAGCTTGGCGACGGTCTCGGTGGTCGAATACGCCTTCTCGACGTCACGCTCGTCAGACATGGGCGCCAACCTACGCTGTCGGCGTGACCACGCACGAGGTGACCTATCGGGGACCGCCCTCCTTCGCGGTACAGGCCGCAGCGCTGATCGCCGACGCCGCAGGCGTGAAGCTGACCTCGGCGACGCGCGCCGACGACGACGGGGCGCCCGAGGACATCGTCGAGCTCGTCCTCACCGTCGAGGCGACGCCGGAGGCCTTCGCCGGCGCTCTCGACGCCGTCCGAGCCGAGCTGCCGCCGGGGGCCAGCGTCGACTGACCGCTAGCGGACGATGTTGACCAGCTTCGGAGGCCGGGCGATGACCTTGCGGGGCTCGGCGCCCTCGAGGGCGGCCTGCACCTTGGGCGACGCCCGCGCCAGGCGCTCCATCTCAGCCTCGTCCACGCCGGCGTCGACCTCGATGCGGTCACGCACCTTGCCGTTGACCTGCACGATCATGGTCTCGGTCAGGGCCGAGGCCAGGGCGGGATCGAACCTCGGCCACGCCTGGGCGTGCACCTGGTCGCCGGCGTGCCGGCGCTCCCACAGCTCGGCGGTCACGTGTGGCGCCATGGGGGCGAGGAGCAGCAGCAGCGCGTCGACCGCGGCGTCGACCTGGCCACCGGCCTGGACGTGCTTGTACAGCAGGTTGGTGAACTCCATGCACGCCGCCACCCCGGTGTTGTAGGACCACCGGTCGTAGTCCTCCGACACCCGGGCGATCAGGGCGTGGGTGGCCCGCTCGAGGTCGCCGGCCGGCGCCTTGGCGCCGGCGACCGGAGCCACGTCGCCGGACCCCAGCCGCCACACCCGGTTCAGGAACCGACCGCAGCCCTCGATGACCTCGTCTGTCTGCTCGCTCCAGTCGACGTCGTCGGCCGGGGGCCCCACGAACAGGTGGAACAGCCGCAGCGCGTCGGCGCCCACGGTGTCGAAGTACTTGGCCGGCGCCACCAGGTTGCCCTTCGACTTCGACATCTTCGACCCGCCCATGCGGATCATCCCCTGGGTGAAGAGCCGGGCGAAGGGCTCGCGCAGCTCCTTGGGGGCGACGCCCAGGTCGGACAGCGCCTTGGTGAAGAAGCGGGCGTACATCAGGTGGAGGATGGCGTGCTCGATGCCGCCGATGTACTGGTCGACGGGCATCCAGTGGCCGGCGACGGCCGGGTCGAACGGCGCCTCGGCATTGCCGGGGTCGGTGAAGCGGAGGAAGTACCAGGACGAGTCGACGAAGGTGTCCATGGTGTCGGTCTCGCGGGTGGCGGGCTGGCCACACCTCGGACACGTCGTGCGCAGGAACCCCTCGTGGAAGCGCAGGGGCGACTCGCCCGTCGGGCGGAACTCGACGTCGTCGGGGGCGAGGACCGGCAGCTGGTCGTGGGGAACGGCGACCGCCCCGTGCTCCGGGCAGTACACGACCGGGATCGGGCAGCCCCAGAACCGCTGGCGGGAGACGAGCCAGTCGCGCAGGCGGTAGTTCACCTTCCGCTCGCCGATGCCCTGCGCTTCCACCCAGTCGATGGCTCGGGCGATGGCTTCGGCCTTGTGCAGCCCGTTCAGCCACTCGCTGTTGATGGCCACCCCGTCGCCCGTGTACGCCTTGCCGTCCCAGCCCTCGGGCCGCTGCACGGTCTCGATGATGGGCAGGTCGTAGGCCTCGGCGAAGTCCCAGTCCCGCTGGTCCTCGCCGGGCACGGCCATGATCGCCCCGGTGCCGTAACCCATGAGGACGTAGTCGGCCAGGTAGATGGGGACGTCCTGACCGTTGAAGGGGTTGACGGCATGGGCGCCGGTGAAGACCCCCCGCTTGTTCAGGGGGCCCTCGGCCGACTGGCGCTCGACCTCGGAGTGGGTGGAGACCTCGGCGACGAAGGCCTCGACCGCTTCTCGCTGTCCGTCGGTGGTCAGCTCCCCCACCAGTGGGTGCTCGGGGGCCAGCACGACGTAGGTCATGCCGAAGGACGTGTCGGGGCGGGTGGTGAAGACGCGGATGGTCCGGTCGGAGCCGGCCACCTGGAGGTCGAACTCCGCCCCCTCGGACCGGCCGATCCAGTTGCGCTGCATGATCTTGACCCGCTCCGGCCAGTCGAGGGTCTCCAGGTCGTCGAGGAGCTGGTCGGCGTAGTCGGTGATCTTGAAGAACCACTGCTCCAGGTTGCGCTTGACCACCACGTCGCCCGAGCGGTCGCACGTGCCGTCGGCCAGGACCTGCTCGTTGGCCAGGACGGTCTGGCAACCGGGGCACCAGTTGACCGGCGCCTGCTTGCGGTAGGCCAGCCCCGCCTCGAGCAGCCGAAGGAAGATCCACTGGGTCCAGTGGATGTACTCGGGGTCGTGGCTGCGGACCTCGCGCCGCCAGTCGTAGACCGCGCCCAGGCGCTCGATCGACTCCTTGAGCTCGGCGATGCGGGCGTCGGTGAAGGGGCGGGGATGCACGCCGGTCTTGATGGCGGCGTTCTCCGCGGGCAGGCCGAAGGAGTCGAAGCCCATCGGCGACAGGACGGCGAAGCCTTGCATCGTCCGGTGGCGGACGATGAGGTCGCCGAAGGTGTAGTTCCGCACGTGGCCCTGGTGGGCCGCCCCGCTCGGGTAGGGGTACATGCACAGGGAGTAGAAGGGCGGGCGCGGGTCGTCGGCCTCGACCTGGTAGGTGCCCTCCTCGCGCCACCGGGCCTGCCACTTATGCTCCACCTGCTGGACGTCGTAGGCCTCGGCCATGGTCGGACTGTAACGGGGCCGGCGGAGCTGTCCGCGGTGGTAACGTTCGGGGGCGCGGGGCTGTAGCTCAGCTGGCAGAGCACTTGCATGGCATGCAAGGGGTCAGGGGTTCAAATCCCCTCAGCTCCACTAGGAACCCGCAGGTCAGTCTTCGCTGCCGGCCGTGGAGCCGGGCTCCTGTGCCGCGGGCCCCCTATGGACGACGCCGGCGCTACCGGCGCTTGGGAAGGTGGCGTCGAACTCGGACGAGCATTCGGACCATCTCTTCGGCCAGGTCCTCATTCGCGGCACGGGGGTTGTTGTATAGAACGTACTCCTTGGCCACGAGGGTCGCGAGGTAGTCGAGGAGGCCCGTTTCGTCGTCCCGGACCACCAGATAATCCTCGTGGCGGTCGTTGTAGAAGACGATGCCAGTGGCGGGTTCGAACCGACTGCGGGCCTCCCCCGGGTCGGGGTCAGGTCTGACGGAAGGAAGGTCGGTGGTTCGTCGCCGGTCCGGGCGCGCCTCACGGCGAGGAGCGTTCGAAGCATCGCCATCGGCTTCCTCGAGCTCCGGCAGCTCAGGCACGCCGGGAGGCGCTGTCGGACCGCTCGACCCGTTCTTCGATGGTGCCGAGCCGTCGCTTTCTGGAGCCTCGAACAAACCCCCCTCCCCCGGCTCATCACCGACCGGCGTACGCATGGGGTTGTCGAGATCAGCGAGCTCCTTGAGCACGCGGCCGAACACCCGTCGAAGTGTCTCGGCGAGACGGTCCGCCGCTTGGGCGTCCACTTCGTGGGCCAGTTTCTCGGTCGCTCGCCGAACGACTGGTTCGACAGCCTTGACCGCGTCGACGAACACTGGGAAGGCGTCTCGGTCCCGCAGGACGGCCCGGCGTCCTGCCGTCTGCTGTAGGGCGGCGAACACCACTTCCCCGGCGACCTGACCGCTGTCCCAAGGAGGCATGGCGAACTCCTCGATCTCGGCGATGTCGTCGACGATGGTGGTACCGGCGCGACCGACGACCGCTACCCGTCGTCGCCGCCGGGTATCGGGCGGCGAGACGTAGAGGGCGAACTCGATTCGGCCCCAGAGCGTCGGACGCGCTGGAACGTCGAGCTTGACCCCCTCTGGTTTCTCGGGGCTGACGACCTCGGTTGAGCGGCCCTCGACGACTTCGATGCTGTAGTCGCCACGAGCGAGGGCTGGGCCCCGTCGTGCTCGGAGGTAGTCGACAACTTTCCGCTGAGTGAGCACCCGAAGCACATCTGGCTCCAGGTCCGAGAGCACGACCGTTGTCCCCGGGACCTGGCGAGCCTTCCGCCGCTCGCGCTCGAGCTGCGCCGTGGCCTTGCCTCGTTGCAGGCGCAGGACCCACGTTTCATCGGAACCCTCGGCTCTCGAGACGACATCGCAGCGATTCCCCAGTTGCTGAAAGGCGAGGATGCCGATCGCCTTCTCGCCGAGCGTCCGATCGTCACCCGCCTTCGACGATTCGAACAAGCTGCGGGCGATCTCCCGGAGTCGGTCGGGCGACATGCCCCTACCGATGTCGTCGACCGCGATAACGGGGTACCGGCCCTTCCGGCGCAACATCACACGGATTCGTTCGCCGCGCAGGCCGGCCTCGACGTACTCGTCGGCCGCATTCGACACGAACTCGTTGAGCGCGTCCTTCGGATCCTGGTAGGCCTGACCCGATACGAGGACGGCCTTGGCCAGGTTCCCGATGCGCAATCGGAGACGTTCGGCGGGCATCAACCTCATGCTACGTACCGCAGCTCGGCGGCGGTCTGGAAGCAGAATGAAAGCCAGTCGTCCGACGATGATGGGTTAGTAGAGGGCGCTGAGCCTGGAGCCTTCTTCCTCGCTGAGGTCCTCGATGACCATCGCGTCATGCGGGGGCAGGGGACGGGCGCGTCGGAGAAGCTCCTCGACCGGAAGCTCAAGGCTCTCGCTGTGGAGTAGGGCCCCCGGCGTGGTCCCCACATGGAAGTGGCCCCCTCGCGAGGAACGAGGGGGCCACGTGTCCTGTCCGGTCGCCCCTCGGGGGCGGACGGTCGTTCTAGCTGCGGGCCTTGGCCGCCTCGGGAGCGGGGCTCTTGCGACCGGCGAACAGGGCGGCCATGCCGGCGAGGAACATGCCCACGCCGCCGACGCCCAGGGCCACCAGGGCGAGAGTGCCCATGGAGATGGAGTCGTCGCTGCGAACCAGGCTGTCGGCGCGCAGCGAGGTGTCCTGAGTGGTGGTGGCGCCCAGGACCGGGTTGGTGCCGGCCTCGCCGGTGACGTTCATGACGGCGCGGATGGGCGAGAGGCTCATGGAGCCGTCGGCCCGCTTCTGGGTGACGACGACGACGTAGCTACCGGCCTTGGTGCCCTCGGGCACGGTGAAGTTGGCCGACAGGTTCCCGCCGGTGATGGGCGCCGGCACAGTGGTCAGCACCGGGCCGTCGAGGGCGTTCCAGCGGATCTCGGCCGAGTTGGCGGCCTGGAACCCCGTGCCGGTGATCCCGACCTCCTGGCCGGCCTTGGCGTTGATGGTGGAGAGGTTCACCACCGGGCCCGACACGCATGCGAAGGCCGCCGCGGCCATGACGACGCCGGCCGCCGCGGAACCCACACTTGCCAATGCCCACCTGCGAACTGATTTCATCCTGCCTCCTGGCTTCTGTGGCTCTCGTGCCCGGCGGGCACGGTGAGAATGTGTCCTCAATCGACCGGGCTGAGGCTCGCCGACGACCCCACCCGTCTTGGCCACATGCTACTCGGTCCCTCCGGGATTTCAATAGATGCATATCTCACCTACCGGGGCGGAAACGGCATCTGCGCAGGTCACGAACGGTGCACTCTCGGTGTACTTGGATAGCATCTAGCTGCGATTCGGGTGTACCTATGATGCAGCTATTGCACGATTTCGCCCCATTCGCGATACTGTGCGGAGAGAAACAACCGTCCCTCCTGGGTGCCGCTCGGCCCCAGCGACATACCAAGAGAAAAGGTGGGCAACCTGCAATGAACCTCCGCAAGAAGGTAACGACCGTTTTCGGTGCCGCGGCAGCGGCGTCGGTCATCGCTGGCGCCGCGGCTTTCGCGTGCACCAACCTGGCCACCCTGAAC
>Ga0247719_1000669_pt1 | contig 18324 bp, 11 predicted proteins | sample 41E_DmetaG_FD_189046 | JGI IMG/M metagenome (GOLD analysis project Ga0247719, IMG submission 189046) | Soil microbial communities from hillslope of Landscape Evolution Observatory, University of Arizona, Oracle, AZ, United States - 4-1-E_D | ecosystem: Engineered > Artificial ecosystem >...
TCCAAGCTCTCCCCCCCCGCCACACGCAGCGAAGGAGAGATTCCAGTGAAGATGAGTTCAGGCAAGCTCGCGGGCATGAAGGCGGTCTCCGACGGGCGCGGCGTCATCGCCGCAGCCGCCATGGATCAGCGTGGATCGCTCAAGAAGGCGCTCGCGAAGGAGAAGGGCTCCGACATCGGCGATGCCGACATGGAGGAGTTCAAGATCCACGTCACCGAGGTGCTCACGCGGCATGCAAGCGCCATCCTGCTCGACCCCGAATGGGGCCTGCCCGCCAGCCGCCGCCGCTCGAACGAGGCCGGGCTCCTGCTCGCCTACGAGAAGACCGGCTACGACGCCAATACGCCCGGGCGCCTGCCCGACCTGCTCGACGTGTGGTCGGTGCGCCGCCTCAAGGAAGCCGGCGCCGACTGCATCAAGATCCTCCTCTACTACACGCCGTTCGATCCGAAGCACATCAACGATCACAAGCACGCATGGGTCGAGCGGATCGGCGACGAATGCCGTGCGAACGACATCCCGTTCTTTCTCGAGTTCGTCGGCTACGAAGAAGGGCTCGACGAGAAGGGCTTCGACTTCGCCAGGAAGAAGCCGGAGATCGTCACGCGCAGCATGGAGGAGTTCACGAAGGACCGCTACGGCGTCGACGTGATGAAGGTCGAGATGCCGGTCAACATGAAGTTCGTCGAGGGAGCACGCGCGTTCGGCGGACAGAAGGCGTACACGAAGCAGGAAGCGATGGACCACTTCCGCCGTTCCGCCGACGTCGCGACCAAGCCGTTCATCTACCTGTCGGCCGGCGTCAGCAACGCCGAGTTCACCGAATCGCTGGAGCTCGCCGCCGAAGCGGGCACGCGATTCTCGGGCGTGCTGTGCGGCCGCGCGACCTGGAAGGACGGCATCCCCGTCTTCGGCAAGCAGGGGGCGCAGGCGTTCCGCGCCTGGCTCGAAGACCAGGGCGTGAAGAACATCAACAACGTGAACGAGCGGCTCGCGCCCGCCCGGCCCTGGTTCGAGTTCTACGGGGCCAAGTCGGCAGACGAACTGGGCTGAACGAAGTCAGCCGCACAGGAGCCTCCGTATTCCCGTAAGGGTCAGGGTGATCCCCTGACCCTCGTCGCTCAGAACCTGACCCGCACGCGCGCCTGGAGATTGCGTCCCGGCGCGTCCACACCGGATCCGAGCAGCCGGTAATTCCGGTCCGTCAGGTTCTCGCCGATGACCACGAGGTCCGCCCGGCGAGACAGCGGATACATCCCTCGCAGGCCGAGGGCGACGAAGCCGGGCGCCTGATCGAAGAGCCGCGACACCGACGCACCGCCGAGCACGCGCGCCTGCACCTGCGCGAGCGTTTCGCCCGTCGGCAGCAGGATGCCGTCGCGCACGAGGCCGAGATCCGTCGCCGTGCCATTGAAATAGGCCGCGATCGTGGACGCGCTGCGCTGGCCCCCGATCCGCGCGTCGCCGAAATCACCGCTCGTGAGCCGCGTCTGCGCGCGTGCGAACGTGAGCACCGTTTCCAGCGTCAGCCGCCGCGGCCCCGCCCACGCAAGCGTGCTTCCCCCCATCGGCGGATTCATCCGGCGCAGATAGCCGCCGCTCTCCAGGTCACGCCCGTTCGACAACGAGAACCACGCCCGCGCCGTCCAGGCGCGTCCCACGCGCAGCGTCCCCTCCGCGTCGAGACCGCGCACACGCGCCCGGCTCGAGTTCACCCGCGTCGTGATCGGGCGCGGGTCGATGGCGATGAACGCCCGCCCCTCCGCATCCTGCCTGACGATCTCGCGGCCGGAGATCACATGACCCACGACGTCGGTCGTGAAGATGGCCGCGCGGCGCTGAATCGCATCCCGCAGCTCCAGGTCGAACACGGTCAGCGAGGCGGCGAGGCGCCCCGTCGACGCGCGGATGCCGGCCTCGTAGGCCATCTCGCTTTCCGGCAGCAGGTCTCCGACCCGGCGCCCGGTGGATACCGCATTCCCGCCGTCAGTCGTTCCCACCAGCGCCCCGAGCTCACGCGCCGTCGCGGGGGAAATCTCGAAGCCCCCCCCGCCGCTCACGCCTACCGCGCCGAGGTCGGAGGCGTTCGCCGCCCGGAACCCGCGCGAGACGCTGAAGGTGGCGCGAAGCGATTCGGAGAAGCGAACGGAAGCCGCGGTGTTGAACGTCATCGCCTGCGATACCACCGTCTCGGGCGCGATCGCGAACGCGGGAGCGCTCGTCGTGCGATACACGTAGCGGCCGTAGCGCACCCCGCCGCGCACCGACAACCGCTCGAACAGATCACGGGTCACCTGCGCGAACGCCCCGGCGCTGCGGTATCGGGTGCCGTCGGGGATGAGCGGCCGGATCGCCGACAGGGTCGGCCCCACCTGCTGCCAGCGCTCGCCGTCGATCCGCTCGTCGTACAGGTCGGCGCCGTAGGTGAGCGACGCGAAGCGCAGGCGGCGCTGCCCCTGCGCCTGGTAGCCGAGCGCCGTCACGGACGTGCGGTCGCCATTCACGGCTGACGCGGCGAGCGGGCGCGCCTGCTCGATCGTGCCATCCTCCTGCCGGTTGACCGAGAAGGTGAGCCGCACACCGCCGAGAACGCCCATCGCGGGCTGCTCGTACCTGAGGAACCCAAGGTGGAATCGCTGCGGCGTGATCTCGCTCCGGAACAGCCCTTCCCCGCCGGCGATGCGGTCGTAGCGGCTGATGCCGTTCTGGCGATCGTGCCGGTACACGCTGCTGAGAATTCCTGTGAGGCCGACGCGGGCCTGTGCCGTCACGTGCACGCCCCGCTGCGCGAATCCGGTGGACGGGAGCCGCTCGTAGAGGGTGCGGCTGGGCAGTCCGAGAAACCGCGTGACGGCCGCGTGCGAATCGCGGCCTCCGCCGGCACGCAGTTCCCCGGCGGACCGCGTCGTCGCGGCAATGGCGGCGGCGAAGCGGCGATGATGAAGGGCCACCGTGCCCTGCACGCCGCCGCTGCGATCGGCCGAGGCAATCGTCCCCTCGAGCTGTCCCGTCAATTTCACCCCGCCGTCCGCAAACGCCGGACGCGCCCCGATCACGTTCACGGCGCCGCCGAGTGCGTCGCTCCCGTACTGCACCGACACCGGACCGCGGACCAGTTCGAGCCGCTCCACGTTCACCGGCGTCAGCCATGCGAGGTACTGCACGGGTCCGCTTCGCCATATCGAGGTATTCAGACGGACGCCGTCGACCAGATAGATGTTGCTCTGCCCGGTGAAGCCTCGAATGACGGGGGACCCGGCCGACGAGGTCGTCTGCTGCACCAGGACGCCGGCCTCCTCGCGGAGCACCTGCGGAAGCACCGTGTAGGGTCTGAGGGCGAGCTCGCGGCGGCCCACGATCGCGACGCCCAGGGGCGACTCGGTCGCGCTCTCGCGAAATCCGGCCGACGTCGTCACGACGACGGATTCGTCGAGCGTCTGGACCGGCAGCACCAGCCGCGCGTTCAGCACCGGACCGGTCGAGAGATCCACTTCGATGAGGGTCGGCGCAAAGTGCTCGGCCGAGCCCGATACCGTGCAGCGGGTAGACGGCAGTCCCTCGACCTGGAACTGGCCGCGGCCATCTGAATAGGTCGAGCGGGCCTCGTTGGGGCAGGCGACGATTACCGTCGCTCCGGCGACGGGTGCCCCGCTGTTGTCCTGCACCGTGCCCTTCAGCGCGCGCTGGAGCGGCGCACCCGAAACGCCTCCCGACAGGGCGAGGGCGAGCAGGAGACTTGAAATCACGATCGTGCTGCCTTGACGGATCGAAGTGGAGCGGTGTGTGGGAGAGGAAGGATGGTAATCGGCGAGTCCGCGCCCGTCAATGGGCACCAAGCAAAAGGGCCCACGGCGCCAAGGCCGTGGGCCCGTCAAAGAACTCGTCAGCCCGTCAGCTTACCGGCGGACGGTCGGAACGGTCGAGTCGTGGATCGCGCCGCCGTCCACCATCGTGCCGGCGCGGCCGCTCTGGTCGTGCGGCACACCCACGCGGACCGTTCCCGAGCAGCTGCCGCCGGCCGCATCCGTCGCCGTGAACGAGATGTGATACATGCGGCCGTCACCCGGGGTCTTCGGGTCGCCGGCGCGCGACGCACGCACCTGCGCGGTGTCGCTGCCCACGCCCTGGCCGTCGGGACCGGTGCTGTTGTTCGCCGAGCCGACCGGTTCGTCCTGGAAGATGCTCGTGATCCGGATCGTGAACGCGTCGCCGTTCGGATCCGTGACGCCGAGCACCGTGACCGGCACCCACTGGTGGTTCGGCGACCAGATCATCGTGACGCTGGGAGCCGCCCCCGAGCAGACCGGATTGTCGTTCGTCACCGTCAAGGTGCCCGCCACGTAGACGATCGCGTAGTTCGACGACGTGAGACCCGATGCGGTGATCGGATAGGTGCCGACCGGGCTGTACTGGGCCGCCGTCGTCGTGACCGACAGCGAGCCGCCGAGCACCGACGGGTCGTCCGCCCCCTGGAAGCCTGCGTAGCCCACCGTCAGCGGTGGGTTCGGCGTGCCCCAGTGCCGCGACACGCTGACGGCCGTCACCGTCAGGGTGGCCGGCGTGATCACGATGGCGTCCGTGTCGGTCGCGGCGTTGTAGTTGTCGTCGCCCGCGAACGAGCAGGTGATCGTGTGGCTGCCGGCCGTCACCGGCGCGCCGCCCGTGCTGTAGGTCGTCGTCCCGGCGAGCACCTCGCCGTTCACGCCCGTCACCGAGCACGTGCCGCCGTGCGGCTGGCCGTCATACGTGTGGCTGCCGCCGACCGCGTCCGCCGTCGGCGTCGCCTTGCGGATCACGATCGCGTCCGTGTCGCTCGCGGCGTTGTAGTTGTCATCGCCCGCGAACGAACAGGTGATCGTGTGATTGCCGGCGTTCACCGGCGTGCCGCCCGTGCTGTAGGTCGTCACGCCGGTCAGCGTGTCCGAACCCACGCCCGTGACGGAGCACGTGCCGCCGTGCGGCTGCCCGTCATATGTGAACGTGCCGCCCACCGCGTCGGCCACGGGGGTGGCCTTACCAATCACGATCGTCCCCGCCTCGTTGGCCGCCAGGTAGTTCTCGTTCCCCTCGAAGTAGCACGTCACGCCGTAGGTGCCGGCGTTCACCGGCGTCGTCCCCGAGGTGTACTTGAGCGAGCCCGCCAGCGCCTCGCCGTTCGGGCCGGCCACCGCGCAGGCGCCGCCGTGCGGCTGCCCGTCATACGTGAACGTGCCGCCGGTGACCCGTGCCGTCGGCTGTGCCTTCGCGATGACGATCGTGTCGGTGTCGCTCGCGGCGTTGTAGTTGTCGTCGCCCGCGAAGGAGCACGTGATCGTATGGTTGCCGGCGTTCACCGGCGCGCCGCCCGTGCTGTAGGTCGTCGTCCCGACGAGTACATCGCCGTTCATGCCCGTCACCGAGCACGTGCCTCCGTGCGGCTGCCCGTCATACGTGAACGTGCCGCCCACCGCGGTTGCCACGGGTGTGGCCTTCGTGATCGTCAGCGTGCCAGGCTGGTACGTGACGTCGAAGTTAACGACGTCCGGACCGCTCGCGGTGGCGTGCGTGGCGTAGGTGCCGACCTGCTCACCGGCATCACGGCTGGCCTGAGTCACCACGACGTTGTCGCGGGCCGTGAAGCCATCCCACGTCGGCGTCAGCACGGGGTCCGCGCTGCCGTACGTCTTGGTGCCGCTGCCTGCTCTCACAATTGCCTGCCGCTTCGTGACGGTGATCGTCACCGTCGCCGTCGATGTCGCACGGCCGTCGCTGATCGTGTAGGTGAAGCTGTCGGTACCCGCGAAGCCCGGGACCGGGTTGTACGTGAACGTCTGATTGGCGTGGAAGATTACGGCGCCGTTCGACGCCTGCGTGTAGGCGGTGACGCTCAGCGTATCGCCGTCAGGATCGGTGTCGTTCGGCAGCACCTCGACACCGATGGCCTGGCCGCTCACCGTTGCAACCGTGTCGTTGACCGCGGTCGGCGGCTGGTTGCAGCTCGTGTCGTTTGCGGCCTTGATCGTCACCGTCGTGAATCGCGTCGTCGACGCGCCGTCGTTGTCGGTGACGCGCAGGCCCACGTTGTGGGAGCCGACACCCATCGCGGTGAACGCCGCGGTTGCGTCCACGACGGCCGTGGTGGCGTTCGGCGAGCTGAAGTTGATCGGGCTGCTCCAGCTCCACGCATACGCGGCGATCTCGCCGTCCTCGTCCGACGACGCCGACGCATCGAGGATCACCGGGCTGCCGCTGCAGACGGTGTACGGCCCGCCGGACACCGCGTTCGGCGGCACGTTGGTGTCGACGATCGTCACCGGGCAGGTGCTGGAGGTCGACAGCCCCTGCGTGTCGGTGACGGTCACGGTCACGTTGCGAACCGTCGGGTAGCTCGCCGGCCGCGCGAACGTGTGGGAGGTCGTCTGGCCGGTGCCGGTCGTGCCGTCACCGAAGTCCCATGCGTAAGCGACGATCGACTCGTCGGGATCGGGGTGGAACGACCCAGCGGCGCTGAACTGCACGAGTCCGCCGTTGGTGCCGATCGTGGACGGGTTCGCGGTGCACGCGGCGCTCGGCGGGAGCTGGAACAGCGACGGCGACAGCATGATGATCGCCCACGAGGTCGCCATGTCGTGCTGGATATTGCCGCCGCCCTGCCCCTTCGTGTTCGTAAACGCGCCGGTCCCCTGGTTCTGGGTGCTGACGAGATGGTCGGCGTACGCCGCATACCAGTCGTGCGTCCCTGCCAGCAGCGAGATCGGCGATGTCTTGCCCTGCGCGTCGAGCGCTGTGCGCATTGCCTTCGCCGTCTGATACATCGTGTAGAAGTTGCCGGTGGAGTTCGTGAACCGGGCGCTAAGATAGTTCGAGGCCGCGGCGAACCGCGCATGCGTCTGCGGCATGTCGTCTGCGTTCATCAGGATCAGCCCCGCTGCCGTCGTGCTGGTGCCATCGTCCCAGATGAAGCCCGTGCCATTCGTGTAGCCGAAGTGGCCGTTCGGCATCGCCTGCATCAGCGGAATGCCGACGTCCCTCTGGATGGTCTTCACCCACTGTGGCGCGTCCAGCCCCCAGGTCCGAGCGGCCAGTACGCCGATCGCCCACCAGTGAGAGGCCGACGTGTCGTTGGTGCCGGTCGTGCCCTGGTAGCTGTAGTACCACCCGCCGGTGTTGTCGGCCATGCCGTACGAGTACCCGTCGAGCATGTCCTGGACGATGTCGATGTACTTGCGGCCGCGGACGAACGTCGCCTGCCCTGTCTCGGCGAGCTTGTTCGGCGTGCCGCTCGTCACGATGGCGTCGATGACCTGGCCGGAGACATAGGCCGGCCCGTGCGTGCCTGCCCCAGGATTTGAAAAGAGACCGTAGCCATTGCCGTTCGCGTCGGGGTTGTTCCCATTCTGGAGCGGCACGTCGAGGCGCTGGAGCATGCCGTGCTGCAGGCTCAGGACGTAGCGCATGCCCAGCTTCACCGTAGTCGCGTACGGGTTCTTCGCCGGATCTCCGGACTCGCGATGGTTGTTGATGTGGAACGCCTGCAGTACCCCGGCCGTGGCGGCCATGTGGTACGAGCTGTAGCCCACCCAGAAGGCGGACGGCATCCCGTCTGACGTGGTGCGCTGCATCCGCTTGTGCAGGTTCCACAAGCCCTTGTCGATCGCCATGTTCACGCGCGTCTCGCGCGTGTTGGGCTTGATCACGACCTTGAACGTGTCGGTGTACACCCGGCCGCCCGTGTCGATCGCCCGGAGGGTAGCGGTGAACGGCTGATCGTTCGCCCCGGAGTACGTGTGCACCTTCTCGAGGGCGAGGGGGTTGGCGACGCTGATCGCGACCGGGCCGCTGCCGTCACCAGGATCCCACGTGGCGCTGGCAAGCGGATGGGGCGCCCCGGTGGCCGGCGAGAACGCGGCTCCCTGCAGGACGATCGAGCCGCCGGAGTACACCTGGTGTGACAGCGACTTCGCTCCCATCCACGGTACCGTCGCGACCACAGGCTGGCACGCGTCGCCGACGCCGTCCCCATCGCTGTCGGTTTGGTTCGGGTTCGCCACCGCCGGGCAGTTATCGAGTTCGTCCAGCACGCCGTCGTTGTCGTCGTCGGGGTCGCAGGCGTCTCCGATGCCGTCACCGTCGGAGTCAACGATGTCCGTGCCGTAGGTCTGGCCAGTACGAGTGCTGTACCCGCGGCACAGATCCATGCTCGTGCAGTTGCTGTTGCCCTGGTCCGTGAGGCACGCGGTGGTCGTCCCGCTGGCGCGAACCGTCTCCGTCCGGATCCAGCTGACATAGCTGTTGCCGGTGACCGAGATTTTCACCGGCGTGCAGGCGGGGGTCTCCAGCAGCGCCAGCATTTGCGGGTCCGTGATGCTCAGGGTTGTGATCGGCGGACCGCACTGGCAGTGGCCAAGCCCGGTGCTGAACGACTGCGAGAGGTGGCCGATGGTCACCGTGTAGCCGGAGGTGCTGCAGGTCTCAAGGATGCGGACGTTGAACGCGATGACCGGGTCGGCCACGGCGACAGGTTCGACGAGCGACTCCGTCGCCACACCGAGATCGAATTCCGCGACGGGCAATGCGGAGTCGTCGGCCGCCGGCGCCACGAACCCGGCATGCAGCGAGATGGAGGCGAGGAACACCGTCACGCCGAGCAGCGCGAGGCGGCTCTGCCGTGAAATTCGTGAAACGTAGGCGCGCATGGCGGAGGACCTCACTTGCAGGGGCCGGCGGTGCCCGCCGGGCAGATGGTCGAGGAGTCGGTCGCCGCGCCCGAAAAGCTGGCGACGGTGGCCCGGGTCAGGTCGGCGGCGATGAACGATGCTCCCTCGAGCTTCGCGCCCGTGAGATCGACGCGCTGCATGTTGGAGTGATCGAACAGCACGCGCGACAGGTCGGCGCCGGAAAAGTTCGTGTGGTAGAGCAGCGCGCCCGACAGGTTCGCGCCGGTCAGGTCGACGCCGCTGAGATCCCTGCCGGTGAGCTCCCTGGAGTCGGAGAAGTCACACTCACGGCACTCTTTCGTGCGGAGCAGACGGTCCAGGTTGGACTCAGGGGCCGCGACCATCCGGCCAGACCCTCCGAGTGACACGACAAACAACAAACCGACAGCAGCGAACTTCATTTGACACCTCGAACAGCTAAATTGGGTGGCGGACATGATGCAGTGGGCTGGCCAGTCTGTCAACAACAGGTCAGCAAATTTCAGGCGGGTCCGGCGCGATGATTACATGGAAGTGCTTATTTGTGTTGATGATACAGCGATTGGTTATTTTTCTTTGGAGCGGCTGACTATTTGATAAACAGACAGGAACAGACACTCACGCGCGCTCGCAGAGGAGCGCATACCTGGTATGCCGCGCCCGACGGGGCAGCTTCCCACCCGGGGCGCACGTCGAGTGTCCAGCAGGGCCGACGTACGAACGAAGAGCCGGGTGCGCCCGACACGGCGCACCCGGCCCTCTTTCCGTCCCGCAGCGGCCTAGCTGCCGCCGCCCGTCGACTTGTACTTCGGACCGTCGTCGACCGGCGTCGAGCGCTGCCCCTGGTCGTGCGGCACGCCAACCTTCACCAGGCCCGTGCAGGTGCCGCCGTCGGCATCCGTCGCGAGGAACGAGATGTGGTAGACGCGCCCGTTACCGGGCACCCTCGGGTTACCGGAGCGCTCAGCGCGCACCTGCGCCGTCGCGGTCCCGACGCCGTCGCCGTCGATCGGCGTGTTACCGTCGCCGACGGTGAGCGTGGGCTCGTCCTGGAAGATGCTCGTGATCAGGATGGAGATCGCGGAACCCTCCACCGGATCCGTCACGCCGAGGACCGAGACCGGCACCATCTGGTGATTGGGCGGCCAGATCAGCGAGATACTCGGCGCCGCCGAGTCGCAGATCGGGGCGTCGTTGACCGAGTTCACCGTGATCGTGACCGTCGCGACGTTGCCGTCGACCGTGCCGTCGTTCAACTGATAGGTGAACGAGTCGGTGCCGAACCAGTCGGCCGCCGGCGTGTAGACGAAGCTCCCGTCGGCATTGAACACCAGCGTGCCGTTGCTCACGCCGCTGACGAGCGTCGCAGTCAGCGCATCGCCGTCGGCGTCGGTGTCGTTGCCGGTGACGTTGGCCGAGAGCGCGGTGTCCTCGTCGGTCGTGTAGGCGTCGTCTTCGGCGACCGGCGGGGTGTTCCGCGGCACCCAGTTCATCTCGACGGTGTTCGACGAGAGCGCGCCGATGAACGCCTGGATCGTGTCCTTGCCGACCCCGCCTGAGCCCGTGTAGGTGTACGAGGCCTCGCCGTTGGCGCCCGTCACGGCCGTGCCGTTGGTTCCGGCGTTCGGTCCGGTGAGCACCTTGAAGGTGACGGTCGTACCGGGCACGGGGCTGCCGCTCGCCGTCTCGGCCTTGGCGGTGACGGTGTGCGTCCCGCCCTCGATCTTCGTGTCGGTCGCCGGACGGAGACCGACCGTGGAGAACTTGTCCTCGTCCGGCAGCACGAGCGCCACCGGCGAGAGGATCAGCTCCGCGATGGCGGTGTTGATGGCGAGGCCGGAATAGCAGCACGAGAAGCTCAGGTTCCAGTAGCCCGCGCCCGGGTTGTTCGGACTGGTCTGATTCGTCACCAGCCAGTCCTGGTAGTCGGCATACCAGTCGTTCGCCGGCTGCGACCCGGGGCCCGCAGGGCGGTTGACGTTCGGCAGCGTGGAGATGCCGGCGAGCTTCAGCCCCTTGAAGTTATTGAACATCGAGTACGCCGACCCCTTGTTGGGCGGGCCGCCCCAGGAGTTCGGACCGATGCCCGGACCACCATTCCACCAGCTGTTGATGTTGCTCGCCACCAGGTTCACCCTGCTGCCGGTGTCGCCGATGAAGAACAGGCCCTGGAGACCAATGCCGACCTTCTGCGGTCCGGGCGCTGAGTGGGTATTCGGGCTGCCGTCCGCCTGATAATCGAACGATCCGTCGAAGTTGATCGCGTTCGCGAGGCCGAAGGCGAACTCCGTGCGCACGAACGCCGGCAGTGTCGCGCCGGCGGCCTCGGCGTCCAGCAGGCCGAGGATCGCCCAGCCGACCGTCGATCCATCGAACCGGCCGTCGTTGTGCGTGTAGCCGAAGCCGCCGCGGCCGGCGCCGGTATCGCTCTGCCCCCACACCTGGGTGTTCACGAGGCGCTGCAGGATCTCCCCGTACGTCATGTTCGCCGCGGCCCCCCCCACCTCGGTATTGACGCGATTCAGAGCGCCGCTCGACGCGAAGGGCAGCATCGCCACCGGCGTGCCGTAGCCGGAGTGGCCGTCGTTGGTCGGCGTCGACAGACCCCGGCAGTCGCTGCCGCTCCAGCCGGTGCCGGAACCGACGCACGGATTGCCCGCGGGCTGGTTCGACAGCGCAATGGCGCTGAGCCGGCTGATCACGTAATTGAGCCCACGGCGAACGAGGTATTTCTCGTACAGCCCCGTCGGCGCGGCATTCGAGTTCGGCAGCTTGTATCCGTGGTTCTGGAAGGCCAGCACGACCAGGGCGGTGTCGCCGTAGTCGTAGCTCCCACCGCCGCGGAAGTTCGTCACCGGGCTGGCGGGGAAGTTCGCGCTCCGGTTGCTCTGCGCGACCCAGAGGTACCGCAGCCCGTCCTGGATCGCCATGTTGATCCTCAGGCTGCGCAGGTTGTCAGCGGTCATGGCGCCGCCGTCGAAGACCTGCAGCGCGACGCTGGCTGATTCGACGGTGGAGCCGTCGGTCACCGTGAGCGTCGCCGTGTAGTGGCCACTGGCCGCGTAGGCGCGGCTGAATGCGATGTACGAGCGGTCGGACACGCTGCCGGTGACGGTCGTGCCGTCGCCGTAATCCATGGTGAAGGCACTGCCGTTCGGCAGGGTCGTCACGCCCCACACGACGACGGCGGTGCCCATCAGCGCATCGCGCTTCGGCATCATCAGCGTTTCGGCCGACGCGGCGCCGGCGGAGAGAGCAAGGGCAGACAGTGCGAGGCAGCCCGCGAGCAGATAGCGTTTCAACATGTGCATATTCCTCTTCATGGACTCGATCGGGACTACCTGCGCGGGAAGGGCAGGTCGTAGGGGACTTCGACCCGGTCACCTTTGAAGGTGAACCGCAGCCGCACCTTGATCGGGCTGTTCTGCGAGAGCAGCCCGCTGACGTCGATCGCCTTGGTGATCGACTCGCTCGTCACGGTTTCACCGCCCGCCACATCGGGCATCGCCGCACTGCTGTCGTCGTCGAACACCACGAAGAACGCGGTCATGTCCGACGTCTCCCCGTTGGTCACGGAGATCTTGAAAGTGGCGTTCATCACGCCGTCGGCAGTACTGCCGGTGACGTCGGCGGCCGACGCGGTGACCAGAAGTGCCTCGGTCGCCCGCAGCGGGGCGGACGCCGCGGCGCCGCACACGAGCAGGACCGGGAGCAGACGACGCAGAACAGTGGCGACTTTCATACAGGACCTCTCTGAAGGGGTTGAGCGGCCAGCATGAGGCTCCTTGCGACAACTTCGCGTCAAGCACTTTTTGTTTAGAAAGTAGACAGGCCAAGCTACTATCTGACCATTGCACACAATTCAGGCCTAAATTCCGCAGTTACCACTGAACACAGTCTGCGCAAACGGGCCGGATCGCGTTGTGTGGCGCCGAACGACCATTCGCGACGGCTGTCCGTATCAAGCCATAGAGTCCTGCTGAGCTGAGGTTTTTGCGCCGGCGCGCGTCATCTTGAGGTATCTTCTGTCGCTCCCTTCCGACAAAGAGGACCCAGATGACATTCGCCGCCATGGCCGGGGCTCTCGCGCTGTCGCTATGCGCCCAAGCCTCCGGTCCAGCACCTGCCCCGACTCCGGCCTCGCACGCCGTGCCGCGCGCGCCTGTAGAAAAGCTGGGGCCCGGCCTGTTCCGCGTCGGCACGATCACGGTCGACACGCGCAAGCGCGAGCTCACGCTGCAGGGGCACGTGAACGACGTCCAGGGGGTCGAGTTCCTCGCGAACAGCCGCGGCGGGCTGAAGGCCTACGAGAGCGTGCTGACGCTCGACACCGACGCCATCAGCTTCAACATGGCACTCGTGCTGATCGGCCTCGACCAGGCCAACGCGAAACGGCCGAAGCAGCACTTCGACCCGGCGCCCGTCACCGGCGACAAGGTGTCGCTGACGGTGGAGTTCAAGAGCTCCGAAGGGATCGTCCGCGGTCCCGTCGAGAAACTGCTCTTCGACCGCGCCACCAACAGCGACGTCCCGCCCGGTGAGTGGGTGTACACCGGCTCCCAGCTGTACCCGGACGGGCGATTCGCGGCCGAGGCCGAAGGCGTGCTGATCGGGTTTGCGCACACCCCCACATCGGTGGTCGAGAGTGCGAAAGGTATCGCGCTCGGCAACTACGGCTCGATCACACCGCACCCGAAGATCGCCGCCGGCGCCGCCGTGACGCTGCGAATCGCCGCCCTGCCTTCGGGAGCCGGCTCGGGGCGGTGAGGCGCGTACGCCCAGCGGGACCGACGGCCGCGGCGTTGATTGCCGTGGCCGGGGCGTGGAGCACCGCCGCCTGGCTCCACCGCGGGGTCGCCGCCCCGTTCACCGCGCCCGCCGTCGCGAAGCTGATCGCCTCCGACGCGTTTCTCCTGCTGACGGGGTTGGCCATCGTCGCCGCTCCTCTTGCGGGAGCCGCCGGAACCGGCCCACGGCGGCTCGTGACGGCGCTCGGCGCCGGTCTCGTCGCCTCGTTCGCCGCGGCGGCGCTCGCCGCGCTCGTCAGCGGGATGCCGGCCGGCATGCTGCTGCGCAGCCATCTGGCGCTCGGCGCGGTGACGACCGCGCTCGCCCTCGTGGGCATGGCGGCACGAGGGGTCATCAACGACACGCTCGAGGCCGCCGCCGCGGCGCTCGCCGTCACCCTGGCGCTCGCATCCGCGCTGCTGCTGGCCGGTCCGGCAACCGACCTGCTGGGCGAGCGGGCGATCGATCTCGGGCTGCTCGCGAACCCGCTCATCGCGATCACGTCGGCGGCCGGCTTCGATCTGCTTCGTACCGACGTGCTCTATCAGTTGTCGCCCATCGCGCATCGGCGCTTCACCTATCCCGACTGGCGGCTGACGCTCGCGGCGTACGGGATGGTGACGCTGCTCTGCGCTCTCATCGCGCGGCGCGGGGCGCTGCGCCGTTCTGCCTGACGAAAGGACCCGTTCGATGATTCGTGTCGCCATCCTGACCCTTGCCGCGGCGCTGGCCGCCGGCACTGCCGCCGCGCAGCCCCCCTCGCGATCGGCGGGCGGCCTCTCGCCCGAGACCCGCCAGAAGCTCGTCGCGAGCCTCGAGAAGGCGTCCGCCTTTCTCAGAGCGAACCAGCAGCCCGACGGCACCTGGGAGAAGCACCCCGGCATCACGGCGCTCGTCGCCGCCGCGCTGCTGAAGCAGCCGGGCGCGAACAGGGCCGAACAGCTGAAGGCCACGGAGCGCGCGCTCGACTACCTGAAGTCGCTCCAGAAGCCCGACGGCGGGATGTACGAGAAGGACCTGCCGCACTACATCACCAGCGTCGCCATCATGGCGCTTCATGCGGGCGGACGCCCCGAGGACAAGGACCACATCCTCAAGGCCCGCGACTACATCGTCGCCAACATGATCGACGAGAGCGAGGGGGCGAAGGCCGACGACATCATGTACGGCGGCATGGGCTACGGGTCGGCGCCGCGGCCCGACCGGCGGACGGACATGATCAGCACGGAGTACGCGCTGCGCGCGCTGCGTGACGCGGCGCTGCCCGAGGACAACGCCGCGTGGGACAAGGCCCTGCTCTTCCTCCAGCGCACGCAGAATCTCAGCGAGACGAACGACCAGAAGTTCGCCGCGAACGACGGCGGGTTCATGTACTACCCCGGCTTCTCGTACCACGAGCAGGGAGGCACCCGCTCGTACGGCAGCGTCACCTACGCCGGACTCCTCAGCTACACGTACGCGAACCTGAAGAAGGACGATCCGCGCGTCAAAGGGGCGCTCAAGTGGATCCGCGACAACTACACCGTCGACGAGAATCCCGGGCTCGGGCAGAAGACGGTCTACTACTACTACATGGTCTTCGCCAGGGCGCTCCAGGCGGTCGGCGAAGACGTGATCGTAGACGCAAAGGGTCAGCGCCGGAACTGGCGCGAAGACCTCGGACGCAAGCTCCTCGAACTGCAGTACCCGGAGGGCTACTGGGTGAACACCGAGAAGTGGGAGTGGCAGGACAACAAGGTCCTCGTCACCGCGTTCACCATGGCGGCCATCGAGGCGATCCTCAAGTAGCCACGTGGCACGCGGCCGTAGCATCCGGGCGTGCGCCATCGCGCTGGTCGTGCTCGCCGGCGCCCCGGGCAGGGTGTCGGCGCAGGAGGTCTCGCTGCGCGTGACGGCCGGCCTCGACGGCACCGCGCGCGCGGGACGCTGGGTGCCGGTGGCCGTGACGATCGAGAACCGCGGCACGCCGGTGTCGGGCCGTCTCGTCGCGACGCTCGATGGCCGCGAGGCCGTCCGCGAACTGCACCTCGCCGCCCCGGCCCGCGAGCGCGTGGAGATGCATCTGCGCGCCCCCGACGCGCCCGACGCCGTCGTGCAGGTGCGCTTTCTGCCCGGCCACGTCCAGCAGTCCGCACCGCTCCGGATCGTTTCGTGGGACACGCCCTTCACCCTCTGTGTGTCGGCCGCGGGCCTCACCCCGGTGCAGGAGTCGTGCACGGCCACCATCGACGCGACGGCCGTTCCGGCACACTGGCAGGGGCTCGACGCGGCGGATGCGCTCGTGTGGGCCGCCGGCGCCGCTGGCGGCCTCACGCCGGCGCAGCACCGTGCCGCCGCGCGCCTGCAGGCGATGCGCGCCTGGAACGCCTCGACCGCGATGGCGCCTGCGCGGCCGCTTCTGCCGACGCAGGAGGGCGCCCGCCCGGCCGCGGGGCTGCTCGCCCTGCTGGCCGGATCGCTCGCCGCCGTTGCGCTCGCCGGCCGCCGGCTCGGTCGGCGCCCGGCCGCCGTGTACGCCGCTCTTCTCGCCGCGATCACGCTCGGCGGCGCCGGCATTCTCGCCGACGGACGTCTCGGCGACAGCGCCGCGCTCGACCTTCGCGAGACCGTGCTGATCCGCGGCGGCGCCGGGTCGGCAGAGGCCGACATCAGCGCACGGGGGCTCGTCCGGTTCCCCGCGGCCGGCACCTTCGCGCTCGAAACGACCGCGGTCGACGATGCGGAACTGACGGTGAAGGGGGCGGCGACGACCACGGCGTCGGCGGCGCAGGTCGATGAAGGCGCGAGCGCCCAGGTGTCGGCGGCGAAACACGGCGCCATCCAGTACGAGGTCGAAGGCTTTCTCCCCTTGGGCCCGGTCGCGGTCACGCGCGGTGCAGGCGGCCTGCTCACGCTCGAAAATCGCACCGGCTTCCCGCTGCGCGGCTGCTCCGGATCGACCGGCGTCACCATCGCTGGCGCTCCCGACGTCGCCGCGGAGGGCACGCTATCGCTCAGCGTCGCACCCGACGCCGATGATCCGACGGTGACGTGCGGAACTGATGCGTGGACGCCGACGCTTCGGTCACCCGGCCGCCGGGTCCGGCACCGAACCGCCGCGCTGCTGGTCGTCGATCTGCGGTCCGGCGGGAGCCCGCGATGATCCGCGCGCGCCGCGTGACCAGGGCCTTCGACGGCGAGTCTCCCGTGCTCGCGGGGATCTCACTGGACGTCTCGCGCGGCGAGTGCCTCGTCGTCTCTGGCGCACGCCGAAGCGGAAAGTCGACGCTCCTGCGGATCGTGGCGACGCTGCTTCGTCCGACAGCGGGCTCGGTGGAGCTCGACGGGCGCGACGTCTACGCTGCCGCCAGTGACGCGCGGCAGCGCGTCGCGTTCGCCGATCCCTGGATCGATCCGGCCGGAGAGCTCACTGCGGCCGAATACCTTCGGTTCAGCGGCGGGCCGAACGCGCACGACGCGGCCGGAGCGTCGCGCCGTCTGGCCATCGACCCGCGGGCGCGGCTCGACAGCCTCGACGCGCGCGAGCGTGTGCGCCTCGCCTGCGCGGCGGCGCTCGCCTCCCGGCGCGACGTGATCGTGCTCGACGGCGCGGCCGATCTGGTCGCCCGTGACGAGGCGCTCCGCGAATGGATCAGGGAAGCCACGGCGACTGGAAGCGCCGTGATCCTCGAGGCGGATGCGGCCGCGGCGCCAGCGCTCGACGGGCGCGTGCTCGACCTCTCGAACGGCCGGCGGACGTGATGTCGAGGTACCTGACGATCGCCGCGCGCCGTCCCGCGCTCATCGCAGCCGTCGCGGCGCATGCGGCGCTCGGCGCGGCATTCGTCGCCTCGTGGGGCGGAACCACGCGCTTGCCGGGCTTCCCCGGCGCGACGCTCTACGAGCAGCTGCTGCGGATCGACGCGCTGTTCCTCGCCGTCGCAGCGCCGTGGGTGGCTGCGCGCCTGATCGGGGGCGAGCGCCGCGAGGACGTCGACCGCCTGTCGCTCCAGTACGGACGGTCCGCGTCCGCCGTCCACCGCGCACGGATCGGCGCGGCGTTCGCATGGACCGTCACGCTGCAGGCCGCGGTGCTGCCCGCGGCGCTCGAAGTGCAGCAACTCTCGGGCACCGCGCTCGCCACCGCCGCCGGCGGACAGGCGGCGCTTCTCGCGCTGTGCCTCGTCGCAGTGACGCTCGTGGCCGCGGCGGCGGCGCGAACCGACTGCCCCCTGACGCGGTGGCTCGGTCCGGCGGCACTGCTCGTCGTGGCGGTGGCGGGGCTGTCGTGACGCGCGACCGGTTCGCGAGCGCATTCGCCCCGTTCGTGCGGCGGCACACGATGGTTCACTGCATGCGCGCCCTCGCCGTGGCGGCGATCGTGAGCGCCGGTACCCTGCCCTGGCTGATCCGGCTCGGCATGCCGCCGGCGACGGCCGCGGCGTGCACGGCGGCGGCGGGGCTCGCCGCCGTGGTGATCGCGCGACTGCGCCGCGCGGCTGCGGCACAGATCGCCCGCGCCATCGACGCGCGGCACTCGCTTCACGACCGCACGTCCACCGCGCTGGAGCTGCCGACAGCCGGTGATCCGGTCGCGAAGCTCGTTCGCGACGACGCAGCCGCGCATCTCGAGGCGCTCGCACTGGCGGCGACGTTCCCGATCGGCGTTCCCGCCCGTTTTGCGCAGCTCCTCGCGGGCGCCTCCGTGGCCGCCGTCGCGGCGTTCGTGATACCCGCGCGTGGCGCGCCTCCCGTTCCGACGGAGCAGCGGACGCGCGCCGCGGCAGCCGGTGAGCGTGCGGGCGCCGCAACGACGTCAGCGCCGGCTCCGGTCACGGAACCTGCGGCACCGGAGGCCCCCGCCGGCGACACACCGCCGCCG
>Ga0247719_1000672_pt1 | contig 18283 bp, 13 predicted proteins | sample 41E_DmetaG_FD_189046 | JGI IMG/M metagenome (GOLD analysis project Ga0247719, IMG submission 189046) | Soil microbial communities from hillslope of Landscape Evolution Observatory, University of Arizona, Oracle, AZ, United States - 4-1-E_D | ecosystem: Engineered > Artificial ecosystem >...
ACGCGCGGCTCCAGGAGTTGATCGCTCGGCTCCAGGACGTGCGGCAGAGCGGTGGTGTCACGGGGCGGCGGCCGGATGGTCCGGGGAGCCGCGGGGCCGCACGCGGCGGGCCCAGAGGATAGGCATGCAGAACCGTCTTGCCGATGTCAGCGCGCACGCGCGGCGCGAGCTCTCGAAGGTGATCGTGGGCCAGCAGGAGGCGCTCGACCTCCTGCTCCTGACGCTGGTGTGCGGCGGACACGCGCTCATCGAAGGCGTGCCCGGGGTGGCGAAGACGCTGGCCGTCCGCACGCTCGCGCAGTTGCTCCAGGTGCGCTTCCAGCGGGTCCAGTGCACTCCCGACCTCATGCCAGGCGACATCGTCGGCACGAGCATCTTCAACATCGCCACCAGCCAGTTCGTCTGGCGGCAGGGACCGGTCTTCACGGACCTGCTGCTCGTCGACGAGATCAACCGGATGCCGCCCCGAACGCAGGCGGCGCTGCTCGAAGCGATGGAGGAGCGCCAGGTCACGGTCGACGGCACGACGCACCCCCTCTCGCCGGCGTTTGCCGCCTTCGCCACGCAGAATCCGGTGGAGTTCGAGGGCACGTATCCCCTCCCCGAGGCGGAGCTGGATCGCTTTCTCGTCAAGATCCGTTTCGGCTACCCGGCGGCGGAAGAGGAGGAGCTGATCCTGTCGCGCTATCAGGGCGGGTTCGACGCGCGGGCGCTGGAGCGGCTCCACCTGGAGCGGCTTCCGGCCGGGGCCCTCGAAGACGCCCGCCGCGACGTCGCCGCCGTTCGTGTCGAGCCGCCCATGATCGGCTACATCTCGACGATCGCGCGGCGCACGCGCGAGTGGCCGGCGCTCACGCTCGGCGCCAGTCCGCGCGCCACCGTGAGCCTGCTGCAGATGTCGAAGGCATTCGCGGCGATGGAGGGGCGCGAGTACCTCTTGCCCGACGACGTGAAGATGGCGGCGGTTCCGGTGCTCCGCCACCGTCTCGTGCTGAAACCCGAGGCGGACATCGAGGGGCTCACCGCCGACCAGGTGCTCGCGGACGTCGTCGCGTCGGTGGAGGTCCCGAAATGACGGCGCGCCCGCTCGTGCCGCCCGCCGCGCGCGCGGTGGCTGGGCGGGCCCGACGGGTGCCGGTGGCCTTCGGGCCGCGCTTCTTCGTTCTGCTCGCGGCCGGGCTCATCCTCGCGATCCCCGCCTGGATCGACCCGCGCGCCGCCTGGACGCTCGGTGCCTGGAACCTGCTGGTCGTGGTGCTCTGGGCCGCCGACCTCCGGCGCATGCCACCGGAGGGACTCATCGAGGTGACGCGCACATGGAGCGCGCCGCTCGGCCTCGGCGTCCCGTCGCGCGTGTTCGTGGACGTGCGCCACGATGCGCCGGTGCCGCTGATCGTGCGGCTGCTCGACGAGGTGCCGCCGGCGCTGCGGCGCGAACTGCCGCGTGAGGTGATGGCGGTCGCCCCGGGGGCGCGCGCACGGCTGGCGTACGACGTCGCGCCGCGCATCCGCGGCGACGTCGCCGTCGGTGACACCTGGCTCCGCGTCCGGACGCCGTGGGGCATCGGCGAGCGCTGGCTGCGTGCACCGCTGGGGCAGACGGTCCGCGTCTATCCGGATCTGACCGAGGCGCGGCGCCACTCGATGTTCCTGCTGCGGTCCCGGCAGGTGGCGCTCGAAAGGCGGCGCGTGAGGGCGATCGGCCGCGGCCGGGAATTCGAGAGTCTCCGCGACTACCAGCCCGGCGACGAGCCGCGCGACGTCTCGTGGACGGTGACGGCGCGGCGGGGGAAGCCGGTCACGCGGGTCTACCAGCCCGAGCGCAGCCAGGCGATCTGGATCCTCGTTGACGGAGGCCGGCTCCTGCGCGCGCGCCTCGGCGATCGCACCAAGCTCGATGCGATGGTGAACGCTGCCCTCGGCCTCGCGGAGGTGGCGGTGGCGGCGGGCGATCGTGTCGGACTCATCACCTACGGGCGCAGGCTGCATCAGCGCCTGCCGCCCGACCGCGGCGCATCGCAGGTGCGGGCCGTCCTGGAGGCGCTCGCCACCGTGCCGGCCGAGCGCGCCGAGGCCGACCACGCCGGCGCGGCCGCGGCGCTGCTGTCGGCGCAGAAGCAGCGCGCGCTGGTCGTGTGGCTCACCGACCTCGCGGAAACCGCCGGCACGCCCGAGGTCATCGAGCACGCGTCACGGCTCACGCCGCGGCACCTCGTCCTGTTCGCTGTCACGAAGCCCGTCGATCTGCTGGCGCTCGCCGGCGCCGTGCCGGCCGCCGCCGACGAGATGTTCCGCACGCTCGCGGTGCAGGAGATGCTCGAGCGGCGCGACGTGCTGCTGCGCGGTCTCACGCAGCGCGGGGTGCTTGTCGTCGAACTGCCGCCCGGCGGGCCCACGGCGCTGCTGATCGATCAGTACCTGGCGATCAAGGAACGGAATCTTCTGTAGCCGCCGCAGTGCGCTGAGCCGTTTCGGGCGCCGCGCCACTCCCCGACCACAGGTAGCCGACCAGCAGCACGAACAGCGCCGCGCCGATGGCGAACTTCGCCGCCGCGGGCGTCGCCGTGGGCGACACGAATCCTTCGATGATCCCCGCGACGACCAGGAGCGGCACGACGCCGAGCAGCAGCCGGATGGCGTCGCCTCCTGCCTCGGCAATCGCGTCGCGGCGGGGCAGCTCTCCCGGAGCGAGGATGCCGCGGGCGAGCACGAGACCGGCGCCGCCGGCAATGAAGATCGCCGGGAGCTCCAGCGCCCCGTGCGGCGCGACGAAGCTCCAGAGCGCTTCACTCATGCCGACGCGGAAGCAGGCGGTGCCGATCACGCCGATCAGCAGCCCGTTGAACAGCATCATGTAGACGGGTCCCAGCCCTGCGAACATGCCCGTGGCGCACGCGGCCAGCGCGACGCTGATGTTGTTGGTCATGATCGCGCTCGAGGCGTACGGCTTCACGGCCACGATGCCGTGCGTCCACATCTGGCGCCGCTCGATGGTGTCCATCATCTGGCCGCTGAGGATGAACCGTTCGAAGCCGGGATCGATCGCGGCCATCACGACGCCGGCCGCGGCTCCCGCGGCGAACAGCGCGAAGGCCGCCGCCGTACAGGGCAGCGTGCGCCGGAAGATCGCGGGGAAGCCCTGGATGAAGAAGCGGAGCACGCCGGCGCGGCGCGACCGCGCCGCGCCCGCGTACACGAGATTGTGCGAACGTGTCAGGAGCTCGTTGAGGTACCGCGCGAGCGCCGCGCTGCCCGGGTCTTCACGCGCCGTCGAGAGGTCGGCGGCGGTCTGCCGATACAATAGCGCCAGTTCGCGCACCTCGTCGTGCGCGAGGGACGCGACGCTGCGGCGTCCGCAGGCGGCCACGAGGGCTTCGAGCCGCTCCCAGTGAGGCTTCCGCTTTTCTATCCAGCGCGCGGAGATCCGGCGTGGCGGCACTCGAGAAGCTTAGCATCGACACTCCGGAGCAGGTCGCGCTCGAGTTCAGCCTCGCGACGGTCGGCAGCCGCTTTCTCGCGGTGGCGATCGACACGGTCATCCAGATGGCGGGCGCCAGCCTGCTCTTCCTGCTCGCCGCTGCCGTGTCCTTCGTCACCGGCGCGCGGGTGTCGGCCGGTCCGTGGGTGATGGCGGCGCTCGTGCTCGGCTGGTTCGTCATCTACAGCGGCTACTTCGCCATCTTCGAGACGGTCTGGAACGGCCAGACACCCGGCAAGCGGGTCGTCGGGCTCCGCGTGATCCACGTGTCGGGACGCCCGATCAACGCCTTCGAGGCGATCCTCAGGAACGTCGTGCGGATCGCCGACCAGTTGCCCGGCGTCTACGCCATCGGGATCGTCACCATTTTTCTCACAGAGCGCAGCCAGCGGCTGGGGGACCTCGCGGCCTCCACCGTGGTCGTGCACGAGCGCACGGTCGGCGCCGAGGCGCCGGTGGTCGAGACGCGCGCGGCCCGCGCGCGTCCCGCGCGACACTACGGCGCCGCGCGCCTCTCGGCCGCGGAGGTCTCGCTGATCGAGCTGTACTTCCGCCGGCGCGACGAGCTCGATGGCGCCGCGAGGATCCGGATGGCGCAGCAGATCGCCGACCGCCTCCGCGCCCGGCTGGACATCAGCGTGCCCGTCGAACACGAGCAGTTCCTGGAAGAAATCCTCGCCGAACATCGCGGGGGGGAGTGGTGATCAGGGTGCGGCAGGGTGCGGCGAGTTCAGGGTGCTGCAAGGTGCGGCGGGGTGCGGCAAGGTGCGGCGAGGTGCTTGGGTGCTGCAGGGTGCTGCAGGGTGCTGCAGGGTGCTGCAGGGTGCTGCAGGGTGCTGCAGCTTGCCGCATCCGGTGGACCAGTTAAGATCTTGTTCGGACAGTCTTACGTGGACGATGGGAGCGCCTGCCGCACCCAAGCACCTTGCCGCACCCCGCCGCACCTTGCCGCACCTTGCAGCACCCTGAACTCGCCGCACCCTGCAGCACCCAAGCACCTCGCCGCACCTTGCCGCACCCCGCCGCACCTTGCAGCACCCTGCAGCACCCTTTCTTTTCACGCCTCGAGCCGCACGATTTCTGCGGTCGCCGCTCCGTCGGCGATGCGGAGCAGGGCGACGGTTGGGAGCAGATTGAACCGCCGCGGGCCGGCGGCGCCGGGGTTGACGACGAGCGCGCGGCCGTGGCGTTCGATCAGCGGCTTGTGCGTGTGGCCATAGACGATCACGTCGGCGGCATAGCGGTAGGCGAGTGCTGCCGGCGTGGGGCTGCCGAGCTCGTGGCCGTGGCTCACGTGCACCTGCAGACCGTCGAGCGTGAGGTCCAGGCGGCGCGGAAGGCCGAGGCCCGGATCGTCGGTGTTCCCCGACACCGCGTGCACCGGCGCGATCGCCTCCAGCTCGCGCAGGACGCTGTAGCCGCCCACGTCTCCCGCGTGCAGGATCACCTCGACGCCGTGCAGCGCGGCGAGCGCCTGCGGCCGCATGAGCGAGTGGGTGTCGGAGATGAGGCCTACGAGCACGACAGGCTCCCGCTTCGCGCCCCGCCCTCCGGCGCGGCGGATCTCACCTTGACGCCGCCGTGCCGACGCCGCTGCCGAGGAACCGGTCGAACCACCCGACGATGTGCTGGAGCCGTTCGACGCGGTGCCAGGGCTTCCCCGATCGCGAGAGGTCGTGGTTCTCGTTCGGGAACCGCACCATCGCCGTTTCGCGCTTCAGGTACTTCAGTGCCCGGAAGAGCTCCTCGCCCCCAGCCGACGGAGGCGTACGCCAGTCCTCGTCGCCAAGGATGAAGAGGAGCGGCGTCTGGATTTTCTCGACGTGGGTGATCGGCGAGCGCCGGGCGAAGTCCTCCGGATCCTGGAAGGGCGGCCTGCGGAACCACGTCGGACGGAAGAGCGTGAAATCCGCCGTGTACCAGAAGTTCGTCCAGTCGGAGATGTCGCGCTGGCTGACGGCGGCCTTGAAGCGGTTCGTCTGCGTCACCGTCCAGTTCGTCAGCAACCCGCCGCCGCTGCCGCCGGTCACGCCCATCCGCGCCTCGTCCACGTACCCCTTCTTCAGGACCTCGTCGACTCCAGCCATGATGTCCTTGTAGTCGTCGCCGGGGTAGGCGAACTGGATGATGTTTCCGAACTCCTGGCCGTAGTTCGAACTGCCCCGCGGGTTCGTGTAGAGCACGACGTAGCCTTTCGCCGCCATCCAGTGGAACTCGTGGGTGAACGTGTTGCCGTAGGCGGCGTGGGGCCCGCCGTGGATCTGGACGATCAGGGGGTACTTCTTCGACGGCTCGAATGCGGGCGGTTTCTGGATCCACGCCTGGACCCTTCGGCCGTCGAAGCTCTGATACCAGATCTCCTCGGGCTCGCTCATCGTGAGCTGCCCGAACAGCGCGTCGTTGAACGACGTCAGCCTCCGCGGCGCACCGCTGCCGTCGGCCACGTGCAGGTCGCCGATGGCGGTCGGGGTGGAGATCACCATCGCGAAGCGGCCGCCGTTGGCGGCGGCGGTGTACGACATCACTTCCTGCCGCTTCTTCGACGGCGGTTCCATCACGCGGCCGCGCTCGACGTCCACGCGGACGAGATCGGCGTTGCCGTGGACGCCGGCGCGCACGGAGACCGACCGGCCGTCGCGGTCCCACACGGGAGCCGCGGGATGCGAGCCGCGCGGCGCGCGCTGATCGCCGGCGAGGCCGCCGCCGATGTCGAAGTCGTAGTCGGCGGTGAGATTCCGCGGGGTGCCGCCGGGGGCGTCGAGCACCCACAGATCCGGCTGCGAGTACGACCGCTCGGGCTCGCCGCGGAACGTGCCGACGAAAGCGATACGCTTGCCGTCGGGCGCCGGCGCGAAGGCGCCGATCGTCCCCTCGATGCTGGCGATCACCGTCGGCTCGCCGCCATCCGCCGGCACGGCGTACAGATCGCTGTCGGCCGGCAGGTAGTACGGCTCCGGGCGGCGGTCGGCGACGAAGTAGATATGACGGCCGTCGGGCGACCACTGGTGATTGCTCGCGGGGAACTCTCCGGAGGTGACCTGCCGAGGCCGCGCCGGCGCTTCTCCCGCCGCCGGCACGGTCGTCGTCCAGACGTGCGTCGGCCGGTCGGGATCCACGTAGCCGAAGCCCGCTACGCCGTTGGCGCGGTAGACGGCGCGGGTGATGACGCGGACGTCGCTCTCGCGCGGCTTCTGCGCCCCCTGCTCGCGTTGTTGCGCTCCCTGCGGCGCGTCCTTCTTGTCGCGGTCCCGGTCGATCTCGTCGCCGCGCGCCGTCGACGTGAAGGCGATCCTCTTTCCGTCGGGCGACCAGACAGGGCTGGCGGCGCCGCGAGGGATGTTCGTCACGGCCCGCCCCTCGCCGCCGGCCATCGCCATGACGAAGATCTGCGCCGGCTGCGGCCGGCCGTCCTGCTCGGGCGCGCGGACGAAGGCGAGGTGGGTGCCGTCGGGCGACCAGCGGGGCGAGTGATCGCGCGGGCCGGCGGTCAGCTTCCGCGGCTCCTCCCGGCCATCGGCGGCAGCGATCCACACGGCGGTGTCGTAGGTGTCGGCCTTCTCGTTCACGTCCACCCGGACGAACGCCACGCGCGACCCGTCGGGAGAGATCTGCGGATCGGCGATCCAGACGAACTTCAGGATGTCGGTCTCGGCGATGCCGCGCTTCGGCTGCGCGGCGGGGACGGCCGCGGCGAACCAGATCAGCGCGAGCGCGATCGACACGGGACGGACGGATCTTCGAATCACACGGCCTCCGGCGTGAGGGGCGGGCGGCGGCCCGAGCGCCGCCCGCGGTCTACTGGGTGGAGCCGGCGCGCAGCACCTTGAGCAGCTTCCGCGCCTCGTGCTCGATCTGCCCGTCGACGTTCGGGCTCCACCCCTGCTTGCGGTAGCGGATCACCCCTTCGTGGTCGATCAGGATGTAGGTGGGGAAGGCGTTCACCCCGAAGCGTGACGCCATCGTCTGGCGCGTGTCGAGGAACTGCGGCCAGCCGAGGCGGTTCTTGTCGATGAAGGCGCGCCATTGACCGGCGTCGCGGTCGGCGCTCACCCCCACGATGACGAAGTCGTCGTCCTGCAGCTTCTTGTGGATCCTGGCGAGGCCGGGCGTTGCCTCCACGCAGGGGCCGCACCAGGTGGCCCAGAAGTCGAGCAGCACCACCTTGCCGAGCAGGCTCTCGCTGGTGAGCGTGTCGCCGCTCAGGGTCGTAATGGCAAAGTCGGGCGCAAAGGTCTCGCGGGCGTACCGCGGGTTCGACACGAATCGTTTCGCCGCCGCGGCGTTCGGCCCCGTCGGCCCGCGCTCGAGAAAGGCCTGGAGCTCGCGGACGCCTTCCTCGTCGCGCTCCTGCTTCAGCAGCGCGACGCCCAGGTTGTAGCGCGCGACGAGCTGCGTATCGGACGCCGCGAGCGCGGCGCGAAAGTCTTCCTCGGCCAGCTTCCAGCGCTTGTCGTTCGCCTTGCCGCCGAGGGCGAAGTGTGCCAGCCCCCGCACGTTGCGGGCAGCCGCCTCCAGCTCGGGGTCGTCGCCGACGTACTTCAACGCCTCGGTCGCGTGATCGATCGCCTTCTTGTGCTCGCTGAGGCCCCGGCAGGCGTGCGCCATGCCGAGCAGCGCGGCGGCCGACTTCTTCCCCTGGAGGGCATTGGCGTCCTTGTAGATCCGCAGCGCATCCTCGAACTGCCGGCGTTCGAGCATCAGCGCCGCGTCCTGCATCTTCGCGGCAAAGGCGCTCTGGTCCTGGGCGACGCTGCCTGCGGGTGGATGCGCGAGGGCGAGGGCAGTGACGAGCGTGAGAGCGAGGTGACGGCGCATGAGACCCCCGGTTCCGGACCGGCGAGACGATACCACAGCCACCGGGGCTCGTCTGCTGAGCCGGCTGCCGGGGCACTTCGATAGATTGGAGAGCGGAGGTACCGATGAAGCCACTCCTGGGTCGTTTCGCCGGTCCGGCGTACGCGCTGCTGCGGATCGCTGCGGGAATCCTGTTCGCCTTCCACGGCGCGCAGAAGCTGTTCGGCATGTTCGGCGGCAACCAGGCGCCCCTGTTGTCGCAGTTCTGGTTCGCCGGCGTCATCGAACTCGTCGGGGGGGTGTTGATCGCCATCGGCCTCTTCACGAGCGTCGCCGCCCTCATTGCGTCGGCCGAGATGGTCGTCGCGTACGTTCAGGCACACGCGCCTCGCGGAACGTGGCCGATCCAGAACGGCGGCGAGCTCGCGCTCCTGTACTGTGTGGTGTTCCTGTACATCGCCTCGCGGGGCGGCGGCGCGTGGTCGCTCGACCGCTAGGGTGCGACGGCCCCGGGGTAGCATGGAGGACGTGACGGCCCGGCAGGCAGTGAAGTAGCGGCGTGCGTGACGAACGGACGTTCGACGTCATCCTGCGGACGCCGTGGGCGGGACCGTGGCGCCGCTTCCAGCGGCCCTCGCGGGTGATCGCCACGCGCGACCCCGCGCGGGTGCGCACCGCGCTCGAGGACGTGGACCGGGAGGTGCGGGCAGGATCGTACGCGGCGGGATTCGTCGCATACGAGGCAGCGTCCGCGTTCGATCTGCCAGCGCGGGAGCCGGCCTCGAGCCTGCCGCTGGTCTGCTTCGGCATCTTCAGCCCGATGGACGTCGAATCGCTCGGGCGGCTGCCGGGCGCGGCGGGGGCGGCAACGCTGGGCGACTGGGCACCGTCGATCGATCACGCCGCGTACCTCCGGGCGATCGCCTCGATCAAGGAGCGGATCGCCGCGGGCGATACCTACCAGATCAACTTCACCTTCCGGCTGCTCGCGCGGTTCACCGGCGATCCACTGGCGCTGATGCGGACGGTGTATGCGGGGCAGGCGGGCCCCTGGAGCGCGTACATCGACATGGGGACGCACGCCGTCTGCTCCGCCTCGCCCGAGCTGTTCTTCAAGCTGAACGACGGCCGTCTCGAGTGCCGCCCGATGAAAGGCACGGCGCCGCGGGGCTACTGGCCCGACCAGGACGCGGCGCGCGGCGAGGCGCTTCGCGCGTCCGAGAAGAACCGTGCCGAGAACGTGATGATCGTCGACATGGTCCGCAACGACCTCGGCCGTGTCGCGAAGGTCGGTTCTGTGCGCGCGACGCGGCTCTTCGACGTGGAGCGCTACCCGCTGCAGTGGCAGATGACCTCCACTGTCGTCGGGGAGGCGGAGTCGCGCTCGCTCGTGCGGCTGTTCGAAGCGATGTTTCCGAGCGGCTCCGTGACGGGCGCGCCCAAGCACAGTGCGATGGGCATCATCCGCGAACTCGAGAGCACGCGACGCGGCATCTACACGGGCGCGATCGGCTACGTCTCGCCCCACGGCCGCGCGCACTTCAACGTGGCGATCCGCACCATCACGGTGGACCGTGAAGCCGGCCTGGCGGAATTCGGGGTGGGGAGCGGCGTCGTGTGGGATTCGGTCGATCGGGACGAGTACGACGAGTGCCTGTTGAAGGCGAAGATGCTGGGGGCCGTGGTGCCGGCGGCGAGCCTGCACGTGCCCTCGTACGTCGTCGACGACCCGCCGCGGTTCCGGCTGCTCGAATCGCTGCTCTGGACCCCCGAGCAGGGATTCGTGCTGCTCGAGCGTCACCTCGCGCGACTGGCCGCCTCGGCGCTCTGCTTCGGGTTCACCTGCGACCTTGCGGAGATCCGCGCGACGCTCGAGACCGCCGTCGACGACCTGCGCGGTCCCGCGAAGGTGCGGCTCCGGCTCGAGGCGGACGGCAGCCTGCTGTGCGAGGCGGTCGACATCCAGCCGGTCCCGCAGCCGCTGCCGGTTGCGCTCGCCGACGAGCCGGTGAACCGGCGCGACGTGTTCCTCTACCACAAGACGACCAGCCGCGCAGTCTACGAGCGCGCCCGGGCTGCGCATCCCGACGCGGGCGCCGTGATCCTCTGGAACGAGGAGGGGGAGGTCACGGAAGCGACCGAGTCCAACGTGGTCATCGCGCGCGACGGCGTGCGCGTGACGCCGCCGCTCGAGTGCGGGCTGTTGCCGGGCGTCCTCCGTGCCGAACTCCTCGAGCGGGGTGAGATCGTCGAAGCGCGGATCACGAAAGAGGAGTTGCGGGCGGCCGAGCAGGTGTGGCTGATCAACTCGGTCCGCGGGTGGATGCCGGCGAGCCTGCTTCCCCCCGCCGCAGGCGACCGCGGCCGCTGAGGGCGCGACCGGGCGCGAGCCTCAGAACGAAATGCGTACGCCGCCGTTGATGCTGCGCCCCTCGAGCGGCGCCCACACGTCCGTGGCGATGCGCCCGTCGGCGGCAGGGAAGGGGCGCAGGAGAGGGCTCCACTTCGTCTGGCGCGCCCCGGTCAGATTCTCTCCGTTGATGAACAGCCGGTAGCGCCCCACGCGTCTCTCGGCGAGCACGCCGACGATGACGTAGGGCCTGCTGCGCGAGCGGTAAGGATCCGCCTCGAGCCGCTGCTCGCCGGTGAAGTACCACTCCAGGCCGATCCTCCCGGTGTCCTCCCACTCGGCCATCGCGACGACCCCGGCAGAGTGCCGCGGCGTCAGCGGGACGTCCACCGGGCCGGCGGGGTGCCGCTCGCGCGCGCGGATGTACGCGTAGCTGCCGGTCACCGAGAACGGCTCCTGCCGCAGCGTGCCCAGCAGCTCGAGTCCGGTGTTGGTCGTGGGATTCGCGAGGTTGCCGATGGTGTACGTGGACTCGCGCTCGACGTGCACCGGGTTGCGGATCGACGAGCGGAAGACGGTGGCGGTGGCGGCAAAGGCGCCGAGTTCGCGGGTCACGTCGACCGAGAACGACCGGCCGCGCTCCGCCTTCAGCGGCGCCGGCATCTGCAGGCGTGAGAGCCCGGCGGCTTCCGTTTCCTCGGTGAGCGCCGTCGGTCCGAAGAAGCCGGTGCCGAGCGACAGGCGGCCGATCCACCCCCCGCCGCGCAGCATCGTCGAGACGCGCGGGCTGAAGAACCAGCCGTACGCGCTGTGATGGTCGGCGCGGGCGCTGGCGGAGGCCGACCACCACGAGGTCAGGTCCATGTCGTCCTGCACGAACAGGCCAGGAATCGTGAAGGTGTAGGCGAAGCGGGGCACGTCGGCCGGCGTGTACGAGTCGCGTTCGATGGCGGCCCCGGCAACCCACGTGTGACGGCCGGCCGCGCCGCGGATCGTCCCCTCCCCGAAGAGGGTCACGTGCCGGTCGCGCTCCACCGCGTCGCCGAACGTATGGTCGTGGCGCTGACGTGACGCCGCCGCCCGCGCGGTGACGACGTAGCGGTCGCCGATCAGCGACTGTGCCACGATCCCGCCGTCCACCCGCAGCGTGTCCAGCGCCTCGACGCGGGCGACGCTCAGCGCGGGCCGGTCGCGTCCGGCAGGTGCACCCCCCTCGCGCCGTTCGGCCATCACGCCGACGGTGGTGAAGAGCGACGTCCCCCTGCCGTTGTTCCAGAACAGCCGCGGGCGCAGGATGCCGCGCCGGTAGCGGGGCAGGTCTGCCCATCCGTCCGCGTCGATGTCGGTACGCTGCTGGAAGTGGCCGCCGCCGAGCAGCGTCAGGCCCCACGCGGGATCGAGCTGCGAGGAGAGCCAGCCGACGACGTCGGTCCCGCCGCGGGTCGATTGATTGACGAGCACCTCGCGCTCCGGCTCCTCGCCGGGGCGCCGCGAGATCAGGTCGACGACCCCTCCCATCGCGCCGGCGCCATACAGCGCCGATGCCACCCCCTTGATGACTTCGACCTGCCCGAGATCCATGGGCGGAATCTGCAGGAGCCCCAGGGTGCCGGGCTGCTCGCCGAACAGCGGCAGTCCGTCGGAGAGAAACCGCGTGTAGCGGCCGCGCATCCCCTGCACGCGCACGCTCGCGGCGCCGAGCGAGGGGGACGTCGCCTGCACGCGCATCCCGCCCATCTCGTTGAGCATCATGACGATGTCGCCGGGCGTCATGAGCATCTTCTCTTCGATCTCTTCGCGGACGAGCACCTCGACCCGCATCGGCTGGTCCTCGAGCCGCCGGTCCGTTCGCGTGGCCGAGACGGTGATCTCCTCGTGATGCGCGGGCTCGCGCTCCATCGCGACGACGACGTGCTGCTCGGTGCCCGCGGCGACGGTGACATCCTTGGTAACGGTGAGGAAGCCGTCGTGGCTGACTTCGACGCGGATCGTGCCAGCCGGCGCGGTCGCGCGAACGGTGCCGGTCGCGTCGGTGGTGTACGGCATGCCGGCGACGATCACGCGCGCGCCGGCGAGCGGCCTGTCACCCGCGCGCACCTCGATGCGGACGGTTGAGGGCTGCGACGCGACGAGCGAGAGGAGGAAGAGGACCAGCGGGGCCGACGGGATCATCGACCTCAGTATTTCATGTTCGCCGCCGCCGGCCGCCGCTACTGCGCCGAGAGCTTCAACGTGATCTGCTTCTTCTCGCCGTCGGCGACGCGCACGGCGGCGCCGAGGCTCCGGACCGATTCGAGGAACTCCGGGTTGCCCTCTTCGCCCGGCTCGAGGTATTCGAGCGCCACCGCCAGGTACGAGCCGGGCACGACGCCGCGGATCGTGAACCGGCCGGTCTGGTCGGGCCGCGCGACGCGCACGAACCGCGTCTGCCACCCCCACTTCTCGCGCTCGGGCGCGAACAGCACCACGACGTAGTCGCCCACGGCCGCGCCTTTCGCGTTCTGCACGGTGCCGGAGAGCTCGGGCGCGTCCTGCGTGAAGACGATCTCGAAGCCGGCGAGTTCCTGGTCCGCGGCCACGTCCACCCCCGTGTCGGTGATGTCGGTGCCCTCGTAGGTGACGGCCTTCAGCACCCACCCTGGCGGCGGCGTGGCCCGAATGATGCGCCGGCCGAGGAGGCCGCGGATCTCGAACGTGCCGTCGGGCCGCGCCTGCGTACTCGACACGCTGAACGCCATCGGATCATCAGGGACCACACCCTGGATGAACACGCCGGACGGTATGGTCGCCGGCGGGTTCGCTCCCTCGAACCGGATGCGGCCGCGGGCGATCCCGCCCGGGGACGTGACGAGCGCAATTCCCGTGATGTCTTCACCGGCGACAGTGAGCTCGAGCGACGCCATCTCCGTTCCACCGGCGCTTCCGCCAAACGTGGCGGGGTTGTACTGCAGCACGAGCTGGTAGCTGCCCGGCGCGACGTTGCTCAGCGTCCAGGTGCCGTCGCGAACGATCGCCGGCGTGAGAATGCCCATCTCTCCGGCTCCGACCGGCCGGGCGAACAGCGAGCCCATCGTGACGGGCTTCCCCTCGGAGGTCGTGGCGGTGCCCGAAACGATCGCCACGCGCGTGGGCGTGAGCGGGATCACGAGGTTGCTGACCTCCTGGCCGATGCCGACCGTGATCCGCTGCGCCTGGGAGGGATCGAGGGTCCCCGGAAAGTAGGTCTGACTGTAGCCGGTGCGATCCTCCGACGTGCCGAGAAACGTGAAGACGTTCGGCTGCGCGGAGACGAGGTAGTCCCCCGGCGGCAGCCCGTGCAGGCGGAAGGTGCCGAGATCGTCGGTCGAGTCTCCCGCGCCGACCGCGAACAGCCGCCGCTGTCCCTGCACGAACCGGTGGCGAAGCGCGCCCACGCGCGCGTTGGCGACCGGTTCGCCGAATTCGTCGAGTACGCGTCCCGTGATGGCGCCGCCGCGCGGCAGTGCCACGTCGAGCTTTTCGAGCGCCTGGCCGTCGCCGAGCTCGATGGTCTTGCCGGATTCGAACGGACGGAGCTGGCCGTACTGCAGGTTGACGTAGCCGCCTTTCGTCACCATGAGCGCGTAGCGGCCGGCCGGGAGGTCCCGCAGTTCCCAGCGGCCATCGGCATCGGTCGAGACCGACCTGCCGTCGCGGAGCTCGGGGGCCGTGAGGCGCACGACCGCCCGGCGGATCGGCCTGCCGGTGTCGAGCGCGGTGACGCGTCCTGAGAGCCGGGCCGTTCCGGTCTTCTGTGGCGCCTGCTGCGCGGGATCACGTCCCTGCCCCTGGGGCATCGGCGGCATCGGGGGCGGGGGCGGCCCCTGCGCGCTCAGATCGTGTACGAGGAGCGCCGAAACGAGGATCGCCGCGAGAATCACCCCCAGCCGCATGGCCCGCCTCCTGGATGAAGAGGAGGATACACCTGAACTCGGCGGCTGCGCGGGCCGACGACGGCGATCCGCGCGTCGCGCGGATCGATGCGTGGGCTACTCCTGTCGCAGGGTCCGTGCCGGGTCGAGGCGCAGCACGTACAGGGCCGGCAGCAGGCTGGCGACCGTTGCCGTCACCACGAACAGGGCGCCCACGCTGGCGAACGTCAGCGGATCGGTCGGACGCACGCCCCACACGAACGACTGGAGGGCCGTGACGGCGCCGCGTGCGGCGACGAGCCCCAGCAGCGTGCCGGCGATCGCCAGCGTGACGCCGGGCAGCGCGAGCGTGCGCACGGCCTGCGCGGGACGCGCGCCCAGGGCGAGGCGGATCCCCATCTCCCGCGTCCGCTCGCTGACGGTCGATGCGACGAGGCCGTACAGGCCGACGAGGGCAAGCAGCACGGTGGTCGAGGCCAGTGCGACCAGCAGGGTCATGAGCATCCGCGGCTGCGCCACGGCCGCTGCGCGCACCTCGTCGAGCGAGCGGACCTTCGCGAACGGCAGCAGGGGATCGCTCGCGTCGAGCGCCGCCCGGATCGCCGGCACGGCGGCCGAGGCCGCGGCATCCGTACGGACGATGAACGACGGATTGAACCAGCCGTGGACGAGGCGCAGGAAGGCGTCGTTGGTCTGCGCCAGCGGCAGGTACACGAGCGGCATCGGCGCGAGCGGCCCGCGGTCGCCGAATCCCGGTCTCACCTGGACGTTTCCCACGACACCGACGATCTCCCGTTCGCCTCCGGCGAGGCCGATCCGGCGGCCGACGGCGCGGTTGCCGGCGAAGTACTGCCGCGCGAACGCCTCGTTCACGACGGCGACGAGCGGTGCCGCCGCCGTGTCGCGCGGCGTGAACGCGCGGCCGGCGCGCACCGGAATGCCGAGCGTGCGGAAGTACTCGCCGGCGATGTACGTGGCGCTCGTCATCGCGCGCCGCTGGTCGGCCGCCTCCGGGCCGTCGAGATAGGCAAACCCCAGGTTGAGCAGGCGCTCGTACGGGAGTCCGAGCGACACTGCACTCGAGGCGATGCCGCCGGAGGTCTCCAGGCGCGCGAGCGTGGTGTCGACCAGACGGGTGACGTCCGCCGCCGTGCGGTAGCGCGCGTCCTGCAGCGAGACGGTGGCGGTCGTGACCCCGTCGGCGGTGAAACCGGGCTCGAGCCCTCGCAGGTGCAGGAAGGTCCGGACGAGCAGCGCCGCGGCCACGAGCAGCACCACGCCGAGCGCGGCCTGCGAGACGACGAGCAGGCGCCGGGACCAGTGGCTGCGCGAGCCGGCGACGGCACGCGCGCCCGCAGACACGAGGCCGCGGGCCACGTCCAGCCGCACGCCCTGCAGCGAGGGCATCAGGCCGATGGCGAGCGCCGAGCCGGCCGCCAGCGCGCCGGCCGCGGCGGCGCCACGCCACCCGAGCGCCAGCGGTTGCCAGGTGAGCGGCTCGAGGAACGAGTGCCCAGCCACGAGCACGCCCGCGGCGACGATCAGGCCGAGGACCCCGCCCGCGACTGCCAGAACCGCGCTCTCCACGAACAACTGCCGGACGACCGCCACCCGCCCGCTGCCGAGCGCCAGACGCGTCGCGAGCTCGCGCGCACGCCGTGCCCCGCGGGCCAGGAGAAGGCCTGCCAGATTGACGCACGCCACGATCAGCACGAGCGCCACGGCGCCCCAGATGACCAGGAGCATCGGCCGGACCTCCGCGGTCAATCCGCGCTGGAGCGGCACGACGCCGACCCGCGCCTGGACATCGTCGCCGCGCGGTCGCCGCCTGAGGATCTCGGCGCCCAATCGCTCGAGTTCCGCCTCCGCCTGCGTCCAGGTCGCGCCATCCCGCAGTCGCAGCAGGATGGAGTAGTTCTCGCCTTCGCCTTCGCCGGTCGTGCTCGCCCGCAGCGGCGTCCAGAGGTCGGCCGCCACGCCGGTGCGCAGCCCACGCGGCATCACGCCGACGATCACGTGCGGCTCGCCGCGGAGGCGGATCGTGCGCCCCACCACGCGCGGGTCGGCGCCGAGCGCCGTGCGCCAGTACGCGTCGCTGAGGATCACGGCCGGCGGCCCTCCGCGGTGGTCCTCCTCGCCGGTGAATTCACGGCCCAGCGCTGGCGCCACGCCCAGGACCGCGAAATAGCCGGCGCCGACACGCTGCTGCTCGGCGAACGACGCGCGGCTGCCGTCGACAACGTTGACCCCCGAGGTCCACGTGGAAAAGACGGCAGCGTCCACGCTCGTCGCATGGTCGCGGACGACCTCCCACGCCACGCCATGCTGCGCGGTCATCTGCCGCGGGGCCCCCTCGGCGGTGAACGTGGTCTGCACGAGGGCGAGACGCTCGGGCGCGGGATAGGGCAGTGGCCGCAGCAGTACGCCGTCGACGACGGTGAAGACCGCGACGTTGACGCCGATCGCGAGAGCCAACGTCAGGACTGCCGTAAGGGTGAAGCCGGGCGACCGGCGCAGGATGCGCGCGGCGTAGCGCGCGTCGCGAAGGAGCGTCTCGAGCAGGGGCACGGTGTTCATCGTGTAGATCTCCTCGCGCAGGAGGGTCGGGTTGCCGAACTGGCGGTGCGCCTGCCGGCGCGCCTCGTCGGGGGAGAGGCCGCGCGCGAGCAGGTCGTCGACGAGGTGGTCGATGTGGGCCCGCATCTCGCGCGCGCGCTCGTCGTCCCACCGCGCCCGCCGGAAGAATCGCAACCACTGCATGGGATCCCTCCGGAGGCTAGCCGTCGACGGGACGGAGCACACGGCCGACCGCGTGTACGAGCTGGTGCCACTTGCTCGTTTCGACGGCGAGCTGACGCTTGCCGGCAGGGGTGAGGCGGTAGTAGCGCGCCTTGCGGTTGTTTTCGGAGGTGCCCCAGAAGGAGGCGATCCACCCGCGCGTCTCGAGGCGGTGGAGCGCGGGGTAGAGCGAGCCCTGGCCGACCTGCAGCAGATCGTCGGAGCGGTGCTGGATGATGCGGGCGATGGTGTATCCGTGGGCCGGACCGCCGACCAGCGACTGCAGGACGAGCATGTCGAGCGTGCCCTGGAGCATCTCCGCCTGCTCCTGCGGCATGGATTTCTTCGGCATCGCTGGAGAGTCTACTCCACACGACGTCCGAGTGGAAGCACCAGCCCATTGCACCAGAAACCGCGTTGTTTCGTGCGTGGAGTTCGTGTAGGCGTCCGGGTAGACGCGCTGCCGGCGGCCGGGCTGCAGGGCGAGTGATGCGGGTCGTGCCGAACGGTCGAGGACGCGAGAGAGGGCCGGGGGCGCGCTGAAGACGGCCCTGCCGAACCCCCGAACGGTTGCCGGAGGTCGGGCGGCGTGTCCGGCGCCGGACCCTAGTCGCCGCGGATCCGCCGGATCTTCGCGTCGCGATCCGTCTCGAACTGCGCGAGGTCGCGGCGGAGCTCGTCCTGCAGCACGGCGAGCTCCTGCGGATCGAAGATGCCGGCGATCTTCGACTGGTGCATGATGCGGCGCTCGGCGACGCGCGCCTCGTACACGCTGCGCGCTTCGGCGATCTGCGCACGCTGCTCGTCGGTCAGCGTCTTCTGTTCGATCCCCGCCTCGGCGTCTTTCTTCTTCAGCCGTTCGAGGGCGAGCTCGAGGGCGCTCTTCGGTGCATCGCTCATCCTCTGATTATCTCCAAGGTTCCAGAGGGTTCTCTCGGGTTCTGGGTTCCAAGGGGTTCCAAGGGGTTCCAGGGGGTTCCAAGGGTTCCAGGG
>Ga0247719_1000674_pt1 | contig 18217 bp, 15 predicted proteins | sample 41E_DmetaG_FD_189046 | JGI IMG/M metagenome (GOLD analysis project Ga0247719, IMG submission 189046) | Soil microbial communities from hillslope of Landscape Evolution Observatory, University of Arizona, Oracle, AZ, United States - 4-1-E_D | ecosystem: Engineered > Artificial ecosystem >...
TCGACGTTGCGCACGCGCATCTGGTCGGCCAGGTTGAGCTCAGTGGTCGTGCCTGACTGGACGCAGATCGTCGCGCCGGCCAGGTCCTCGAGGGTGGCCGCGGTATTCTGCGTGCGGTTGACCATCATGCCCTGGCCGTCGTAGAAGGTCGTCGGGCCGAAGTTGCCCCACGACGCGTCGCGGCTGGATGTCCAGGTCGTGTTGCGGATGAGCACGTCGATCTCGCCCGCCTGGAGGGCCGGGCCGCGGTCGTCGGCGCTGAGGGCGCGGAACTCGACCTTGTTCGGGTCCCCGAGCACGGCGGCAGCGACCGCGCGGCAGAAGTCCGCATCGAAGCCGGACCAGGTGTTGGTTGCCTCGTCGAGGAAGCTGAAGCCGGGCAGGCCGCCGTTGACCCCGCAGATCAGGCTGTCGCGGCCCTGGATGGCCGCCAGGCGGGCGCCGGTCGGGCCGGCCGGGGTCGCGCCGGGTGTCTGCGCACCGGGCGTATCACCGGGAGTCGCTCCGGGCGTCGCCGCCGGAGGGGTTGGGTTGCAGGCACCGACGACGAGCGCGGCGACTGCGAGGCTCAAGACGATGAGCCGTCCGCTGGGCATGGACGCTACCTCCTCTGCGGGGCCGGCCTGCGCAACTCCGGAGGGGAAGCGGCGTTGCAGCGGGCCGTCCCTTAGGTGCCGCGAGGTTCATCCGAACGCGGCGCTGCGCCAATCCTACACGCCCGCGGTAGCCGATCGGAAGAGTTTCTCGTCACGACAGCGGCGAACGGGCCGTGTCTCTCAGCCTGCGGAGGCTGCTCGCGTTCCGGTTCCGACCGCCAGACCCGCCGCGCGCGGCTCCTTGCCCTTGGGCCAGTAGAGCTCCTTCTTGATCTGGGCCTCGGGGAAGCCCCGCTCCGCCAGCGTCTGGTCGACGGCGGTGATCATGTCGGGGTTGCCGCAGATGTAGGCGATCGAGTTGTCAGGCGTCAGGCCCAGCTCGTCGTAGACCGCCGGGATGATCGTCTCGACGCGCCCGGTCCGGCCGGTCCAGCGGCTGTTCTCGGGCGAGCCGGGGCGCGAGACGGTAGGCACGTAGGTGAGCGGGTAAGTGCCGTCGTCCTGCCACTCCTCGAGCAGCTCGCGATAGCCCAGGTCGTGCTCGTACGACGCGCCGTGCAGCACGATCGCCGGCCGCGGCACGCCGTCGTGGAGCAGCGTCTTCATCATCGAGATGAACGGCGCGATGCCGGTCCCGCTGCTGATGAACACGTGCTGCCGATCATCCTGCGGCTCGAGCACGAACTTTCCCTTGGGCCCCTTCTGGCTCATCCGCTGGCCAACGCCGACTCGCCACAGGAGCGGCGTGAACATGCCGCCGTTGACCAGCCGGATGTAGTACTCATATCCGTCCTCCGTCTCCCGCGGCGAGCTGGCCACGGAATAGGGCCGCTGGATCAGCTTGCCGTCCGACTCGAGGCCGATGGTCAGGTACTGGCCGGGCTCGAAGTCGACCGGCTGATCGTCGTACCTGACCCAGAAGAAGGCCAGCGACTCGGTCAGGTCGACCCGGCGCGAGACATAGGCGTTGTAGCGCTCCGACTCAGCCGCGATCGGGCGGTCGTCGATGGCAAGGTCTGTCATGCAGCCTCGATGGTAACGGCCATGGCCAGCCACGGCAGCCGTGTCGAGCCCCAGCCCCGCTGACGGCCTGTGGACGGGCGGCGCGCGCCGACCTTAGAGTCGTGCGCGGCCGGCGCGCGGATCTGGCGTGCGCACCGGCAGAGCTCTTGGCCGGCCCCGGCCAAGGCTTCGGGCCGCCGGTACAATCGGCGGGCGAAAAGTACGATCCGCACCGCCTGACTGGCGTGGCCCCGCCGCAGCCTGAGGAACCCAATGACAGACACCGCCGCACCTGCCGCCGCGCGCGCACACAGCGCTGGCAAGCGCTACATCTACGCCTTTGGAGGCGGTCGCGCGGAAGGCGACTCGACGATGCGCGACACGCTCGGCGGCAAGGGTGCAGGGCTGGCCGAGATGACCAGGGCGGGCCTGCCCGTGCCGCCAGGCTTCACGATCACGACCGAGGCATGCAACGACTACTTCGCCGCCGGCGAGAGCATGCCGGAGGGCCTGTGGGACGACGTCGTCGCGGCGATGCGCGAGGTCGAGCAGGTCACCGGCAAGGGCTTTGGCGACCCGGCGAGTCCGCTCCTTGTCAGCGTCCGCTCGGGTGCCAAGTTCTCGATGCCCGGGATGATGGACACCGTCCTCAACCTCGGCCTCAACGAGAGCACGCTGCAGGGGCTGGTCGACCTGACCGGCAACGAGCGCTTCGGCTGGGATGCTTACCGCCGCTTCATCCAGATGTTCGGCCGGATCGTGCTGGGCGTGGACGGCCATCGCTTCGACGAGGCACTCGACCAGGCCAAGGAGCAGCGCGGGGTCACTGAGGACACTGACCTCGATGCGGCCGCGCTGCGCGAGGTGGCCGGCCAGTTCCGCGAGATCGTGCGCCAGGACACCGGCCGCGAGTTCCCCTCAGATCCCTACGAGCAGCTCGACCTGGCCATCAAGGCCGTCTTCGCCTCGTGGTTCGGCAAGCGCGCACGCGACTACCGCGACTTCAACAAGATCGCCCATGACCTCGGCACGGCGGTCAACGTCGTGACCATGGTATTTGGCAACATGGGCGACGACTCGGGCACGGGAGTCGCCTTCACGCGCGACCCCAACACCGGCGCGAAGGTCCTCTTCGGCGAGTACCTGACCAACGCCCAGGGCGAGGATGTCGTGGCCGGCATCCGCACGCCGCTGCCGATCGCCCAGATGCGCACCCAGATGCCGGACATCTACGCCCAGTTCGAGGAGATCGCCGGCCGGCTCGAGCGCCACTACCGCGACATGCAGGATCTCGAGTTCACGATCGAGCGCGGCACGCTGTATATGCTCCAGACGCGGTCCGGCAAGCGGACCGCCACGGCCGCCGTGCGCATCGCCGCGGACATGGTCGACGAGGGCATCATCACCGAGCAGGAGGCGCTCGCCCGCATCGAGCCGGCGCACGTCGACCAGCTGCTGCGCGACCAGTTCGACGAGCAGGCCAAGGCGCAGGCGAGCAAGCTGACCGCTGGCCTCAACGCATCCCCCGGCGCGGCCGTGGGCAAAGCGGTCTTCAACGCCGACCGCGCCTTCGAGATGGCCAACCAAGGCGAGAAGGTGATCCTGGTGCGCATCGAGACCAGCCCGGACGACTTCCATGGCATGGCCGCCGCGCAGGGCGTGCTGACTGCCCGCGGTGGCGCGACGTCGCACGCCGCCGTCGTTGCGCGCCAGATCGGCAAGCCGTGCGTAGCCGGCTGCGCGTCGCTGGTCATCGACTACGGCGCGCGCTCGGCCAAGGTCAACGGCCTCGGCTTTTCCGAAGGGGAGTGGATCAGCCTCGACGGCACGACCGGCGAGGTGTTCGTCGGCGCTCTGCCCACGGTCGAGGTTCGCTACGAGGAGCAGCAGGAGCTGCAGAAGGTGCTCGAGTGGGCCGATCGGGCCCGTCGGCTACAGGTCTGGACCAACGCTGACAAGCCGGAGGAGGCGGCCCTCGCCCGGCGCTACGGAGCCCAGGGCATCGGCCTGTGCCGAACGGAGCACATGTTCCGCGAGGGCGAGCGCCTGGACATCGTCCGCGACGCCATCCTGGTCGCCTTTCAGGCGACTCGGGCAAAGGAGCGTCGCGACGCGGGCGAGACGCTGCCCGCCGAGGACCGGGCCGCGGTCGAACGCTTCGACGCCGCCCTGGCCAAGCTGGAGGTCCTCCAGCAGACCGACTTCGAGGGCATCTTCGAGGCGATGGACGGGCTGCCCGTCGTGGTCCGGCTGATCGACCCGCCGCTGCACGAGTTCCTACCCAACCACGCCGAGGTTCTGGTCGAGGTCACGCGCATGGAGGCCATTGGCACTCCGGCGGACGACCCAAGGCTCGCCGAGGCGCGGGAGATCCTGCGTGCCGTCGAGGCGCTGCGCGAGCAGAACCCGATGCTCGGCCTGCGCGGCTGCCGGCTCGGCCTGATGATTCCCGACTTCGTGAAGCTCCAGACGCGGGCCATCCTCAACGCCGCCATCGCGCGGGTGAAGGCAGGCGGCGACCCGCACCCCGAGATCATGATCCCGCTCGTAGGCCACGTGAACGAGCTGAAGCAGACCCGCGACCTGCTCGAAGCCGAGGCCCGGCAGGTCGAGGAGGCCGCCGGGGTCGAGGTCGATTACAAGTTCGGCACGATGATCGAGGTCCCGCGCGGCGCGCTCACAGCCGACGAGATCGCGCAGCACGCCGAGTTTTTCAGCTTTGGCACCAACGACCTGACCCAGATGGCCTTTGGCTACAGCCGCGACGACGCCGAAGGCGGCTTTTTGATGGCCTACGTCGACAGGGGAGTGCTGCCTGACAACCCGTTCCAGACGCTCGATGTCGAAGGTGTCGGCCAGCTCGTTCGGACGGCGGTCGAGAAGGGCCGCGCGGCACGACCTGACCTCAAGCTCGGCATCTGCGGCGAGCACGGCGGCGACCCGGCGTCGATCGCCTTCTTCGATGAGGTCGGGCTCGACTACGTCAGCTGCTCGCCCTTCCGCGTCCCGGTGGCTCGACTGGCCGCAGCCCAGGCCGCGCTCACAGGCGCCGCCGAGCGCGACAAGTAGGCAGCGGGCCCCTTCGGGCCGTCTCGGCAGGCCCTTTCGGAGGGCGCCGCCGCGGCCGGGCTGCCGGTTGCTGCAAGGGCGCTGTAACCTCGCTGCACGCTCTGACGCGCGCGCTTTCGTTGCGCTTGACGGCAGGTAGCGGACGGTACCTGCGTTGGTCCCGTTTCCAGAGGAGGACTCATGAGAAGCATCGTGGCAATAATCGCCGTCGCCCTGCTGCTGGCGGCGCCCGCTGTGGCGCTGGCTCAGGACGAGCTGGTCGGCCAGTTGTCGCACGAGGCAGAAGTTCCGGCGCCCGACGTGCCGTCTGACTATGCCGGCACGGGCAGCGCGACGGTCACGATCAGCGCCGATGGCAGCTCGATCGACTACGACGTGGACTTTGAAGGCCTGACCGGGCCACTGACCATGGCCCATATCCATTGGGGTGCCGCGGGCAACGCTGGTCCGCCGATCTTCTGGCTGACCGAGCAGGATGTCCCGGGCTCAACTAGCCCGCTGACTGGGACCCTCGACGAGGCCGATTTCACCGGCCCGGTCCCTGGCGGCCCGCAGACCTACGAGGAGGCGCTGGCAGCGATGCGCGCCGGCAATACCTACGTCAACCTGCACACCGAGCGGAATGGGGCCGGTGAGCTGCGCGCGCAGTTGACCGCGGCGGCGCCGGACGCTACGCCACCCGATACGGCGATGACGACCGAGCCGGCCGCGTCTGGTGGCCTGCCGTGGCCCGCGCTGATCGCCCTGCTCGGGCTGGTCGCGTTGACCTTGGCGGCGCGCCGCTTCCTGGGTCGGCTGGCCTGATTGCACGCGTCCTGATGGGCTCCTGAATCGATCGACCCCCGGCCTCGCGGCCGGGGGTCGATGCTGTTGCCGGAGCTTGCGCGCCTAGGCGCGGCGCGACCGGAAGCAGTCGTCGCAGTAGACGGGCTTGCCGCTGGTCGGACGGAAGGGCACCTGGGCGACCTTGCCGCACGACGAGCAGGTGGCCTCGTGCATCTCGCGCGGCGCACGCTCGCGATAGCCACCCGTGTCATAGCCGCCACCGCCGTAGCCGCCGCCACCACCGCCCGTCGCATTGCGCTGGGCCTTGCGGTTGGCACGACAGTTGTTGCACCGGCGCGGATCACTGAATCCGCGGTCGGCATAGAACTGCTGCTCGCTGGCAGAAAAAACGAACTCCTGGCCGCAATCGGCACAGGTCAGCGTACGGTCGCTGGTAAGCAAGAGAGCGCTCCTCTTCTCGGCCGGATTGGCGACGTATCTCGCGAGACCGTGAGAGGAGTCGTGGAACCGGCAATTCTGGCGTGCCGCTCCAGCGGCACATTGAGCGGCGATCGTAGCACCAAAAGCGTGCTGTCAAGCCCCCAATGTTCGAGCGGATTAGCGAATGGCAGGGTCGTCTGGCGTGCGACGCTCAGTGGCCGTGGGCCGTGACCGCCTCCAGCAGCCGCCGCGAGGCCAGGCTGATCTCGTCCACGGCCGCCTCGAATGCCTCCTCGTTGCGCTTGGATGGACTGCGATAGCCACTGATCTTGCGCACGAACTGCAGGGCTGCGGCGCGTACCTCTTCCTGGCTTGCGATCTCGTCGTGGTCACGCAGGCGAACGATGCTCCTGCACATGTCGTGGCTCCTCTTCTAGTCGCTGATCGCGGCCAGCTGGTCGTCGCTGCCGATCAGCACCAGCTCGTCGCCGTCGCGCAGCTGCTCATCACGGTGCGGGTTGACCGTCACCTCTGTGCCGCGGCGCAGGGCGATCGGAGTGACCTTGAACCTGCCGGCAAGGTCGAGGTCGCGCAGCGTACGGCCGACCATGCCCTCAGGAACGCGCAGCTTGGCCACGCCGAAGCGCGGCGCAAGGTCGATGTAGTCGATGACGTTGGTGATCTGGAACGTGTGGGCCACGTCGATGCCCGCCTCGCGCTCGGGATAGACCACCCGATCGGCGCCGATGCGCTCGAGGATTGCGCCGTGCAGCCGGCTGCCGGCCTTGGCGATGACGTTCGGCACGCCGAGCCGCTTGAGGGCCATGGTGGCAAAGATGCTCGCCTCGACGCGACCGCTCATGCCCACGACGGCAGCGTGCATCTCGGCCGCCCCGGCTGCGCGCAACGCCGACTCGTCGGACGCGTCGAGCTGGATGGCGTGGGTCACCTCGGGCGCGATCTCGTTGATCGTGCCCTCGTCCGCGTCGACGGCCAGTACCTCGTGTCCGAGCGCGTGCAGCTCGCGCGCGACCGCGCCACCGAAGCGGCCCAGCCCAACGACGATCACCTGTTGCTTGGCCATCTGTCTCCCTTCGCGCTAGCCGATGCGCATCGATTCCACTGCCGGACGGTACGACACCGGCCGCTGGCGTGCAGCCAGCGCGATGACCAGCGTCAGCGGCCCAAGGCGGCCGACGAACATCGCAAAGGCGATGACCAGCTGCGCCAGCTCGGGCAGCTCGCCGGTGATGCCCCGGCTCGCGCCCACGGTGCCGAAAGCAGAGACCGTCTCGAAGAGCACGTCCAGGAAGTCATGTGGGGTGAGCAGCTCGACTAGGTAGCCGACGGCGAACAGGAACGCGATCGAGAGTAGCGCCACGGCCAGCGCACGGTAGACGACGACGTGCTGGATCCGCCGGCCGAAGGCCGTCGCCGAGGGCAGTCCGCGGGCGGTCGACATGATCGCGATCAGCAGCACGCTGAAGGTGTTGACCTTGATCCCGCCCGCGGTCGAGCCCGAGGCGCCGCCGACGAACATGAGCATCATCACGATGAAGATCGAGGACTGCAGCAGCGCGCCTGTGTCGAGCGCGCTGAAGCCCGCCGTGCGCAGGGTGACCGACTCGAATGTCGCGTTGAGGAGGCGCTGCTCAGCCGGCAGCGGCGCCAGCGTCGCCGGGTTCTCCCATTCGGCGATGCCGATGGCCATTGTGCCGATGAGGATCAGCGCGACCGTGGTCAGCAGCACGACCTTGGTCTCGAGCGCCAGCGGCTGCCAGCGGCGCTTGCGCACCACGTCCTCGACGATCATGTAGCCCAGCCCGCCAAGGATGATCAGCACGCCGATCGCGCCGAGCATCACGAAGTCGGACACGAAGCCACGCAGGCTGGACTGGCCGACGGCGCCCATCAGGTCGAAGCCGGCATTGTTGAACGCCGAGATCGAGTGGAACGCGCCGTACCACAGCGCAACCGGCGGCTCGAAGCCCGCACCGAGGAAGGACCAGGCCAGCGGCACAACGGCCAGGCCCTCGGCAAGGATGGTGAACAGGGCGACCCGCTTGACGAAGCCCGTGACGTCGCCGAGCTCGCCTCGACCGACCGATTCCGAGACCAGCACCCGATCGCGCAGTCGAGTCCGGCGGCGAACGACCAGCAGCAGCAGCAGCGACGAGCTGGTCATGATGCCGAAGCCGCCGGCCTGGATGAGCAGCATTATCGCCACGTGGCCGAAGCCGCTCCAGTGGGTGCCGGTGTCGACGACCACGAGGCCGGTCACGCAGACCGCCGATGTGGCCGTGAACAGCGCGGTCATGGGTGAAGTCCACTCGCCGGTAGCGCTCGAGACAGGCAGCATCAGTACCAGCGTGCCGACGGCGATCAGCGACAGGAAGCCAGCGATCAGCGCCAGCGGCGGCGACAGCTGGCGGCGCCGGCGCGGGGCCGGCGGCGAGACGTACTGCTGCGGCTTGATGCGCTCGACGCGAACGCGCTGGTCGCCCAGGTGCTGGCCGCGGACCTTCAACTGGCCAGCCCCTCGAGCATGGAACGGCAGAATGCGCGCTGGCCGTCGCTCAATGCGTCGTTGGCGGCCAGCAGGCCCAGGTACTCGGCGAGCAGCTGGCGGTCGGAGGCGTCCGCTTCGGCGGCCAGGCCGAGCTCCGCCTGGCGGACTAGCACCACGCCCACGCCGCGCCGGGCGAGCTCGGCCACGGCCACCGACTCAAGGTCGGCGAACCAGCGCGCGACGCGCGGCCGGCCGGCGAGCGCGGCCTTGTGCCCGAGCACCTGGCCGGCCAGCCGCAACCCGAAGAGGTCGCGGTCGGCGAGTGCCTCGACCGTCATCGACCCTGGCGGATGAGCCTTCTCGTTCACCCTCGGAATGCTAACGAGCAGCAGGTACGTCGGTACTGCCACGCGCGCGCGCCGGCTGCGCTATGGTTGTGGCCGATCCACTGGAGTCTCGCGGGTTCGGATGTCAACGAGCCCCACGCGGACGCCGCGCAGCAGCGCGACGCGACCGGCGAGAAGAAGGCTCGACGGCGGGGACGCCGAATCGGCCGGCTCCGGGGACTGCGAACCCCGAGGCTGTTGTCACGTGTCGAGCTCGATCGTCGGGCAGCGCTGGGCTGAGCGGTCGGCCGCGACGCTGGAGGACTGGCGCCGCTTCTTCGATCCTCGCTTCCGCGCCTTCCACAGGCTTGCCCTGCTGCAGGGCCTGATGGTTGTCGTTGGGCTGGAGGTCGTGATCCCATTCGCGATCGACATCGGCTGCCCGCCGGCGCTGACCGCGCTGCTCGGCGCGCTGCCGGTTGCCGGCGGCATGGCCCAGCTGGCCGTGCCGCGACTGCTTGCGCGGACGGACGGAAACCTGCGCGGGCTAACCGTCCTGGCCACGGCGATCGGTGACGCCCGCGGCTTCCTCTACTTCCTGATCGCGCTGGGCATCGTGCTCGGCCTGCTCGGCGGCGTCACGGCGCTCGTGCTGCTGGCGCTGGTCATCGCCGTTGCCGGCGTGGCCAGCGCGGTCTCAGGCGCCAACCTGCTGGCCTGGTACTCGGCGGTGCTGCCCGACCACGATCGCCGGCTGGTAGTGCCGCGAATGACTGTCCTGGTCATGGCCGTTGCAGCGCTGCTGCTCTTTCCGCTGGGCATCGGGCTCGACTTCCTGGCTGATCGGTTCGGCCTGGTCGTCTACGCGGTGCTCTTCGGTGCTGCCGGGCTGGTAGGCATCGGCGAGGTGCTGATGGTCCGCCGCCTGCCGACGCCCGGCCGGGTGATCGTGCCGCCGCGGGCGATGGCCGGCCAGGCGCCTGAGACGCCAGCCGAGCGGCAGTTCCTGCACGTCAGCCTGCTCAACTCGCTGGGCATGGGCCTGACCCCGTTCTGGTCGGTCTACGCGATGTCCGTGCTCGGCCTGTCGGCCGGCTACGCGCTGACGATGAGCGCGGTCAGCCAGCTGGCGATGGTCGTGGCGGCGGCGATCGGCGGCGGGCTGCTCGTCCGCGGCTCATCGGCCCGCATGCTCCGTGCCTCGATCGGCATCCGCGTCATCGCCGTCATCATCCCGATCCTGGCACTGCCCGGCTCGCTGCTCGCGCCGTTGCTGATGTATGCCTCGGCGGCGCTGGCGTCGGTCGGCTTCGCTCTCGGGCAGCTGTCCTCCAACGAGCGGCTGTTCCGGCTAGTGCAGGGCCCGACGGTCATCCGCCAGTACGGCCGCCTGCTGTTCCGCAACTCGGCGGCGATGACCGCTGGCCAGGTCGCATCGGGGGTTGTGCTGGCGGTCGGCGCACCGCTCGGCTACCCGGCCTTCGCCGCCCTGTTCGGCGCCTCGGCGCTGGTCAGGATCGCGGCCTACCGGGCAGCCCGGGTGAGGCATGCCGCGGCCGAGCGCGCGGCCGGCGTGCCGGCCGCGCAGCCCACCGCGCTGGTCGTCTCGAGCCCGGCCGAGGCCGGCTGAGCTCCGGGCGGCCTCAGCCGCTCTCGCTTCGCCGCCGCGCGAAGAGCATGCCCGGTCGCCATGGCGTGCCCAGGCGCGGCAGCAGCCAGCGATCGAGGCCGTAGTAGCCGGCGACCTTCCAGGCGAGGATCAGGCCGATCGCCATGGTGAACAGGACCGGGTTGGTCGAGGCCGTGCCGGCGAGCAGGAACGAGACGTTCATCAGCGCCCCGAAGAAGGCGGCGATGCCGGTCAGCGCGCCAAAGATCAGGCCCAGCCCGACGGCGATCTCGCCGAGGACGATCAGCCACGCGAACCAGCTCTCGGCGTTGTTGTCGAGCAGCAGCTGGATGAAGTCGCGGTACCACTCGTAGGTGATCGGTGGCCGCGCCGGCGCGTCGGGGATCGCCACGGCGCCGGTCCAGAAGCCGCGCAAGGCCGCCCCGCCGTCCGTCCAAGCAGGGTTGCCCAGCTTGCCCAGGCCGCTCTGCAGCCAGGCGACGCCGAGGAATACACGGATGGGCAGCCAGAAGATCCCCGCCGCGGAGTTGTTGAACAGGAAGCGGGCAAAGCCCGGGCCCTCGATCTCGACCTCGCGTGAGCCCGGCTCGCGACGGTAGGCGAAGAGGGCGACGAGCAGCGCTAGGAACGAGCCCCAGAACAGCCAGACGACGAGCGTCCGCAGCGTGCCGGTGATCATCTCCGAGATCTGGGTGACGTTGAGCGCCACCAGCGTCGCCACGGCGATGGCGCCGAGCAGGTAGACAAGATTGCGCAGCGTGAGCATCCGCGTCCTCCTTCCCTTTGGTTGGGGCATACCTTGCTTCGTCGTATGGTCGGCTACCCAGTGCCAATCGGCCCGTTCGCGGCCCAGCCTTGAAGCACCCATCGGGGCATCCGGACCGGGCGACTGCCCCGCGCCCCGATCCGGCCGAACGGACTGCCGCCGACGGGCCAGTCGGCAGGAGCCGCGGGCACCTGCGCGCCGATATGTTGAGCCCGTCAGACGGACCGCCGAACAGCGACACGATCGTCGGCGGACTCGAACCGGTTAGCGGCGCTGCTGCGAGACCGGCGGACGCCGAACGGCCTGGGTTCACCCGACGGTCCGTCTGCCTTCACGACCACTTAACGTGACGGGCCCCGGCTGCAACGCAGTGCACCGGACCGCTCCAGTTGAATTCAGCAACCGGTCGCCGCCATGGCGCTCGGACAGTACGGAGTACCCGGTGAGCGAGCAGCGCCCCAGCACGTCGCTCGAGGCTTGGCGCCTGGTCGAGCAGCGCCTCTCGGCGCGCGACCCTGACGCGACCGACTTCGAGGACATCGCCCTCGAGGCAGAGCGGCTGCGCGCGGAATACCAGGGCTCCAGCCTGAGCGAGGCCGCGATGGATGAGCGGCTCGACGGTCCAGCGCGCGAGAGCGATTTGCATCGCCTGATCGGCTAGCTCGCGCCACAGCCTCGCACGAGGCGAGCGATCGAGCCGTCCGGACCTGCCGATAGTGACTCGCGGCCCTCGCCAGCCTTCGTCGCCGGTCTTACGTTCGCCGGTGACCGAACGCCCACGAGGTATGAGCCATGGCGAGCTCGTCATCGACGCTCGCGCGGGTGGCCTGCGCGATCGGACTGGTCCTCGTGCTGGGTTGCGTTCCAGCGACCCCACCGGCGGCCACGCCCCAGGCACCCACACCTGCGCCTGCCACTCCCTCCAGCCCGACGCCGGCTACGCTGCCGCCAGACCCGACACCAACCGCCGCGCCGGCGGCCTTCGAAGTCGCCTCGCTGGCGCTCGAGCCGAAGCGAACCACCTACTCAGAGGGCGACTCCGTCCAGCTCCTTGTCGCGATCCGCAACGTCGGCGGTACCGAGGGTTCGTATCGCGCTCGGCTGCTGGTCAATGGCGCATCCCACTCGAGCCATCAGATCTCGCTCGACCCTGGCGAGACTGACACTCTGTGGTTCGCGCTCACGCTCGGCGCACCCGGCGAGCACCAGCTGCAGGTGGGGGAGCAGCAGCTGGCGGTCACGGTCGCCGAGCCGCTGCTGCCGGCGGCATTCGAGATCGCCAACCTCACGGCGGCCCCGAACCCGGACAGTCGAGGTGAGCTCTTCGTCACCGCTGAGGTGACCAACGTCGGCGAGCGCCCGGGCACCGAGGTCGTCGCCCTGTGGGTGGACGGGACGTTTGCCCAGGCTCAGCAGGTCACTCTCGCTGCGGGTGCGACGAAGAGGGTCCAGTTCTACGTCTCCGGTCTCGAGCCCGGCCGGCACCAGCTGGCCGTCGGTGACCTGACGGCGAGCGTGGACGTCGAAGGATCTCGCCCGCCGGCAGCTTCGCGACCGACGAACGGGAAGGTGATCGTCAATCGCGTCAAGGGCGGTCTTGGGCGGCTGACCGTGGACAACGGCAACGACCGAGACGCGTTCGTGGTGCTGGCTCGCGCCGGCGACGGCTCGCCGATGCTGGCGCTGTACGTCCGGGCCGGCAAGAAGGCCACGGTCAAGCGCGTCAAGAACGGCACCTACGACCTGTACTTCAGCCTCGGCTCGGCGTGGGACAGCTCGCAGCGGGCGTTCACGGAGGACGTTGCCTTCCGGCGGATGGACGGCCAGCTGCGCTTCACGACGACGCGGGTCAGGAGCGGCACGCGCTTCACCATCTACACGGTCACGCTGCATGGCGTGCCCGGCGGTGGTGTGCCAATCCAGAACGTCGACCCGGGCGATTTCCCGTCGCCCTAGTCATGCACCCTCGTGAAGAGGCAGGAAGCTTGGCGCGCGTCGGCCTGCGGCCAAAAGTCGCCGCCGGTCAGTACCCGCCGTGACGCAGAAGGTGGGCGAAGATGAGCTCCTTATGCGTTGGCTCGGGACCTTCGACGATCGCGACGTGGCGCGCGTCGCGCAGCAGCTTCTCGATCGGGCTCTGGCCGGTGTAGCCGATGCTGCCCAGCATCGCCGAGGCTGCACCGGCGACGTTCATCACCATCTCGCCTGAGAACAGCTTCGCGATGCTCGCCTCCTTGAGCGCGTCCTCGCCGCGGTCAAGCTTCTGCGCCGCCGTCCACACCAGCGCGCGAGCGGCAGCGATGTTCTTCTCCAGGTCGGCGATGCGAAACCGGTAGTCCTGCATTCGGTTGAGCTTGGCACCGTAGATCTGGCGTCGCTTGCTGTGCTCGACGACGACGTCCCGTGCGCGCCGAGCGATTCCCACGCCCAGCGCGGCGATGCCTACTCGTGACATCGACAGGCTGCTGCCCATCATTGGCAGGCCCCGGCCCTCGCCGCCAAGCCGACGCTCGACGGGCACGATCACCCCATCCAGCTCCAGCGGCGAGACATCGATGGCCCGTAGGCCGAACGTTGGCCAGCGCGCGCCGATCTCGACTCCGGGCGTGTCGGTTGGCAGGAGGAACCAGCTCATCGCATCGGTTGCGCGGGCGGCTGAGGCGCCGGTTCGCGCAACGACGATGACGAAGTCGGCGGCACGGAGGTTGGAGCTGTATTCCTTGCGGCCGTCGAGGACGTAGCCCTCACCATTTCGCCGTGCGGTCACCTGCAGCGCCATCAGGTCGCTGCCGGCCGCCGCCTCGGACGCGGCGAAGGCCGTGAACACGGGCTCTGCCAGGCAGCGCGCCAGGAACTGCTCGCGCTGCTCGCCGTGCAGGTGCTGGAGCACGACCCGGTTGAAGAAGATTGGCAGCATCAGGTAGCTGGCCAAGGCGGCACACTGATATGCCAGCTCCTCGGCCATCAGGCACGCCGTCGAGACGAACTCGTCGCCGGGCTTCGTCTCGAGGAGGTCCGCGCCGAGGCCGGTCGCATGGAAGCGCTGGGCAAGGCCTGGCGGGATGCTGGCCTTCCTGTCGGCGGCGTCGGCGACCGGCGCAATCTCCGCGCGGCCGAACTCTGAGGTCCGGGCCAACACGTCCTGCTGCCTGGAGCTCAGGCACCACGGGATCATGCGTCCACGCTCGACGAGCTCCCAAGCGATCCGTTTGGCACGTCAGCCTCCGCCGGCATATCCATGGCATCCGCCCACTACCGGGCGACGATGCGCGAAGGCTACTCGACGACCCGTCGCGGCGCACTGATGGGCCAATCCTTGAGCCTGTCAATACTCCCAGTGGGTATTGACAGCGCCCTTGTCAAGGGGCTGTCAAGGGGGTAGACTCGCGGCTGCGCGCCTTGTCAAGACTTGACAAGGCCATACGTGTGTCTGGCGCCTGGCGGGGGTCGGCACGAGCACCCGTGAAGACGAAGGAGCCTCACTACGTCCGTTGGCGTTGCCGCAGAGATCAAGCAGAAGCTAGATCTGGTCGAACTGATCGGCGAGAGCGTCCAGCTGCAGAAGGCAGGCGGCTCGTACAAGGGCCTGTGCCCGTTCCACGGCGAGAAGACGCCGTCCTTCACCGTCACCCCGGCGCGGGAGACGTGGAAGTGCTTTGGCTGCGGTAAGGGCGGTGACTTGTTCAGCTTCGTGATGGAGCGCGAGGGGATCGACTTCCCCGAGGCGCTTCGGCGTCTCGCTCCACGCGCCGGCGTCGAGATCAGCGAGCGGACCACGCGGGAGGACGCCCGGCGCAAGCGACTGCGCGACGCGCTCGAGGCGGCGATCGCCTTCTACCATCGCATCCTGACCGAGAGCCGCCATGGCCAGCCGGCGCTGGACTACCTGCGTGCTCGCGGCTTCACTGACGCGACGATCTCGGCCCACCAGCTGGGCTACGCCGTTGATGCCTGGGACACGCTCAGCCGGGCCCTCGTCCAGAAGCGCGACTTCAGCGAGGATGAGCTCGAGACGGCCGGCCTGCTCAGCCGCCGCCAGGGCCGGCGCGGGTTCTACGACCGCTTCCGCGGCCGGATCATCTTCCCCATCCGCGACGCCAGCGGCAACCCGACGGGGCTGGGCGGGCGGATCATCGGTGCCCAGCAGGCAGGTGAGGGGGCGCGTGACCAGGGGCCCAAGTACCTCAACTCGCCCGCCACGCCGCTCTTCGACAAGAGCCGAACGCTGTACCTGATCGACCGCGCAAAGTCGGCCATCCGCAAGTCAGGCGTGGCCGTGCTTGTCGAAGGCAACACCGACGCGTTGATGGCCCACCAGCAGGGTTTCGAGAACGTCGTCGGCACGCTCGGCACCGCGCTCACGCCGGCCCAGATCGAGCTGGTCACCCGGTACGCGCCGCGGATCGCGCTGGCCTACGATGTCGACGCGGCGGGCCAGGGGGCTGCGGCGTTCGGGGCACAGGAGCTGAGCGCGCTGATCGGCGAGATCGAGCGCAGCCCGCACCGCGGCCGGCTGACTGATGTCGGCGTCGTCCGGCTGCCTGACGGCCGCGATCCGGACGAGGTGATGCGCGACGACCCCGAGGCGTGGCGCGCGGCGACGGACAGCCCGCAGCCGATCATGGAGTACCTCATCGACACATTTGCCCACAGGCACGATCCGCGGACGCTTGCCGGCCGCGAGCGGCTGGTGGCGGCGGTGATGCCGACCTTGCGCCGCGTGACCAGCCCGACCGAGCGCGACGGCTACCTCCAGATCCTCGCCCGACGCAGCGGTGTCGAGGAGCGGGTGCTGCTCGAGGAGCTGAAGCGCGCCGAATCGCCCTCGCTGCTGCCCGGTGCGCGGCGTGGCGACGGGCCGGCCCAGGCTGGCGCAAAGATCAACCTGGAGGCCGTGCTGGCCAGCCCGGATGCGCTCGATCCGCAGGCAGTCGCCCGGACACTCGAGCCGGTCGAGAGCGGTCTGCTGCGGCTGCTGCTAGAGCGACCCCATGTGCGTGAGCGGGTCGCCGGCCGGCTCTCTGCTGACGACTTCGTGACTACGCCGGCGCGCGAGCTCTGGCGCGCCATCGACAGCCAGCCGATCGAGGGCTTCGAGCGCTCGAAGTTCGCCGATTCTCTCGAGCCCACGTTGGCCGCTGTAGCGCGCACGCTCTTCGCCCGCATCGACCCGCTGCCTGACGACGAGTCGGCGCTCGACCAGGCGATCGAGCAGAGCCTGCTCGCCCTCGAGCGCAACCGCGTCTCTGAGCTGCTCGACTTCAAGCGCGCCGAGCTGGCCGAGGCGGAGGCGGCTGACGACGACGCCGCGGCGGACCGGCTGCGACGCGACGTGCTCGAGCTGCACGCCCGACGCCTCGACCTCGACCGCCGACGAGACGACACCTCGTTGCTGGCCAAGCGCCGCATTGCATCTAATCCCAAGCCCTCTCCGCAACCAGCCACCACAGGAGGTACCTGATGCCCGCCGACCCGACCGACAAGCAGCTCGTCGCCAGCGTCCTCGAACGCCCCAAGCGCCGGGGCGACATGGACAGCGACCTCGTCCGGCCAAAGGACGAGCTCGACGAATCGACCGGTAACGGCGCGGCCGTGGCCGCGGATCTCGGGGTCAGCATCCCCGTCGAGGACGCCAGCCAGCGGGCATGGGTGGAGCCGCCGGCCAAGCTCGACTCGGCCACCGCCGACGAGCCGACGCAGGAAGAGCTGGACGCCATCGCCGCCGACATGATCGGCATCGACGACCCCGTGCGGATGTACCTCAAGGAGATCGGCAAGGTCCCGCTGCTCAACGCCGAGGAAGAGGTCGTGCTGGCCAAGGCGATCGAGCTCGGTGAGCAGATCGTCGAGGAGCCGCAGAAATCCGTGCTCTCGGTCTGGGAGTGGACGCGCAACGACACCGAGCGCAAGACGCGCGACAAGCTCCCGCAGCACCGGCTTCCCTACGCCGAGGAGTCGGATCGCATCGTCCGTGCCGCCTTCGCCGCCGCCGAGCAGGACGGGGTGCTGCAGCCCACGCCGGACATGCACCTGACGAAGGCCCAGCGCGGCGCCGAGGGCGATGTGGCCAAGGGCTGGCTGAAGGAAGCCAAGGTGCTGGTCGCTGCCTACAACGAGCAGCCCACCGCCGACAAGTTCACCGAGCTCGTCGACTTTGCCTTCCGTGCCATCCACGCTGGCGACCTGGAGTCGCACGACAATCCGGGCCTGATCGCGCTGTACGAGTGGACCAAGGAGACCGCCTGGGAGGCGCTGCGCCGCTTCATCATGGCCGGCCACGAGGCCGAGCTGATGCGCGAGATGGGCTGGGACCCGGAGCAGGACCTGAGCATCAAGGCGCGCGATCGGCGCGGCGTGCTGGTCCGCTACGGCCGCGAGGGCCGCGAGCAGCTGACCTCGGCCAACCTGCGGCTCGTCGTCTCGATCGCCAAGAAGTACATCGGTCGCGGCATGTCCTTCCTCGATCTCATCCAGGAAGGCAACATCGGCCTCATCCGGGCGGTCGAGAAGTTCGACTACGAGAAGGGCTTCAAGTTCTCGACCTACGCGACGTGGTGGATCCGGCAGGCGATCACGCGTGCCATCGCCGACCAGGCGCGCACGATCCGCATCCCGGTCCACATGGTCGAGACGATCAACCGGCTGATCCGCGTGTCGCGCAGCCTGCTCCAGGAGCTCGGCCGCGAGCCGACGGTCGAGGAGATCGCCGAGGCGATGTCCAAGGGCCAGGAGGTCGTGGTCACGCCGGACAAGGTGCGCGAGATCATCAAGGTCTCGCAGGAGCCGGTGTCGCTGGAGACACCGATCGGCGAGGAGGAGGATTCGCACCTCGGCGACTTCATCGAGGACCGCGCCGCCCTTGCCCCGGCCGAGGCTGCCTCGCACCAGCTGCTCAAGGAACAGGTCGAGGCGGTGCTCGATTCGCTGTCCGGCCGGGAGCGGCGTGTGCTCCAGCTGCGCTTCGGCCTCGAGGACGGCCGCGCCCGCACCCTCGAGGAGGTGGGCAAGGAGTTCAACGTGACCCGCGAGCGCATCCGCCAGATCGAGGCCAAGGCGCTGCGCAAGCTGCGCCACCCAAGCCGCAGCCGCAAGCTCAAGGACTACCTCGAGTAG
>Ga0247719_1000675_pt1 | contig 18187 bp, 17 predicted proteins | sample 41E_DmetaG_FD_189046 | JGI IMG/M metagenome (GOLD analysis project Ga0247719, IMG submission 189046) | Soil microbial communities from hillslope of Landscape Evolution Observatory, University of Arizona, Oracle, AZ, United States - 4-1-E_D | ecosystem: Engineered > Artificial ecosystem >...
GGTACGCCCGGCATGGGCAGTCGCTAGTGGGTGAAAGTCCCACCGGGAGGAGGTGGTGCCGACCGTAGCCACAGGCAAGGGCTCCGTCGTGAGGCGGGGTCTGAAGGAAGCCCGTTGAGGCGAAGCTCCGACCCGAGGGACACCAACCGCATCTGAGGCGTGACGGCGTGGGTGAGCCAGCCGTGCATGGTGAGCCCGTCTCCACCAAGACGCGCGTGGCGTAAATGCGGCGGGGCTGGAGTGAAAGCGATTGCTCTTATCCGGGGAGGTCTGTCGGGGTGTCGGCCTCGGGAACCATCATCCGGCCCGACGGCCGCAGCGGCAACGTTGCGGTTGACCCGACAGAAGTCAGCAGAGGCCATATTAGCGACCGGGGATGCAGGTTGGTCGTGAAGGGCCGAACGTCAGACGAAGGAAACGACGGCAAGCTCGTGATCGAAGACAACGACCGCAGTCAACTCACGTTGTGGGCCTCGGACGATGCCGAGCAGGTGAAGCCTGCAACGCGCGTTCGAGAGCGGGAGCCTTCATCGGCGCGAACCGGAACGAACCTTCACCCGCCCAAGGCGGAGGGCTTGTGGGAGCAGGCATTTTCTGCTGCCAACCTCCGTAGGGCGATGCAACGAGTCGTGTCCAACGGCGGAGCCGCCGGGATAGACGGCATCGAAGTGAAACAGCTTGCAAGCGACTTCGATGAGCGGTGGCCTGATGTCCGCGAACGACTCGACCGAGGCACCTACCAACCGCAACCGGTGCGCCGGGTCACCATCCCCAAACCCGACGGCACCAAGCGGATGTTGGGGGTGCCGACCGTGATGGACCGCCTCATCCAACAGGCGTTGCTCCAGGCGCTCACCCCTGTCTTCGACCCGCACTTCTCTGCGATGAGCTTCGGGTTTCGCCCCAAGCGCTCGGCCCACATGGCGGTCACCACCGCCAAGGGCTTCATCGAAGAGGGCTGCAACTGGGTCGTAGACATCGATCTCGACTCGTTCTTCGATCGGGTCAACCACGATGCCTTGATGGCACGCGTTGCCAGAAAGGTGGGGGACAAGCGCGTCTTGAAGCTCGTCCGTGCGTATCTAAACGCCGGGGTCTTGGCCGACGGCATCAAGGTGAGCACAACCGAGGGAACCCCACAGGGGTCGCCCCTCTCACCGTTGCTCGCCAACATCATGCTCGACGACTTAGACAGCGAGCTCGACCGGCGCGGCCACAGCTTCGTTCGTTATGCCGACGACATCCGCATCTACGTCAGAAGCGAGCGAGCGGCGATGCGCGTCCTCGACGGGGTCACCAGCTTCGTCGAGAAGCGCTTGAAGCTCAAGGTCAACCGAGCCAAATCGGCGGTCGCCCCGGCGACCAAACGAGGGCTGCTCGGCTTTGGCTTCATGTGGCGCAACGGGTCGGTCAAGGTGCGTATCGACGCCACGGCCAAGAAGTCGCTGAAGGCCAAGGTTCGCAGGCTGACCGCCCGCACCTGGGGCATCTCGATGGCAGAGCGCATCTCGATCCTCAATCGCTTCATCAGAGGATGGTGCGCCTACTTCGCTCTCGCCGACACCCCATCGGTGTTCGACGGGTTCGACGAGTGGTTGCGACGACGGCTACGGCAGGTGCGCTGGAAGGAATGGAAGCGCCCGGTGACACGGGCACACAACCTTCGACGCCTCGGCATCGAGCGGCACAAAGCCTATGAATGGGGCTTCAGCCGCAAAGGCGCTTGGCGCGTCGCAGGCTCTCCACCTTTGCAGCGTGCTCTGCCGAACGCTTATTGGAGCACCCTTGGCCTTGTTGGGTTCAGCGATGCTTACGGTCGCATCCGGCACGTCTGGCGAACCGCCTGATGCGGACCCGCATGTCAGGTGGTGTGGGAGGGGCGGGTTAGACGCCCGCCCCTACCCGATGGTGCGCCCAGCAGCATGGGCGGTGAGGAGGTGATCGTCAGCTAGGAGCAGCGACTAGAAGACGAAAGTCCTTCCTCAGCGTTTGGCCGTTTTCGTTGAGTAGCCGACTCCCAGGGCGTCGTCGCAAGGCGGGGTTCGAAGGGGGAGAAGGCGAAGGACCAGCCCCGAACGTGCAGTGAACCCGTGCAAGGCCGGCACCGTGTGGCGAGGTGGCACGTAACATCCGAAGCCGAGGACCCCGGCTCGCAACGACCAGGAAACGAGCCCTGCAACAAAGGCCGGGGACCGGTGCAGGTGATTCGGGCGGGGATGGTCCGACAACGCCGTCCATGTGACCTGGGGAGGCCTCGTAGCGTCCCGAGCTTCTGCCGTGAGACCGCGACACGAAGAGGTCTGAAGCGATTGTGACCGTCGGACCGGCCCGGCAAGGGTAGGCGAGCTATAAGCCTGGTGCGAAAGGCAAACCGATGCGCTGCGAGGAGTCAGACGGGCTCGCGGTAGCTCAAGCCGGGGTAATGCCCGGTGACCCACCGAAGTGTTGGTGGGCGGTCCGGCTCCCAAAAGGAGCCGGTGTCCGGCGAAGGAGCCCGACCGAAGACCGAGTCGCGAAGCGACGCCAGAGAGCCCCGGCGGCGTGAACCAGCGATGGACCGGAGCACCGGGATGATGACGCTGGACGCGCGCCGCCACGTGGCACCTCAGCGGAGGGGAGCGACCGACAGCAAAGGCAGATCACGTGGGGAAGCTTCTCGAGCAGATAGCCGAGCCCGACAACCTGAGGCGCGCGTTCTTCAGAGTGCGCGCCAACAAAGGTGCGGCGGGCGTAGACCGCGTCTCTCTCGCTGCGTTCGAGAAAGACCTCGACCGGGAGATTGCAGCTCTGCGCCGCAGGCTTCTGTCACAGGAGCGCTATCAGCCACCGCCGGTGAGGCGGGTGGAGATAGACAAACCGGACGGTGGGTCTCGACCGCTCGGCATCCCCACGGTGTCAGACAGGGTGGTGCAGCAGGCGACCCTCCAGGTCATCGGTCCCATCTTCGAGCGGGTCTTTTGTGACTGCTCCTATGGGTTCCGGCCCGGACGGGGAGCCAAGGCCGCCCTCAGCCACGTGAGACGAAACATCGCCCAGGGCGACAGGTGGGTAGCCGAGTTCGACATCGAGGGGTTCTTCGACAACCTGAGCCACAAGCGCCTGGTGCGCTGGTTCGCCAAGTTTGTCGATGACCCGGAGGTCGTCGGGCTGGTGCGGCGCTGGCTCAAAGCCGGGGTCGTCACCGAAGACGGCATCCGCCGATCGGTCGCGACCGGCACGCCCCAGGGAGGTGTTATCTCACCGCTTCTGGCCAACGTGTATCTGCATCGCCTGGACCAAGAGGCGACCAAGGCGGGGCTGCGCTTCGTGCGCTACGCGGACGACTTCATCGTCACGGCCAACCGGAGATGGAAAGCACGTCGTGCCGACCAGATGATCCGGGAGCTGTTGGCCGACATCGGGCTGTCTCTAAACGAGGACAAGTCCGGGGTCCGCAACCTCGACCGAGACGAGATCGAGTTCCTCGGCTTCTGCTTCTACGCCGGGAGGTTCCTTCGACCACGCGACCGGGCGGTAGCCAGCTTCAAGGCCCAGATCCGCTATCTCACGAGACGCAAGAGGGGCATAAGCCTGCAGGCGGTCGTCAACTCCATCAACCCGGTCGTCAGGGGTTGGGGGAACTACTTCGTCGACGGCCACGTCGCCCGAGCTCTTCGAACGTCTCGACGGCTGGATACGGATGCGGCTTCGCAGCTACAAGCGCAAGCGAGTGGCCAAGCCGGGCCTCAACTGGCAGATGCCCACCCGCATGTTGGAGGCCATGGGTCTCGTCAGCCTGGTGTCTCTCAGAAAACGGCGGCTGTCCCCTGCTATGGGGTGAGTCTCGGGTGAGCCGGATGCGGGAAATCCGCACGTCCGGTTCTAACGGGCGGAGGGAGGTCGCAAGACCTCCCTCCGACCCACTCGCGGCAAGTCAGCGGAATGCCCCGCGCACGCGCGCGCCGACGACGTCCACCATGAACGTGAGCGCCACCAGCACGAGAACGGTTCCGGTGACCGCGGCGAAGTCGAACGCCCTCAGTTGCTCGGTGAGCACCCGCCCGAGGCCACCGGCGCCCACCGCGCCGACCACCACCGTCTCCCTCATCGCCATCTCCCAGCGATAGGCGCCGAGCGCGGCGAAGCGGCCGGCGACTGCCGGGAGCGTCCCGTAGAGAAAGCGCGACATCGGCGGCGCGCCGGATGCGGTGAGGAGGTCGGCGGGGCCATCGTCGAGATTGTCGACCACCTCGGTCATAAGACGGCCGAGGATCCCGAAGTTGTAGATTGCAAGCGCAACCGCGCCGGGGAGAGGACCTGGAAAGAGAACGAACAAGACCAACAGTGCCCATACCGGCGGTGGAACGGCGCGACACAAAAGCAGCACGATCTTCCCGGCGGCGCGCACCCCGCGGTGAACGCCGTCCTCCCGACGGCCGGGTGATCCCGCGACGAAGGCGACGGCGACCGCGGCGCTCGTCGCGAGTCCAATCGCAATGAGCGACATGACGACGGTGTCGAATGATGCTTCGAGCAATCCGGTTTCGGCGGTGCCGCCAAAGCGCGGGGGCCACGCGTCGGCGGCGAGCTCTCCTGCGAGCGCCCGCGTTCGCTCCGACCACAATGCGGCCGGTGCGGGGCACAAGAGCACCGCCGAGGCGACCACGAGCACCACTGCTGCGACCGCCGATGCACCCAACGCTCGCCCCGCGACTCCGCCTCGGGCCCTCGGGCCGGCGCCGGTCCGTCGCAATGATCCGCTCCACAGGTCGGCGGCGCCGCTGAGCGCCATCAGCGCGTAGATCAAGGTCCACATCTCGTCGTACCGGAGCGTCCGGAACGACAGCGCAAGTTCGTAGCCGAGACCGCCGGCCCCGATGATCCCGAGGATCGCCGCCGACCGGATGGAGCACTCGAACCGGTAGAACGAATACGACAGGAGATCGCGGCGCGCCGGAGGGATGACCGCATACATCAAGGCGGTTAGTCGCGTGGCACCCGCGGCTCTGAGCGCGGTGTGCGGCGCGCGCGGGACCTCGTCGAGGAGTTCGGCGAACACCCTCGCGGTGACCGCACCGTATGGCACGCCGATGGCCAGGACCGCAACCCACGGATCCGCGCCCAGGATGTTCACCAAGATGAGCCCCCACACGACTTCGTGTGCCCCCCGCGGCAGACTCAGTGCGGCGCGCGCAATCGTCCATCCCGTCCCCCGGCGCGTCCCGCGCCAGGCGCCCGACGACAGGACCCCGCCGACGGCACCAATCGCGAGGCTCATCGCCGTGCCGAGCGTTGCGTAGGCAAGCGTGGTGAGGGTCGCGTCCCACACCAACCCGAGGAATGCTCCGCTCAACTCGGGCGACACCGCGGCTGCGAAGAATCGACCGAGTTGCGGCCACCCCCCGACGTTGATCACCGCGTCGGGACCGGTGACGGCGAGGAACATGGCCGCGCCGAATGCGCCGGCGAGCGCCACCGCCCACAGGGCCCGCGCCGGCCGTGCGCGCGCCGCCCGTGCAGCTACGAACGCGCCGCCGTCGAGGTAGTCGACCTCCGCCGGCGTTCGGGCGATGCTCACGTGCGGTAGAGCGCGTCGAAGTCCGTTGCATCGACGACATTCGGCGCGCCGTCGAACACGATCTGCCCCTGGCGCAGACCCACGAGACGATCGAAGTGAGAACGGGCGAAATCGATGTCGTGAAGTGCGACCAGCAAAGCACGGCGCCGGAGGGCGAGGGTATGAAGCAGGTCCATGATCTCCCTCGCCCGCGCGGGGTCGAGGTTGGAGATGGGCTCGTCGGCGAGGACGACCTCGGGGTCCTGCACCAGGACGCGGGCGAGAGCGACACGCTGCAGCTCACCTCCGGACAACTCGTCTGTGCGGGCGTAGAGCTTGTGCTCGATACCGGTGCGCGCGAGAGCCGCCCGTACGTCGTCGATATCGCGTGGGCGAAGTAGCGACGTCGCGGCGCGGGCGACCGACCAGCGACCGAGGCGACCCGCGTTTACGTTATGGACGACCTGCAGCGAGCCGATGAGGTCGAAGCCCTGACGGATGGTTCCGATCCGCGTCCGCCGGCCGCGCCCACGGCGGCCGGAGGAAGGAAGAGCCTCGCCCAGGACCGAGACCCGGCCTTCGGTCGGCGCCACCGTGCCGTTGAACAGCGACAACAGGGTCGTCTTGCCGGCGCCGCTGGGGCCGACCAACGCGACCCGTTCGCCAACCGCGATCGACAGCGTCACGTGGCGCAAGGCCCAGTGCGAGCCGAATCGCACGCCGACGTCGTGCAGGCCGAGGACCTCGTCGCTCACTGGAGCAAGCCCGCGTCGCGCGCGACCCGTTCGATCGTCCGGTAGTTGCCGTTGTCGGTGGGGATGAAGCGCCCGGCCCCGAACAGCTCGAGTATGCGGGCCTGCCGCCGATCGCTCGGGTCGAGCCCGGTCAGAGCGGCTTCGATCTTCGCCGCGAAGCCGTCGCCGAAGCGATCATCGACGTCGGGCCGCACTACCCAGTGGTAGTCGGGGTACGCGGGCGTCCGGAAGAAGACCTTCACCTTATCGAGGTCGACTTCGCCCGCATCGACCCGTGCGTCCCACACCTGTTCGTTGACGACACCCGCTTGGAACGTCCCCGCCTCGACCAGGTCGATGGTCTTGTCGTGATCCCCGGAGAACCCGGGGTCGCCTTCGAAGTCGTCGAGGCGGACGCCGGCCCGGTCGAGGTAATGCTGCGGCATGAGTCGACCCGACGTCGACGACTCGCTCCCAAAGGTGAAGCGGAGACCGCGGAGGCCGCTCAGCCCGGCCACGTCTTCGGCCGGCGCCAACCCGGTCGAGCTGTGGACGATGAATACACTGCGGAAGCGGGCGTCGATGTCGCGCTGTGCGATCGCGTCGGCGCCGTCTACCTGGAGGCGCGCCTGCACGCCGGTAAGGCCTCCGAACCACACCAGGTCGAGGTCGCCGACCTTGAAGAGGCTCACGGCCGCGGTGTAATCGGTGACCGGCAGGTACGCCACCGGAACGTCGAGCTCTTCGCTCAGGTAATCGGCAACGACCGCGTACAGGCGCTGCAGCTCTTGCGGCTCCTGGTCGGGAACGGCCCCGATGACGAGCGCCTCGGATCGGGCGGCGGGGCGAGCGTCGCCGCCGGCGCGCCCGCACGCGCCCAGGAGAAGGAGGGCCGCCCCGGCGGCGAGGTAGATCGTGGCGGCCGACCGGCCGGCGCGGGAGCGGGCGGTCACGTCCCCCAACCCACATCTGGACGTTTTAAACGACCACGCGCGTGCTCAGCACGCGTGTGGGCGTTTAAAACGGCTGGGGGGGCAGTTGTTTTCTGGCGCGCCGGGCGCGGTTGGGGCGCCGGGGGCGGTTGGCGGCGCGAATCGGCGCGCCGTGGGGATCCGGCTAGGTGCCGGAGGAAACCTGAGCCGTCCGGACCGGACGGCGTGTGGTGACGCGTCACCTGGAGTGCTCGAGGGCGTGATGCCTCGGCCGGTCGCTGAGCATGACGTCTTCCTACCATCTCGGCCGATGTACGGCGCGCCGCACGGACCGGGCGCGACGGGCGCGCCGGGTAGGGTGATCGTTCATGACGCCACGAGGAGGGGAATCCGGCGCGCGGCGCCGGGACTCCGGCGGCTCCTCCCGACGCGGGCGCCGCTCCGGCGACCGGGAGCGCCTCTCTCACCGAAGCGGCACCCGGCGCGCCGGAGGAGGGCGTCGGGATCAGTCGGCACGGACGTCGGCGACGCCCGGGCGTCACGGAGCCATACATCTGGAAGCCGATATCGTGCGCGAGTTGCACGCGACCGCGCGACCGGGCAAGGGCGACATCCTGGTCAAGGTATTCGGCGAGGCCGCGGCTGCATTCATGGCGGACGACCTCGACGAGGCGATCCGTCTGGGCGAACAGGCGAAACATCTCGCGTTGCGCTCGGGAGCGGTGCGGGAGTTTCTCGGCCAGGCGTATTACGGCGCCGGAAAGTGGAGCGAAGCGGGGCGCGAGCTCGCCGCCTTTCGGCGCTTGAGCGGCTCGACGGAGCAGAATCCGCTGCTGGCGGATGCCTACCGAGCCATGGGGAAACCCGAAAAGGCGATCGAGCTGTGCGGTGAGGTCGATGCACGCTCGGCGACGCGACCCGTGTTTTTCGAGGCCGCGATCGTCGCCGCCGGCGCGCTCGCCGATCTCGGCCGGCTCGATGAGGCGATCGCACGCCTGGAGGCGCTCGATCTTCGCCCTCCGGTCGTCGAGACGCATCACATACGGGCGTGGTACGCGCTCGGTGACCTGCTCGAGCGGCGCGGCCGCTTCACGCAAGCACGGGAGTACTTCGACGCAGCCGCCGCGGCCGACGACATGACGGACGCGGTGGAGCGGGCGGCGCGCCTCCGCTCGAGAGGCTGATCAGGGCGCGGACTGCTCTCGCTTCGAGAGGTACCGCATGTAACCCCACGTGTTCATCCAGTACGAGGTGGTTTGGTCCATGCGGTCGATCTGATCACCGGTCAGCCCTTCTTCGAGGCTGTCCCGCGCCTGATCGCGAACCAGCGCCGCGGCGGCGTCGAGATCATCCGTCTCCTCGCGCGCCTTGCGGACCCAACCCTCCCACGTCCGCAGGGCTGCGATTGCTTCGTCGCAGGTCTCGTCGACGCCGACCGAGTCGTCGGATCCAAAATGCGTGAAGAAGAGCCTCGTCGGCCGCGCCTCGATGATCCTGTGGATGGACTCGATCGCGCGTTCGAGATCGAATTCCGGCGGGGGAGTCGCGGGACGGACGAGTCCCACGTCGCGGAGACGGACGCCCAAGGCGTCACCCGCGAACAGCGCACCGGTGGCCGAGTCGAGAAACGCGTGATGATGACTCGCGTGCCCCGGTGTTTCGATCGCCACAAGCGTTCGGTCGCCGAGGTCGACGGTGTCGCCGTGGGACAGCACGGTGATGCGGTCTTCCGAAACCGGGTCGATCCCGCCCCACAGCTCGTCCATTCGGTCGCCGTAGATGCGTCGAGCGCTCGACCACAGTTTGCGCGGATCGACAAGATGGGGAGCTCCCACCGGGTGAACCCCGATGCGCGCAGACGGAAAGCGCTGCGCGAGGGTTCCGGCCGCTCCGGCGTGGTCGAGATGGATGTGCGTAACGATGATCCATTCGATGGTTTCGACGCCGCCGTCGTCGAGCCCCGCGAGGACGTCCCCGATGCACGATTTTGGCCCCGTTTCGATGAGTGCAGTCCGTCCTTCACCTCGGACGACGAAGCATCCGGTAACGGCGGGTCGCCCGTGCATCATCGTGTCGATCACTATCGGTTGGCTCATTCGGGGCCCTCGTGGTCGCAGTTACGCTTTGCCGGATGCTCTCGAACGAGCGGCCGGAGGCCGTCGTGATCGTCAACCCTACCGCCGGGCGCTTGTCGCAGAGCGTGCGGGGAGACGTCATAGCCGAGCTGAGGCGTTGTTTTTCGGTGAGAGCGCGCTTCACGTCGGGACGTGGAACGGCAACGGAAATCGCGGCGCAGGCTGCTGCGGACGGGGTCCCCCTTGCGATCGCGTTCGGGGGCGACGGACACGTCAACGAGGTGGCGAACGGCGTCGCCGGAACGTCCACTGCGCTCGCAGTGATCCCGGGCGGGACGATGAACGTCTTTGCGCGCGCTCTGGGCGTGCCGGTCGACTCCGTTGCCGCGGTGCGGCACGTGCGGGAGGCGATGGAACATCCGCGGAGACGGGTACCCCTCGGCAAGATGGACGATCGCCTCTTCACCTTTTCCGCCGGCTGCGGTTTCGATGCGGAAGCCGCGGAGCGCGTCGAACGCTACGTTCCCTCGAAGCGGAGGTTCGGCGAACTGTTCTTCTACTGGAGTGCATTTCGCGTTGTGGCCGGTTCGGTCGGTTATCGCCGCCCGTACATGCGAATCTCCGGCGACTTCGGCGAGGTCGAGGCGGCGTCGGTGATCGTGACGAATGCCGCGCCGTATGCGTATTTGTTCGGTCGTCCGGTCAACGTGACGCCGGGTGTCCAGCTCGAGGGCGGGATCGATGTGTTCGCCCTGAGGTCGATTCGAATCGAGGCGCTTCCCGTATACGTATGGAAGGTCGCAGTAACCGGGCATTTCGGCGGTCACGGAGACGCGTTCTGCGCACACGATCTCGATCGGGTCGAGCTCGCCGCGGACCGACCGTTCGGCCGACATGTAGACGGCGAGAGCGTCGCCCGTGCCTCCAGCGCCACCTTCTCGGTCGTCAGAGACGCTCTGGCGGTGGTTGGGTGAGCGTGCTGTTGATCGGGTTGGACGATGATGTGGGGGCGGCGGTGATAGAGCATCTCGTGCGTCAGGGGGACGAGGTTCGCGTTGTCGAAAACCATCCGAACCGCGCATCCCGCTGGCGCGGGTTCGGAGCGTACGTTGCGCGCGGGGACGACACCGATGCGGATCTCGTGATGCGCGCCGCAACCAACTGCCGGACGATCGTTGCGCTGGGACCGGCTGCGGCGGGGGAGCGCTTGGACGCGGCCGTGGACGGCGCAGGCCTCGCGGGGGTGGAGCGCGTCATCATTGGAGCCCCGGCCATCGCGGATACGGCGCGCGCCCGCGTCCGGCGCGCCGGGCTCCAGTTCGTCCTGCTCACGTGGGGGAAGCGGCGCCCGATGCGCGGCGCGCCGGTCGCCCCGGCCGATATTGCCGCCGCGGTCGATGCCGCCGACGACCTGTCGGGGGAGCCGGCGCTCGATCTCGACCTGTGCGACCGGGGATCGTGGGCGGCGCTGGGGCTCCGGCCCCGAGCCGACTAGACCGGCGCGCCGAGGTAGGCCCGGCGGAGGCCCTGGGAGTCGAGGATCTCGTCGCCGTGGCCGGTGTAGACGAGTTGTCCCTTTTCGATGATGAAGGCGCGGTCGGCGATTGCCAGGGCGCCGGCGTTCTGCTCGACCAGCAAGACCGTCGTTCCCGCATGGTTGATGCGATCGACGACGTCGAACACGGTCTGCGTCAACTTCGGCGACAGCCCGAGCGATGCCTCGTCGATCAACAACATCTTGGGGCGCGCCATGAGCCCGCGCGCGATTGCCAGCATCTGCTGCTCGCCCCCCGACAGCGTTCCCGCCAGCTGGCCCCACCGTTCCCGAAGCCGCGGAAAATACTCGAGCGCCTGCTCGAGCACCGGCCTGGTTGCCTTTCGGTCCTTGCGATACGGCCATGCTCCGAGGCGAAGGTTCTGGGCGATGGTCAGCTGGGGGAAGACGTGGCGCCCTTCGGGGACCAAGACGATCCCTTGCGCGACCAGCTTGCGCGGATCGGCGCCCGTGATGTCGGTGCCGTCGAGGACGATCGATCCGCCCCACGGCTTCAGCATCCCGGCTATCGCCATAACCGTGGTCGTCTTCCCGGCTCCGTTGAGGCCGAGCAGAACCGCGGTCTCGCCGTCCTCGATATCGAGCGACAGGTTTTGGATCACCGGCAGCGAGCCGTAACCGACTCTCAGATCGCGTATTTCAAGAAACGCCACGATCGCGCTCCTTTCCGCCACCGGAGGCCGCGGCGACGCCCGAGTCGGCCTCGTCCCGAATCTCCTGTGCGTCGGCATCGACTTTTTCCGCCTCCGATCCCAGATAGGCGGCGATTACCTCCGGGTGCGCCTGCACCTGCTTCGGCCTTCCCTCCGTCAGGATCTTTCCGAAGTTGAGGACGTATACGTAGTCGCACACGTCGACGACTAGCGGAACGTGGTGCTCGATCATCAGCACCGTCAGGTTGAGCGTCTGACGCAGCTTGAGGAGGCGCTCCCCGAGTTGATGCGCTTCCTCGGGGCCCATTCCGGACGACGGCTCGTCGAGGAGGACCAGGTCCGGGTCGGTCGCGAGGACGGTCCCTATCTCGAGCAGCTTGAGGGTCCCGTAGGGGAGGCCGTCGAGCTTTTCGTTTGCGAGATCGGAAAGTCCGAGAAAGTCGAGGACGTCGAGGCCGTACGCTTTCAACTTACGTTCCTCGGCGAACGACCGGACCGATCCAAAAATCCCTGCGAGCGCCCCGTACCCGATCCGCGCGTGCTGGGCGATCATCATGTTCTCGATTACCGAAAGCTCCCGCACGAGTCCGATGTTTTGGAACGTGCGCCCGATCCCCATCGCGACGCGCCGGTGCGTGGGGAGCAGCGAGACGTCCCTGCCGCGGTAGGTGACCGTCCCCGAATTGGGCTGATACAGGCCCATGATGCAGTTGAACAGCGTCGTCTTGCCGGCACCATTCGGCCCGATGAGGCCCACGATCTCCCACTCCGGAACCTCGATGTTTACGTCGTCGAGCGCGACGAGCCCGCCGAAACGGATGCCCATGTCGCGCACCTCGAGGACGGCCACTATCTGCCCCTCCGGACGAGGTGGCGCAGCACGGCCGCCGCGCGGTGTGGTTTTCCCTTGGGCTTGTGCCCGTCGGGGTGGAGCGAGAACTTCTCACCGCGAAACCACCGCGTTATCGGCGAAATCTGTTCGCCGACTCCCCCCGGGTAGAGAATGATTGTCAACAGCGCGAGCGCCGGGCCGATCACGAGCGTCAGCTCCTCAGGGTCCTTTCCCATCGTGTCGATAACGAAATGCTCGAGCGGATTCACGAGCCCGACGAGGAACGGAAACAGGGCGAAGAACATCGACGCGATTACGACACCGGTACGGTTGCCCAACCCGCCGACCACGACCATGAGGACCCAGATGAGGGCTTCGCGGAAGGAGAAGTCTGCCGAGACAACGGTGGTGGCGCGATGTGCGAAGAGGCTCCCGGCGAGCCCGGCGAACGCACCGGAGACCATGAAGCCGAGCACCTTATAGCCGGTGACGCTGACGGCGTACGAGGCCGCCACCGCTTCCGATTGTTTGACGGCCAGCACCGCGCGGCCGACCTTCGTCTTCATCATCCGCCAATCGATCCACAGGACCAACCCGAGGAACAAAAAGCAGAGAAGCGCAAACTTATGCTCCGTGGCGAATCCGGACGGGCGGGGCGCGGGCATCCCCGCGCCGCCCCTGGTCAAGGCGGGGATGTCGAAGATCGAGTTGACCGCGACGAACCCGTACGTAAGCGTAATGAGCGAGAGGTAGAGGCCGCGAATGCGCAGCGCGACGAGGCCGAGGAGCCCCGCCGACAGCGCGCCGGCCAGCGTCGCCAACAGGAGCCCGATCCAGAAAGACTGCCCCTTCTCGGTGACGAAGAACGCGCTCAGGAAGGCGCTGAGCCCTACGAATGCATGATGTCCGAGGGACACCTGGCCGGTGTAGCCGAGGACGACGTTCAGCGAGAGCCCGATGATCCCGTAGATCGCTGCGAGAGCAAACCGATCGGCCCAGAACGGTTCGATGGTTGCGACGCGCCACAGGACGATCGCCGCGAGCAGGATCATCACCCCGATGCGGGCGATCCACCCGCGCGTCGACGGCTGCGGGCGAGTGCGCGCGTCGGCGGGGGACAGAACTTCTGTTGCGGTCGTCACTACGTCTCCCTACCCAGGAGACCTTGCGGTCGCGCCAGTAAGACGACGAGGAGCACGACGAGGATCGCGAGTTGCTCGGAGCCCGGAACGATCTCCTGGATCGCGCGCCCGCCGACACGCCACGCGCCTGCAGCCCAGAGGGAGACCGCCTGAACGAACCCGATCACGACGCCGCCGACGAATGCTCCCGGAAGGCTCGTCATGCCGCCCAACACGGCCCCGGTAAACGCCGGGATCAGGATGTTTTGAGTCATTACCGCGGGAGTGAGTGCGCCGGTTAGCGGCACGTAGAGAATGCCGGCAACCGCGCCGAGCAGGGCCGCCGTCGCCCAGATGAAGCGGGACATGCGCTCGACCCCGATGCCGACCACTCTGGTGGCAAAGGAATCCTGGGAGGTGGCGAGGACCGCGAGCCCGAGATCGGTGCGCGAGAAGAAGAAGGCGAGCAAAACACCGAAGGCGGCGAGGACTCCGAGGCCGATCAACCGCTGCGGCTCGACGGCAAGGTCGAAGATCTGGATCGTATTGACGTCTCCGGCTTGGTCGATCGCCTGGATCATCGGGCTGAGCGAGCGCGGCTCGGCCTTGAACGCAAGGATCTCCACGCCTACGAGGAACAGCGCCATGGCAATGGTGGTCACGAGAACGGTCACCCGTGGAGCATTGATGAGCGGGCGAATGATGACTCGTTCCATCGCGAGCCCGATCAAGAGAACGCCGGTCAGCGCGATCGCAATTCCAACCGGATAGGGGAGGCCGCCGTATTCACTGTCGATGCTGAAGAACAGGAAGAATGCAGCGAGGGTGCCGAATTCTCCCTGAGCGAAGTTGAATACCCGCGTGCCCTTGTAGACGAGCACGAGACCCAGCGCCACGAGGCCGTAGATGGCTCCGTTGAGGACGCCGAGCGTGACGAAGGGGTTGGGCCCGTTCTCGGCGCCGCCGCCCAGCACGAGTACCAGGCCGATCAGCGCGGCAACGATGCCCGTCACGATCGCGCTTCTCATCGCGTGTTGGTCTACTCCCCCCTAGAGGCCCGACACGGCCGAATTCCTAGAATTGGCTCTTGAATGATTCCTCGGTGACCCAGCGGCCCTGGCCGCAATCCGCTCGGATCAAGTGCATGGCCGTGCCGCCGAAGTGATTGGTCGGCGAGTATTTGATGTCCGGCAGGACGCCGGTCTTGATCGTCGGAGCACGTTCCGCGAAGTAAACGAAGCGTTCGCGCGTCAGATCCTTGCCGGGCAGGCTGAGCAACTGCCAGATCACCTTGGTGGCGCCCCATAGCCCGAACATGATGTCGTCGCTTCCGCCGGCCCTTCGGAAGTCCGGGTCGAACTTATTGGAGTCGACGTACGCCGGGAACGGGTTGAGGAAGCGAGCCCCGTCGATGGAACTGTTGTTGCGGCAGGCGACGTTGGCCACGGTGTCGATGCCCATCGACAGACCGACCCCCGTATAAGTCGGCTTGTATCCCTGGTTGACGGCGGCCTGCGCGAGCTGGATGAACCAGGTCGGCGACGTGAGAACGTAGGCGTTGTCGACCTGACGCTGGTTCATCTCCGTCGCAACGTTCTGTGCGTCAGAGGCCGTGGCGTTCTTGGATACCGCCCTGTCGTACCCGACGCTGGCGCCGGCGCTCTTCATCCCCGCCAGGTACGCATCGTGCGCATCCTGGAACGTGGGGGCGTTGAAGCGAACCATTGCGTTGTTCTCTCCGCGCGCTCCGAGTTTCGAGGTCATCATGTCGGCCAGAAGCGGGCCCTGCTGCTTGTACGACATCCACATGGCGAAGTAGTACGGAAGGGCGTCGACCCCGATCTCGGTCACGCCGCCGGAGAGATACGGAACCTGTACCGAGTTCGCATAGCGGGCGCACGCCTGAATCTGATCGGTACCGGCGACGCCGAAGAGGAGGAACGCCTTCTCCTGCTCGACCATCTCCTTACACACGGCCACCGCCTGCGACGGCTGATAGTTGTCGTTGCGCGACACCACCCGGACGCTTCGCCCGCTGAGACTCTTCTTCTGCGACTTCATGAACTCGAAGTAGAGGCTCTTGCCCTTGTCGAACGACGGAGCGTTGACCGGGGCGGCTCCCGTGATCGGCGCGTGAATACCGATTGTGATCGTGTCGTTCGTGACCCCGGTGGCGTTACCGCCCGACGTCGGGCCCTCCGCCTGCGTGCCGCCGTCGCCCCCGGGGCCGTCGCCGCCGGACCCGGTGCCGGACGATGAGGGGCCCGACGAGGTCGTCGACCCTCCGGCACCCGAGCTCCCGACCGTGCCGATGACCTCTCCCGTCTCGGGGTCGATGATCTGGCCCGTCTCCGGATCGATGATGCCGCCGGTCTCGGGGTCTATCTGCGCCCCCTCGAGTCCGCCCGCCGCGGCGAACCCCGGAACCGGCTCATCGGCGACGCCGGGCTTCTGGCCGCACGCGGAGGCGACCATCAGTCCCAGGATCGCGAGCGCGATCATCTTGGTCGAGACGGGGCGGTTCATCTGCTCAACCCTTCCTTCTGATCATCGGGAGCCGCGTGAGGAGGGAACGAGCGCCGCGCCCGACCCCGGCGAGGGCGCCGACGACCGGGGCAAAAGGCGACGGTCCGCCGGAGGTGGCGGCGACCTGAGCCCCGCGACGGTCGGCGTTGATCCGGCGAATCTGCGCCAGGACGCCGTCCGGTCTGATACCCGCATGCGACTCGAGGACCACCGAGCGAACCATCGAGAACCCGACTATCCCTGCGAGCAGGCTCAGCCACACGTACCACGGTGTGCTGTTGGTGGTGGTGAGCTCATCGGACGCGGCCGCGGTGCCGTCATCCTCTCCAACGGCCACCGGCGGCGTCTCACCCTCGGCGGTCGCGACGTCGGCCGGCGCGTCGCCGCCGGTGAGTCCGGAGGTGTCGGTCGATCCGAAACCGCCGCCGCTCGACGTGCTCGTCGTGAATCCGTTAGATGAGCCCAAACCGCCGGTCGTGTCCGGATCGCCGAGATCGATCTCTGCCTCGGGAGGCGGGGTGAACGAGATATCGGCTTTGATGCTCTTGCCCTCGTTCTCGAGGGGACCGTCGAGAACCACCCGCCAGGAGTTGTCGTCCGGTCCCGCGTCTTTGGGTTCGACCGGGTATAGAACGATCCCGGTCGCCGGTGGAGGGTCGGCGGCCCACGCCTTCGCCAAACCGGTGAGGTCGAAGGTGTATTGGAACCGGCCCTCCTTGCCCTTCACCGGCTTGCGCTTCGCCACCGGGTCCGATTTCGAGCAGGTGTGGCGGGGAGCGGCCCGGTACGGCCGAGCTTCTCCCTCGCCGAAGAATTCCTCGAGCAGGCACGCCCGGAGCTCGCGATCCTCGGCATTCACGGGACGCGACTGATCGTCGTTGGCCTCGAGGAACGTGACCTCGAATTTCTGTACCTTCGAGCCGATCGGAACTACCGCCAGGTCGAACGCGACCGCCGAGATCTTGTTCGGCGTCTCGTAATCGCCGCCCCTCACCTCGATCGGCAGGCGGCCGGAGCGGCACGTCTGCTCCGGCGCGCCGAGGCCGTTGCCGGGGCCGGGGCAGAAGGGGTTGGGTACCTCGATCGTGGCCGCGTCGGTTCCGCTGGGATCCTGCACCGTCTGCGACTGTTGATCCTCCCAATACCAAGCAAACGACGCGAGGAGAACCTCGGCCTCGGCGCCCGCCGCGGGACGTGCCAGGGGGAGGGCGGCGACGGCCAAAGAGGCGGTGAGCAGCGACAGGATTGCCGTGCGGTGAAGCCTGGTCATGCGGATCTCGACTCTCCTCTTCGGGTTTGCCTTCGTCGCCTTAGATTACCGCTCCCGAAAGGTTTTCTGCGGGGGGCGGAGAAATCCTCCGGGCGCGGGAGAACCACCTGATTTTTCCTGGCATCATGGTCTTTCGGACGAGGGTCTGTCGAGGATTGGCATGAAAAAACTGCGAGCGCTGTGGCAATCGGTGTGGGTCGACGTCGACCGGAGGATCCGCCTCGGTCGCTTGCTCGGCTTGACTTTCGTTACCGCCGGTTTCGTGGTGATCGGCAAGGCATGGGACGGTGCGGCAAGCAAGAACTTCGTCCAGGGCCAGTTCCCGTACCTGCTGTCGGGCGGCTTCATGGGCCTCGGCCTGATCATCACCGGGTGCACCTTGCTCTTCCTCGCCACCGCCCGCAGCGAGAGGAAGATCCTCACCGACCAATACGAGGACATGGTGCGCCTCCTGGGCCGTAATCTGTCTCGCCTGCAGCTATCGACCAACGGTTCCGGCGCCGAAGCCGACGACACCGCGGGGACGGTCGTGGCCGGCGCCAACGCGTATCACCGGGCCGGTTGCAAGATCCTTCAGGGCAAGGACGGCCTGATGACGGTTTCGATCGAGCAAGCAAGCGCCGAGGGGCTGGCTCCCTGCCGGGTGTGCGAGCCTCCTCGGGCTCAGGAAAAAACGTCTGCGTCCGCCTGAGAGGACGTTCGGCCTACTCGAGCGGCCGGAAGACCAGACCGGTCACGGCTTTGGGCCAGAAGTAGGAAGCCTTTTGGGGCATGCGCTCGCCCGCGCGAGCGACCTCGATGACGTCGGTGGCCGTGGGCGGACGGAGAAGGACCCCCCAGGTCGCCGGATCGCCGGAGACGCGCCGCCGCACATCGTCCTCGTCTCTCGTGAACGACAACTCGGGCACGTCGTCGCTGAGCGCCGGGAACACGACCTCGTGAAGGGCCACCAC
>Ga0247719_1000677_pt1 | contig 18143 bp, 20 predicted proteins | sample 41E_DmetaG_FD_189046 | JGI IMG/M metagenome (GOLD analysis project Ga0247719, IMG submission 189046) | Soil microbial communities from hillslope of Landscape Evolution Observatory, University of Arizona, Oracle, AZ, United States - 4-1-E_D | ecosystem: Engineered > Artificial ecosystem >...
CGGCGGCGCCGGCTCGCGGCGGATCTTCGCGGCCGCCGCGAGCTTCTCGCGCGCCTCGGAGGGCGCCTTGTCGAGATGCTTCTTCAGCACCTCCTGGCGCTGCTTCGCGCGACGCCGCTCCTCTCGCCAAGCGTGAAAGCTGCCGATGGCCGCCGTCCACCGCTCGCGGAGCATCGACCCGATCGCGGCGAAAAGCCGCCCGAACGAGAACTGCGTCGACAGGATGATCGCCAGGAAGAGCAGCGTCAGGATCAGGATGATCGATCCCGTGCGGTTCAGGTACTCGGCGAGTACGCCGGCGAGGAACTCACCGAGGTAGCCGCCGGCGCGGAAATGCCTGCTGCCGTCTTCGACCGGCTCGAACGCCAGCGCGAGAAAAGACGAGATGCAGCCGAAGAGCAGCCCGGCGCCGATCGCCTTGGTGTACTTCGCATCGATCGCCTTGCACCAGAAGTAGTGCCACCCGGCGACGACGAGCACGATGGGGATGAGGTACGCCGCATACCCGAGCAGCTGGTATGACAGCTCCGAGATGAAGGCGCCCACCCGTCCGGCAAAGTTCAGCGGCACGTCGTCGGACCCGGCGTTGAAGAACCACGCCGGGTCGGAGGCGCTGTAGCTGGCGAGCGACACGATCCACAGCACCGCCAGCGCGAAAAGCGCGACGCCGGTGAACTCGCTCACGCGTCTCGAGAGCGCACCTGCCATCTAGATCTCCATCACCACGGGCAGCACCAGCGGCCGCAGCCCCGAACGCTTCCGGAAGAACCGCTGCAGGTCCACGCGAATCCTCTCCTTGATCAGTCCCGGATCGGTACGTTCCTCGACGCCGGCGCCTTCGAGCGTCGCGGCCAGCAGCGACGGAATCTCCTTCAGCAGCGCCTCGGTTCGCGCGTCGAGCACGAAGCCGCGCGTGATGACGTCGGGCGTCTCCTCGAGGCTGCCGGTCTGCCGGTCGATGGCGACCACCGGCACGACGAGCCCGTCGCCGGCGAGATGCCGCCGGTCGCGCAGCACCTCGTCGCCCACCTCGCCGCTGCGGGTGCCGTCGATCAGGATGCGCCCCGCCGGCACCTTGCCGACGACGCGCGCCCCCTCGTGGTCGAACCGGACGAGGTCGCCGTTCTCGGCCAGCAGCACGCGGGTGCCGCGCGACACCTTGGCGGCGATCCGCGCGTGCCGGGCGAGCTGCCGGTACTCCCCATGTATCGGCACGAAATACTTCGGCCGCACCAGCGACAGGATGAGCTTCAGCTCCTCCTGGCTGCCGTGCCCCGACACGTGGACGTGCTTCATGTCGTCGTTGATGATCTCGGCGCCCCGCCGCGCGACGTGGTTCATCACCCGCCCGATCGCCTTCTCGTTGCCGGGGATTTCGCGCGCGGAGAACACCACGGTGTCGTCGGGGTCGAGCTTCACGTGCCGGTGATCGTCGATGGCGATGCGGGGGAGCGCCGCCTGCGGCTCTCCCTGCGATCCCGTGCAGATACACACCACGTCCTGCGCCGGATAGCTCCGGACGTCGCTGTCGCGGATCAGCACGCCCGAGGGGATGCGCAGGTAGCCGAGCCGCTGCGCGATCTCGGCGTTCTCGTTCACCCCGCGGCCGACGAACGCCACGTGCCGCTCGAACTGCGCCGCCAGGTCGACGAGGATCTGCATCCGGAAGATGCTCGACGCGAACATCGCGACGACGATCTTGCCCGTGGCGCTCGTGAAGATCTCGTCGAACGCGTCGGTCACGTCGAGCTCGGCGCCGGTGAAGCCGCGGCGCTCGACGTTCGTGCTGTCCGACAGGAGCGCCAGCACGCCGGCGCTCCCGAGCTCCGCGAAGCGATGGACGTCGAAATGGTCGCCGTCGAGCGGCGTCTGGTCGATCTTGAAGTCTCCCGTGTGGATCACGACGCCGTGCGGCGTCGTGATGGCCAGCGCGACGCAGTCGGGGATGCTGTGCGTCACGCGCAGGAACTCGATCGTGAAGCTCCCGACCGTCACGCGTTCCCGCGGCCGGACGACGCGCAGACGGCCTTTCAGCTCGGCGCCGCGGCCCGTCGGCTCGCTGCCGGCCGGCTCGTCCCCTTCGAGCTTGCGCTCCACCATGGCGAGCGTCAGGGCCGTGCCGTAGACCGGTCCGGCGAAGTGGGGCAGGACGTGCGGCACGGCGCCGATGTGGTCTTCGTGCCCGTGCGTCAGGATCAGCGCGCCGATGCGGTAGGTCTCGAGCTGCCGCAGGTCGGGGATGACGAGATCGACGCCGAGCAGCTCCGGCTCGGGGAACATGACGCCCGCATCGACGAGGACGGCGGTGTCGCCGCAGGCGATGAGCATCATGTTCATGCCGAACTCGCCGAGCCCGCCCAGCGGAATGATCTCGAGCGGTGGCACGTCTGGATTCATGGCCCGGCCGTCAGTCATGAAGACACTGGTCCCAGCATTGGAGGCGTCGGTGGTCGCTGGGCACGTCCGCGGCCGAGAGCCATCCGGGCGGATGGAACGGACGCGCCGCGGCGGGGAGCCGCGCTCGAAGGTGCCCATCTGGCCAGCCGCTGGGACAGCGGACCAGAGACCGGGTGCCCGCCCCGCCCGCGCACGACGCGCAGGGCCGGGCAAAAGCGAGCAAACTATAGCACAGCCGGACGTCAGCCGTTTACGAAAACATCCGCAAGCCGCGCCATTTCATGGAGTTGCAGGGTCTCGGCGCGGCGGGCCGGGTCGATTCCCGCCGCCTCGAGGGCCCCGGCGGCGGAGCGCCCGCGGCTGGCGGCAAACGGCCGCAGCGCATTCGACAGGGTCTTGCGGCGCTGCGTGAACACGGCGCGGACCATCGCCTCGAACACGGCTTCGTCGGCCGGCGGCACCGCAGGCGGCCGGAAGGTCAGCCGCAGCACGCTCGAATGCACCCTGGGGGCAGGACGGAAGGCGCCGGGCGGGAGCGACAGCAGCCGCTTCACGTCGGCATGGAGCTGCACCAGGATCGACAGCACGCCGTAGTCTCTGGTGTCCGGCACCGCTTCGATCCGCTCGGCCACTTCCCGCTGGAGCATCAGCGTGGCGTCGAGGATCCGGCCGGTCGTCCGATGGACATCGAGGAGCTTGAAGATGATGGGGGAGGAGACGTTGTAGGGGAGATTGCCGGCCACGCGAAGCGGCCCGGCATCGAGGAGTGGCCGGACGTCCGCGTCGAGGAAGTCAGCCTCGATCAGCGTCACGCTGGGCGGCACCTGCGGCCGCAGCAGCGCGACCATCTCGGGATCGAGTTCGACAGCCGTGAGCTCCGCGACCAGCGGCGCGAGCCGCAAGGTCAGGGCGCCCGGCCCCGGCCCGATCTCGAGAAAGCGGTCCCCGGACCGCGGCTCGATCGCGTCGACGAGCTTCTCGGCCCATTCCGGCTGAAGGAAGTGCTGACCGTAGCGTTTCTTCGCACGCATGGCGCTACGAAACGGCGGGACCGGCCGCCTTCGGCGTGACACGACGACGCGACGACACGACGGCACGACGGGGATCTCTCAGAAAACGCAAAACACGTCGTGTTCGTCGTGCCGTCGTGATCGTCGTGACTGCCGTCGGCGCGCGCATCGTGACCGGCTCAGACGTCGTCCAGCGATTCGCCGCGCCAGTACTTCTCTTCGATTTCCTCGATCTCTTCCTCGCTCAACCCGAAGTAGTGGCCGATCTCGTGGATGAGGGTTTCGGCGATGCAGACGATGACGTCTTCGGCGTCCTCGGAATCCTCCTCGATCGGCCGCTGGTAAAGCGAGATCTGGTCGGGCAGCGTGTTGCCGTGCCCCCAGGTGCGTTCGGGGAGCGGCGTGCCGTGATAGAGGCCGTAGAGCGAGTCCGGCGGCTCGATCTCCATCTCCTCGAGCACGTGCGGCGGCGGCTCGTCCTCGACGACGATGGCGATGTTCTTCATCTCGCGGCGAAAGCGCGGCGGGATGTCCTTCAGTGCTTCTTCCACGAGCCGGTTGAACTGTTCGCGTGTCACGCTTCGACTCACTCCGTTCGCTCAGCGCAAGCCCTTCGACTCACTCCGTTCGCTCAGGACGAGCCCCTTTCACTCGCTTCGCTCGCGCAGGGGCCGCCTTCGTGAACTTCGAGATCACCGTCTTGTAGTAGAGGCACTCCGGGCGCACGGCGCAGCGATCGCAGAGCGGCTTCGGCTTGCAGATGCGGCGGCCGTGCAGGATGAGCGTGTCGGAGGCGCGCGTCCAGTCGGCAGGCGGCAGGGCGCGTCCGAGCTGCTGTTCGACGATCTCCGGATCCTCGCTCTTCGCGATGCCGATCCGGTTCGCCACCCGCAGGACGTGCCGATCGACCGGCAGCCCCGGCACGCCGAGCGCATGGCCGAGCACCACGTTCGCGGTCTTGCGGCCGACACCCGGGAGCTTCACGAGCTCCTCCATCGACGCCGGCACCGCGCCGCCGTGCTGCTCGACGAGCTCGGTGGCCATGCCGACGAGCGACCGCGACTTCGCCCGAAAGAACCCCGTGGACTGGATCTGCGGCTCGAGCTCGTCGGTCGTCGCCTTCGCGAGCGCCTTCGCGTCCGGATAACGCTTGAACAGCGCCGGCGTGACCTGGTTCACCCGCTCGTCGGTGCACTGCGCCGACAGGATCGTGGCGACGAGCAGCTCGTACGCGTTGGTGAAATGGAGTTCCGTGTCGGCGTCGGGATGCTGAGTCGAGAGCGCCGCGAGGATCTGCCGTGTCTCGGCGGGCGTCTTCGGAGGCTTGGCCGCGGCCTTCGCAGGCATCGCCCTAACGATAACTCCAAACTTCAAACTCCAAACCTCAAACGCCAGACGCCAGACGCCAAACTGCAAACCTCAAACTCCAAACGCAAAAGCGGCAGGCTCCAAAACGCTCGAGGGTGATCCCCTTGGGCCTTTGAGCTTTGGAGTTTGAACCGTGAAGTTCGAAGTTCGACGTTTGCCGCTTGAACTTTGAAGTTTGAACTTTGGAGTTTGAAGTTTGGAGTGTTTGGAGGGGGCCGCTAGTCGCGGCTCCCCGTCGTCTTCCGCGCGGCGGTGATCAGCGCGATGAGCGCCTTGCCGCCGCCGAGCCGCGACGTGCCGACCACCACCGTCTCGCCGATCTCCATGGCGAAGCTGCTGTTGATCACGCTCCGGCCGCGGCCCGTCGTGTCGACGGTGCCCGCGCCCTTGCTGACCAGCACCGAGCTCTCCTCGTGCAGTGAAAAGTTCACCTGCAGGCGGTCGTTCCTGCCCGACACGTAGGCCGAGAACATGTAGGGCCGCTGCACGAGATTGGTGTCGCTTCCCGAGGGGTCGCCCGTCAGCCCCTGCAGGCGGCCGGACAGGTGGATCGTCGGCGAGTCGGTGCAGCACGACGTCCATTGCGAGTCGACCACCCGGTAGTTCTTGTAGGGCAGGAACTCCTTCATGTCGTTGAGGGCCCGGCGTGCCCCCTGCGGCAGGTCGTCCACCGCGGCGCTGGTGCCCTGCATGTCGCCGACGAGCAGCACGATGTTGAAGCCGCGGACATCCGCCGTCCAGCGCTTGCCGGTGAGCGGCGCCGCTTCCTGCTGCGCGGCCGCCGGCACGCTGATGAGCAGGGCCGCGAGCGCCGCGGCCGACACGAATCTGTTGGTCATGGAGCCGTCTCCTCGAGTCTGAATTCCGGATTGATCTCCCAGATGATCCGCGTGCCACCCGGGGTGGTGAAGTGGATCTGCCGCCGTTCCGCGCCCGCCTCGACGCCGGCCGGCCCAGGACGCTCGTGCGCCGGCCGGGTGCCCAGCACGCTCAGCGTCAGCACGAGCCCCGCGAAGCTCGCGAACGCCAGCCGCATCGGCCAGGCCGGCGCCCGCCGCTCGTCGGCCGCGGCCGCACGTACCACGGCCTGCCGCATGCGGGCCGCCGCCTGCGGATCCAGCGCCGCTGCCGGATCTCCCTGACGAAGGATCGCTCGCCAGTCGTTCATGACGCCCTCCCGTCGCCCAGCAGCCGGGCCATCTCCCGCCGTCCGACCGACAGGTGCCAGCGGACCGTCACCGCGTTCATCCGCAGCATCGCGGCGATCTCCTTTACCGGTGTCCCATCCAGCTCGTAGAGCACGAGGATCGCCCGGCGCCGGGGCGGTAGCTTCTGCAGCGCCTGGTGCACCACCTTCCGCGCGATCAGCGCGGATTCGGGGTGGCCTGGCGCATCCGGGATCACGGTCCCGTCGTCCACCGCCCGTCGTCGCACCGCGGAGGCACGCCAGCCATCCCGGCAGATGTTGACCAGTACGCGCACCAGCCACGCCTCCTCGCTCGCGGCCCCGAAGGGGATCGATCCGGGGGATCGGGCGGCGCGCAGGAAGGTCTCCTGCACGAGATCGTGGGCGTCGTCGACGCTCCGCGCGAGCCGCGACGCGAGCCTGAAAAGCCGCTGGTGATGGGTATCGAAGAGGATGCCGAGTCTCGAGGCGGGGTCGTCCACAGGCCCCTCGAGTGTTGCCGGCATCGCCACCGCCTGCCCTGTCATACACCCCTCAAGACGGGTGGCGGGCCGGGAGCGTTGGTGACGGAGAAAAGAAAATCCGCCCGGGCCGGCCCGGGGATCAGTGCACCGGGCCCTTGTCCCACTGCGCTCCGGTGGACTCGGAGAAGACGCGCATGTGCTCCTGCAGGGCGGCGATCAGGTTCGGCACGACCTGCAGCGGCACGACGATCTTCGCGCGGACCGGGGCGCGCACGACATGGTCGGCTTCAGCCGCCTGGATGTCCTTCTCGGAGAGGGGCAGCACCTCACAGAAGGCGAGGGTGAAGTCGAAGGGCGTGTGCGAGATGGCGCAGAAGTTCGCGTAGGTGCGGCCGATCTCCTGGGTGTCGTCGGGAACGATCGTGAAATTGATCTGTTTGCGTTCGCTCATCTGCCGACCTTAACACCATTCCGGATGGCCGCCCGCCCGGCCGGCCCCTCAGTACCGGCGCATGACGCCGACCACCACGCCCTGGACCTGCACCTGGTCCGGCTCGGCGAAGATCGGCTGCATCGTCGGGTTCGCCGGCTGGAGCCGGATCCGCCCCTGTTCGCGGTACAGCTTCTTCAGCGTGACATCGCTGCCGTTCAGCAGCGCGATCACCATCTCGCCGTTGTCGGCGGTCCGCCGGTCTTCGACGATCACGTAGTCGCCGTCGCGGATCTGCTCGTCGATCATCGAATCGCCGCGGACCTTCAGCACGTACGACTCGCGCTTTCCGACGAAATCCTCGGGCACCGCGAGCGTTTCGTTGCCGACGACCGCCTCGATGGGGGAGCCGGCCGCGACGAAGCCGAGCAGCGGCAGTTCGAGCGCGCGTCCGCCCACCCGCGTGGGGACGAGTTCGACGGATCGGCTGCGGTTCCAGGCCCGTTTGATGAACCCCTTCTCCTGCAGGTTCGTCAGGTGCTTGTGAACGGTCGCCAGCGACGACAGGCTGAAGCGGCGGCCGATCTCTTCGAGGCTCGGCGCGTAGCCGTGCTGCTGGATGAAGTCGTTCAGGTAGTCGAGGATCTCGCGCTGACGCTTGGTCAATGGCAGCATGCGCGCACTATATGCCAAAGAAAAAGCGAAAGTCAACGGAATGGATGAGGTCGGCCTGAATGTACAATTTCTCCATGCGGTGGTGGACCGGAGTCGCGCTCGGCGTGATGCTGCTGTCGACGCAGCAGGCGAATCAGCCGCGCCTGACGAAGGCGGAGGCGGACCGCTTTCAGACGAAACTGACGAAGATCGTCGCGCTCGGCGACAAGCCACGCCCGAAAGGACGCGCTCCGCAGAACACGCAGGTCACCGACGCCGAGCTCAACTCCTACCTGCGCTACCACGCTCAGGATCAGATCCCGGTCGGCGTCGTCGACCCCATGATCTTCACGCACGGCGACAGCATCGTCTCGGGCCGCGCCGTCGTGGATCTCGACGCGGTCCGCAAGCAGAAGCAGCGCGGATGGCTCGACCCGCTCGGCTATCTGACCGGCCGGCTGCCCATCACCGCCCGTGGACGCCTGACGACGAAAGACGGCGTCGGCCGCTTCCATCTCGAGTCGGCGGCGATCTCCGGCGTGTCGGTGCCGAAGTCGGTGATCCAGGAGCTCCTCAGCTACTACTCGCGCACGCCCGAGAACCCCGCCGGCATCAACATGGACGACCCGTTCGAGCTGCCGGCGCAGATCCGCGAGATCCGCGTCGCGCCCGGCGCCGCCATCATCGTGCAGTAGCGTGCCGGCAGCCCGTCGCGCGCGCGCACGAGCCCGCGGCCGGGCGCATGACGAAGCGACGCCGTGACCGACTACCTCCAGACGCCGCTTCAGTTCATGAAGGGGGTCGGACCGCGCCGCGCCGCCGACCTGCAGCGCGTCGGCCTCGCCACCATTGAGGACCTGCTCTACCGCTTTCCGATCCGCTACGAAGACCGCGGCAGCTTTCAGACGATCGCCTCGCTGCGGCCAGGCATCGCCGCGTCGGTCGTGGGAGAGATCGTCGGCTGCGGCATCCGGCCGACGCGGCGTCCGCGCTTCAAGATCTTCGAGATGCTCGTGCGCGACGCGACGGGCTCGCTCCGGGCCATCTGGTTCAACCAGCCCTTCCTCAACGACATCTTCCGCCCGCACCAGCGGGTGATCCTGTTCGGCAAGCTCGAGCTCACGTCCCACGGGCTTCAACTGCAGAACCCCCAATACGAGATCCTGCGGGACGACGACGGGGATGCCACCACCGCCGGCGCGGCGCAGCGTCCCGACGACGACACGCTGCACACGGGGCGGATCGTCCCGGTGTACGAGAAGACGGGGCACCTCACCACCAAGATGCAGCGCGTGCTCGTCCACCAGGCGCTGTCGCAGTTGCCGTCCGACGTCCCCGATCCGCTGCCGCCGCCCGTCCGCGCCCGCCAGTCGCTCATCGACCGCCGCACGGCGCTGCACGACGTGCACTTTCCGCCCGAGGGCACGCCGCTCGAGGCGCTCAACGCCTTCCGCTCGCCGGCGCACCGGCGCCTGATCTTCGAGGAGTTCTTCCTCTTCCAGCTCGGACTCGTGCTGCGCAAGCGGCGCGCCGAAGCCGACCGCAAGCCGCGCGCCGTGGTGATCACCGACGCGATCCGCGAATCCGCCCGACGCGTGCTGCCGTTCAGGCTCACCGGGGATCAGAAGAAGGTGATCGCCGAGATCGTCGACGACATGAAGCGTCCGCAGCCGATGAACCGGCTCCTCCAGGGAGACGTCGGCTCCGGCAAGACCATCGTCGCGCTCATGGCGGCGATCGTCGCGATGGAGAACGGGTTCCAGGTCGCCTTCATGGCACCGACCGAGATCCTCGCCGAGCAGCACTTCATCAACATCCGGCGGCTCCTCGAGGACTCCCGGTTCCGGGTCACGCTGCTCACCGGTTCCACGCCGGCGAAGAAGCGCCGTGAGATCCAGGCGGAGCTCGCCGGCGGCTCGCTGCACCTCGTCGTCGGCACGCATGCGCTCGTCGAGGACCCGGTGGCATTCCGGGAGCTGGGCCTCGTCATCATCGACGAGCAGCACCGCTTCGGTGTCCTCCAGCGGGCGACCCTCCGCTCGAAGGGGCAGCATCCGGACGTGCTCGTGATGACCGCCACCCCCATCCCGCGCACGCTCGCCCTGACGACGTACGGGGATCTCGACGTGTCGATCATGCGCGAGATGCCGCCGGGGCGGCACCCGATCAAGACCATCGCCAAGCCGGAGTCGCGCCGCGAGGAGATCTACGACTTCATCCGCCGGCAGGTGGACGAGGGACGCCAGGCGTACGTCGTCTACCCGCTCGTCGAGGAGTCGGAGAAGGTGGACTTGCGCGCGGCGACGGAGATGGCCGATCACCTCGCCAACGACGTCTTCCCCCAGTACCGCGTGGCGCTGCTGCACGGGCGCATGAAGCAGGATGCGAAGGACCGCGTCATGCACGCCTTCGCGCGGGGGGAGTACCAGATCCTCGTCTCGACCACTGTCATCGAGGTCGGGGTGGACGTCGCCAATGCCTCGGTGATGCTCGTCGAGCACGCGGAGCGGTTCGGCCTCTCGCAGCTGCACCAGCTTCGCGGCCGCGTCGGCCGCGGGCCGCACCCGTCCTACTGCGTGCTGCTGTACCAGCATCCGCTCAGCGACCAGGGACGCGAGCGGCTGAAGGCGCTGACCGAGACGACCGACGGCTTCGTCATCGCGGAGCGGGATCTCGAGCTGCGCGGCCCGGGCGACTTCTTCGGCACGAGACAGTCGGGGCTCCCGACCCTGCGCGTCGGCGACATCGTCCGCGACCACGCGATCATGGAAGAGGCCCGGCGCGAGGCGGGGGCGGCGCTCGACGATCCGTCGCAGCACGAGATGCTCGCCGCGTTCGTCCGCGAGAGCTGGGCGCAGCGCTTCGGCCTCGTCGGCGTGGGATAAACGTTCACAACTTCGAACTACAAACCTCAAACTTCAAACAAGAGCCTGAGTTTGGAATTTGGAGTTTGAAGTTTGGAGTTTGAGGTTTGGCGTATGGAGTTCGGAGTTTGGAGTTGACGAGGTGCGTGTGATAGCCGGGGCGTTGAAGGGGCGACGGCTGGAGGCGCCCGACTGGAGCGGACTGCGGCCGACCTCGGACCGGCTGCGCGAGACGCTGTTCAACGTCCTCGCGCCGCACATCGGCGGCGCGCGGTTTCTCGACGCCTTCGCCGGCACCGGTGCCGTCGGCATCGAGGCGCTCAGCCGCGGCGCGGCGCACGTGACGTTCGTCGAGCAGGACCGGCGCGCGCACCGGCTCATCGAGCGCAACCTGGAGCACTGTGGCGTCAAAGACCGCTATGCTATTATCCGCGCGGGATTTGCGGGCGCGGCCCGACAGATCGGCGCGCAGTTCGACCTGCTGTTTCTCGACCCGCCGTACGGCGCCGCGCAGCTCGTGGGCGCCCTCGAGGCGGCCGCGGCACTGGTCGCGCCGGAGGCGCTGCTCGTGATCGAGCACGCCAGGCGCGACGAGGCGCCGGAGCAGATCGCGGGACTCACGCGGACGCGGCAGCTGCTCTCCGGAGACAGCGCGCTCGCGTTCTATCGGGCACAGTGATGACTGATGTCGTGGCGATCTACCCCGGCTCGTTCGATCCGCTGACCAACGGTCACGTGGACATCATCCAGCGCGGCGCGCGGCTCTTCGACCGCATCGTCGTGGCCGTGCTGATCAACCTGGAAAAGGCCCCGCTCTTCACCGTCCCCGAACGCGTCGAGATCGCCCGCAGCGTCTTCCGCGAGTGGCCGAACGTCGAGGTCGACACGTTCGACGGCCTGCTCGTCGAGTACGCGCGGCGCCGCCGCGCCACCGCGATCGTGCGCGGGCTGCGTGCCGTCTCCGACTTCGAGTACGAAATGCAGATGGCGCTGATGAATCGGCGCCTCAACCCGGAGGTCGAAACGGTCTTCATGATGCCCGCCGAGCCGTACACCTATCTCAGCTCGCGGCTCGTGAAGGAGGTCGTCGCCCTTGGCGGCACCGTGACCGGACTCGTGCCGGAGCTGGTGGAAACACGGCTGCGCGAGAAGAAGCTCGCGCGCGAAACGCTGAGGGCGTAGAGCGTCATGCTGGCGGAACGAACGAAGCGGATCGGCGTCTCGCCGACCATGAAGGTCGCGGCCGAGGCGATCCGGCGCAAGGCACAGGGGATCGACATCGTCGACCTCGGCGCCGGAGAGCCGGATTTTCCGACACCGGAGCACGTGTCGGCGGCGGCGCATGCCGCGATCGAGGCGGATTTCACGAAGTACACGACGAACTCCGGCACCGAGGAGCTCAAGCAGGCGGTCTGCGCGCGGTACCGGACCGACTACGGCGTCGAGTACACCCCCGCCGAGACGATCATCACCGCGGGCGGCAAGCAGGCGCTGTTCAACGCGGTCATGTGCCTGTTCGGCGCGGGCGACGAAGTCATCACACACATGCCGGGCTGGCCGACCCTCGTGGAGCAGATCAAGCTCGCCGACGCGACGCCGGTCGTCGTCCGCACCCACGCCGAGCAGGGGTTCCGCGTGGAGGCGGACGCGGTGCTCCGCGCGTGCACGCCGCGGACGCGCGGCATCATCATCAACTCCCCGTGCAACCCGACCGGCGCGCTCATCGCCGAGGACGACCTCGCGCGCATCGCCGACGAAGCGGCCCGCCGGGGGCTCTGGATCCTGCTGGATCTCTGCTACGAGCGGCTGATCTACGACCGCACGCCCCACAATCTGCCGGGAGTGCTCGACGCCCGGCTGCGCGACCGCGCCGTGCTGTGCGGATCCTCCTCGAAGGCCTACGCCATGACCGGGTGGCGCTGCGGCTGGGCGCTCGCCCCCGCCGCGGTCGTGAGCGCCTGCAACGCCCTGCAGAGCCATTCGACCTCGAACGTCTGCTCGATCACGCAGAAGGCGGCGGTGGCGGCGCTGACGGGCCCGCAGGAATGCGTCGCCCGCATGCTGGCCGAATACCGCCGTCGGCGCGACCAGCTCTGCGAGTGGTTGTCGCGCGAGCCGCGCCTCCGCCTCCAGAAGCCGGAGGGGGCGTTCTATCTGTTCGTCGACGTCTCCGAGTGCCTGTCGCCCGACGGCCTCCGCACCAGCGCCGACTTCGCGCAGGCGCTGCTCGACGATGCGCGGGTGGCGCTGACGCCCGGCGAGGCGTTCGACGCGCCGGGCTTCATCCGGATCTCGTACGCGACCTCGCTCGGCGAGCTCCAGCGCGGCGCCGAGCGCCTCCTCGAGTTCGTCCGCGCTCTCGAGCAGCGCCCGCGGGTCGCCGCCGGCGCCTGACGCGCGCGTGCTTTCCGCCTCTCTCCTCGAGCAGCTCGCCGCGATCGTCGGCAGCGACCATCTCCTCCTCGACGACGACGCGCGCGTCGCCTACGGGGTGGACGCGCTGAAACGCGGCCGCCCCGCCGATGCGGTCGTGCGTCCCGCCACCACGATGGAGGTCTCCCGCATCGTGCGTGCCTGCGCCGCCGAGGACGTCCCCTTCGTGCCGCGCGGCGCCGGCACCGGCTACACCGGCGGCGCCGTACCGCTCCACGGCGGCGTCGTGATCTCGCTCGAGCGGATGAACCGCATCCTGCAGATCGACGAGGAGAACCTCGTGGCCGTCGTCGAGCCCAACGTGGTCACCGGCGTGCTGCAGGACGAAGTGGAACGGGTCGGCCTGTTTTATCCGCCGGACCCCGCCTCGCTGCGCACCTCGGTGATCGGCGGCAACGTGGCCGAGTGCGCCGGGGGGCCCCGCGCCTTCAAGTACGGCACCACGAAGCAGTACGTGCTCGGCCTCGAGGCGGTGCTGCCGACCGGCGAGATCATCGAAACGGGCGGCAAGGTGGTGAAGAACGTCGTCGGCTACGACCTCACGCACCTGCTCGTCGGATCGGAAGGGACGCTCGCGATCATCACGAAGATCATCCTGCGGCTGGTGCCGAAGCCGCCCGTGCAGGCGACGCTGCGGGCGGCGTTTCCGTCGGTGGAGGCGGCGGTGGCGACCGTCGCAGAGATCATCCGCAGGCGCGTCGTCCCGGCGGCGCTCGAACTGATCGATGGCGAGTCGCTGGAGGCGGTGGCGCGCCACCTCGGCGTCCGTTCGCTCGCGCCCGAAGGAACGGCGGCTGTGCTGCTGCTCGAAGTTGACGGCACGCCGGCCGCGGTCGCCGACGAGGCGGCGCGCGTCGAGGCCGCCTGCCGCTCGTGCGGCGCCAGCGAAGTCCTTCGCGCAGCCGACGAGGCGGAGCGCGCGGAGCTGTGGCGGGTGCGCCGCGAGCTCTCGCTCTCCCTGAAACTGGTCGCCCCCCTCAAGTTCAACCATGACGTCGTCGTGCCGAAGGGACGGATCCCGGAGCTGTTCGCGCTCGTGCGGCGGATCCGCGAGGCGTACGCGCTTCGCATCCCGCTGTTCGGGCACGCCGGCGACGGCAACATCCATGTCAATATCATGGTGTCGCCCGACGACCAGGACGAGATCCGCCGGGCGCACGAGGCGGAACGGGTCCTGTTCGAGGGGGTCGTCGCGCTCGAAGGCTCGATCAGCGGCGAGCACGGGATCGGCTTCTCGAAGGCGCCGTTCGTACCGGTGGAGCTGACGCCCGACGAGATCGCCCTGATGCGCCGGGTGAAGCAGGCGTTCGACCCCAGGAACCTGCTCAACCCGGGTAAGATCTTTCCCCCGGAATGACGCCGACATGCTGCTGATCGTCTTCGCGCTGGCCTTCCTGATCCCGCAGGCGTCGCCGCTGCCGCGTGTGACCGTCGTCACCGAGGCAGGGGAGTTCGAAGTCGAGGTCGAGACGAAGCGGGCGCCGCTCACCGCCGCCAACTTCCTCGCGTACGTCGATGCGGGGCTGTACGACGGCGGGCGGTTCCACCGCACCGTCACCGTCGCGCCCGACAACCAGCCGGCCAACGAGGTGAAGATCGCCGTCATCCAGGCGGCGGCGAACGCCGCGCGGCGCGGCGACTACCTGCCGCCGATCCCCCTCGAACGGACGAGCGTCACCGGCCTGCGGCACGAAGACGGCACCGTCTCGATGGCGCGCAGCGGCCCCGACACGGCGACCGACGAGTTCTTCATCTGCATCGGAGACCAGCCGTCGCTGGACTTCGGCGGCGCGCGCAACCCGGACGGGCAGGGGTTCGCGGCGTTCGGGCGCGTCGTCCGCGGGATGGACGTCGTGCGGAAGATCCACGCGGCGCGGGCCGACGGGCAGCGCCTCGCGCCCTCGGTCCGCATCCTGCGGGCGGCGCGTTCACGCGAGCCGGTCTGGTAAAGTGCGCATGATGATCACCAAGCTCGGAGCCGTGGCCCTGGTGGCCGTGCTGTCGCTGTCGCCGCCGCTCGAACAGGATCCGGCCGCGGAAATCGCCGCGCTGAAGCGGCAGATCCAGGAACTGCGCGAGCAGCAGGCGCAGATGCAGCGCGAGCTGACTGCCATCAAGAACTTCCTGCAGGCGCTCACGCAGGGGGCGCGCCAGCAACAGCAGCAGGGACCGGAGGTCGCTGGACTGGTCGGTGCGATGGTCCCGACGGCCGGCGAGCCGGCCCTGGGCTCCCCGTCGGCGGCGGTCACGGTGATCGAGATCTCCGACTTCCACTGTCCGTTCTGCAAGCGGCAGACGCAGCAGACGTTTCCGCAGCTCCAGTCGGAATACATCAACACCGGCAAGGTGCAGTACCTGTTCGTCGACTATCCGATCGCGCAGCTGCATCCGACGGCCGCGCGGTCACACGAGGCGGCGGCGTGCGCGGGAGACCAGGGCAAGTACTGGCAGATGCACGCGAGCCTCTTCAACAGTCCGGTCGCGAAGGACGACGCGGCGCTGATCGAGCAGGCGAAGCGGATCGGTCTCGACGTGGCGAGGTTCACCGACTGCCTGTCGAACGGACGGCACGCCGAGGCGGTCCGCGCGAGCGTCGCCCGCATGGAGCAGCTCGGCATCGGGGGGACGCCGATGACCGTCGTCGGCTACACGCCCGCTCCGGGTCAGCCCATGAAGGTAGAGCGGTACATCTACGGCGCCCAGTCGTATCCCGAATTCAAGAAGGCGATCGACTCGCTCCTGAGTGCCCGATAACTGTTAACTCCTAACTCCTAGCTCCTGACTCCCAGCTCCTGACTCCTGCGGCGCAGCCGCGGCGTACAATCGGAGGGATGTCGAGCCTCGCGCAGATCCTGGAAGCGCGAACGGCCGAGGCGGCGCCCGAGCTCGTCGAGCCGATCAGCCGCAACCGCCTGCGCTGCTACGCCTGCGGGCACGAGTGCCCGATCCCCGACGGGGCGGTCGGCGTCTGCAAGGTGCGCTTCAACCGCGGCGGCAGGCTCCACGTGCCCTGGGGCTACGTCGGCGGTATTCAGTGCGATCCCATCGAGAAGAAGCCGTTCTTCCACGCGCGTCCCGGCGCGCTCGCGTTCAGCTTCGGGATGCTGGGCTGCGACCTCCACTGTTCGTACTGCCAGAACTGGGTGACGTCGCAGGCGCTGCGCGATCCGCAGGCGGTGGCGCCGCCGCTCGATGCCGACCCGGCGCCGCTCGTCGCCGAGGCCGTCCGCCTCGGCGCGCGGGTTGTCGTCAGCACCTACAACGAGCCGTTGATCACGAGCGAATGGGCGGTCGAGATCTTCCGCCACGCGCGGCGTGCCGGCCTGATGACCGGCTTCGTCTCGAACGGCAACGGCACTGAGCGCGTCCTGAACTACCTCCGGCCGCACATCGACCTGTACAAGGTCGATCTGAAGAGTTTCGATGACAGGCACTATCGGCAGCTCGGCGGCCGCCTCGAACCGATCCTGTTCACGATCCGGCGTCTGCGCGAGCTGGACGTCTGGGTCGAGATCGTCACGCTGCTGATCCCCGGCTTCAACAACTCGCGCGACGAACTGGAACGGATGACCGCGTTCCTCGCCGGCATCTCGCCGGACCTCCCGTGGCACGTCACCGCGTTCCACAAGGACTACCGGATGAACGATCCCGAGAACACCACGCCCGAGATGCTGATGGAGGCGGCGGAGATCGGCCGGGCCAACGGACTGCGCTACGTGTACGCGGGGAATCTGCCAGGACGGGTGGGCGACCTCGAACACACGCGGTGCCACAGCTGCCGCGCGATGCTCGTCGAGCGCTACGGCTACTTCATCCAGGACTACCGCCTGACGCCGGAGGGGACGTGCCCCGACTGCGGGACCCGCATCCCCGGGCGGTGGGGCACGAATTTCGAAGGGCAGATCACCGCGTCGCCGTTTCTGCCGGGACGCCGGCTCCGCGTGGTCTGAGCCGTATTTCGTACACCCTTGCCATGACTCCACCCAAAGTCGTTGCCGTGATCGGCGCGTCGAGCAACCGCGACAAGTTCGGGAACAAGGCGCTGCGCGCGTTCGAACGCCAGGGCTACACCGTCATCCCCATCAACCCTCACGAACAGGAAGTGGAGGGTCACAAGACCTATGCATCGGTGCTCGACGTGCCCGGGCCGATCGACATGGCGACCGTCTACGTGCCGGTGCGGCCCGGCATCACCGTGATGGAGCAGCTCGCCAGGAAGGGGGTCGGCGAGGTCTGGCTGAACCCCGGCGCCGACGACGATCGCGTGGTGGCGCGGGCGCGGGAGCTGGGCCTGAAGGTGATCCAGGCGTGCAGCATCATCGCCATCGGCGAGAGCCCCTACCGGTACTGAGGCGGCCGCCGCCGGTCCGTCAGGGCGGACCGGAATGTCCGAAGCCGGCGGCAGACCTGCGCTAGAATCGCGGGCGTCCGGACCGCTGCGTGGACTTCCTCGACACCTTTGCCGGCGCCGCGCTCGACATCCCGCTCATCCTCTCGTTCGTATTCGCAGCGATCGCGGCGGGTGCACTGGCGTGGGCGCTCTGGATCCGGCGGACGATGGCGCGCGAGGCCGAACTGCTCGAACTGGTGCGCGAGCGCACCGCGCAGCTCGAAGAGGCCAACCGGCGGCTCGAGGCGCTCTCGTACCGGGACGCGCTGACCGGCGTGGCCAACCGCCGCGCCTTCGACCAGGCGCTCGATGCCGAATGGCGCCGGGGGCTCCGCGCCAGGCGGCCGCTCTCGGTGCTCCTCGTCGACATCGATCACTTCAAGCGCTTCAACGACACCTACGGCCACCCGGCTGGCGACCGGTCCCTGGGGCAGGTGGCCGCCGCCCTCGCGGGCGTGATCCACCGGCCGGGGGACACGGTGGCGCGGTACGGCGGTGAGGAGTTCGGCGTGCTCCTGCCGGAAACGGATCCGGAAGGGGCCGCGGCGGTGGGCGACCGGATGCGCGAAGCAGTGGAGGCACTGCGGCTCGCGCATGCCGGCGGCGTCGGGGGGCTCGTGACGATCAGCGCCGGCGTCGCGACGGTCGTGCCGTCGGAGGACGGGGCGCCCGAGGCGCTCGTCGCCGCCGCCGACGCCGCGCTCTACGATGCGAAGCGCGGCGGCCGCAACCGCGTCTGCGCCGCCGCGGTTCCCGCCGCCGGGTCCCTCCGCGGTTGACACCCGCCGCGACGCCTTCCTATACTCGCAGCCACTCGCACAATTTCATCCCGATGCCGCCTGCGCGTCTCCCACCGGAGGAGCGCGCAGCCGCAGTCCGCCGCCGGACGTCACACGCATGCCGACACCCAGCAACCGAGCCTTCACACACACCGCTCCCGGCCGCCC
>Ga0247719_1000678_pt1 | contig 18111 bp, 20 predicted proteins | sample 41E_DmetaG_FD_189046 | JGI IMG/M metagenome (GOLD analysis project Ga0247719, IMG submission 189046) | Soil microbial communities from hillslope of Landscape Evolution Observatory, University of Arizona, Oracle, AZ, United States - 4-1-E_D | ecosystem: Engineered > Artificial ecosystem >...
CCCCCACCCTTCCCATCATCGGGCGAGGGTGCCGCTCCAAACCCGGTGTGTTCGCCATCTATCCCCGGATTTCCGCCAAGTGCTCGCCATGTATTGCGGATTTCGCCATCTTCATCCGGAGGAACCTACAACTTAGCGGGCCACGGATACCAGCCGCGAATGCGGTCCCTGATATCCGAGCAGGATCTGGCCGGCTCCCACGGTCTCGCCCTCTCTGTGTTTGCGGATCAAAACCTCCACCAAGCCGCGCTGGGGCGAGTCCTCGTTGTAGAGCTCGTCTCGGTAGAGGCACAGCACCGCGTCACTGTCAGCCTCGATCGCGCCCGATTCCTTGAGGTCGGAGAGGATCGGCCGCTTGTCCAGGCGGTGGTCGACGTTGCGATTCACCTGGGCGGCCACCAACACCGGCACGTCGAGGTCCTTGGCCAGGAGCTTGAGCCCTCGGGAGAACTGGGCCACCTCGACCTGGCGGTTCTCTGCCCGCCCCGTCGAGGTCATGAGCTGCAGGTAGTCGACCACCACCAGCCCGAGGTCACCGTAGCGGGCCCGGATACGCCGGCAGCGTGCCCTCATGTGCAGCAGGCTGCACGAGCTGGTCTCGTCGATGACCAGCGGCGAGCCGGAGAGCCGGCTCACGGCGTTGGTGATCTTGGGCCAGTCGGTCTCCTCGAGCTTGCCGGTGCGGATACGCCGGCGGTCGACGCGGGCTTCGGCGGCCAGGATGCGCTGGGTCAGCGCACTGCGGCTCATCTCCAGTGAGAAGAACGCCACCGGGCGACGCATCGTCATGGCCACATGGGTGGCGGCGCCAAGAACAAAGGTCGTCTTGCAGTGCCCGGGGGCCGCGGCCACGACGTAGAGGCCCTGGGGTTGGAGGCCGAGGAGGACGTTGTCGACGTCGGGGTAACCCAGGGGTACGCCGATGACTTCGCCGCCGCCGGCCTCGATGCGAGCCTCGATGAGGTTGAGCGCCTCGTGGAGCGCTACGTCGAGGTCGGTAACGGACTCGCCGAGGCGGCGCTCGGCCACCGCGAAGACCAGCGACTCGGCTTGGTCGATGACCTGGCCCACGTCCTCGGGCAGGTCGTAGCCCATCTCGGCGATGTCGCCGGCGGCGGCGATGAGACGGCGCAGCAGAGAGTGCTCGTGGATGATGAGGGCGTATCGGGCCGCGTTGCCGATGGCCGGCGTGCCCGCCTGCAAGGAGATGAGGGCGGCCGGGCCGCCGATGGCCTCCAGGAGGCCGCTGCGGGTAAGGGCTTCTGAGACGGTGACCGGGTCCGCCGGGGCCCCCTCGGTGTAGAGCGTCACCACGGCGTCGTAGATGTGGCCGTGGGCCGGCTTGTAGAAGTCACCGCTGGAGAGGTGCCCTTCGATGGCCGAGGCGATGGCCTCCCGGCTCAGGAGCATGGCGCCGAGCAGGGACTCCTCGGCCTGCAGGTTGTGGGGCGGGAGCCGGGTGCCGGCCGCCCCCTGGTGGCGCCGCCGGGCGTCGTCGATCGACCGGGCCATCACGCTTCAGCGCTGGCGGGGCGGTGGCGTCGGCGCCAGAGGATCGGTCGCCAGAAGGCCACGGTGGCGGGGCTCTCGAGGGCTGATGTGCGATCGCCGAGGATGCCCCGCACGTGAGCGGCCACCGCCTCGTCGAGCTGGGCCAAGGCGTCGTCGTCGAGCTGGGCGACGGCGGCCTCGGCCTCGGCGTCGACCGGATCCCCAGGTTCGTCGATCACCCTGGGCGCCAGCGGCGGGGGTTTCTGGGTCCGGACCACCCGGAAGTAGTACGGGTCACGGTCCTCGGCCTTGCGCATCAAGATGGCGATGGGTGAGCGCATCGGAGCGCCTGAACGCAGGTCGGTGGCCATCTGTCGCGCCGCAGTAGCGATCTGCTCAGCTCCGAAGGGGCGAAGGCTGGCCACCACCCGCTGGGCATCGGCGACTCCAGGCAGGCCGAGGCGATCGCATTCCTCCAGGAGCGGTGCCAGCAGCTCAGGCAGCTGCTCGGCGCTCCAGTCCGGGTCGATCCGCGATCCTTCGGCGCGCAGATTGTCCGGCGGGCGCGAATCCGCGACGCGCGGACCTGATTGATTTGAGGTGATTTGAACATCAACTCCATCAATCAAATCAACCTCTGAGGAAAACCCGCGACCCCGATCCGCGACCACCGCGGCGCGCAGTTCGGCACCGAGCGCGGGTTGCGCGCCACAAGATCGCGGGTCCTGCGCGCCGCCGGTCGCGGGGGGGCAGGCACCGAGGAGCTGGTTGGCCATGCCGGCGACCAGGCCGAGGAGCTCGGTGACCTTGTCGAGCAGCTGGAACAGCTGTTGGGGGGTTACGGCGCCGGCGCCGGCGCCGGCGGCTCCAGGCTCATGGGCGGGGTGGTGGTCCACGGTGGGCTCCTTGGCGGGATGGTGGTCCACGGTGGGCTCCTTGGCGGGATGGTCGGTATCTACGGCATAGAGACGGCGTCCCTGGCGCTGCAGGTGGCCGGCGCGCTCGAGGGCAGCGACGTGGCGGAACGCGCTGGAGCGGTTAATACCGAGCTGGGCGGCCACGTCCTGTAGTGACGCGGGCCTGGGGTCGCCGGAGTCGCCGGCGAGCAGCTCGACGCGGGTTCCGTCGGCCGTAGGGCGAGCGAAGGAATCGAGCAGCTCACGCTCGACAGCGGCGGTACGGGGGGCCAGCCGCGTCGCGGTCGTCCGGAGGCTGGCCAGCGCGGTCCGGTCGAAGACAAGTCCGCCTTGTCGCGTCACGACCGCCGGGCCCAGCCGGCGGAGGTACCAACTGACGGTGCTCGGGGCGCACCGGTTGCGCCGGGCCAGCTCCTGCTGGCTCAGCCTCACCCGCACGTGGTCGGCGCCGAGGCCGGCGAGGGGCTCCCCGAAATGGGTTACGGCGTCCCAGGCGAACGCGAGCGCCGCACGGCTCATACGGCCCGCTCGATCGTTGTGCGGTCGCTTCCTGGCCGAAGGAAAGGGTCCGATGAGATGAGCGCCGTACCGGCTGATGCCGAGCTGCGTCGCTCGGCCCTCCGACGCACAGGGAGGCCGGTGGCACCTCCGCGCTCACAAGCCGCGGCTGCCGGCGTGTCAAATGCCGTCAACCACTTGACGTCGCTCTGGTCAAGGTGGGTGCAAATACTTGCATGTCGGTTGACAGGCAGTAGACTGTGCCATGAAGGACCGAGGGACAAGACCTCTCCTTTGCTGGAGTTTCCGCATGCCCGCTAAGCCAGGCGGAAGCTCCGTCGATGTGGCTGGTCAGGGCTCCTCTCGCCAAAGAGGAGCCCTGACCACCTATGGAACTACACTCATGTCATTCGAGTGTTCTAGCGTCTGGGCTACGAGGGCAGGTGGATACCAGGACTCCTTGGACTCGCACCTCGTCTCAAACGTCAACTTGGTGCAAACTGGTTGACGGTGCCGCGCAACCGACTTGCAGGCTGGCCGAGTCGGCCGGACGGCGTGCGGTGACTGACGATGTGCGCCCGCAGGGGACTGCGGCTGGCCAGGAGTGGTACACGCTGCGGGACGTAGCGCTGGCGCTCGGGTTGAGTCGTCAGGCAGTCCACGCCCGGGTGAAGAAGGGCCAGCTCCGAGCTGAGCAAGTGGAGGGGGTGTGGCGCATCCCGGCCTCAGCCGTGGCACAGGCGGTGCAGGCCGAACGTAGGAGGTTCGTCGGCTCCGGGGCGGTGCGCATCCTGCCGGTCTCTCCAGGAGGGTCGGGAGACAACAGCGACCTCTCGAAGCGCGTGTCGGCCGTTGAGACGGCCATTGCGGAGCTCTCGGAAGACCATCGCCGGCAGCTCGCAGAGCGCGATCGGGAGGTCGCGGTGCTCGAGGAACGCTGCGAGCGTCTGACGCAGGCGCTTCACCAGATGGTCGACCTGCTTGGCACGGCGGGCGGGCGGCCGCTGGGCGGCTAGAGCTCCGCTTCACCTTCCACTACGGCAATCCGAGTCGTTCGCCGACTCGTGGGGTGCGTCCCCGCTCCGGTGCGGAGCGGTCTTCCTCGCCCTGGGCCTTGCCGCCGAGGCGTTCCTGCGGGCCGCCGCGGCGGCCCACACCACCAAGCTCGGCACCGCGATCGCCTTCATCACCGGCCTGGGGACGGGAGGCGCTGGTCGCCGCCGTGGAGCGGGCGGCACAGTTCCGACGCTTCCGGGCCGCGGATGTGCGCTCGATCCTCGAGGCCGGGTCGGGCGTGGCCACCCGACGAAGGCGAGGCCCTCCTGCTGGACCTGCCGGCCCTGCCGGTGCGCTCCCTCGAGGACTACCGCTTTCGGAGGACAGGGATGAGCGCTCCGGCACAGCCACTGGCTCCCGACCTGGTGGCCGGGCTCAAGCGCGTTGAAGCTGGCCAAGGTGCGGGCCATGGCGCCTGAGATGCTGCAGGCGCCCAAGGTCCAGCGCTGCTCGCCCGTTGGGCCCCCGACAAACGCTGGTGGGACATCGAGATGGCCATTGACAGGCCGGGACGAGCCGAAGTCATCGTGGGGAGCCGTATCGCTCCCACGACCGCTCGGGGTAGAGGTGGCGCAGCTCCCCGGGCTTGACCCTGGCCCGCTTGAGGAAGTCATTGACGGCAGTCCTCGGAATCCGTATGCGGCGCCGTTGTCGGGGTCGGTCCGTGGCACGATGATCTCGCCCGCCAGTTCTCCCCGGTCGACGAGTGCCTCGACCGTGTGCTGGGAGAGGCCAAGCCACTTCGCCGCGGCTGCGAACCGTGATCTCGTCCTCGCTGGCCGGCAGCACGGTGAGATGGTAGGCCCGCTCCAGTCCGGGTGGTCACTCGGAAGTAGCTCTCCCGACTCGATCTGAGGCGACGCGTCACCGCTAACCGAGATGCCCCAGACTTACGCTCGCCTGTCGTTTGAGGAGATGGCGCCGGTGAACCCCAGTCCTGACCGACATTCGGACCGAAAGCGCGACCAGTACCCCGTTCCTACAGTGGCTCCTTAGGGACGATGTCCCGGTAGGCGCGCAGGCGGGCGCGCAGATGCTCACTGGGCTCGAGGGGGAGCTCCGAGAGACACATCTCAATGAGTTCCTTCTTCGATGAGCGGACGCCCTCTCGGCGCAAGCTGTGGAGCAGCTCCGCTAGTCGCAGGTCAAGGGACTGACGGATGCGCAGCGTTAGATTTGCCGTTGGCTCGGTGCCCGTCCCCGCCGACCTGGCCCCGAGGTCGCCAGACTGTGGGAATTGAGCCGGCGGCGGTTCGGGCGCCGGCGAGGGCGCGGGCGGTGCTGCGGCCTCGACTGAGTGCTCGTCGGGTACGGGCGTCGCGGCCAGGATGGGCGGAGGGACCACGCTCGGACCCTCCCAAGCCGGCTCCGGTCCGCCACTCCCCCGCGACTCGCTGTCCGCCTCGTCGGCCTCGGCTGCCGGCAGTTCCCCGGACTCCGTCGTGGGTGTGCTTTGTTTCGACTCCTCGACCTGGCGGGGCCTTCGCGGCGGTGGCACGGACCTGGCCCGTCGTTCGACGAGGCCCCGAAGTTGGTCCAGGCCCTCCTGGTCAGCCACAGGCCTTCTCGATGGTGCTGGCCACTCCGCGGAACTCCTCGCCGGCCTTGGCCACAGCTCGACCTGGGTTCGGCTGCAGCGTTAGTGCGGTTCGGCGGACCCGGCGGCGGATCCAGCGGTGCTCGGACACGGGACTGGCCACCGGGGTATCGCCGGCGAGAGCGGCCAGGCGTTCGACGTATCGGCGGGGCGGAGACGGCGGCACCATGTTCGGCACCAGCAGCAGTCGGTAGCCGGCGAAATCACCGAGCATGCCCTCGAGGGCGTCCATCTCCCGAGCGCCGAGGATCACCGGAACCACCACGAGGTCGGCAACCTGCATGGCCCCATCAGTGAGTGGGTTTGCGCCAGGGTGGGTGTCGACCACGACGAAGCGGTCCTCCCACGTCTTCGTCCAAGCCGCCAGGCAATCGGCCACGAGGGAGTCGGGGATGCGGCTGGCTGCGAGATCGGGGCTGGCGGGTACGAGATCGGGCTGGTGGCGACGTCGTTTCGGACGGGGCGGCGCTCCTCCCGGGCCGGACTCGAGCGCGTCCAGCAGCGGTGCGCTCCGGTAGCTCGCCGGGTCGTACCCCCACATCCGGGTCGCTCCCCCGCTGTCCCAGTCCAGGTCGACGAGGACGGCATCCAACGCCGCCGCCACTTCATAGGCAAGAGTCGTCTTGCCTACGCCTCCCTTGGTGGCCGCAATCGTCACGATCGGCATGTCAAAAGGATAGCTGGGAGTGATGCTGCCGAGGCGGACGGCCTTAAGGGCGTATGTAATGACTGATGTAATGGCAGCGCCGCTGCGGTATTGCGCTAATGCGTGCATCACCCCCGTCGCCTCTCCTATCGAACCTCCGGCGACGGAACCGACAGTCCTGCATTACCGCGGTACCGCAATGATGCACGCATCATTGCAACGGCGGCTCCAAGGACAGGACCGCTCGTCGCCGCCCGCGAAGGACCGCATCCGCGAGGCAAACCTCACCATTCCGTACAATTCCCGAGATGGAGGAAGGACCTAGGGGGGTGGTCCCGGGAGCACCGCCATGGCCGCGCACCCACGCAGTGGGCTCCCCCTGACGATGAACCCGAGTCGCGCTAGTCCTGAACCGATTGAGGACGACCTCGGGCTGGGTACCGACCATTGGCTCACTGTTCGGGAGGCCGCCCGCCGGGCCTCCGTCGACCCACGCACCATCCGGCGGTGGGCAGACACCGGCCAGCTCAGAGCCCGGCGGACGCCCGGGGGGCATCGCCAGATCTCCCTGTCCGGCCTCGGCGATGCCTACTCCGCCTCATCCAAAAAGCCGTTGGTGTCGCCATCGCCCGTCGATCCTCCTGCCGCGATTCCTCAGTGGGCAGCCCAGGCCGCTATGTGGCACTTCTGGACGCCGCCACGAAGGCTGACTGACGACGAGCTGACAGAACTGCGCCTCGACGTCGACGCATGCCGACGTGCCCTCGACGACGTCCGGGCCGCGCTCACCGAGGAGCTCCGCGGCCGCGACGAGGCTGCCTCCCCGGCTGATTCCTGGAACGGGGGGCGCTGAACTCCCGGCGAAGGAACCCAGCCAAAGGAGATGTCGGTTCGGCGCTCGCCGGGACTGCGGGGGAGGGGCGCGTCGACGTGCCGTCTCTACTGGGGCACGAATCGGCCCCGGCCGCGACGGCCACGACAGAGCCCGGCGGTACGACCCAGCGACGACGCCGTTGCGGCCGCTGCCATCATGGCCAGCAGCCGACGAGGGCGTTTGCTGAAGAGGCCGGACTAGTGCTTCCTGTACACGAGTTGAGGTGGCACCGGTCCCCCCGTTGAGGGGGTCACGGTGATGAGTCCTCTCGTTCCTTCCACAGAACTGGAGACACCACCGTGGTGGTGGTGTTGTAGGGATTCACCAAAGATGATCAGAACGGCACGCTGAAGAGATCCGCTCCACCGTACCCACGAGCTCGCCGCAGGAGGGCGAGCGAGGGAAGCCTTGGAGTGGGGGAGGAGCGGCGGAGCGCGGCCCGCGCCGGGTACGCGAGCCGTGGCCGTAGCATCCTTGCGTGACGGGGACGATCGTGGTGGCTGCTCTCGCCAGCTCCGACTGCGAGCGCCTTTCTGGCGGTTGGTGGGCCCAGCCGGCGAATGCCACCTCCAGCGCGGCGTACGCCGTGGTCGGTATCTGCCTCCTGCACCGGGCGGTGACGTCCCCGGCCAGCCGAGCGTTCTTTGCGGCCGCCGGATTCGGCCTCGTCGCCGTCGGGCTGGGCAGCGTTGCATACCACGGCCCGCAGCCGGCGTGGGCCCGCGCCGCCCACGACGGCTCCATCGTCGCGTTGCTGGCGGTGCTCGTCGTACGCAACGTTTGGCTCCTCGCCCGCCATCGTCTCCGCTTCGCCGCCGCATACGGCGCAGCGTGCCTGGCGATCGTGCCGGGGCTGGGCCTGGCCGGCGAGGACCGGCTCCTCCTTGTGACGCTCGTCGTCGCCGGGGTCGTCGGTGTCTCGCTCATCCACTGCCTGTGGCTCGCCGACTGGCCCGAGAGGGCCATGACCCGCCGGATGTGGGCGTCGGCTGCTGCCGTGATGGGGGTGGCGGTGGTCGCCTACGCCGCCGGAAGAACCTCGTCGAGCTTCTGCTGGCCGGACAGCCTCTGGCAGCCGCACGCCCTCTGGCACATCGCGAGCGCCGTCGCGATAGGACTCGGGATACTCGCCCTTGCCGCACAGGCGCCGCCGCCGACGCGCTCGACCCCGGCCAGCTACCCCGTCGCCCTCGGGGCAACCGCGCCGCGGCCCTGACTGCCGCGTCGGCCCCAGTTGAACCGCCCGATTCGGACCCGTTCCTTGAAGCCGAATGCCTCGATGAGCCAGCCAACCGCTTCTCGAACGTCTGCGTAGGTGAGGACGGGGATGACGGTCGCGTCAGGGACAGAGCGGTTCTTTTTCACGTTTACCCCTCTCGATTCGCGAGTAGCGCTGCAACCGGCATTCTCGCGTGGGTCTTCACCGGCAGCGCGAGCCGCGTTATGGGCGCCGCGTGCACGGAGCAGGCGCGGAGCGGAGAGCCTGGCCGGGCCGCTCTGACCGTGACTCACGGCCGGCGGTAGAGGACACCTGCTCTCAGCGGGAAGTGCGTCGTTCTGGGACAGTCCCATCTGGTCCGGGGCACCCGCATATATCAGGCCAATACGCGACTTTGCATGAGCTCCCAGTTCGCCAGCCCAAGCGGTGGCATCAGGAACGACGGGTCGTCACCCAGATGTGACGCCGAGTGTTTCCCTTCACGACGAGTCTTTCGACGTCGTCCTCTCGGACCATGGCGCGCTCCGAAGCGCCATGGTCTGGGACAGGGAAGAGAGTCGAGCGGGGTAGGTACGTCGGGGTACACATGCCGCGAACGAGACGATGACCTTCGGTGCCGCTGCCCGCGAGTACCACATGCTGACTGTCCACCCGCGGCCACGGACGCATGACCGGCGTCTGGTCACGAGCTACCGGCCGATGGACCCGACCCGCAAGCCGCCCCAAGGCAAGGCCTATCCGGGCCTCGAGCTCATGGCCCTGCCACGGCAGCTCGGGACCGCTGAAGAGGGCCGGCCTCTCGACCTCCAGCTGTTGGGCCGGCTGCTGTTCCTGTCCGCCGGCGTGGTCCGGGTTCTCGATACGCCTGCCTTCGGGGAGATGTGGTTCCGCGCGGCGGGCTCTGCCGGAAACCTCGCACCCCTTGAGGTCTACGTCCTCAGCGGCGAGCTCCCCGGACTGCGCGCCGGGCTGTACCACTATCAACCCAGAGAGCATGGACTGGTTCGGTTGCGGCCCCTACCGGCGGAGACCCAACCCGGCCTCGTCGTCACCGGGATCCCGTGGCGGACAGCATGGAAGTACGGCGAGCGCGGCTACCGCCACCTGTGGTGGGACGCGGGCACGATGCTGGCCCAGACGCTGGCCCTGGCGGAGGAGGCCGGACTGCCAGCCCGTGTGGAGCTGGGTTTCGTAGATGACGACGTCGCCCGCCTGGTCGGTGCCGTTGCTCCCCACGAACTGCCGTTGGCCGTCGTTGCTCTGGGCAAGGGGCCGGCACTGCCCGAGGCTTCCGACGGCGACGTTCCTCGTGGTCACATCGCCGACGAACCGCTGGAGTTCCCACTCATCACCGACACTCACCGGGCGGCGGTACTGGCCAGTGAGGCCGACGTGCGCCGGTGGCGTTGGGCGGCGGTTCGCTTCGAGGGGGCGCAGGAAACACCAAGGTCGTCGTTTTCGGTAGGGGCCCTCGAAAAGGTGATCCGCCGGCGCGGATCGACTCGCCGCTTCGATCCGTCACATGAGGCCCCGCCGGAGCTGCTCTCCGATGCGTTGGCTTGGGCCACCCGTGCGGTTCCCGCCGACTTCACGGCGCCCGAGCGCACGCTGCTCGAGCACCATGTCGCCGTTCACGGCGTGCACGGCATGCACGCCGGCACCTACCGGTTCGGGTCCGACGGCTTCCACCTCCAGCAGGCGGGTGAGTTCCGGTCGGTCGTTGCCCATCTCTGTCTCGACCAGGTTCTTGGTGGGAGCGGCGCCTACACCGCCTTCCACTGCGCCGACCTCGACCCGATCACCGCCGTCCTCGGCGACCGTGGCTACCGGGCCGCGCAGCTGGAAGGAGGGATCGTCGAAGGCCGGCTCCACCTTGCCGCCTACGCCATGGGGTTCGGCGCGACCGGGATCACCTTCTACGACGACGAGGTCAGGCAATTCTTACGAACGGTCGCCACCCCCATGCTCGTCACCTGTGTCGGAGCTGCCGACTACCGAGCCCGACCGGGTGGAACGCCGGGCGAGCCCGTCCGGATGTCGCCGGCGTATTGACGAGGCCTGCTGAACGAGCCGTGTGTGACACGAGAATGATGCTGGCGAACACCTCGTGCAGGCGGAATACAGGACTCGAGGCGTGTCGCTCAGCCGGCGTTCAGGGGCGTGGTTCGGCCTCTGGCGACGACGGTGTTAGGGGATGCGTAGAACCTCCGGTGGCACTTCGTTCCGTAGGCTCCCCGACATGCCGGCGTTCCTTCCTGGTCTGGACCTCGCGCAGTCGTTCTATGAGCAGGAGGTCCATCCGCGCCTATCCGAAGTCGTGCACTCCGCCGCCCTTCTCGGCCCCGGGTCCGATGTCCTCGGCTACGACGACGTGCGCTCAACCGACCATTACTGGGGTCCCCGGCTCCAGGTGTTCACCAACGAGCCCGATGTCGAGGCGGCCAAGGGTGCGCTCGAGGCGCTTCCCGCCGCGCATCTCGGCTGGCCCACGAGCATCGGCTCCGACCAGATCCCGCTCCGCCAGCACGTCGATGTCTGGACGGTCTCGGACTGGTGCAGCGCCAGGCTCGGGGTCGATCCACGGCTCGGCTTGTCCACCCTCGACTGGCTCGCCCTACCCCAGCAGCTCCTGCTCGAGTCCACCGCTGGACGGGTCTTCCATGATGGTCTCGGTCAGCTCGAGTCGGTCAGGGAGTCACTCGCTTGGTATCCCCATGACGTCTGGCTATGGCTGCTGGCCGCCCAATGGACCCGGGTCGCGCAGGAGGAGGCGTTCGTCGGAAGGGCGGCCGAGGCCGGGGACGAGCTGGGGTCGCGGGTCGTGGCCGCCCGAGTCGTCCGCGATCTCATGCGGTTGTGCTTTCTCCTCGAACGGGCCTACGCCCCCTACACCAAGTGGCTGGGTAGCGCGTTCGCCCGGCTCGACGCAGCCGCGACGGTTGGTCCCTTCTTGACCGCCATAGTCGCCGCCGACGACTACCCGCGACGAGAGGATGCGCTGGTCCGCGCCTACGAGGAGGTCGCTCGGCGGCACAACGCCGCGCAGATCAGCGAGCCCGAGGAGCCCACCGCACGCCCATTCCACGACCGGCCCTTTCGGGTCATCGACGCGGGCCGATTCGCTAAGGTCTGCGTCGAGGCAATCGACGACCCCGCTCTTCGGGTCCTTCCGCTCGTAGGAGCGATCGACCAGTGGGTTGACTCGACTGATGTACTGAGCAACGCCGGTCGGGCGCGACGTCTCATCGACTGGTACGGCAGTCTCGGCTGACCACCATCAACGGCCCCATCGCGGGGCCCGTCACCAATCCGTTTCGCCGTCAGGCAGCCGGCGATCAGGGAGGGCACCCTACCGGCACGCGTCCTTCTTGGGATACACCGGCGGCGGCCTCTCGTGATACTCGCCGCCGTCCGCTTCAATTGAGCGATCCATGCGTTCCCGGCCGGCATGACGGTCGCTGTCCGACGCAGTCTGACTGAGGCTCGCGGCACCCTCCTCGGTGTGGCGGGCTCATGCCGTGCACGCCCGGGGCCGGTGGCCGATCCTCGACGTGGCCACCCACTTCGACGCCGCCATCGGTCTGTACGAGCGGTCCGGCTGGATCCGCGCCGGCCGCTTGGACGTCCGCTTCCGGGACGCCGAGCCGTTGGCCGAGTAGGTTGGACCAACGCCGGGCAAGCGCAGCTCTGACCTCCTAGGCTCGGAGTCGTGGCGGGGCGGGACGTCCTGGGGGCGCTGGTGTTCCAGATCGAGTACTGGTGGGTCGCGGGCTTCCGCCCCCGCCTGAACGGGCTGACCGACGAGGAGTACCTGTGGGAGCCGGTCGCTGACTGCTGGACCCTCCACCCGACCGACGACGGCCAGGTCCTGTACGACCACGCCTGGCCACCGCCGCGGCCCAGCCCGTTCACGACCATCGCCTGGCGCCTGTGCCACATCGGCGTCGGCTGCCTGGCCAACCGGGCATCGCGTCTGTTCCCAGAGACCGCGCCGGCGCCGCTGACGACTCGTATGTGGGAGGGGCCCCTGCCGTTCTCCATGACCGCCGACGGCGCCCTCGAGTTTCTCGACGAGTGGTGGGATGCCTGGCGCAGCGGTCTCCTCGCCGCCGGCGAAGACGCGCTGTGGGAGCCGATAGGCGATCGGGAGTGGGACATCCCGTCGATGCGGTTGGGCCGCTCCGACCCGGCCATCGGCCTGGTCCTGCACGTGCATCGGGAGGTCATGCACGGCGCCGAGGTCTGTCTCCTCCGGGACCTCTACCGGCACGAGCGTCACGCCTCGTGACCGCCGGCGCGCAGCTGTGGGATGAAGCCGGAACCGACCCGAAGGAAGCGATGATGCCCTATGTCGACACGCCGCTGACAGAGGTGATTCGCGAGTCCGTGTCCTCCGCGTGGGGCCTTGACGCGGGAGATGCCGGGGAGCGTCTCGTCGGCGGCGAGGAGTCCGCTGTGTTTCGCGTTGGCGCTCAGGTCGTGCGCATCGGCCCAGCCTGGCGCACGACCGCCGAGCTCGAGTGGTGCCACAGCATTGCTATGGCGGCCGCCGAAGAGATCCCCGAAGCTGTGCCTCCGCTGCCCGACCATGCAGGCGCGACCGTCATCCGTGTGGCAGGGCGTCCGGTATCCGTGTGGCCCTACATAGAGGGAAGCCGGGCCGACGACGATGACGAGTGCCAGCGGGCTGAGGCGGCCGAGCTCCTCGCCCGACTACATCAGGTGCTGGGTTCTCAACGGGCACGTTTCGGACCTCGGCCGGTAGGCGGGGGCACCGTCACCACCCGGGCCATCGGACAGGACCCCGAGCTGGACACATGGGTCCGCGCGTTCGACGCCGAGGCACGCTGGACCCAACCCATCCACGGCGATTTCTACGCAGGCAACCTGCTGACTCGAAGTGGTCACATCGTCGCTCTGCTCGATTGGGACGAAGCCATACTGAGCCCGCCGGAGCGAGAGCTCGCGTGGGCTGCCTGGGAGTTCGGCGACGGACTCTGGGCAGACAACCTGGACGAGGTCTGGAAGTTCGTCGCTGCCTACAAGGACGCTGGAGGACCGGCCGACCCTCCCGACGACCTCACACTGCGGAGCCTCGTTCGGGAACGACTACTCGGCGAGATGCACTACGTCGACCAGCAATCACAGGGCACCGAGCTCACCGACGAGGACCGTTCCTACCGCCAGCGTCAGCAAGAGCGCTACGAGCAACTCCGCTCATAGCGCACGCCCGAATGCGCAGCCCCGGCGTCTAGGGGGGCGCGTGGATTCCGCGAGCTGCCTCGTCGTTCTGGGCTACCCGAGCTGCCAGTTGCACCTGACAGAAGTGGACTCGTGGTCAGTTCTGGTCATTGCTCGTTTCGGCCCGCTAGCAACTCCGGGAGGTGCTGGAGGCTACCGATCTCCGCCAGGAGTCGCACGCTCGCCGGACGTTCCCGACCCACCCGGTTCAGCCAAACGACAGGAAGATCGACTGCGTTCGCACCGGCGATATCAGCGGAGAGCGAGTCCCCGACATGGAGGGCCCTGTCCGGGCTCACACCCAAGACTGCAAGCGCAGTCCGAAACATCTCCGGCGCAGGCTTGTACGCGCGCACGTCGTCGCTCGTCACGACGTGGTCAAAGCTGAGGCCGTGATGATCGAGCGAAACCTCGAGGTCGCAGCGGTCGATGTTGGAGAGTAGGCAGGTCGGGACATCGATTTCCTCGAGGAAGGCCTTCGTCTCAGGAAACAGCGCTGGAGCCCGCCAGAACTCGACCTGAGCCTCGATGAATCCATTGGCCTGCTCCTGCGACCCGAGATCATCCAGAACGCGTGCGAGCGAACGCTGCGCGGCCTGGCGTTGAGACACGAAGGCGTCGCCGGTGCCCTGGCATTCCGCCACGAACAGGGTCCTCCAGCGACTCGCCACCTCACTCGGTGACACTGCGGTCTTGGCCATCGCCGCAATCCCGACGCACGTGCGGGAGATCACCGCGTCATCCTCGTGGACGAGGGTCCCGTAGTAGTCGAGGACCAGCGCTTCAATCACGAGCGCACGACTTGCGCCACGGCGTGAGATCGAGCCCGGGGTAGCGGAGGCCGACTTCTTCGAGCACGTCATCGCCCCCAGTACGGGTGCCCGGGAGGGGGGAACCCGAAGAGGGCCAGCTGCTCTGGCGTGGCTCGGATTACGAAGTCGTGCCATCGCGAGGTATTGGCTTGCCGTTGCCAGGAGTGGCGGGCGATCCAGTCCACGCCCTCCGGCCGGAAGTTCACGTGGATCGTGTACCTGGCGCCTCTGGGGGCGGTGAGAGCGGTGCCACGGTGAAAGGTGTCGTTGGCGTACGCCACCACCGTCCCAGGCGGGCCGATCGCGGAGACCTCCGCATCATAGAGATCGGGGTGGCCGCGCTGGGATACCCAGGACGGGTGGAGGTCGTCGACGCCGGCATTCTCATGCCTGGGCAACCAGTTCGGCATCGCTGGAAGCCCGCCTGTTGAGCGACGCGAGACGAAGGAGGGCGGCCCCATCTCCGGCGACACATCGCTGAGGTACAAGAACATCTCGACCTGTTGGTAGGCCGGGTCGGCCGACGGAACGACCAGGGTCTGGCTGAGGTAGTCGCGGTGCAGATGCTGCTCGTAGTCGGCGGCGCCCGTGAACTTGGCCCAGGCTTCGATGGAGTACACCCGGAGCTGATCGGTCCGGAGCAGCGATGCGGCCAGAGCCACGAGCTCGCTGTGAACCGACAGCAGGCTCAGCTCGACACTGGCGAAGGGAAAGCTGTCGATCCCGCCGAACTCGTCGGCGAAGCGGGCGTGGCGGCCGGCGTCCACGTCGCTATGGAATTCCTCCGCCGTCGGATAGAGCAACGGCAGCTCCGCGAGAGCGGGCGCAAGCTCCGCTGCCGACAGCAGGCTCTTCAGGACGACGAACCCATCGTCGTCCCAGGCTCGTACGGCATCGTGGGTGGCCACCGAAGAACCCTTGCCCGGGCACCCCTCAAGCGTCCAGCGAATATCGATGAGTAGCGCGCCAGGGCGCCCCTAATCCGCGTCCCAGAAGACGCCACCGGGACGCCCGCGCCCCCTTGGTGCCGGTCAGGGCGTAGGGCGAATACAGTTGGCGCAGCGGTCTTGGCGACATGTGAGGCCGTATCGCGGGTAGTTGGGAACGGCCACCGCAAGCCGGGCCTCCGGCGTGAATCGGCATCGGAGCGGCGGCTCGGGACGCTCGAGCGGAAGATTGCTCAGATAGGCCGCGTCGATTGCTCAACCAGTGCTCATCAATTCTCGCCATTGCTCAGAAAGACTTCGTCCTACAACCATGTAGGAATCCCGGAAAGATGGCGAACCGGTCCCGGCAGGAGTGGCGGCTCCGGATGTCGAGATCCGATTGGGGGACAGGATTGTTGGCGAATCCCTCGCGACCGGGTCGCGGAGGCTCAATCCGGCTCGATGGGTCCGCCGGCGATTGCGTCCGCGCACTCGATGCATCTCGGGTCAGGGCAATGTGTGATCGTCGGTTGCCGCTGAATCGCCGCAGCAGCGCGCTCAACCACGCCACGGGCCGGGAACGCTCGCCACGGGCTGATACCCACCTGGGTGCGTCGCTCGATGGGCGCGAGTACCTCCGCCAGCCGGTCGAACCCACGCGAACACTCGCCCCCCATTACGCGGATCGCCGTGTGGCGTGGTCCCAGCGCCCATCGTATGAAGGGCCGACGTCCGGCCTCCACCTCGGCGAGGTGCAGGAGGGTCAGCTTGGTGAGGCTCACACCCATCAACACCACCCACCCGTCGTTGTCAACGAGAGCCCGCAGGGGGCCAAACGAGTCGTCGGGCGTCTCGGCTTCGATCAACGCCGACGCCATCGGCCCCACGGCCGAGAACTCGCCGCAAGGTCGGCCGCATCTCACGCGATCGGCTCTCCCGGCGATGTGAGCGGCGGTAGCGCCGAGCCAGCTGTCGGTATCGGTGCATGAGGAGTCGTAGACCCTGCTGCAACCAGGCCACGGCGACGCAGCGGCGCTGCGGTCCGTCGCCGCGTAGTCGACGCCGTTCCTCGCGGGGCGGTCGTGGGCGGGCGCCGGCACCGCAAAGGCCTGGGTCGCCATGGTGGCCACCAACGGCGTGCAGTTCAGCGCCACCAATGCGTCGATGAGCGTGCCGGGCCCACCGTCCACCCAGCCGAACGACCGCAGTGAAACATGGATCTCCAGCGGACGACCCTCCAGGCCGAGGGCCCGCACTCCAGCGGCGATATCGTCGCCGGACACCGTGGGCGTCGACGTCACCTGGTCGCCCCGACCGCGCGCCGTCGGTACTCGTGCCGGATGAAGGCAGGAGCGTGCGGTAGGAGAAGTTGTTGGCGGTCTGGCTCCATGGCGAAGAAGCTGCCCACGATCGACCCGCTGCAGCCGTTTGAGCGGCAGTGGCACGGCCAGTGATCGTCGTCGAATGAATTCAGCCGGTAGTCGATCGTGATCTCCTCTCCGGCGGCGATCGGGCGCCATGCGAACACCTTGACGCCGTGGCGCATGGCATTTGGGTCGCAGGAGTGATTGAGGTAGCACCCGGGCGGAGCCAGTACCCCGAACCGGTCGAAGTCGAGCTCGCACAGGTGGTTGCGCTCCCACGGCGAGAGCCGGGCGAGCTCGCCGTCCGTCACGATTCGGCTGTGGCGACGCCGCAGGATGAACTCGCCGCCGGTGAAGTGCCGCCGTGCGAACCCGCCGGACCCCTTCGCACCGGCGTCGCGTACCTCGACGTCCCGGATCACACCATCACAGTAGAGGGCGACCGGCAGGCGAACGGCTCAAAATTGGGCGCGGCATAGGGTGCTGAGCGGTGCTCGCGAACAGCCGAGCCGTACTCCCTCTCGCCAAGTATGTGGCCCATTCGCCATGTACTCGCCACTTTGTCGGCGCATTCGCCATTAATTTGGGATCCCTACAGACGTGTAGGGACGCGGCGAGAATGATCACTGGGGGCGGGGAACATGAGCACTCCATGCCCGAGATCGACCGCCGGCGACGCGGCCAAGTTGATCAGTTCCTACGGCTGCCGCCGGGGTGCGCGTTCACATGTCCTGGCTCGACTCCCACACCTCGACAAGCTCAACCTGCAGAATCGCTCCACCCAGGTTCTCCGGGAACAGCGCAAGGACCTCGTCGACACCTGTTGCCGACGGCGCCCTGATCGCTTGGACACCCCGTTCGTGTGCCGCCTCGCCAATCTGCTGGGTGAACGCATGGCCCGGGCGGACCAGGTCGCCGGGACCGAGACCCGCTGCCGTGAGGACCGAAACGTCACGCAAATCGAGAGTCTTCTCGAGGTCCGTGGCTATGGACCACAGCTCACGCGGAAGGAGATCCTCGACCTGGACGCCTTGCCGTATTGCCTGGCGCATGAGCTCGGCCACCGCGCAGGGTCTGGTGAGGCACAGGTAGATGACGGGGAAGCTCCGAGGTGGGTTGTACCGACCCCCGAAACGTCGGGCACCTTCGCCGCTGCGAGGGTCGAAGCCCGGCGCTTGGTGGCGGTAGCCGACACTCGCGAAATCGACGAGACCGACGCCGTTCAGGCGGGCGGGGTCGAAGCTCGCCATCTCATGCCGTCACACCCTCGGCGAGCGCCAGGAGCAGGTCGATCACGCGCTGGTACTGGCCGGCGGCGACGAGATCGAGCGGCTTCTCGTAGCCAAGGTCGGGGTTCGGCGAGCGCAGCCAGAGGCGAGCCGCATCGTCCCGCATGATCCGTCGGAGCAGGTCGACGACCGCTTTCAGCTCCAGGAGCCGCTCCTCCGACTCTCGCCGGGGCTCGGCCTT
>Ga0247719_1000679_pt1 | contig 18105 bp, 20 predicted proteins | sample 41E_DmetaG_FD_189046 | JGI IMG/M metagenome (GOLD analysis project Ga0247719, IMG submission 189046) | Soil microbial communities from hillslope of Landscape Evolution Observatory, University of Arizona, Oracle, AZ, United States - 4-1-E_D | ecosystem: Engineered > Artificial ecosystem >...
GGCCGCGACCCCTCGCGACGGCGTGTCGGGGACGCCCTCGCGCAGGCCCACGCCGGTCGTCGCTCCACAACGGCTATGAGCCCGCGACGGCCGCGCACCGCGCGTGTCCCCGTCACGCAGGATCCTCATCGCGGTCGCGGTCATGGTTGTCGCCTCCTCCGTCGCGGTCGTGCTCCTCGCGAGCACGTCCACGGCGAGATGTACGGAGTCGCTGGATATCGAGGTCGACCACGACAACGCGGTCGTGACGCTCTCGTGGCCCCCCGTCCCGGGCGCGGGATCGTATCACGTGCAGCGCATCCTGGACGGCGGGACGCCCGAAACCGTCGCGCTCCTTCCCGGAACGGTCACGTCGTACGTCGACGACCCGGCGCCCGAGGGCGTCCTGACCTACCGCGTCGCGGCCGACGGCACGCCCTCGGACCTCTGCCCCGCGCAGGAGGTGCACATCGGCGGCGATCCCGGGCCGACGCCTGGACCGCAGTGCGTCGAGAACCTTGCGGCGACGGCGCTTCCCGGGGGATCGATCCGTCTCACCTGGACGCCGGTCGCGGGCGCGACGTCGTACGACGTGCTGCGCGCGACGGGTAGCGGGACTCTTGCGCCGTTCGCCGTCGTCGCGGGGGACACGGCGGAGTTCACGGACCTCACGACGTCCGCGGGCGATGTCGTCCGCTACGCGGTCTCCGCGAACGGCCTGCCCGGCGGGCCTTGCGAGGCGGTCACGATCACGGCGATCCCCGTGTTCACGGACGCGCTCGTGGGCGTCCTCGCGCTCGCGGCGCTCATGGGCGCGTACGTGGTGATGCGGCGCCGATGAGAGCGCGGTTCGCGGCGTTCGCGGGTCTTGCGCTCCTCGGCCAGGGGCTCATCATCCTCGCGCGCCTCAACGACCACGAGGCGGGCCTCGCGGGCGGCGCCCTCGCGTCGCTTGCGGGCCTCGCGCTCCTCGCGCTTGCGTGGCGCATGGGCCGGACGCCGGATGCGCCCGAGCCGGCAGCTTCTCGCCGCGCTTCTCGCCTTGCCCTCGGGGTGGGCCTCGCCGCGGCGGGCGGCGTGGTCCTCCGCGAGGCGATGACGGGAAGCGGCCTTTCGGCGCCTGAGTGGGCGATCCTCGCGTACGGCCTTGCGCTCGTCGGCCTCGCGCCGTTCGTCGCGCGCCGCGTCGCGGGCGTCCCGGTGGCAACCGTCGTCGCGGGGAGCTACGCGCTCCTTCTCGCGCCGCTCGGCCTCTACGCGCTCCACGCGCTCGGCGAACGGGATCTCGCGTGGGCTCCCCTCGGGCTCTACGTCAAGCACCTCCTCGTCGCGCCGCTCGGATGGTCGCTCGCGCTCCTCGGGCACGACGTCGCCTGGACCGGGGAGACGATCCGGGTCGCGACGGCTCGAGGCCCGCTCTTTCTCACGGTCGGCGTCGCGTGCGCTGGGCTCTACGCCGGCGCGCTCTTCACGGGTGTGTTCCTCCATTTCGCCGCGTCGGCCAAGGCCTCGGCCCCGCGCCTTGCGGGATACCTCGCGCTGGGCCTCCTTGGTCTCCACGTCGCGAACGTGCTGCGCCTCGTCCTCCTCGCGCTCGTCGGCGCCGACCGCGGCGGTAACGCCCTCGCGTTCGCACACCGTCACGCAGGTTGGGTGTTCTTCCTGGCGTGGGGCATCCTGTTCTGGTGGCTCATCCTCCGCCGGTTCGAGGCTCGCCGCCCGGCCCCGTCCGGATGAGCCGGTCCATCTCCTCGGGCGGCGTCGCGCGGGCCGCTTCGAGAACGCGCTCCATGATCTCGTCGAGCTTCGCGCCCGTGATGCCGAGTTGGCGCAACGCCGTGTAGCTGTCGCGCAGGCGGCTCGCGTGCGTGATGCGTCCGTCGTCGTCGAGCCGCGCGAAGAAGGCGGCGGGGATCTCGACCGTCTTTCCGGCGACGGGCAGGCGTTCGCCTGCGAATTCGTAGTCGCGATCGAATGTCGCCTTGAGCTTCACGAGCGCGCCCAGCTCATGCCCGTTTTGCACCACGTAATCGGTTTTGATATTGATGTCACGGATCGTCGGCATCAGCTTCTCGAACATCCGCCGCATCGTGTCCTTGCCCCGCATGGCGATCGGCACGTTCTCCGCCTGGACCTCGGCGTCGTCGGCGAAGTGGTCGAGAAAGCGCTCCGTATCCTTGCGTTCGATCGCCTCGATCCATCCATCCACGTCGAAGGTCGGCATACGCGCGTGTCGCGGGCGCGCGGGTTTGGATCCTACGGCCGGACGACCGACTCGAGCATCTCGCGCCAGCGCTCGAGGTAGAGGAAATGCCCTTCCTCCGCGTAGACGTGCAGCGTGCAGCGGGGGATGAGCGCGCCGAAGGTCGTCGCCCACCCGATCGGGACGATGCTGTCGGCGTCCCCGTGCCACCACGTCACCTCGTGCTCGATGTCCATCGGCCCGAAGCCCCAGGGTCGCGAGAGGACCAGGGCATCCTCGTAGAAGCCGCGCGATCCCTGTTGGAACGTCTCGCGGGTGCCCGCGTCGATCATCGCCTTCATCACCGGGCTTTCGAGGATCCATCGGTCGCGCGGCGGAAGCCGCAGGAGGAACCGGTCGAACGCGCGCATGGACTTGTGGATGGCGCGCGCGCTCTCGAGCCAGGCGATCGCGCGGACGACCCAAGGCGCGTTCGCGCTCACGTAGGCGATCCGGCGCCAATGGGCGTCGAGGTGATCGAGGGCGACGGGCCCCGCAAGCGGCGCTCCGCCGCTCGCGATGCCGATCCGGGTTACGCGTCCCGGCGTCTCGACGGCGCATGCGAGGGCGTGGGGCCCGCCGCCGGAGTGCGCGAGGATCCCATAGCGTTCGATCCCGAGCGCGTCCGCGACGGCCGCCACGTCGCGCGCCCAGCTCCTGAGGCGGCGCCCGCGCTCGATGTCCGAGCCGCCGATGCCCGGCCGGTCGACCGCGATGACGCGCGCGCCCGCGGCGTCCGCGAGCCGCCCGTCCGGGTGCGCCGCCGAGCGCGAGGCGCCGAGGCCGTGGAAGAAGAACACGGGCCATCCCTCGGGGTCGCCCCATTCGGCGTACGCGACCTCGCGGTCGGGCGCGACGCGGGCCCGCCCCGTCCGGAAGGGGCCGGTCGCTGAGGGGACGTACACCACGCGCGCGAAACGTGCTCGCCGCGTGAATATGTTGCGCGCGGGTTCGAAACGCTCTTATCGTCGTCAAAGGTCCTTACCATTCGCCTCATGGGGGCCCGACGCCTCGTGGGCGCGGAGGCACCCGATGGCGAATGGAATGAGATCGGCCCTCCTCATCGCGCTTGTCGCCCTCGGCGCGGCGATGGCGGGCTGCGCCGCCCCGCCGCCCGTCGACATCCTCGGATCAAGCGCCGATGTCGCGATCCACCTACCCGATGACGTGCGCATCGTCGTGCACCGCGGGGTTCCGTCGCCGCCGACCTTCGTGAACATCTCGATCGAGAACGGAGGCCGGGACTTCGGGCGCTTCAACCTCTGGGCGAACGAATCGACGGGCCACATCACGTTCCCTGTCCGATCGATCTTCCCGGTTCTTCTCGTCCCTCCGGGGACCCACGCTCCGGCGTCCATGTTCATCGGGGCCGGTCTCGACGCTCCCCTCGGCCTCTACACGATCCGGATCGAAGCGGTCTCGGACGACGGCAAGATCCGTCTCGCGCGCGACCTCCCTGTCCGGGTCGAGCCCGGCCTCGACGACGAGCTCGCGGTCGGCGCCTTGCGCCTCGAGGCCTCGCACGACGGATCTACCGTCCCCGCGGGAAGCCTCGTCGACATCCCGGTCGAGTTGACGATCGAAGGGTCGTGGTCCCGCTGGGTCGCGCTCTTCGTGGAGGGCCCCCACGGCACGGTCGCCCCGAAGCGCGTCGTCGTCGAGCCGGGGACCCCGACGCGCGCCATGTTCCCCGTGCGTCTTGCCCGCGCCGCGCCCGAAGGCGCCCTCGACGTGACGATCCGAGCGGAGACCGAGGCCGGGATCGGGCTCATCGCCCGCGACACGGCGCGCCTCGCGGTCGGTCCTCCCGATCCGTTCAGCGCGGATTTTTCGGCCCTCGGGAACGTGACGGCGAAAGGCTCGCCCGAGCGCATCGCCCTCATCCCGGGATCGGAAGGCAGCATCCTCGTCACCGTGCGCAACACGGGCGGCGACGCCCTCTCGGTGACCCTTGCGGCGTCCGCCGACGTGCCCCTCGCCCTTGACGACCACCAGCGTCATCTCCTGCCCGGGGAAGCCTTCGCGGTCGCGATGACCGTCGGCCCGGTCCCCCTCGACGCGACCGTCGGCCTCGAGGTCCCCCTCTACGTGGAGGTCGGCCTCCCGGGCGGCGGACGCGATCCGCAGGTCTTCCCCGTCGCGACCCTCGTCGTCCACGACCCCGACACGCCCCTTCCGGACGACACGCTCCGAGCCTCGGTCGACGGCCCCGCTTCCCCCTTCGAGGACCCCGTCGTGGTCGCGGGCGCGGCCGTGGGCGGCGTCGGTCTCGTCGGGTGGCTCGCGATCCTCCTCCGGCGCGACGCCTGGCGCTACCTGTTCATGGCGCCGTTCGCGGGCCTGTATACGCGTCTCGCGCGGAAGGAGGTGCTCGACCACGCGACGCGGGACCGCATCCACGCGGCGATCGTCGCGCGCCCGGGCGTCCATTATTCGCAGCTTCTCGGCGACATGGGGCTTCCCGCGGGCGTCCTGATCCACCACTTGCGCACGCTCGAGCGGCACGCGTACGTCCGCAGCCGCCGCGAGGGCCCGTACCGCCGGTTCTACCCCGCGGGCGCGCGGCTCCCCGCGGTCGAGGCCGACCCCATGACGCCGATGCAGCGTCGCGTCCTCGACATCCTCGAAGCCTCGGGGCCCCTGACCCAGGCGCAGCTCGGCGAGCGGCTCGGCATGACGAAGCAGGGCGTGAGCTACCACTTGAAGGGCCTCGCGCGCCGAGGCGAGGTCGTCGCGGAGGACGGGCCCGGAGCGCTCGCGTGGCGCCGCATCGCGAAGGTCGTACCCGTCGATCACCAGAGACCGTAGGTCGTCGCGAGCGCGGCCGTGGTCACGAACGCGAGCGCCAGATTCAGGGGCGCGCCGACGCGGAAGAAGTCGCTGAACTTGTAGTCGCCCGGGCCGTAGACCATCGTGTTCGTCTGATAGCCGACGGGCGTCATGAAGCTCGTCGAGGCCGCGAACGCCACCGCGAGGACGAAGGGCGTGGGATCGAGGCCCAGGCCGAAGGCGGCGGTCACGGTCACGGGAACCATGAGCACGACGGTTCCGTTGTTCGAAAGGACCTCCGTGAGGAGGGCCGTCGTCGCATAGGTCGCGAAGAGCAAAATCCAGGGCGGCAGGTGTCCCGCGAGGCCCGTGAAGGCGCCCGCGAGCATGGCGGCGCCGCCCGTCTTCACGATGGCGGTGCCGAGCGGAACGAGACCCGCGAGCAGCACGATGACGTCCCACCGGACCGCGCGGTAGAACTCGCGCATGTCGAGGATGCCGACGAGGACCACGAGCACCGCTCCGGCGAGCGCGGTGACGACGATCGGGAGGATGTTCAGCGCCGCGAGGCCGACGACGCCCGCGAAGATCGCGACGACGTGCAGGATCCGGTCTCGTCGCGGCTCGATCACGGGCACCTCCTGAACGAGGATGAGATCGGGATTGTCTCGCAGCTCCTCGAGCCGCTCCTTGCGCGTCAGGACGAGCAGCGTGTCGCCGGCTTCCACCTCGGGCTTGAGCCAGATGGGCACCATGCGCTCCTTGCGGTGGATGCCGATGACGTGGGCGTCCATGTACGCGAGACGCGCGAGATCGCGCTCCTGGCCCACGTAGGACGATCCGGGCGCGACGACGATTTCCACCACGACGCGGTCCTCGTCGACCTCGAGGCCCGGATGGCGGCGCTGGCCGAGCGGAACGAACGCGCCGCCCGCTTCCGCGTGCAGAAGCCGGTCGGGAACGCCTTCGACCTCGACGATGTCGTCGGGCTCGAGCGTCGCCTCGTTGGGCGCGAGGCGGTGTCCCTTGCGCCTCACCTCCTGCACCTCGCCGCCGAGGCGCAACGTCGCGTCCTTGCCCGAGGCGAGGAGGCCGACGACGCTCGATCCGGCCTTGACGACGATCTTCGCCCGGAACTTCGGGGCGAAGGACTCCGCCGTTTCGCCGCGATGCGGCAGGAGCCGCGGTCCAATGACGACGAGATAAAAGATGCCCACGGCGGCGACGACGAGACCGACGGGCGTGAACTCGAACATCTCGAGCGGTCGGTGGCCGGAGGCCATGCTGATCTCGGAGGCGAGGATGTTCGTGCTCGTGCCGATGAGGGTGAGGACGCCGCCCATCTGCGACGCGTAGGACAGCGGGATGAGGAACCGGCTCGGCGCCCGCTTCGCCTCGGCCGCGAGGGCGACGACGAGCGGGATCATGATCGCGACCGCCGCCGTGTTGTTCATGAAGGCGGAGATGGGGGCGACGATGAGGGCGATGACGACGATCATGCGCGCTTCCCGGCCAGCGCCGAGGCTGTGGAGCCGGTTCGAGAGCAGCGTGACCACGCCGGTGCGGACGACGGCGGCGCTCAGCACGAACATCGCGAGGACCGTGAGCGTGGCCGTGCTCGCGAACCCGGAGATGGCCTCCTGGGCCGTGAGGACGCCGGAGGCGGCGAGCGCGATGAGGACGAGGAGCGCGACGACGTCGGGCGTCACCCATTCGGTGACGAAGAGGAAGATGGCGCCGGTCGCGATGGCCGCGACGATGAGGACGGGATCCAACGCTGCGGCGAACGGCGCCATCCGGCTTGAGCCTGCTTGATCACGCCCGGTCGAGCGCCGCGAGGGCGCGCTCGGCCGCGACGCCATAGGCGACGTGCGCCGCGAGGCCGCGCGCGTGGGCTTGCCAGGGATACGCGCCGGGGGGCTTGGCCCATCCGAGGGCGGGAATGATGCCCTCGTCCTCGACGAGCCAGACCGCGAGGCCGAAGAGCGCCCCGCCTGCCGCGGCGACGACGGGCGCGCGCCGGCGGAGGGCGGCGTACCCGACGACGCCGAGGACGCCGAGGAGCCACGCGAGGCCGGTCGCGACTTGCGCCTCGACGCGCGGCCGCAAAGGCACGCCGAGCGCGCGCGAGGCTTCCCGGACGGGCACCTGGAGCGACGTCGCCTCGAAGCCCTCGCGGAGGCGGCGCTCGCGCTCGCGCACCTCGGCGGGCTCGACGGCCCAGAAGGTGTTCCGAACGGCGACGAGGACGGCCGTGGCGGCGAATCCCGCGAGCAGGCTCTTCGCGAGCGCGTTCATCGTCACGCCTCCCGTCCCCGGCGTGCATGAGATTTCGCGCCCGATCCTCCGCCTCTTGCGCCCCAAAGCTCAAGCATGCGAGGCCTCGGGCCCGTCCGCATGGTCCGAAAGACCGCGAAGCGCGGCGTCCGCAAGACGCGCGCGAACGTGAGCCGGAAGAAGAGCACGATGACCAAGACGAACGTGCGCCGAGGCGCGACGCGCGGCCGCGCGGCCACGCGCGCCCCCCGCGCGACGCGCGGCACGCGGACCCCCGGCCGGCCGACGCGCCGCCTCGCGTCGGCGCGCCGTTCCCGCCGCTGATCAGAGCGTGCGGAGCACGGCGCGCACGGGCGCGGCGTCGAGTCCCTCCCACCGGGCCGGAAAGGCCCGGATGAGGTAGCGGCCCTCCGGGACGCGCGTGAGGTCCAGGTTTTCGAGGTTCACCACGCTCCCGCGCCCGAGCGCCTTGTGCGCTTCGAGCGTCTTGCTATCCGCCGGGTCCACGCTCGGCGTGTCCATGCCGACCAACCGCACCCCGGCGGCGGCAAGGAGGTCGGCCGCTTCGACGGACAGGGCCGTGAAGTCGGGGTTCCATCGCGTCGGATCGAGGGTGTCGGCGGTCCGGAACAGCAGCCGTTCCTCGCGTTCGAGGTCGAGGCCGTCGAGATGCCGCGGCTCGACCATGGGCGCGCGCACGCGCACGACGCGGCAGGGACCCTCGAACGCGTCGAGCGGCAGGTCCGCGACGCCGATCTTCGAGCGCGGATCGTAATGGAGCGGCGCGTCCACGTGGGTGCCGACATGCGGGCTCGACCGCACGGCGCTGAGGGACAGGTTGTCGCCGCGGTCGAACCGCAGCGGCCAGTCGCACGAGAAGGGGGTGTCCCCCGGGAAGTGCGCGGTCTTCTCGGAGACGGGGACCGAGATGTCGAGGAGCACGGAGCGGGAGGCGCGCGGGCGTCGATAACGCTTCCGCGGCGCTCGCGCTCGAGGATCGGGATGGCCCTCCGTCGGAGGGGGCGTGAGAAACGTCCTTACATGAACGACTTGCCGCAGCCGCAGGACTGCGAGGCGTTCGGGTTGTCGAGGACGAACCCGGCGCCGTTCAGGGACTCGACGAAGTCGAGCGTCGCGCCGCGCACGAGGGGCTCGATGTCCTGGTCGATGTAGATCTTCACGCCGTTCGACTCGACGATCATGTCGTTGTCGAGCTTCTCGTGGGCGAAGTCCAGGCCATACGTGTAGCCGGAGCAGCCGCCGGGCATGACGGCGACGCGGAGACCCTGGCCCTCCTTGCCCTCGTTCTTGGCGATGGTCGCCACCATCTCGGCGGCCTTGGGCGTGACGATGAAGACTTCAGCGGAGGTCATGGGGGTCTCTCCACGCGCCCATGCGGCGTTCGGCTACATAAACCCTGCCCACGTGTCCGGAGCCATTCCGTCAGGGCGCCCGGGCGAGCCGCCGGAGGTCCGCCTCGAGACGCGCGGGGTCGGCTTCAAGCTCGAACAGGGTCCGTTCGCCGACCATCGCAACGGGCACGCGGTCGCCGTAGCGCTCGGCGAGCGCCGGGTCGGCGTCCACGTCCTCCGTCCACACGTCGAAGCCGTGCCGGCCCGAGAAGCCGAGGAGGAGCGCTTCGGCCTCTTCGCAGAGCGCGCAGTCCTCCCGCGTGTAGAGGGTGACCGAGAACTTGGGCTGGGACACGGGCTCCACGAACACGTGGGCGCTCCCCGCCGCGACGCCGAACACGAAGAGCGCGATCGCGAGCGCGATGTCGCGCTCGAAGACGAACGCATTGATCGCGCCCGCGATGAGCGCGACCCCCGCGAGCGTGGTCACGAAGGCGATGGCCTTGAACCGCCGCTCCGGGACGCGCCACTTCGCGGCCAAGCGCTCATCGGACCTTGTAGTAGTTCGCGTTCAGCTTCGCCTCGTAGCCGTGCTGCTTCTGCACGATCTTGAGCGGGACGTAGAACACGAAGAACGTAAGGAGCGTGAGCAGGTTCGTGAGCCACGCGAGCAGGTCCATCTGGAAGAGCGTGACGTACTTGTTCAGCCACGTCCCGTACTCCTGCCCGAAGATCGGGAACTCGGAGTAGATGACGTTGTTGATCGAGTACACCGACGTCATGAAGATGTAGACGACGCCCGCCATGCCCGCGCTCGCCCAGAAGGGCGCCTCGACGGGCCGCTTCGAGTTCCCGCGGTCCAGGAACACGATGAGGATGAGCGGCGCCGCGACGACGCCGTTCAAAAGCAGGCCCCACGTCTTCGCGTTCAGGAGCTGCCAGCCGAAGTTCTCGCCCATGAGCGGCACCGAGAGGGGCACGCCGAGGACGGTGATGTCGGCCGTGATCTTGAGCATCCCGTACGACCAGAGCAGGTACCAGTCGGGCAGGATGACCGGCGGCTGGGACGAGTAGTCCGCCGGCGATTCCAGGAAGTACGGCATGAATCCCGAAAGCAGGAAGCAGAGCCCCGTGAAGAGGAGGATGATGATGGAGTCCCGGATGACCTCGTGGGGCCAGAAGGGATGACCCTCGACGGGGCGGGTCTTCTTCGCGGCGCGGCGCTCCTTGTCGAGGCGCGCCGCCTCCTCGCTGTAGGTCCGGATCAGGTCGCTCGTCGTCGCCATCCGATCACCTTAATGCGGCTCCGCGATGCCCTGGATCCACACGATCACGATATGGAGCCCGATGAGGGCCACCGCCGCGAGCGGGAGGAGCAGCACGTGCAGGACGTACATGCGGGTCAGGGTCTGTTGCGTTCCGAATTGATTGCCGAACATGAAGGACGCCACGATGCGGCCCAAGGCCGGTGGCGGCGTCGCCGCGGCCATCTCGTTGCCGATGGTCGACGCCCAGTAGCTGAGCTGCGACCACGGCAGGATGTAGCCGGTGTAACCGAGGAAGATCGTGACCGCGAAGAGGCCGACGCCGATGAGCCAGTTCAGCTCGCGGGGCTTCTTGTAGGCCTGCGTGAAGTACACCCGCATCATGTGCAGGAACACCGCGGCCACCATGATCATCGCGCTCCAGAAGTGGAGGGCGCGGATCATGAAGCCGAACGGGACGTCCGTCATGATGTAGGCGACCGAGATCCAGGCCTCGGTCGGCTCGACGCGGAATTCGCCGTACTGCCCGTCGTAGGACGCAAGCGGCGCCGTCGACGGCACGTACCAGAGCGTGAGGAGGATGCCGGTGATCGCCGCGAGCAGGAACGAGAGCGCGGAGATGGACCCCAGCGTGTACATGGGATACCAGTACCAGATGCTGCGCAGCTTGTACTTCTCCGTGTGGCTGCGCGGCAGCTGCATGTTGATCTGCATGTAGAAGTTGCCGAGGTGGTGCGCGACGTTGCGGATGCGGAACCGCTCGTCGAGCCACGCGTACGTGGCGAGCGCCACCTTCTGCATGGGCGTCACGCGGCGATGGTTGCCGTTGCCGCCGTTCGTCCCCACGGGTCGTTGCGTCGCCATGAGATCACTCCGGGGTGTCCGGCCACTTCGGCTTGACCGCGAGCTCGGGCACGTAGTCGTAGTACACGATGCTGCGCACGTCGTAGATCGACAGGTGGCACGTGCAGAAGAGCATCTCCCACGCGTCCTTCGCCTTCGCCTGCTTCTCGGCCTCGCGCCAGCCGGGCGCGCAGCAGAAGTGCGTGCAGAAGAGCGACACGCCGACGAAGGTCGAGTTGCCGCGCGTGACCATGATCGAGTCCTTGATCGCGTCGTGGCCTTCCTTGATCGCCTTCGCGGGCGACTTGAGGTCGGACTGCGGGAAGTGGATGGTGTCCTTCGGGTAGCGGATGATCGCGCCCGTGAGGAGGGACGTGCCCGACTGGCCTTCACTGCGCCAGAGGAAGGCCGCGCCCTGGTAGTCCTCGGTGAAGTGGCTGATGTTGACCGGCTGGCCGAGCAGGTCGCGGAACCACATGTTCGAGAGGACCTCGGCGTTCTTCAGCTTGTCCTCCGCCGCGAAGTACGTGAGCGTGTTGTCGGACTTGAACGCGGGGTCGAGGCCGGCGGCGCTCTGGTGCTGGCAGTACTTGTACCAGTCGAGCGCGTTGACTGCGTTGCCGTCAGGGTCCTCGAAGCTCGGGAGCCCGCGGAAGACGCCATCGTCTCCGATCGTGATCGGGATGAGCGGCACGCCGCGGGGCGCCGGCCCGCCGATGCGGTGCGCGCCGTAGTAGCGGACGTTGCCCGTGCCCGCGTCGCGCGGGATCAGGGCGGGCTTCGTGAAGGCGGCGGCGGTCCCGGCGAGGACGGCCCCGGCCCCCGCGCCGACGGCGATCTTGACGAACGAGCGGCGGTCCATGCTTCGGGCTCCTTACATGAGGTCTTCGTACTTCTGCTTCCGCTTCTTGACGATCATCACGTCAGGAACGAAGTAGCGGCGGTAGATGGAGAGGATCGCGGCGAGGGTGAACATCGCGCCGGCGAGCCAGATGGCCTGGTTCTGCTGGTCGGCGTACGCGTTCCAGCCGAGGATCATGCTGCCGATGAACAGGCCGATGAACACGAGCTCGACGAGCGTGAGGAGGCCGATCATGACGGCGGCGTAGAGCGGCTCCGGCGCGGGATCGTACCGCACCACGTCACCCGGCTCGTTTCCCTTCGCCATGTGGTCAACCCCTGAGCGCGTCGAGCAGACCCTGTGTCACGACGATGTACGCGACGAGGGCGACGAACAGCACGATGATGAACAGGCTCGCGAACTCGTTGCGGAGCGACCTCGCCTCGACGAAGGTCGGGTCGTCGGACCCGGCGGCCGCGGGCGAGGCCCGGTCGCGGTGGTCCGTCGTGTGCGAGCTCTCGTTGTACTTGAAGAGGAAGAACGTCGCGGCGTAGAGGATGAAGAGCGCCGCGAAGGCGATGACGCCGACCCAGTACGCGAGGAAGTGGACGCCCTCGGCGACGATGCCCGTGTGGGCCCCGCCACCGCCGCCCGCGCCGCCGCCGAACTCGCCGACGGAGATGGAGCCCTTCATCGTCTCGGGGTGCACGTCGCAGACGAAGCGGACGACGCCGCTCGCCGGCATCTGGAACGTCAGGGAGACGGAGCCCGAATCCTGGTCGATGATGGGGGTCGCGGGCGTCGTGTCCGCGCCCTCCGTGACGTGGATGTTGTGCGGGGCCGTCGCGCCCGTCGAGTTGTAGATGAGCGTCACGCGGCTGCCCGCGGGGAAGCTCATCTTTTCGGGCGCCCACAGGAAGTCGCCGTGGTCGACCTTCTCGCGCAGGGTGACCGCGTAGTCCGCGGCCGGACCCGTGTCGCCCGTCGACTGGTTCGTCTGGTTGTCCTGCGCCGCGGCAAGCGGCATGGCCGCGACGAGGGCGACGAGCAGGAGCGTCGCCGAAAACGAGGGCCGGACCATCGGCTTCACGGGGGGGAAGAATACAAAGGGTGTAATGAACCATTCGACGGAGAAGTATCGACCCTCCGCCGCGCGCGACCGAGGCCACGGCGAGAGGCGATTTTCCCGCCGGTCGCCGAACCAGGGCGCATGGACGTCCTCGGTCGCGGACGGCGCGGCGCCTCGTCCCTCGTGCGCGCGCTCGCGCCCACGAGCAAGGAGGCGTGGGTCCGGCTCCGGCTCCTGGGTTGGAGCCTCATCGGTCTCTGGCAGGTGCTCGGCCTGCTTTCCGAGTTCATGCCGCTCGACCTCGAGGCCAAGGCCGTCCGCATCGCCGGCCGCGTCCTCGGTCTGCTCGGTCTCTTCTTTGTCGCCTACGGCTTCGAGCGCATCGTCCACAAGGCCGAGCGCGCGGCGGCCCACCGGGAGAAGGTCTGAGTTATGGCCTGGACGGGCCTCGCGGTCGATTTCCTCGAGTCCGGCGCCCTTCTCCTCGAGGTTGCCGCCGCGGTCATCATCCTCGCGGGCGGGGCCGTCGCGCTCGGCCGATGGGCCGTGCGCCGCGGACCCTTCGACGGCCCGTCCCACGCCCGCCACAACTTCGCCCGCAGTCTCCTCCTCGCGCTCGATTTCACGATCGGAAGCGACGTCCTGAGCCTCGCCGCGGCCCCGGACCTCGACCGCGTCCTCGCCGTGGGCGCAGTCGCCCTCGTCCGCATCGCGTTGACCCTCATCCTCGAATACGAGGAGAGCCGCATCGAGCGCCGCGGCGACTGAGCGGCCGTCGGGGCGACCTCAGCACCGTTCGTTTGGACCTTCCACGATCCATCGTGCGACCGTGGGCGGATCGTCCGCGAACGTCGCGTTCACGACGCGGGCGGCGTCGCGGGCCGCGTCGACCGCGGGGTTGCCGCCGAGAAGGCCGGGCTCCTCGCCCTCGAACGAGACGAGCGTGCCGGGGCCGGAGGGGCCCGGGGTCACGCTCACGAGGCCGTAGGCGTCATCGCCGCCCGCCCGGTCGGGCGGGAGGAGCCGCGTCGTGTCGTTCACGGGACCCGGCCGGGTCGCGTAGCCCGCCGCTTCGAAGGCTTCGAGGAGGCGCGTCCCGTTCAGGACCCTGTCGTAGTGGATCGAGACATAGATGCGGTCGTCGCAGGCGACCTCCTGCGGCGCGACGGCGCATCCCGCGACCGCCGAGGCCGCAAGGAGCGCGAGAACGGGGAGGACGCGCGGCACGGCCCGCGGGTCGCCCGCGGAGGGCATGAGGGTTCCCGCGCGGCCCTCGATGCCCGGCCGCGTCCCCGCGGCGCTTTAATATAGAGGCACTTGATTCTTGGCCCCAAATCGGGGCCCCCTCCATGGATATCCTCGAACTCGCGCTCAATCCGCGCAAGGCCAACCTCCGCTTCTCCCCGTTCTCCAACAAGCTTCCGGAGGGCATGGGCCGCAAGCTCGAGTACGCGTTCGGCGACTTCGCGTCGACCGACGAGGGCGAGCGCCTCCTCTACTCGCGCGACGCGGCCTCGCCGCCCGCGCTCCTCGACCTCGCCCTCAAGCGCAAGGCCTGGGCCGTCGTGCGCCCGCAGATCAAGGGCGACCTCTTCGAGATCATCAAGTACGCGAACCGGAACTTCGTGCCCATCGTCCCCCGGGGCGCGGGCACGTCCGGCTACGGCGGCGCCGTGCCGACGGAAGGCGGCATCGTCGTCGACCTGCGCGACTTCAAGAACATCCTGAAGATCGACAAGGGCGCGAAGACCGCGACCGTGGAAGCGGGCGTCACCTTCCGCGACCTCGAGAACGCGCTCGCGAAGGAAGGCCTCGCGCTCCGCCAGTACCCGACGAATCCCGCGGGCACGATCGGCGGCTGGATCGCGCAGAGCGGCGGCGGCGTCGGCAGCGCCAAATACGGTCCGTTCCGCAACGATCTCGAGAGCGTCACGCTCGTCACGCCCGACGGCCGCGAGCGCGAGCTCGCGGGCGACGACCTCGACCTCGTCTACGGCGCCTTCGGCGTCACCGGCTTCATCACCGAGGCGACGCTCAAGGTGCGCGAGGCGAAGCCCCTCACCCCGTACCTTCTCACGATCGGCGCCGAGGAGCGCGCGCTCAGCGCGATCAAGCGCCTTTCCGTCACGGCCGGCGCCTACAGCCTGCACTTCTTCACGCCCGAATTCGCCGAGATGACGAACGAGGCCGCGGGCGGGAAGATCCTCCCGGCGAACGTGTTCTCGATCCTCGCCGTCGTCGAGGGCGACACCAAGGAATCCGTGGAGATCATCAAGGGCGTCGCCATCACCGAGGGCGGCGACCTCGCGAAGACCGCCGACGCCGAGAGGGCCTGGAACGCCCGCTTCGACCACCTCAACCTCAAGCGTCTCGGCCCGAGCGTCGTCGTCTCGGAAGCCGTCGTCCCCGCGGAGGCGTTCACCGAGACGTTCCGCGCCGCGCGCGACGCGGTCCAGGCCGAGCGCCAGTGCTTCTGGGCGATCGCGGTCGCCCCGCGCGAATTCGATCTCATCTACTACGGCCTCGACGACGACCGCCGCCCCACGTACCCGACCGCGCTCGGCAACAGCCTCGCGGTCATCGACATCGCGAAGGCGCACGGCGGACGCAGCTACGCGACCGGCGTCCTCCAGGCGAACGAGGCGGAGTCCGTCGTGAACGGGACGAAGCGTCCGATCCGCGCGCAGCTCTTCGACCCCATGCGCCACCTCGTCGCGGGCATCGGCGGCATCGTCGGGGGCGCGACGCTCTGGCTCGCGATGGCGCTCGTCGCCATCTACCTTGGCGAATGGATGAGCGCGTACGGCACGACCTGGGCCGGCGCGGCGAACCTCATGGGCACGGTCACGCTCGCGAAGGGCGAGCCGAGCCTCGTCATGGCCCTCGCGCGCGCCGCGGTCCTCGGCGCGATCGCCGGCTTCATCCTCGCGCCGCCCGCGGCCATCCTCGCGATGCGCCGCGGCGAGCCGATCATCAACCTCCTCATCGGCATCCTCTTCGGATCGACGGCCGTGATCGGCCTCGCGGTCCTTGGTCTCGTGGGGCCGATCATCGACTCGAACACGGTCGTGATCGACTTCATCCTCGTGATCGTGATCGCGGGCGCCTTCGGGTCGCTCCTCGGCCTCCCGCTCGGCCTGGTCGGCGCGATCGCGCTGCGGAAGCACCAGGGGCGGCTCGGGAAGATCCAGGCTTTCGTGAAGGCGACCGACAAGCGCGAGGTCTTCAACCCCGGCCCCGTCCTCGGCGCGCGCATGCGCGGGATGCCGCTGCGCCTGTTCCCCATCATGCTCGCGACGACGAAGGGCCAGCTCAAGATGATGCGCGGGCAGTTCAAGTACGGCGGCGGCGCGAAGGCCGACCCCGGCCACACCGCGCTCCAGCGGGCGATCGGCCGAAGCCACGCCGGCGACCTCGCGTCCGTCGAGTACGAGACGCAGACGTGCATCTTCTGCGCGCAGTGCAACCTCGTTGCGCCCGAAGCGGCCAAGACCCACTGGGAATCCGGCCTTCCCCGCGGCCGCGTGATCATGGCGAAGAACGTCCTCGCCGGGAAGCACGCGATCTCGCCGGTCGTGATGAACCGTCTCGCGCGCACGAGCCTCGCGGTCGCGCCCGACCTCGCGTGTCCCGCGAAGATCCCGATCGCCGAAGTCACGGACCGCCTCCTCGCGGTCGCGGTCGAGACGAACGGCGCCCTCCCCGCCCACGCGGCCCTCGCCGCGAACGTCGAGAAGGAGGGCAACGTCCTCGGGAAGCCCAAGGACCAGCGCGCGAAGTGGGCCGCCGTCGCCTTCGAGAGCGACGCGCGCACGCTCTACTTCGCCGACGACGTCGGAAGCTACGACGAGCCGACGATCGCGCTTGCCGGGGCCCAGACCGCGATGAACGCGGGGGTCCAGCTCGCCTACCTCGGGAAGGCCGAGCGGTCGAGCGGCGCCGCGCTCTTCGAGACGGGCCAACGCGAGGCCGCGAAGCCGGTCGTCGTCGAGATGCTCCAGACGATCGCGAAGCGCAACATCCACACGGTCCTCTCCCCGGACGCGAACGCGCTCCGCGCGATGCGCCTCCACTGGCCCGCGATCGCCGCGGCCGAGGACATCCCGATGGGCTTCGAGACCCTCCACACCTCGGTCGCGCTCGCGCGCTACGTGAAGGAGAAGCGGCTCGAGTTCGAGGGATCCCTCGCGAAGAAGGTGGCGTACCACGCCCCCGAGGCCCTCCCGATCAAGGACCGCGCCGCGGGCGCGGAGGTCCTGAAGGCGATGGGCGCGACGCTCGTCGACCTCCAGGTCCACGACTGCGGCCACGGCCGCGGCCTGCACCTGCACGATGCCGCGCTCGTCGAGCACATCGCGGGCAAGCTCGTGCGCGCCGCCCAGGACGCGGGCGTCGAGACCCTCGTCACGGCGAACCCCGGCTGCGCCTCCACCCTGAAGGCCTTCGTGAAGAAGGCGAAGCTCAAGGTCGAGATCCTCGACCTCCACGAGGTCGTCGCGAAGAGCATGAAGGCCAAGGAGGGCGCCGCCGCGGCGCCCGTCGCGGTCGTCGAGGAGGCGCCGAAGGCGCCCGTCGAGCCCGTGATCCCGGCCGACCACTACCGCGTCGAGTTCGTGAAGGAAGGCGTCGTCCTCGCCGTCCACAAGAACCAGAACATCCTCGCCGCCGGCGAGGAGGCGGGCCTCGAGCTGCCGTCGAGCTGCAAGGCCGGGTCGTGCGACACCTGCTCCGCGAAATGGGAAGGCACGCCCGCCGACCAGAGCGCGGGCGCGGCGCTCTCCGCGGACCAGCAGAAGACGTACGTCCTGACCTGCATCGCGCGGCCCCGCGGTCCGGTCAGGATCTGGTCCGACGAGCGTCCCTGACGGCGCTCCCGCGGGGGGCGTCCGGAAGCGGGGCCCGAGCGCAAGCTTGATCACTTCGCACGTCGAAAGTACAAGTCATGCCTTGGCGCGCCGCCACCGGGGCCCTTCCGTACCCCATCGAGCCGATCCGGCACCGCTACGTCACGCCCTTCGGCGGGTTCACCTACGAGCTCCAGCCGTGGCAGGTCGGGCTCGTGCGGCCGGCCCTCGCGACGACGGCGCTCGCCGCGGGCGCGCGCGTGCTCGTGAGCGCGGTCCTCGACGGTCGGGCGAAGCCGCTCTTCGCGCGACGCTGGTACGAGATCGTTCCGCTCGACCCGCGCGCGACGCCCGACGCGGCGGGCCGCGGCGCGCACGGGGAGGCCGTGTTCTCCTCCTTCGAGCTCGACGAGGCCGACACGGCCGTGGGCGACGTCGAGGAAGGCTCGCCCGTCGTCCTGAACGCGGCGGAAAACCTGCTCTACGGGCGCGATCGCCGCCCCGTCGACCCCAATCCTTAAGTGAGGCGTTTCGTCTCCCGGCGCATGGCCCCCGAAGAGAGTCCCGTCCCCGTCCATGAGCCTCCGAAGGAGGACGCGGCCCCGGACGCGACCCCGGTCCCCG
>Ga0247719_1000680_pt1 | contig 18091 bp, 16 predicted proteins | sample 41E_DmetaG_FD_189046 | JGI IMG/M metagenome (GOLD analysis project Ga0247719, IMG submission 189046) | Soil microbial communities from hillslope of Landscape Evolution Observatory, University of Arizona, Oracle, AZ, United States - 4-1-E_D | ecosystem: Engineered > Artificial ecosystem >...
CTGCGGACCGCGGCCGCTGGGGTCTGCCGAACGGCCTGCGATGATCAGGATCGGCAGCCGGCTGGTCCGCTGCGCCGGTGGCGAATCCCTGCGGCCGCGGTCCGCAGCGCCTGCGCACCGTTTTTCGAACTCACGCTGCGCGCTGGCCGAACTGCGCCGGCGCCCCACACCGCCGCGCGCGGCGCAGTCGCGCATAACATCGTCGCGGCGCGGCGGCGGCAGGTCTGGTGCGGGGCGACTTTGAGCCCCGTGACACCCGAAGCGGAAAAACGGCCTCGGAGTGCGTCCCCATCGGCAGCGGCGGGGTTTCGCCACCGACGCCCGGATCGCCACGCTGCCGACCCTGATCCCTTACTGCCGCCCGGACCACCCGAGCCGCTGCCGCATCGTGAGGGCACGCGCCGGAGAGGCCGTTTTTGCACGGGGCGAAACGGAGCCCCGCGCCAGACCTGGCGGCGCCGTGCGGCGCAGAGTCGTTGAACGCGGTGCTCGCCGCGCAGGGACGTTCGGCGCACGCCTCCGCCGCGGGCGGCAGCCCGCGGGGCGTCGCACGACTCTGCGCAGCGCCGCGCCGGAGACGTCGCCGCGACCGGCCGCACGGAAGGTGTGGCGCGGCGGCGGGCTACTCGACGGTGAGGAACCGCGCCACGCGCTTCGCTTCGGCCGGTGTCGTCGAGCCCTTCGCGAGCGCCCCCTCGATGTCGGCGGCCGTCTTGTACGGGCGTCCCGCCTTGATCCGGTCGACGAGCGCCTGGTTGGCGCCTGGGATCGTCAGCAGGTCGGCGTCGCTCGCCTTGTTCGCGTTCATCGGGATGAACGTGTACTGCGCGAGGCGCGCGACCGCGTCGGCGCTCACGTACTTGCCGATCTCCTTGTTGAACTGCGCGTAGGAGCGCCAGGGGCGGTACTCGTCGAACTCGTGCGCCATCCGCTTGCCGGCGCCGGGCACGAGCAGGATCTCCTGCTGCGAGGCGGTGTTCAGGTTGATGTGGACGAACGCCCTGGCGTAGAACGCGTTCGCCTGGTCCTGCGTCAGCCCCTGCGACAGCAGGAACTTGTTGAGGTCGAGGATGCTGGCGAACGGACGCGCCGCGACGAGCGCCTGCGCGCGCGCCGGCGTCATGTGCGGCATCTCCGCGAGCTGCGCCTCCGTGGCCGTATTCGCGTCGATCACGCCCTGCGACTTGCCGACCTGTGCCGCGAGCGACGCGCCCACGACCACCATTGCCGCGGCGACCGCGGCAAGAAACCTCATCTTCATCGAGCCTCTCCTTCGGTTCGTTTCATGAGTACGGGATGCCGGAACACGCAGGCCAGCCCGAGCAGCCCGAGCTGCACCATTACCCCGGGCGACAGCGCCGGGGGGGACTTGGCCTGCAGGACTTTCCAGAGTAACGCACGGCCGGCGAGCTCCGGCTCGAGCTCCCGCTGGAACTCGACGCTGGCGTCGTAGTGGTAGAACACGCCGGCGGCGCCGGCGATGACGAAGAGCACCATGAGCAGCTGCAGCGAACGGATGCTCGCGACGCCGGGCCTCACGAAGGTCCAGGCGGCGACCGGCAGCGCGAGCGCCAGCAGCACGATCGGGATCAACTGCACGGCGTCCTCGTCGTGCGCGAGGAGCACCAGCTCGGCGAGCGTGCCCGACATCCCCAGCACGAGGATGCCCAGCAGCACCAGCCGGAGCCGTCGAAGGGTCGCAGCGGCGTCACTCATCTGGCGATTACTTCCATGGAGTCAACAGTTTAGCAGGAGGTGCTCGACCGCCGCTGCAAGGGCGGGGGATAATGGGCCGATAGACGGTGAAGCAACCGAGGCCATCCAGGCGTCATACGTGACGAGGAATGAACAGGAACATGAGAGCAGAAGCTATCCGACGGGCCAAGACCGGGATGCTGCACGACGACGAACTGCAGCACCTGATTCTCGAGCGTATTGAAGAAGATGGATCGTTTGCCGTGGCCGCCGGTCGCGGACGTACCGTGATCAACGTCCAGGTGACCGACGGCGAGGTGACTCTCACCGGCATCGTGCGTTCGGCGGCCGACCGCCGGCGCGCCGACCTGCTCGCGCGCGCGATGGGCGCGGCTGGCGTCGACAACCAGCTCCGCGTCGCCGAAGACGCGCCCGCCCCCCGGGCCGGCAAGAAGTAGGCGGCGCGCGCTCACGCCTCGACGGGCGTCGCGACGTGCGTTCTGTTGCGTCCGAGGTTCTTCGCCTCGTACAGCGCCCGATCGCAGGCGGCGATGAGTGCGGCCGGACGGCCGTACTCGTCGCCAGTCCGTGTGCCGACGCCGATGCTCACCGTCACGACCGATCCCGGCGCATCCTCGTGGGGGATGGCGATGAGCTCCACGCCGTGGCGGATGAACTCGGCGACGGTGCGCGCCCCCTGCGCGTCGGTGCCGCCGAGCACGACGGCGAACTCCTCCCCGCCGTAGCGGCAGGTCAGGTCGCTGACGCGATTGGCCGCCGCGCGCAGCACGGCCGCCACCTGCCGCAGGCATTCGTCCCCCGCCGGGTGGCCGTAGCGGTCGTTGAACCGCTTGAAGTAGTCGATGTCGATCAGCATGAGTGACAGCGGCAGCCCGTGGCGCGCCGCGCGCTGCCATTCCTGCTGAACGAACACGTCGAACCGGCGGCGGTTCGCGAGTCCCGTCAGCGGGTCGACCGTGGCCAGCTCCTCGAGCGCGGTGTTCGCGATCTCGAGCTGCGCCGTCCGCTCGCGGAGCTCCGCCGTGCGCTCTTCCACCAGGCGCATGAGCCGCCGTTCGCTGCGTTCGAGCTGGCGCACGCGCCAGGCGTAGATCACCGCCACGGCCGCGAGTATCCCAGCCACCCACAAGGCCCACATCGGAGGGGCGGATTATCGCATGCGGCTGGGCGCAGCCCGCGCGCGTCACTTGCAGCCGGGGGCGCCGATCGTCTAATCTTCGCCCGTTCCCCTTCGACCGGCCGGGTGCTCCCGGCGGGTGTCGCTGCATGGCCCACGCTGCGCCGGATGCGCGCTTGTCGAACTATCGGCTCGAGCGGCTGCTGGGGGCCGGGGGGATGGGCTCCGTCCACCTCGCCCGCGATCTCTCGCTCGACCGTCCCGTCGCGATCAAATTCATAGCCCCGGAGAAGGCCGGCGACGCGGCGGCGCGCCGGCGGCTCGTGCGCGAGGCGCGCGCCGCGGCGGCCCTCGAGCATCCGAACATCTGCGGAGTGCTCGAGGTCATCGACGAACCGGGCGGACGCGCCTGCATCGTCATGCAGTACGTCGAGGGGCAGACGCTGGCGGAGCTCCTGCGGGAGGGGCCCCTCGAGGTCCGGCTCGCGCTGTCGCTCGCGGCCGATCTCGCCTCGGCGCTGGCGGCGGCGCACCGGCGCGGCATCATCCACCGTGACCTGAAGCCGCAGAACGTGATCGTCACGCCGGAGCGCCGCGCGAAGCTGCTCGATTTCGGCCTGGCGCGGCATGCGGATCTGCGCGCGGTGCCCGACGGCACGACGACGACGAACCTGACGGCTCCCGGCGCGATCGCCGGCACGCCCCCCTACATGTCGCCCGAGCAGGCGCGGCAGCTGCCGGTCGATGCACGCAGCGATCTGTTCGCGCTCGGCGCGGTGCTCTTCGAGTGCCTCACCGGCGTCCGGGCGTTCACGGGCTCCACCACCCTCGACGAACTGAGCCAGGTGCTCCACCACGAGCCGCCGCCGGTGTCGGCGCTGCGCGCCGGGCTCACCACGCAGCACGACGAACTCTGCCGCCGCCTGCTCGCGAAGCATCCAGACGATCGCTTCCAGTCGGCCGAGGAGGTCCTCGGGGCGCTGCGCGTGCTGTTGCCCGAATCGGCGCATGCGCATCCCGCCGTGGGCGACGGCGCCCCCTGGAGCGGCGCGACCACCCGAGGCGCGGCACGGCTCAGCGACTCGGCCCTCGCCATGGCCGGCTTTCGGCCGTTCCGCGCGCGGCGCGCCGCGCTGGTGGCCGTCGCCATGCTGACGCTGCCGATCGCCGCCGCCGCGTTCGCCGGCTTCCCTTCGTGGTGGCGCACGCCCGCACCTCGCTCGCCCGCGATCGTCATCGGCGTGCTGCCCTTCGGCCACGAGACGGGTAACGCCGACGACGAGCTGCTGGCGGCAGGGCTGCCGGCGGCACTGGGCAGCCGCCTCGAGTCGCTCCCGATGCTCCGCGTGCTGCCGCTCGCGCAGACGCGCGAGGCCGTCCGTGAAGGTGCGGATCCAGCGGCGGTCGCGCGAAGCCTCGGCGCGGCGTTCGTCGTCGACGGGGCGCTCGCGCGGTCCAACGGCGTCGTGGAAGTGCGCCCCGGGCTGGTCGGACCGGATGGACGCCGTCGCACGCTGGGCCCATATGTGGCCGCCGGCAATCCGCTGGACCTGCACCGGCGGATCGCCGAGGGAATCGCCGCCGCGCTGGGAGCCGAGGGGGTGGCGGGCACCAGCGGCGAAGCGGCCGCCAGCCCGACGCGGGACGCCGACGCCTTCATGTACTACTCGCAGGCGCGACTCTTCCTCGAGCGGACCGACGTCCCGGGCAACGCCGACCACGCCATCTCGCTCTTCCGCCGCGCGATCGAGCGCGACCGGCAGTTCGCCCTCGCACACGCGGGTCTCGCCGAAGCCTACTGGCAGCAGTTCCGCGAGACCCGGAACCCCGAGTGGACGGGCCGGGCCCTGGCCGCGAACCTCGACGCGCTGCGGATCGACCCGAACCAGGCCGAGGTCCGGCTGTCGCTCGGCGTCATGTACTCCGGCCAGGGGCGCCACGACGACGCGGTCGCGGAAGCGAACAAGGTGCTCGAGCTGCAGCCCGAGAACGACGACGCGCATCGGCTCCTCTCGGACATCCACATCGCGCGGAGCGAGTGGGATGCCGCCGCCGAAGCGGCGCAGCGCGCCATCGCGCTGCGTCCGAGCTATTGGCGCAACCACAACCAGCTCGCGCAGACGTATTACCGCGCCGGGCGGCTGGAGGACGCCGAGCGCGCGTACCGGCGCCTGATCGAGCTGCAGCCCGACAGCGCGCGGGGCTACCAGGGGCTCGGCACCGTGCTGCAGGCGGCGGGCAGAAACGACGAGGCCCTCGAGAAGTACGAGGAGGCGATCAGCATCCGCCCCTCGGCCTTCACCCTCTCGAACGTCGGCACGCTCTACTTCTGGCGCGGCAACTACGAGAAGGCGGCCGAGGTGTACGAAAAGGCGGTCGCGCTGAACCCGAATACGCCGTCGTTCCACGGCAACCTCGGCGACGCCTACGCCCGTCTGGGCCTCGCGGCCCGCGCCGCGGAGGCGTACCGGCGCGCCGCCGGCCAGGCCGAGAAACTCCTCGCCGTCAACGAGAACGACGCCGCGCAGCTCGCCGCCCTCGCACGGTATCGCGCGAAGCTCGGCGAACGGACCGCGGCGGGCGCCGCCATCGCCAGGGCGCTCGCCGCCAGGCCCGCTGACCGCCAGGTGCTGTACACGGCCGCGATCGTCCATGCGCTCGCCGGCGATCGCCGCGCCGCCTGCGACGTGCTGGGACGGGCGCTCGAGAACGGCGCGAGCACCGAGGAGATCCGGCGCGCCGACGAACTGCGGCCGCTGAAGGGATGTGCGGCGTACGAGAGGGTCATGGGGGACCGTCGGAACACACAGGAGGAGTGAATGGCGATATCGAAGAACGCCGGCGTGGGCCTCGCCGTCGTCGGCCTCGTCGCCCTGGCAGGCGCCATCGCGATCGTGCTGCGTGATCGCGAACCGGGACCGTCGGCCGCCGGGGTGACGATCACGGAGATCACGCTCGTCGACGACGGCAACGGCGGGTGCAAGGTGACCGCGAAGGCGAGCCGCGTCACGACGAAGGCGAGTCACATGATCGTGTGGAAGATCGTGAGGGGGGACTGTCGCAATCGCACGGAGCCGGTGATGATCGGCAACTTCCGCGAACAGGCGGGGTCGAACGCCGCGACGTGTGCGGAAGCGACCGAAGGATCCGGCGCGTACATCTGGCCGTTCATGGAAGGGCAGGAACCGGAGTACCGGCGCGGCATCGGCGCGATCGTCCTGAACACGAAGCCCCGGAACGAGCTGCCGGCCTCGGAGCTTCGGCTGTACTACGACGTGTGCACCGGGCGCGAGGGGGACAAGAAGTGGGACCCCGAGCTGGTGATCGAACCCACCTGACCCCTACCGCAGCCGTTCAGCGCCCGCGCCGGTTCTCGAGGATCTTCAGAAACGACCGGCCGTGCAGTTCCTCGGGGGTGAGGCCCGTTTCGCGGGCCTCATCCATCGTCAACGCGCCGGAGCTCAGGCCGCGCGCGAAGAAGTTCAACAGCCCCTGCCCCGTCGCCGCATCGTCGAAGACGTCGCCGACGAGCGTCGCCTGCGCCGCCTTGTCGACGAAGTTGCGCAGCCGCACGGTTGCGGCCGGGCGTGCCGCGAGGAAGAACGCGTACACCGCCGCGTAGCGCGTCGGGAGCTGCGCGGGGTGCAGGTCCCAGCCCTGGTAGTAGCCGTTGACGAGCGCGTGCGTCGCGTCGTCGAAATGCACCTTCCACGCGCGGTGGACGGCGTCGCGGTTCTCGCGCCTCTGCGCCTCGGCCAGCGGCGTGCCGGCCGCGGCGCGGTGCGGCGCGACCGGCATGATGTTCGTCGCACCGTCAGACAGCTTCACGCCCGACTGCGCGAGCGCCACCTGCATCATGTGCTTGGCGAAGTCGCACGCCTGGTGGCGCATGTGCTGCCACGCCGCGGTGATGCCGCAGAGCGCCGTGTAGTCGTACGTGCCGAAGTGCGCGCCGGTGACGCGCCCTTCGCCGGCGGAGACGAGACTGCGCAGGGCAGAGGTGCCGTCGGGCGCGAGGATGGACTGCGGCGTCTCGATCATCAGCTCGAGCTTCAGCGTGCCGGGAGCCAGTCGCAGGCGGCGTTCGAGCGCCGCACAGACGCGTGCGACGGCGGTGACCTGGCCGGCGGCGACGATCTTCGGGATCGTCACCACGAACCCGGCCGGCAGCGTCCCGGCGGCGCGCGCGAGCGTCGTCACGAAGAGGTCGAGCGTCCGCAGGCTGCGCGCGTGCAACTCCCTCGACAGCGGCTTGATGCGGATGCCGATGAACGGGGGCAGCGTGCGGCCCGCCGCCCCGGCGGCGACTTCCTCCGCTGCGGAGACGGCGTGGCCGTCTTCTTCGGCGTCGACGCGGTTGCCGTAGCCGTCCTCGAAGTCGATGCGGAAATCCTCGACCGGCTCCCGCCGGAGCTTCTCGACGACGCGCGCGCGGACGGTGCCGGCAAAGGCGTGCGGGTGGGCCGCCGGCGCGTCGAATTGCAGCGCCTCGTGCAGCACCGCGGCGTCGGGCGCGTACTCGTCGAGCGCGGCCAGCGCCAGGTCGCCGAGCCGCCGCGCCGTGTCGCGCCGGAAGAGGTGCGCGCCGCCATAGACGGTGTGCACGGGCTGCCGGTCCTCGGGCTCGCCCGGAAGGGCCCCGGCCGCCGCCGCGTTGATCCTGCCGAGCGTGCGGAGAATGGGCTGGAGGTCGCGGGGGGACAGTGACGGCTGGACAAGCTTTGGTGTGGGCATCTGAATCGTCTCGGAGCGCTGCCGCCACGCGGGCAGCTATGCGTACGTATTCGGTCACGGCGTGGTCCTGGTCTAGTCTAGGACCCGCGATACGTCGAGTATCCAAAGGGACTGAGGAGCAGCGGCACGTGGTAGTGCGCGTTGCCTTCCGCCACCTCGAAGGTGATCAGGACCTCGGGGTAGAACCCCCTCAGCCCGCGCCCTCCGAAGTAGCCGCCCGTGTCGAACCGCAGCCGGTAGACGCCGGGCACCGGCGCCTCGGGCAGCAGCGTGCGAAGGCGCCCGTCCGCGTCCGTCGCGCCACGGCCGACGCTTCGCCAGCCGGACCCGTCGCTCTGCAGGAGCTCCACCGAGACGCCCGCCGCCGGCCGTCCGTTCATCGTATCGAGCACGTGTGTCGTGATTGCCATTTGGAGTTTGGAGTTTGGAGTTTGGAGCGTCAGCGCCCCCCGTGCAGAAGGAGTCGTCCGCGGCGCGATGCCATCAGCCGCCCGTCGTCGTAGATGATCTCCCCGCGGAGCAGCGTCCGTCGAACCACTCCGCGAAGGCGCATCCCGTCGTACGGCGTCACCGGGTGGCGGTGCTCCAGACGGCGCGGATCGACGACGAAGTCCGCCTCCGGATCGAAGAAGACGAAGTCGGCGTCACCGCCGACGGCGATGCTGCCCTTCCCCTGCAGGCCCGCCAGGCGCGCCGGCGCGGCGCCCATCCACCGCGCCACATGGTGCAGCGATACCCCTCGCGCCGCCGCGCCCGTCCACGCCGCCGGGAGCGCGAGCTGCAGCGACGCGATCCCGCCCCAGGCGGCGAGGAAATCCCCGTCGCTCACGCGCTTCATGTCGGGCGGCGCCGGCGAATGGTCGCTCGCGACCAGGTCGACCTCGCCGGCGATCAACGCCTGCCACAGCGCCTCCCGGTGCGTGCGGCTCCGGATCGGGGGGGCGCACTTGAAGGGCGTCGCCCCCGGCGGGATCTCTTCGGCAGCGAACGTGAGGTAGTGGGGACAGGTCTCCGCCGTGATCGGCACGCCCGCGCCGCGCGCCGCGCGGAGCAGCGGAAGCGCCTCGGCGGTCGCGAGATGCACGACATGGATGCGGACGCCGAACTCCCGCGCGAGGCGCACGAGCATCTCGACGGCGCGCACTTCGGCGGCGTCGGGCCGGGTGTCGAGCCAGACCGCATGGTCGCGCGGGTCCGCGCCGGGCGGCGGATCACGCAGGGCGGCGGGGTCTTCGGCGTGCACGAGCAGCGGCACGCCGGCCCGCGCGAGCGCCGGCAAGGCTGCGCGAAGATCCGCCTCGGCGACGTGGCCGAACTCGTCCACCCCCGACGGCGCCAGGAAGCACTTGAAGCCGGCCACACCGCGCCCCACGAGCGGGGGGAGTTCGGCGGTATTCCCGGGCACGACGCCTCCCCAGAACGCGACGTCCACGTGCGCCGCGTCGCCGGCGGCGGCGAGCTTCGCGTCGAGTCCACCGACGGTCGTGGTCGGCGGCACGCTGTTGAGCGGCATGTCGACGATCGTCGTCACCCCGCCGGCAGCCGCGGCCCTCGTCGCCGTGTCGAAGCCTTCCCACTCCGTGCGTCCCGGCTCGTTCACGTGAACGTGCGTATCCACGAGGCCCGGCAGCACCGCCAGGTCTCCGGCGTCGATCACGGGAATCGCCGGGGCGGTCTCGTCGTACGCCCCCACCCGCGCGATGCGGCCGTCGCGCACGAGGACGGCGGCGGGACGCACGCCGTCGGGGAGCACCATGCGCGTGCTGCGGACCGTCAGCATGTCGCGACTATAATGCCGTCTCTCACCGCACGAGCGTCGCTTCGATCAGCCCGTGCGGCTCGTCGGTGGGGACGAAGATCTCGTTGCGGTTGTCGAGGCCGAGCGGCCGCAGATCGAACGGCAGGTGGTGCTTGTTGGGCATGACGAGCCGGATGGCCTTGATGGCGTCGATGCTGTCGAGCACCGCCTGGCCCATCGCGTAGAGCGTGTGCTGCACCGACTCGCTGTGATGGTCGGCGAACACCTCGAGGAGCACGCGCCGCGCCGCCTGCCAGGCGGGCGTGAAATCCACGTCGGGCGTGGCATAGTGCCAGGTCGCGGTGAGCGAGGTCGCCAGGATCCGGTCGCGCGTGTCGGGGAGCGTCGTGTACTCGTCGTGCAGGAAGTTATCGAACGCAGAATGCGCCGATTTGAGAATGAGCAGGTCCGCGATCCCGGCGCCCACGAGCGATCGCCGGCGGTTCGCCGAGACGACGGCGGTACGCGTCTCAGGTCCCTTGCGCGAAAAGGCGTGGTCGTGTTCCCGTTCGCCGCGCGGCAGGCGGGTCCACAGGTGCTCCGTCAGGTCGATGCGCACGCGCGTCAGCCGCGGGTTCCGCTCGAGGAACCGCTCGGCGAGCGCGAGCCCGAGCTGTTCCGGGCACTCGACCGGCCGCTGTGCCGCGAGCGCGTAGACCGTGTTCTTCATCGTGTCGGTCGGCAGCACGGCGCGGTTGTCCCCGTCCGTGTACGCCTCGTCGTACTGCCCGCGAAACGAGATGCCGACGGTGAGGTCGCGGAGATCGTGACGGCTGCCGCGGCGCTGGACCTGGACGAGCCGCACGCGGAACTTGCCATAGGCAGACTGAGCGAGCATGCACAACTCCACTGAAAACCGGCGGGATGCAGGGGCGGATCATAGCACTCCCCCTTTCACGGCCCTCGCCGACCTGGCGTCGGCGCGCGTCGGCGGCCGCGTGCTCGCCGCCAACGACGAGTTCTTCGCGCCGAAGTCGAACCTGATCAAGCCGGAGCCGCCGGTGTTCATCCCCGGGAAGTACACGAGCCGCGGCAAGTGGATGGACGGCTGGGAATCCCGCCGGCGCCGCTCCCCCGGCCACGACTGGTGCATCGTCCAGCTCGGGATGCGCGGGCGCGTGCGCGGCCTCGACGTCGACACCAGCTTCTTCACCGGCAACTACCCGACCCACTGCTCGATCGATGCGATCGACAGCCCCGCGACGGGCGTGGCCTCCGCGCTGAGGCGGCCCGACGGCGCCGACCGGCTGCCGTGGACGACGATCCTGCCGAAGCGCGAGCTGAAGGGGGACAGCCACAACTTCCTGGCGGTGGAGGACGATCGTCCGTGGACGCACCTGCGGCTGAACATCTACCCGGACGGCGGCGTCGCGCGGCTGCGCGTGTACGGCGACGTCGTCGTCGACTGGGAGCGTGTGGCGCGCGCGTCGCGCGTGGTGGACCTCGCGGCGATCTGGAACGGCGGCCTCGTGCTCGGCGCGAGCGACGTCCACTACGGCGCGAAGGACAACATGCTGATGCCGGGGCGCGCGAAGAACATGGGGGACGGCTGGGAGACGAAGCGGCGGCGCGGCCCCGGCCACGACTGGGCGATCGTGCGGCTCGGCGCCCCAGGCGTGCTCGCGAAGATCGAGATCGACACCAATCATTTCAAGGGGAACTATCCCGACAGCGCCTCGGTCGAAGGCTGCCTCCGCCCGGGCGCGGACGCCGGCGAACTCGCGGCGGCAGCGTGGGTCGAGGTGCTGCCCCAGACGAAGCTGCGCGCGCACCACCGCCATGTCTTCGAGGACCTCGGGCAGCGCGGACCGTTCTCGCACCTGCGGTTGAACATCTTCCCCGACGGCGGCATCAGCCGCTTCAGGGTACATGGCACGCCTGCGCGTTGACGCGGCGCCGCCCGGCGAGGCACGCGAGCTGCTGCGCGCCTGCTGCGGGTCGAGGCGCTGGGTCGAAGCCATGCTGGCGCGGCGCCCGTTCGGCACACTCGACGCGCTGCTGGCGGCGGCGCGCGACGCCTGGTTCGCGCTCGACCGCGCCGACTGGCTGGAGGCGTTCGCCGACCACCCGCGCATCGGCGATCGCGAGGCGCTGACGCAGCGGTTCCCCGAGACGCGGCACCTGGCTTCGCGCGAGCAGGCGGGCGTGGACGGCGCGAGCGATGACGTCCTGACCGCGCTCGCCGAGGGGAACGAGGCCTACGAAGGCAGGTTCGGCTACATCTTCATCGTGTGCGCCACGGGACTGACCGCGCAGCAGATGCTCGCGATGCTGCGGCGGCGCCTGGAGAACGATCCGCTGACGGAGCTCCGGGTTGCGGCGGAGGAGCAGGCGAAGATCACGGCCCTGCGGTTGAGGAAGCTGTCCGACGTTCCCGCGTGACAGCGACTAAGAGGCCAAAAACACCGGGACGCCAAGGACGCCAAGAGGCGCGAAGGACGCCAAGGCTGCGACTGACGGCAGCGTGACAGCCTTGCGTTCTCTGCGATCTTTGCGTCCCTGGCGTTGCCTGGCCTTTTCTCCACCGAACGGTGCGCGTGACAGCGGCGCTACGCCCGAACGACGGCGTTGGCGAACTTCTCCGCGACCGCGGCGAAGCCGCGGGGGGTCGGGTGGAGCTCGTTGGCCCACCAGCGCCTGTAGCCGGGGCCGTTCGACAGCGTGCCGCGCAGGTCCACGTAGCGGACGTGCGCGAACTCCGGCATCGCCACCACGCCGCGAAGCATCACGTTGAACCGGTCGATCAGCGCGGCGGCGATGCGCGTCGTCGCGTCGAGATGGAGGAAGCCCTTCTGGCGGAAGCCGGGCTCGAGCCAGGGACCCGGCAGCGGCCCCCAGCCGCCCGCGAACCCGCGGCCGTCGGGCACCGGGTGGTCGTAGCCGTGCACGAGCATGCGGATCTCGGTGCCGATCTTGGCGCGGCAAAGCGCCGTCACCGCGGTGAGGATCGTGATGTAGGCGTGGCGCACGCGCTGATCGATGACGCCGCGCACGACGTCCTCGTTGAGGCCCGGTGTCGGCGACTTCGCGTGGTCGAGCAGCATCCCGAACTCGTCCCCCGCGACGTCGTTGCCGCCGCCGGACACCAGGATGGCGGTGGGAACGATGCCGCGGCGCAGGAGCTTCTCGATCGTCCGGGTGAAGTCGTCGAGCTGCGTCCCCGTGTACGCCATGTCCTCGACGCGGTGCCCCTTCTTTGCGACCGACTCCACGTCGTAGCCGTAGTCGTCTTCGAGGCGGCTGAGGACGTCGTTCATCGGGTAGTCGAACCAGGAGTCCCCCTCGGCCACGAGCACGCCGGCGGCGGGGACGCCAGCGGCGCGGACGCGCTGCGGCGTCATCGCGAGCGCGCGCGCCCGGATGCGCGGCCCTTCGCGGCGCACGGCCGCGGCGCGCCGCCGCAGCCCCTCGCGGCGGGCGGCGAGCACCTGGCGCGCGAGCGCCTGTCCGGTGCTCACGGCCTCGCGCGCGGCGGCGCGCTGTTCTGCGGTCTGACGTCTGGGGGAACGGGAACGCTTCGCCATCTGGCTCGATCCTCCTGTCGGGGAGGAGCCGGCGCCGGTGCTTCCCCGGCGCGATGGCGCGTCAGCGCGCTTTGATCTCGCCGGTAACTTCGACGCGTACGGGGACGCCGTCGATGTCGGAGGGAAGCGACACGCCGGGCTCGACCGGCTCGCTGAGATTCACCTTGACCCCGTACTCGCCTCCTATACGCGTGATCCCGACGCCGGTGACGCACGCCAGCGTGCGAAACCGCTCGAGGGCGCGCTTCTTGGCGGCCCGGGCCTGTTCGAGCGAGATGGTCGGCATGGCTCCGGCCATCATCGCGCCGAACCGGCACTAGGGCAAGAGCGTCGCCTTGAGCGCCTTCAGCACCGCGTGAATCGGGTTCGCATACGTCAGCCCGGCGTCGTTCGATCCGCCGGACTCGCTGCCGGCGAACAGAAGCGCCACCGCCCGCATCTCGCCGTCCACGATGAGCGAGCCGCTGTCGCCGCCGTCGCTGAAGGCGGAGCGCCCGTGGCCCTCGATCTCGATCTGGCCGTCGAACCGGACGTTGCCGATGTCGAAGTTCACCACGACGTTGTCCATGTCGAAGGCGGTGACGCGCCCGCGTGTAGGGCCGGTCGTGCGCCCGACCTTGTAGACGACGGCGTCCTCGTCGATGAACTCGGGTCCGAGGCCGGCGAGCCGGCGGTCCGCGCCGCCGACGAGCCCCCGCAGCCGCACCGGGTCGTGCCCGATGCCGGCGTCCACCGAGGCGAGCGCGGCGTCTACCGTGTTCGAGCCGCGCGGCTTCAGCGCGATCCAGTGCGTGACGCGGCCGACGGCGTCCCGGCGCCGCCCGCCGTCGAAGTGCGCGCGCTGCAGCACGACGTCTCCCTTCGCGGCGCGGTTCTCGTCGGCCAGCACGTGGTTGTTCGAGAGCACGTGAACGGCGCGTCCTTTCATGACGAAGGCGCCGAGCGTGCCGGCGGTGACGGCGACATGCGCGATGGAGGAGCCGATCAGGAGCGGCCGCTGGTTCGACTGGTACCAGGGGCGCGCCGGGGCGCGGCGCTGCCGCTTGTCGATCCGCCCGACGAGCTGCACGTCGACCTCGCCGCGCGCCTCGCGGGTGACGCGCTCGACGAGCGGGCTGTCGCGCAGCGCCGCCCGCTGCACGCGCACGGCGAGCCGGTACTCGGGCCCTTTCGGCGCCACGCCGAGCGCGATCGACCGCTGCACCTGCGGCAGCGTCGCCGTCCGCTTCGCGCCGATGCCGAACGACGACGGGTCGCCCGCCATGCCCCGCACGCGCATCGCTGCGGCGACCGCGGCGACGCCTTCGGTGCGCAGCAGATTCGCCTGCTCCGTGAAGGGATCGATGACGTCCTGCAGCAGCTGCTGTTTGAGTCCTCTGGCGGAATCGAGCCGCATCCCGTCCTCCCCTGCGCCGCGCCGGACGTGCACGGCCACACTGCCTGTGGAGCGGCGGGAGCGTAATGCGGGCGCTACGCTGCGCGCAACGATTTTTTGACGACGGTGCCCCCCCGCTGTCGACTGGCCAATCCGTTGGCCGCCGAGGCCAATCCGTTGGCCGCCCCCCCAGCGGCCGCCACCGTCACGCTGTTGAAATGCAGCAATCCGCAGGAACGCAAAGCGCCCGAAGAGCGCAAAGAGGCGTCACACTGCGGGCCTGTCGGGCGGCGTGACACCCTTTGCGTGCTCTGCGTTTCTTCGCGTTCTTTGCGCGACCGCGCTTTTCACCGGCGACACGTACGGCGCCGGCCACGTGTCGGCTACCGTCCGCCCGTCGGCACGCGCTTCTCGGGGGCGGGACGCGCCGGCGGCTTGGGCCAGGTCGCGATGCGGGCCTGCACTTCCGCGATCGCGCGCGCGAGCTGCGGATCCACGCCGTTGGCGAGCTGCGTCGGGTCGTCGATCACCTCGATGTCGGGATCCACGCCGTGTCCCTCACGGAACCACGTGCCCTTCGGGTCGTACATCCGGAACGTCGGCACCGACACGGTGCCGCCGTCGACGAGCGGCGGCGCGCCGCTGATGCCGATGAGGCCGCCCCACGTGCGCGTGCCGATCAGCGGCCCGAGCCCCGCCTGCTTGAAGTAGGTGGGGAAGGCATCGCCGCCGGATCCGCTCAGGCCGTTGATCAGCATCACCTGCGGCCCGCGCGCGGCGACCGGGGGCCACTGCCAGCTCGAGCCGTCGCGCACCGCCCAGTAGGCGAGGATCGGGCGGTTCAGCAGCTCGATGAACCGATCCGGAATCTGCCCGCCGCCGTTCCACCGCTCGTCGATGATCAATCCGTCCTTCTTCCACTGCCCCATGAACTGCCGCACGAGCTCGTTCTGCGCATCGACCCCCGTGCTCTGCACGTAGATGTAGCCGACCTTCCCGTTGGTGGCCTTGTCGACGATCTGCCGGCGCTCTTCGATCCACGCGCGGTAGCGCAGCTCGACCTCGCTCGTCAGCGTCCGCACGAGCACCTGCCGCGCCCCGTCCATCGCCGGCTTCGCGTTGACGGTCAGCACCACGGTCTTGTTGCCGAGCCCCTGGAAGGCGGCCCACGGGTCCCGGTTCGTGTCGATCGGAATGCCGTTGACGGCGAGAATGAAGTCCCCTTCCTTGACGTCCACCCCCGGCTCGTCGAGCGGCGCGCGCACCGCGGTGTCCCACGGACCGCCGCGGACGATCTTCTTCACGCGGTAGGCCCCCTGCTCCAGCGCCCAGTCGACGCCGAGCATGCCGACGTTGCGCGCCGGCGCCTCCTCCTTGTCGCCGCCGCCGTAGTACGTGTGCGAGGCGTTCAGCTCGCCGATGAACTCGCCGATCACGAAATCGACGTCCCAGCGCGTGACGGCGTCCTCGAGCAGCCGCCCGTAGCGCTGCTTCATCGCGGCCCAGTCGACGCCGTGCATCCCGGCGTCGTAGAAGTAGTCGCGGTAGAAGCGGTAGGCGTCCTCGAACATCTGCTTCCACTCGGCGCGCGGCGCGACGGGGGCCTCCATGTCGGCGGTGGCGATCGGCTTCTCGAACTTCTGCGGCGACTTGATCTCGAGGATGGCGTAGCGCCCCTGGAAGGCGACGAGCATCTTCTTGCCGTCGGCGGTGACCTCGAAGGGGCCGGCGTCCTCGAGCACCGTCTTCTCTTCACGCTCCGTGAAATCGAAGAACACGATCGGGCTCTTCGTATCCGCCGCGCCCGCCCGCGGGAGCCGCCGGAAGAGCAGCTTGCCCTTGATCGCCTTCAGCCCCGCGTAGTTGCCGGCCGCCGGCGGCAGCACCACGGCCCGCGACTCGAAACCGTCGAGGTCGATCGTCACGTCCTTCGCATCCGGTGAGGGTTTGTCCTTGCTCTCCTCCGGCTTTTTCGCCGGCTCCGCCGCCTCGTAGTCGTTGCGCACGTACAGCGGCGACTGCACGTCCTTCCGCAGCGGCACGGCGACGAGCCGCGTGGGGTTCGGGTAGGTCCAGCTGTTGTCGAAGCTGCCGTAGACGGGCGTGAACTCGCGGTTCGACGCGTAGTACAGGTACTTGCCGTCGGGGTCGAACGTCGGCTGCGTGTCGTTCAGGTACCCGGTCGTGACCCGCGTGACCTTCCCGCCCCTGGTGTCGTACAGGAAGATCGAGCTGTTCGCGTCGCCGGTTGGCCGCGCGTACGTCAGCCAGCGCGAGTCGGGCGACCAGTCGAAGCCGAAGCCCTGCAGCCCGCCGTGATTGATCCACTCCGGGCTCTCGTCGATCCTGACCGTCTTCCCGGACTCGATCTCGGTGACGTGGATGCGCATCGCCTGGTCGATGAACGCCACGCGCCTGCTGTCGGGGGACCAGCGCGGGGCGTAGCGGAAGCCGGCGCCGAGCGACGTCACCTTGCGTTCCGCGCCTCCGTCGGCCGGCTGGACGTAGAGCTCGTACTCGCCGGTCCGGTCGCTCCAGTACGCGATCCACTTGCCATCCGGCGACCAGCGCGGGTACCGCTCGGCGACGCCCGACGTGCGGGTGGTGTTGACGACCGGCCCGAACTCCGCCGGCGCGCTGAACACGTCGCCGCGCGCGCCGAACAGCGCCCGCCGGCCGGTCGGCGAGACCGACGTCCACTGGATGAATCCGTCGGCCTTCACCGTCCGCGGACGCAGCGTCGATTCGTCGGTCACGACCTTCACCGGCACCTCGCGCGGCCGCCCCGCCGCGAGATCGAGGAAGTACAGCCGTCCGCCCGCCTGGAACACGATCCCGTCGGGCCCGAGCGAGGGGAACGTGATGTCGAAGTCGGTGAAGTGGGTGATCTGCCGCAGCGCGCCTCCCTTCACGTCGTACGCCCAGATGTTGTTGCGCTCGGCGGCGTCGCGGTCCGACACGAAGTAGATCGTGCTGCCGTGCCACATCGGCTGCGCATCGTTGGCCGCATGCGCGGTGATGTTTCTCGACGCCTTCGTCGTCAGGTCGAACAGCCAGATGTCGGGCGACCAGCCGCCGCGATAGCGCTTCCAGTTGCGGAAGTCCTGCGCCATCGGCATGTAGGCGAACTGGCGGCCGTCGGGCGAATAGGAGCCGAACTCGCCGTAGGGGATCACCAGCCTGTCGGGCATGCCGCCCTGGATCCCGACGGTGAAGAACTGGTTGTAGCGCTGCCGCCCCGACTCGCGGCTCGCCGCGAAGAGCACGCGCGCGCCGTCCGGCGTCCAGCCGACCACGCGATCGGGCATGGGGTGATACGTGAGGCGCCGCGGCTCGCCGCCGGTCGCCGGGATCACGTACACGTCCTGGTTGCCGTCGTACTCCGCGCTGAACGCGATGTGCGCGCCGTCGGGCGAGAAGCGCGGAAACGACTCCTCGCCGGGCGACGAGGTGAGGCGGACCGCGGAGCCGCCGTCGCGCGCAACGAGCCACACGTCCCCCGCGTACACGAAGGCGATGTGCGTCTTCGAGACGGTGGGATAGCGCAGCAACCGCGCATCGATCTGCGCCGACGCGGTGCGGGCACCGACGACGAGCGCGAGGAGTGTGACGAACAGGGGGACGAGCTTCGAGTGCATGGAGACTCCCGGCATGTGAGTGAGTGCGACCATTCTACGGCCGCGTAACGGGGCAGCGAGCAGAACCGGCGGACGCCAAGAACGCGGAGGCCGCCAAGATCGCCAAGGAGCGTCACGCTCGTCCCGTGCGGGCGTGCTCGGGGCTCAGGACTCGGGACTCGGGGCTCGGGGCTCGGGACTCGGGGCTCG
>Ga0247719_1000681_pt1 | contig 18084 bp, 17 predicted proteins | sample 41E_DmetaG_FD_189046 | JGI IMG/M metagenome (GOLD analysis project Ga0247719, IMG submission 189046) | Soil microbial communities from hillslope of Landscape Evolution Observatory, University of Arizona, Oracle, AZ, United States - 4-1-E_D | ecosystem: Engineered > Artificial ecosystem >...
CAGCCCCATCAGGCCGAGCCGACCGCCGCCGTAGACGAGGTCGACGGAGCTCGCCGCCATCGCCTCGGCGGTGGCTCGGGCGGCATCGGCGAACTTGGGCTCGGCGCCGCTCGCCGAACCGCAATAAACCGCCAGGCGGCGGATGTTCCTCACAGCCGCACGAGTTCCTTAAGGTCCGCCTCGGGCCGGGCGCCGAAATGCGAGATGACCTCGGCGGCGGCGAGGGCGCCGGATTGCAGGCAGCGTTCGAGCTGGTGGCCGCGGCAGCGGGCGGCGAGGAAGCCGGCGGCGAACAGGTCGCCGGCGCCGGTCGTGTCGACCACCTTGTCGACCGGCGCAGCTGGAATTGTAATCCGCTCGCCATCCTCGACCGCCATCGCTCCGGCGGCGCCGCAGGTGATGACGAGGGTCCGGACCTTCGGCGACAGCGCGGCGATACATTCGTCGATCGCGCCGCAGCCGGTCAGGTGGCGGACCTCGTCTTCGTTGGCGAACAATATGTCGACGTTGCCGTCGTCGATCATTCCCATCACGCCTTCGCGCCGGCCGGGGATGCACAGGCTTTCCGACAGAGTGAAGGCGACCTGCCTGCCGGCCTCGTGGGCGATCGCGGCGGCTCGAAGCATCGCGGCGCGCGGCCGCTCCGGGCCCCACAAATAGCCTTCGAGATAGGTGATCGCGGCGGCGCGGATCATCGCTTCGTCGAGCGCCTCGACCGTCAGCTCATGGCTGGCGCCGGGCGAGGTGTTCATCGTCCGCTGGGCGTCGGGCGTGACGAGGATCAGGCAGCGCCCGGTCGGCGGCGGAGCGGCCATTGGCGCAGTTTCGAAACGCACTCCCAGCGCGCGCATGTCGTGAGCGAAAATCTCGCCCAATTGGTCGTCGGCAATCTGGCCGATGAAGGCAGCCGAGCCGCCCAGCGCGGCGATACCGGCCATGCTGTTCGCCGCCGACCCGCCGCTGACCTCGCGAGCTGAGCCCATCGCCGCATAAAGCTCGTCGGCCTCGTCCGGGTCGAGCAGCCGCATCGAGCCCTTGGTCAGGCCGAGCTCGGCAAGCAAGGAGTCATCGCAGGTCGCGATCACGTCGACGATGGCATCGCCGATCGCCACGACATCGAGCTGGTGGGAAGTCACGGGCGCAGCGCTAGCCTCGGCCGGCGCGCCCGGTCAATGCGCCTCATGTTCCCCTGCGAAGGCAGGGGCCCAGTCCGCCCCTGCGGAAGCAGGGGCGTTCAAGCGCTGCGCGCGTCTGGGCTCCCGCCTTCGCGGGAGCACAGGGCACTTGCACCGTCCCCCAAACCCGTTACCCCTCCCTCCATGACCACCGAAATCCAGGCGGCCGCCGAGGCGCCGCAAGCCGCCGGCCGCTCCATTCCCATGTCGCTGTTCGTCTTCGCCATCTTCTACGGCGGGATGGTGTGCATCGCCGGCGTGCTCGGCAATAAGCAGGTGGCGATGGGTCCGCTCGCGGTCGAGGCCGGGATTTTCGCTTTCCTGATGCTGGTCGTGACGGCGAGCGCGACCGCCGAGCTGCACGGCCGGGCCATCGCCAACAAGTTGGTGCTTTACGGCTTCGTGCCGCTGATCATCTCGCTGCTGCTGACCCTCCTCGTGCTTGGCATTCCGGCGTCGCACGAAATGGCGCCGGAGCGGCTCGACGCCTTCAACCTGATGATGAGCGCGACTCCGCGGATCTGGCTCGGCGGGATCGTCGCTTACGGGGTCTCGCAGCTGCTCAATGTCACCATCTTCAGCTGGCTGAAGGCGCGCGAGGGCCGGGGGTTGCTGTGGTTCCGCGGGGCGATCGCCGGCGTCCTCAGCCAGATCGTCGACACCTTGATCTTCATCACCGTCGCCTTTTACGGCGTCTTCCCGATCGGCAACCTGCTGCTCGGCCAGATGCTCGCCAAGGTCGTCCTGTCGGCTGTGCTGGTGCCGGTGGTGATCACCATCATGGTGGGAATCGGACGCAGACTCGACGAGCCGAGCCGCCGGCAGTCGCTTAACGGTTGAAAAACCGCCGGCGATTTGCTCGAAATTGAAACCGAGTCGCGGGGGTGGCGACGAAGCTTTCGTGTTCAATCTGCAACGGTTGTTCGCTTTTTGGCGGCAGGCCTGTTTGGACTGTCACCGAACTGCAGCAGAGGCGCTATAGCTGCCCCCATACCTGAGTCGTAACTCCTTTGATCCGGGGGGATTTTCCGTGAAGAAACTGTTCCTGCTCTGCACGACCGCAGCCTGCGTCGCGCCCGTTCCCGCATTCGCCCAGTCGACCGGCACGGTCGATTTCGACAAGGACGCAATCGTCGTCACCGGCACGCGCGTCCAGGAGGTCGGCGGAGTCCAGACCCCGGACACGTCGAAAGCCAAGGCGGTCCTGACCCAAGAAATGATCGCCCGCCAGAACCCGGGCCAAACCGTGCTCGACACCATCAACCTGGTCCCCAGCGTCAGCTTCCAGAACAACGACGCCTATGGCTCGTCGGGCGGAACGCTCAACATTCGCGGCTTCGACTCGACCCGGATCAGCCTCACCTTCGACGGCATCCAGCTCAACGACAGCGGCAATTACGCGATCTACTCGAACCAGCAGCTCGACCCGGAGCTGATCGAGCAGGTCAACGTCAACCTCGGCTCGACCGACGTCGACTCACCGACCGCCTCGGCCGTCGGCGGCACCGTCAACTACCGCACCATGCGGCCGTCGCAGGACATGAACTTCCGCGGCCTGATCTCGCTCGGCGAATATGATTTCCGCCGCTTCTTCGGCGTCTGGAACCTTGGCCCGGTGACCCCATGGGGAACGCTTGCCTTCGTCTCGGCGTCCAAGGCCGACAACCGGGTCCCGTTCAACAATTACGGCAAGGTCGACAAGCAGCAGTATAATGCGCGCCTGTGGCAGCCGGTCGGCGGCAACGGTGACTTCGTCTCGGTCTCGGGACACTACAACCAGAACCGCAATAACTTCTTCGGCTCGGTTCGGATGCGTAACGACCAGGCAGTGCCGAACGGATTCCCGCAAACTCGCGCCGCACGATTCTACAACATCAATTATCCGTGCGCAGTCGATGTGCCCCAGGCGGGCGTTGCCGACCAGTTCAATAGCTGCGGCACCGAATTCGACCGGCGTTTCAATCCGTCGAATACCGGCAACATTCGCGGCGCGTCTCGCATCACTTTGGCCGAAGGCATCGTCCTCACCATCGATCCCAGCTACCAATATGTGAAGGCCAATGGCGGCGGCACGGTGACCGCCCGGGAAGGTGTCGCGGTCGTTAACGGTGTCCAGTACACCGGCTTTATCGGCGGACAATATTATTTCGGCCGCGACCTCAACGGCGATGGCGACGTCCTCGACACCTGCGTGAACAACGCCGCCAGTGCGACGGCCCCATTCGGCTGCACGACGGCAACGTCGGCACGCGGCGTGACCCTGCTGGCGCCGAGCCAGACGCAAACCCACCGCTACGGCGTGATCACCGGCCTTCGCTGGCAGATCAACCCCGACCATATGGCCCGCATCGGCTACACGCTCGACCATGCCCGCCATCGCCAGACCGGCGAGGTCGGAAAGCTCGACGCGTTCGGCAATCCGCTCGATGTCTTCACCATCAACCAGCCGCTCAAGGATGCGCGGGGCAATATCGTCCAGAAGCGCGACCGCAAGTCGTTCGCGATCCTCAACCAGATCGCCGGCGAGTATCGCGGCGACTTCGGCCCGCTTACCGTCAATGCCGGCCTGCGCATGCCCTTCTTCAAGCGCGACCTGAACAATTATTGCTTCACCACCTCGCCGACCGGCTTCGTCGACTGCTTTGCCGGTGACGCACCGCTCGAGGCTTCCTATGCGGCGAGGTTCCCGACCGTGCAGGGGCCGCAGCAGCGCGTGTTCAATTATAACAAGCTGCTTCCCAACATTGGCGCGATCTATGATGTCACCAGCCAGCTCAGCGCGTTCGCCAATTATGCGAAGGGGCTTTCGGTGCCGAGCACCGACCTGCTGTACAACAGCTTCTTCTTCGCGCGGGACGAGGAGCAGGCCAAGCCGCGCCCCGAGCTGACCGACAGCTTCGACATCGGCGGCCGCTTCCGCAGCGGGCGCGTCCAGGCGCAGATCTCCGGCTGGTTCACCAAATATGACAATCGCGTCGCCCAGGCGTACGATCCCGAGCTCGAGCGCAGCGTGTTCCGCAACCTCGGCCGGGTCGACAAATATGGCATCGACGGGGCGGTCGCTTATGAGCCGATCCCGGAACTGACCCTTTACGCGTTCGGGTCGCGCAACATCAGCGAGATCAAGGAGAACATTCAGACCGGCGCCCTGACCGGCGGGCTGACCTGCGACACGATCGATCGGACGAGCCCGACGGCGCTGCGCAACTGCGCCTTCACCCGTGGCAGGTACGAATCGGGCGCTCCGAAATATACCTATGGCGTGTCGGGCGTCGGCCGGCTCGGCAATTTCGAAATGGGCGTGACCGCAAAGCGCACCGGACCGCGTTATGTGTACGATACCAACCTGGCGACGTTCACTGGCGACGTCGATTGCCCAGGCACGGTCGCGGCTGGCTGCCCCGCCAACACGCCGGCACCCTCGCAGATCTTCGGTGCTGTTGCTCCCGCCTACTGGCTGGTCAACCTCGACAGCCGCGTCAAGCTTGATGGGCTCGGCTTCCAGCGCACCTATCTGCAGCTCAACGTCTATAATTTGTTCGACAAACTCTACGTCGGCGGGTTTGGCGGCGGACTTGCCCAGTCGGTCAGTACGGCGGGCGTGTACGGCAATGCCGGCTTCGTCCAGATCGGCGCTCCGCGCACCATGTCGCTGACGTTCAACGTCGGCCTCTAGGCTCCGCCCCGAGCGGTGAAAGCGGCGTCGCGGCTTCGGCCGGGGCGCCGTTTTTCCTGCGCGCCGAGGCCAGCCCGAATTGATTTGCGTCGTGGCGCGCCGCTAGGGGCGGCCGATGGCGATTGGCCTCACTCTGCTTGCCGGCCTTGCCCTGCTGGTCGTCGGCGGCGAGCTTCTCGTGCGCGGTTCGGTTCGGGTCGCCGAAAGGCTCGGCGTGTCGCCGCTGCTGATCGGCCTGACGCTGGTCGGCTTCGGCACCTCGACTCCGGAAATCGTCACCAGCGTCCAGGCGGCGCTGATCGGCTCACCGGGCATCGCGGTCGGCAATATCGTCGGATCGAACATGGCCAACATGCTGCTGATCCTCGGCGCCTCCGCGCTGATCTGCCCGCTGGCGGTCCAGTCCCGGGCGTTGAGCCGCGACGGCGTCGTCGGCCTCGCCTCTGCGGCCTTGCTCGCCGCTGTCGGCTGGACCTTCGGGCTCAGCCGCGCGGTCGGCGCCGGTTTCCTGCTGATGCTCGCCGCCTATCTCTATTATGCGTTCCGCCAGGAACGGGTTGCAGCCGAGGACCACACCGCCGCTTTCGACCGCGCCGAAGCGTTCGCGTCGGCCGACGTTGCCTTGCGGCCGCGGGCGCCCGCGACGACCGGCCTGCGCGGCTGGCTGGTGCCGCTGGCAATCGCCGTCGGCGGATTGATCTCGATTGTCGCCGGCGGTCGCCTGCTGGTTTCGGGCGCGGTCGACTTGGCGCGGCTGCTCGGGATGAGCGAGGCGGTGATCGGCCTCACCATCGTCGCCGCGGGCACCTCGGCGCCGGAACTGGTGACGTCGCTGGTCGCCGCGGTCCGCCGCCAGACCGACGTCGCGGTCGGCAACATCCTCGGCTCGAACATCTACAATCTGCTCGGCATCGGCGGCCTCACCGGCATCATCGCGCCGACCCCGGTGCCGGCGCAGATCGCAGCTTTCGACAGCCCGCTGATGGTCGGCGCGTCGCTGCTTCTCTTGCTGTTCGCCTGGACCGGCGCGCGCCTCAACCGGGCCGAGGGCGGCCTGCTGCTCGCCGCCTACGCGTCTTATGTCGCCTGGCTGGTCGCGGGCTGAGGGGCGACGACGCGCAGCGCGCGCCTGCGGATCCGGTAGTCGAGCGGCGGCACCGCCTCGACGGTCTCGCCGTCGAGCGATACCGCGAGCGCGCCATGGGCCGTCACGCGAAGCCGCTCGACGTCCTCGATGGCGACCAGATCGTCGGGGCGGGCCCGGCCGATCAAGGCTCTCGCCATCGCGGCGAGGAACCCGGCCCGGGTCTTCTTGCGCATCACCATCACGCACAGCTCGCCGGCGTCGAGCGTCTCCCGCCGTCCGGAGCGCGGCAGCGCAAGGCGGTAGCGATTGTTGCCGACGAACAGCAGGGGCGTGTCGAGCCGCGCTTTCTCGTCGTTGACGGCGAGCGTCAGCCGCTCCCGGTTGAAGCGGGCAAGGGTGCGCAGGGCCGCCACCGCCATCGCCAGCGTCTTACTCCGGCCAAGCCGGTCCTGCTGCGACTCGCGGTCGAGCACGAGCAAGGGGTAAAGACCGATGACGCTGTTGTTGATGAAGGCCCGGCCGTTCATCTCGGCGATGTCGACCTGCGCGATCCTGCCGGCGGCGATCAGCTCGGCCGCCTCGTCGATCTCGAGCGGGATGGCGAGGTCGCGGGCGAAATGGTTGCGGGTGCCGAGCGGCAGGACGCCAAGCGCGGTGTCGCTTCCGGCCAGCGCTCCGGCCGCGGCGCTCAATGTCCCGTCGCCGCCGCCGACGATCACGAGGCGCTCGCCGCGCTCGGCGAAGGCGCGGGCGCGCTCGGCGACGGCTGGGCCGTCAACCATCTCGATTTTCGGATCGAAGCCGGCGCGCGACAGCGCCCGCTCGACGTCGCGCCGAGCCGCATCCTCGTCGGCGACGCTGCCGCCGCCGCGGTTGATCAGCACGCATGTCGAGGTCGGACGGGCCATGCCCGCTCAACCCGTCAACTCTTCGGAGCGATGCAGAAGGCGCAGAATTTATGGCCGTCGGGATCGCGGAAATAGGCGCCGTAAAAGCCCATGCGCGGATCGCCGCGATAGCCCGGGCCACCCTCGTTCGACCCGCCGAGCTCGAGCGCCCGGGCGTGGAAGGCATCGACCTTCGCCGGCTCGTCGAACGACATCGCCACCATATTGCCGTTGCCGATTGCCGCCGGCTGCTTGTCGTAGGGCCGGGTGATCGCGATCCCCGGCCGGTCGCGGGCGACGCCGTAGTAAGTGAAACCGCCGTCCTCGTCGGCGAATTGCATCACGCGTTTGGCACCGATGCTCCCGAGCAGCGCGTCGAAGTAGGTACGCGCCCGCTCGAGGTCGTCGGTGCCGAGCGTGACGTAGCCAATCATCCGGCGTTTCCGGGCGATGCGTCGGCGGGGCAATCGCCAACTCGCCGGCCGGTGACCTGGCGGGTCATGCGGTAATCGCCGGTGCCGATGAAATAGGTGGTGGTCACCGCCTGCGCTTCGAAGCTGTCGGCGGTGAAATTGCCGTCGACGGTCTGCATTACCGGCCCTTCGTTGCCGGGCCGGACGCAGCGCAGCTGCATGCTGAGCTTGCCCGCGCGCGAATAGCTGCTTTCGGTGCCGCACTCGTCGTTGCCCTCGGCGAACGCATTCGAATCGATGCGGCCGTCCTCGCCGACGCAGATTCGGCGCGCCGGCCCCTCGACGGGCGCGCCGGCCTTGAGCTTGGTCGCCGGCGTCGTGTTGTCGGTCGAGCTGACGTCGGCGACGGTCTGGCTGATTTCATATTCGCCCGCCTGCAGCGAGCCGGCCTTCTCGGCCTTCGGCTGGGCCGCCTGCTCGCCCCCGCACCCCGCCACAAGCGCTGCGGCCGCCATTGTTACGATCGTCCTCGTCATCGTCGCTCTCCCCTCGCAAATCCCCTAGCTTTGCTGGGCCGGGCACTCGCCGACCCGTTGCGCCTCGACCCGCATGCGCATCCGCATCTCGCCGCCGCCGGGAGCGCCGGCGACCGTCGTCGTCATGCGCATCTCGTAGCTGTCGGCAGAATAGCTGCCGTCCAGCTCCATCACCTGGCTGGCGCCGTCCTGGTCGCAGCGCATGCGCGAGTCGATCTTGCCGCCGCCCATGCGGAAATGCTCGTATCGGCATTGGCGGTTCTGGCCGGCGAAGAATTGCTCGCTCGGCCGCTGCGCCTCTTCCTCGCTCAGGCATGTCTCGAACGTCTGGGCCTGGCCGGTCACCCGAGCCATCTGCTCGGTTGCCGCGGGCGGCAGTCCCGGCGCCGACATTTCCTCCAGGGTCATGGTCGATCGCCATTGGCCGGCGCGGATGAAATTTCCGCTTCGCCCGGCGCCAGCATCCGCCAGCTCGTTGGCGACCTCCTCGACGCTGGCGTTTTTGACGCTGACGCTCGGCGCGCGATCACAGGCGGCAAGCAGCAGGGCCGGAAGCAGGACGGCGACAATTCGCATTCGGCAATTCCCCTGTTGATTGCGCGCGTGCGGCCGCCCCACCATATGCCGAAGCCATGGCGATTCAAATCCGAACATCGCTGGAAGAACCGGAAACTTCGCCGGGCTTCGTCCCCCACAAGCCCGCGCGGCCCGACAAGGCCGAGGGCGGCAGGAAGTTCATGCTCAAGTCGGATTACGAGCCGGCCGGCGACCAGCCGCAGGCGATCGCCGAGCTGACCGATGCAGCGCTCCAAGGCGAGAAGAGCCAGGTCCTGCTCGGGGTCACCGGCTCGGGCAAGACCTTCACCATGGCCAAGGTCATCGAGACCCTGCAGCGGCCGGCGCTGGTGATGGCGCCCAACAAGATCCTCGCTGCCCAGCTCTACGGCGAGTTCAAGAGCTTCTTCCCCGACAACGCGGTCGAATATTTCGTCAGCTACTACGATTACTACCAGCCCGAAGCCTACGTGCCGCGCACCGACACCTATATCGAGAAGGAGTCGAGCGTGAACGAGGCGATCGACCGGATGCGCCACTCGGCGACCCGGTCGCTGCTCGAGCGCGACGACGTGATCATCGTCGCCTCGGTGTCGTGCCTCTACGGAATCGGCTCGGTCGAGACCTATTCGGCGATGACCTTCTCGTTGAAGAAGGGGGCCGCCGAGGACCAGCGCGAAGTGATCCGCAAGCTGGTCGCGCTGCAATACCGGCGCAACGACCAGGGCTTCGCGCGCGGCAACTTCCGGGTGCGCGGCGACAGCCTCGAGATCTTCCCGTCGCACTATGAGGACATGGCCTGGCGGGTCAGCTTCTTCGGCGACGAGATCGAGGAGATATTCGAGTTCGACCCGCTGACCGGCAAGACCATCGCCGGTCTCGACGGCATCAAGGTCTATGCGAACTCGCACTACGTAACGCCCGGCCCGACGCTCAAGCAGGCGATGGAGGCGATCCGCCACGAACTTTCCGAGCGGCTGAAGGAATTGCAAGCGGAAGGCCGGCTGCTCGAAGCGCAGAGGCTCGAGCAGCGCACCAACTTCGACCTCGAGATGATCGCCGCGACCGGCAGCTGCGCCGGCATCGAGAATTACTCGCGCTTCCTCACCGGCCGCCTGCCCGGCGAGCCGCCGCCGACCCTGTTCGAATATCTCCCCGACAATGCGCTTCTGTTCGTCGACGAGAGCCACCAGACGGTGCCTCAGATCGGGGCGATGGCGCGCGGCGACCACCGCCGCAAGATCACGCTCGCCGAATATGGCTTCCGCCTGCCGAGCTGCATCGACAACCGGCCGCTGCGCTTTGCCGAATGGGACGCGATGCGGCCGCAGTCGACGTTCGTCTCGGCAACCCCGGGACCGTGGGAGATGAACGAGACCGGCGGCGTCTTTTCCGAGCAGGTGATCCGGCCGACCGGGCTGATCGACCCGCCGGTCGAGATCAAGCCGGTCGAAGACCAGGTCGACGACCTCGTCCACGAAGCCAAGGAGACCGCGCGCAAGGGCTATCGCACTTTGGTCACGACCCTGACCAAGCGCATGGCCGAGGACCTCACCGAATATCTGCACGAGGCGGGGCTAAAGGTCCGCTACATGCACTCGGACGTCGAGACGCTCGAGCGCATCGAGCTGATCCGCGAGCTTCGCCTCGGGGTCTATGACGTCCTGGTCGGAATCAACCTGCTGCGCGAGGGCCTCGACATCCCCGAATGCGGGCTGGTCGCCATCCTCGACGCCGACAAGGAAGGCTTCCTCCGCTCCGAGACATCGCTGATCCAGACCATCGGCCGAGCGGCGCGCAACGTCGAGGGGCGGGTGATCCTCTACGCCGACACCGTCACCGGCTCGATCGAGCGGGCGCTGGCGGAAACCGGGCGGCGGCGCGAAAAGCAGCTTGCCTACAACGAAGAGCACGGGATCACCCCCGAGAGCATCAGGTCGAACATCCACGACATCCTGAGCCACGTCACGGCTCGCGAGGGGCTGGTCGTCGACACGGGCGATGAGGAGCGGCCGCACCTCGTCGGCCACAACCTCAAGGCCTATATCGCCGACCTCGAGGAGCGGATGCGCAAGGCCGCCGCCGACCTCGAGTTCGAGGAAGCGGCACGGCTTCGCGACGAGATCCGCCGGCTCGAGGAGGACGAGCTCGGGATTCCCGATCCCGACCGCGTCGCGCCGCGGCCGCTCGGGCAATCGAGCGAAGGCAAGCCGGGGACGAGGAAGGGGCGGTTCGGGAAGCAGTCGCGCACGCGGTTCGGCGGGCGGCGGTGAACTGCTAACCGGACATTCACGGATTTATCCACAATCATCTTGCAAGATAATCGTCTTTGACATTGACAAAAGATGGCCCTCCCTTCATTCCGCAATGGGAGGAATAACAGCTATGAATGAAGGTCGGTCCAAGAGCGACTTGCTTAGGTTCCTGGACAACATGGGCCGAAAGGGCCTCATTCCAGCGAACACCGCTTCGGCGCGGAAGGCGGCAGCCAACAAGGTGTTGTCAATGCTCACCGACGATGAGGCACAAGACGTTACCAACCTTGATGTTGACGAGACGATTAGGCGTTTCGGAAACCGATTCCGTGCGGAGTACACAGCCCTAAGCCTTCAGAGCTACGCGAGCCGACTGAGGTCCTCTCTTGATGATTTCAAGAGACACTGTGACGACCCGCTGAATTTCAAGCCTGGTGTTACTAAGCGGACGACTCGTAAGGCTCGCGACAGTGGGTCCGTCGCGCCCGGGATCGTTACGGCATCGAGCGACCCGTCTACACACGTTCGGCCCGTTGCGGCCGTGCAAATTCTGCCAATCACGGTGCGGCAGGATCTCGTCGTGCAAATCGCTGGCCTGCCTCATGATCTTACTAAAGCGGAGGCGCAGCGGATTGCTAATATTATCTTGGCTCACGCGCTGCCGGAGACGTGAGTCAGAATCATGACCAAGCCGGACAAACTCTATCAGCAGCTGCTCTCATCGAGGGCCCGCTCGATCAGTTTTCGTGATTTCGAACGGCTTTTGCGCGCCTTCGGCTTCGAGCTCGACCGCACGGTTGGAAGCCACCGCCAATATGTGCATCCCGCTATTCCTCGCGCGTTTCCCGTCCAGCCTGACGGGAAGGACGCGAAGCGGTACCAGGTGCGTGAGTTCCTTGAACTAGTGGAACGTTATGCATTACATCTCAAAGCGTGAAGACACCGCATTATCATATCAACCTGTTCTGGTCGGACGAGGACGCCTGCTGGATCGCGGACGTCCCCGACTTGCGCCCATGCTCGGCACACGGCGCCACTCCCGAGGAAGCTGCGGCCAATGTTCGAAACGCGGTTGAAGGCTGGATAGCCGTCGCTCGCGATCGTGGTTTCCCTGTTCCGAAACCGCGCTATCGCCCCGCCATTTACGCGGCTCGCGACGCCGCTTGACGGGTTTTCTGCCGAAGCAGCTAACCTCTCTTTCGTTCGCCCAAGCACTGACATTCAGGCCGGCAAACCCTGTACCCGCATGGACCGGTTCACGATGACCAGCCAGACCCGCTTCGCGCGCTAATGGAGCCTGCTTGGTTCGAGCGCATTGCAATTCGCGATCGATGCGTTCAGGTGGGCGCAACCCGAATGCAGGCAGAATTGTCTCGTTAAATCAGCGTATTAGCCCAAGGGGCAAACAGATGGTTAAGCATATTGCCCTGGTCATGGGCGCCATGGCCATGGTTTCGGCGACGTCGGCAGCGGCCAAGCCGCGCGGCGACGAGCCGATCGCGGTTCCGCGTACGATCAAGCAGGGGATCGACTTCGTCTATGTCGATCCCGACCTCAGCAACGTCGCCAAGCGGCACCAGCGGCCGCAGAACTGGCTTCAGCGCGTTCTCAATCTCGATTCCGGCAGCCGCAGGAACGCTCCGAATCCCTTGTTCGTCGAGCTCGGGCGCGGGCTCCAGCAATATCAGGCGAGCTGGGGCCGGCTGCCCCAGGTCAACATCCCGGCCGGAGCGGCGCTCAAGCGCGGATCGGCCGGGCGGCGAGTCGATGCGCTTCGCAGCCGCCTCGGCCTGGCGCCGGGCGGCGGCTATGACGAAGCTTTGTTCCAGCGTGTCTCGGCCTACCAGCGGGTTCACGGCCTCGCCCCGGTCGACGGCATCGCCGGCAGGGCGACGATCGCCTCGCTGAACCTCGGCGCCGGCCATTATTCGCGCCGGATCGCCATCAACATGGAGCGCGCCTATCGCCTGCCGACGACCGGCACCTTCGACCGCTATGTCCTCGTCGATTCCGGCGCCGCCGCGGTCTATCTGTTCGATAGGGACCGCGCCGTCGACGGCATGAAGGCGATCGTCGGCTCGCCCGAGCATGCGACTCCGATGCTCGCGGTGATCATGCGCAACGCCAAGGCCAATCCTTATTGGAATGTCCCGCCCGACATGATCAGCAGCCTGACGGCCAAGCGGGTGCTCGAGCAAGGCACGTCATACCTCAAGAATTTCCACTATGAGGTATTGTCCGACTGGTCGGGCAACGGCCGCCCGGTCGATCCCAAGACGATCAACTGGAGGCAGGTCGCCGCGGGCAAGAGCGACATCCTCGTTCGCCAGCTTCCGGGACCGTGGAATTCGATGGGGGCGATGAAGTTCGAAATGCCCAACGACTACGGCATCTACCTGCATGACACGCCGAGGAAGGAATTGTTCGCCGAGAGCAACCGCTGGATCAGCAACGGCTGCGTGCGCCTCGAGGATTACCGCCGCTTCGCCAGCTGGGTGTTCGGGCGCGTGCCGCAGCCGACCTCGCCGGTCGAGCAGAGGTTCGACCTGCCGCGGCCGGTGCCGGTCTATCTGACCTATCTCACCGTCGCCGGCGGTCCCGGCGGCGTCGTCTTCCGGCCCGACCCCTATGGCTTCGACGCCCAGGCGATGCCGCAGATGTTTGGCGCGCAGAACAGGGTAGCGTCGGCGACCTGACGCCACCCTTTGAAGGCTTCTAGCGAAGCACTCCGTTGCGACGCTGGCGGTGCGCGTAATAGAGCAGGGCGACGCCGATCGCGACGATCACCAGCGGGAAATATTTCATCGCTCCGATCGCCTCCTCTCCCGGCATCGGCGGGCCGGTGAAGACATAAGTGAAGCTCAGCACCATTCCGACCAGCGACAGAGCGAAGGCATGAAATGCCCAGCGGCTGCGCAGGAGCAGCAGGATCGAGCCGAGCAGGCCCATCCAGACGCCGAGGCCCCAGCCGAACTGCGCCCAGATCGGGTAGCCGTTGAGGTAGGCGAGGAAAGCGCCGGGATCGACTCCCGGCATCATGCTGGCGAGATATTCGGTGTCGCGCGCCCTGGTCATCCAATAATCATAGGCGCCGAACGCGTTCCACAGGGTCGCGAGCCCGCCGACGATCCACAGATGCATCGGGGTGCGGCTTTGCACGGTGTCTTGCATGTTTGTCCCCCTCCACGTCGGCGCGACCGCCGACGGGACGGGAGGAAACGCCTGAACGTCGCCGCTGTCAATCGGCGGCGCGGCAGCGCCTACAGGCCGAAGCGAAGGCCGACATGCGCCGACACCTCGTTGCCGTCGTCGCGGCCGAGCGTTCCCGACACCAGAGCGTTGAGGCTGACTTGGCGCAGGATCTCGGCGCTGGCGCCGCCGGTCAGCCGTCCGTAGACGTCGGTCGATCGGTCCTCCAGCTGCCAGCTGTTGACGATGGTCGGGGCGCTGGTCTGGGCGAAGCGGACGGTTCGGCCGTCGCCGAGAAAATCCGTCTCGACCATTGCCGCGGCGAACGGGCGAAGCTGCATGCCGCCGCTGAGGAAGTCGCCGCGAAGCTCAGCGCCGAGGCCTCCTGTCAGCGATTTGGCGGACACCGAGCTGACGTTGAGGGTCAGCGCCGGATCGCCGCTCTCGGTGTAGGATCCGACCCGCGCGCGCGCATAATCGAGCGCCACCACCGGGCCGACCCGGATCGAGCCCATCGGCATCAAATAGCCCGCCTTGGCGCCGGCCAGCCAGTGGCTGCCGTCGGGGTCCGAGCGCATCGGCTCGACGACTCCGCCGCGCTCGATGCGGTGATCGTCCCAGCCGTAACCGACATAGCCCTGGGCGAAGGCGCCGGCGATGGTCATGCCGGCGAAGCCGCCGATCTGCCAGCTCTCGGTCCTGGTCTCGGAAATGTCGGCGGCGAACTTCGCCCGGGGCCGCGAATGATTGCCGGCGATCCCGGCGACGCCGTTGCCCCAGCCATAGGCGATTCCGGCGGTCGCTCCGACGCTGTCGATGTCGAAGGCGTCGGTGCGGCGGTCGGCGCGGACATCGCGGCTGAACATGTCGCCGACGACGAAGAAGCGGACGCCCTCGGCGAGGTCGCCGTCGCGCGGCGCCGACAGGTCGATGCGGCTGGTCAGGGTGCGGCCGAACTGGCGGGCGGTGTCGAGGCCGAGGTCGCTGGTCGCCTGCATGGTCAGCGGCGCCTGCAGCTGGGTCGCGACATATTGCGCGACGACCGCGAAGCCGCGCGAGGTCAGGTGGAGAAGGTCGCCGTAGAAGACATAGGGTGCATCGGGATTGACGATGCAGGTCGGGTTGGGGAAGGCCGGGCAGGTGATTCCGGCGGTGAATCCGTAGGCGGCGGGGTTCGCCTGGATCTGGTCGAGCACCAGCGACAGGTCGAGATAATGGACCATCACGCCCTGGCCGGCATAGCCGGCAAGGGTCGATTGCATGCCGGTGTTGAAGGCGGTCGAATAAGCGGTGCGAACCGCTGCCCCGGCCGGGTCGCCGGCGATTTCGGGAAGTCGGCCGGTGTCGCCGGCGAGGAAGCTGATCGTCGGCGCGCCGGCGCCGACCAGCAGGTTCATGTTGGCAGTCGCGCTCGCGACGGCGGTTGCCGCCGCGCCCGGCGCTCCGGCGAGCGTGCCGCCGCCTTGCTGATAGGCGCGGGCGTCATTGCCGCCGATCGACACGGTGACCAAATCGCCCTCGCCGAGCGTCGGCGACATCGCCGGAAACCCGAGGATGCCGCCGCCTGCAAGGAAGGTCTGGACCTGGAAGGTGAAGCCGGGAAGGCCGGCATTCTGGTTCTGGTTGTTGGTGCGCGACCCGCCGATGGCGAAATTATACTGCGGCGCATCGAGCAACATGCTGAGCGTGTCGATGTAATTGGTGCCGCCCGAAAAGCGGCCGGTGGTATAGACCTGGGTCGAGACCGGGTTGATGCCGGCGAGACGAAGCGCATTGCCAGTGTCGGCATAGCTGTCGCCGAAGGCAATGATGCGATCGATGCGCTGGGCCGCGGCCGGAGCCGGAATGGCGGCGATGGCAAGAACGGAAGCGCCGAACAGGGCGCGCGTCAGCAAGCGGCTGGGCATTGTCGAGACCTCCCCCCGGGGCGCGCACATGCGGCGATCCCTCCGCGCCTTCTATCGCCAGCCGGCCTCCCGCTGGCAAGTCGCCGGATCGCAACAGCGGCAGCAAAATGCATCAACCCGCCGGCGGCTTTTCCAGCTCGCGCTTGAGCTTCGCCAGCCGCGCCGTAGCGCCTGCCGCGTGCGGCCCGATCCAGCGTTCGTGGATGTCGTGGATCGGCAGCGGGTTGAGGTGGTTCCACCGTTCCCGCCCTTTGCGCACCGGGATCACCAAAGCGGCGTCCTCGAGCACTTTGAGATGCATCATCACCGTGCACCGGTCGAGCTCCGGAAAATGGGCGCACAGAGAGCCGGTGGTCAGCGGCTGGTCCTTGAGGTCGTCGAGGATCTGCCGCCGCACCGGATTGGCGAGCGCCTTGAAAATCCGGTCAAACGAGTCCGGAATTGACATGTTAGTTATTTATAACATAATTGGCTGCGACTCAAGCGAGAAGGAGAGGTCGCCATGGACCTGAAGTTCCGAGTCGCTGCGCGGATCGCGCGGCCGGTGCACGATGTGTTCGAAGCGGTCGCCGACCCGCAGCAATTGTCGCAATATTTCACTACCGGCGGCGCCCAGGGCCGGCTCGAGCCCGGCTCCACGGTCACCTGGGATTTCCACGACTATCCCGGTGCTTTCCCGGTCGACGTGGTCGAGGTCGTGCCCGACGAGAAGATCGTGCTGCGATGGGACGCCGCCGAAGGCGAGCAGGCGGTCGCCCAAAGCGGCGAGATCACGCCGGCCGACTACAAGACGCAGGTGACGATGACCTTCTCGCCTCTCGACGGGGGCAGCCGCACCTTGGTCGAGATAAGCGAGGAAGGCTGGCGCGAAACCCAAAGCGCGCTCGACGCCAGCTACGGCAATTGCCAAGGGTGGAGCCAGATGCTGTGCGCGCTCAAGGCCTGGCTCGAGCACGGCATCAATCTGCGCGAGGGCATGTACCAGTGACGCGCGGGGCGCGCGACTAGATGATCCGGAGGTCCGGCGGGACGGTCGAGCCCATCCCGTCCTTGGCGGCCGATGGCGACGCGCTGCTGCCGGCCGCCTGGCGGTAGGCTGCGGCGAGATCGAGGTGGCTCCGCCGGGCGCGCTCGTCGGTCGCCCGCTCGGCCGCGGCCCGTTCCTCGGCTTCGCGCCGCTCGAAATATTCCCTGTTGCCCATCACCCGATCTCCGGGCGGCATACTAGCGCCATTCACCCCCTTGTCGTTGATGAATGTTATATTTTTTCGGTGCTTAGCGTTTTTCCTGTGCCAGCCGGCTCATCAGGATCGCGGCTCGCTTCGCCTGGCGGAAGATTGACGGAATATCGACCGCCTCGCCTTCGGCGTGGGTGTTGCGTCCGGCTGCGCCGAGGCCGGCGAGCCCGTCGGTGTCCCTGGCGACAAAGCTGATGTCGGCGGCGCCGCGCAGCAACGGGTCGAGCTCGCCCATTTCGGCCAGGCCCATGTCGCGGTTGACCTGGTTGAGCCGCCGCAGAAGCGCGCGGTTGCCCTCGGTCGGCGCCATCGGCGGATAGCCGTCCTCGTCGAAGATGATCTCCGCTTTCGTCCCGGGCAGGGACTGGCCGACGATCGCGCGCATCTTCGCCCGGGTCCGCTCGATCTGGCCCTCGTCGATGGCGCGCAGGTCGCCGCGGGCGGTCGCGGTGGCGGCGATGACGTTGGTCTTGCCGGCGATCTGCATGCGGATCCGGTCGGAATCGAGCTCGGCGCGCTCGCCGCCGCCGATCAGGCCGACATTGTAGGTCAATTTGTCCTCGCCCAGTTCGCGCCGGAACGAATCGAGGATCCGCGCCAGCTCGTAGATCGCGCCGAAGCCGGTGTCGGGGGCGAAGATGGTACTCGAATGGCCGGTCGCGGACGTCGCCGTGACCGTCCAGCTGCCCGAGCTTCGCCGGGCGACCGATCCCATGTCGCGATTGTCGAGCCGCACCAGCCCCTCGAAGTCGAGCGCGACGTCGGCCCACTTCCCGGCGGCGATCAGGTCGCGGCGGGTGATGTCGAGCGGGTCGCCCGGGTCCTCCTCGTCGCCGGTCAGCACCACCGTCACGTCGGCGTTTCGCAAGGTGCCGGCGCGGTGCATCGCCCGAAGCGCCGCGATCATCACCGCCATCCCGCCCTTGTCGTCGACCGTTCCCGGCCCGACCGCCCAGTCGCCCTGCCTTTCCCAGCGCTGGAACGGCGAATCCGGCTCGAACACGGTGTCGAGGTGGCCGATCAGCAGCATGCGCTTTCCGCGCCCGTTGCCCCGAGAGCGAGGAACATGGCGGGCGACGATATGGCCGGCGCGCCCCGCCGCCTTCATGTCGATCCACTCGACCGCGAAGCCCAAGGGCTCGAGCTCGGCGCGGAGCATCCGCCCG
>Ga0247719_1000682_pt1 | contig 18083 bp, 11 predicted proteins | sample 41E_DmetaG_FD_189046 | JGI IMG/M metagenome (GOLD analysis project Ga0247719, IMG submission 189046) | Soil microbial communities from hillslope of Landscape Evolution Observatory, University of Arizona, Oracle, AZ, United States - 4-1-E_D | ecosystem: Engineered > Artificial ecosystem >...
CCTGCTGGAGGCGTATCGCGCCGCGCTCGGTGCTGCGCCCGCTCAGCGCAGCGGCCACAGTCCCATCCGCTTGTCGCGATAGATGCCGTCCGAGTGAGTGCATCGCTCGTCGACGAGCGCAAGGGGGGGTGAGAGCGCGAAGGGAGCCCGTTCCATGTTGAGCGGCCGCCATCCCCCGGTCGCGACGTCGCGATTGCGCTCGCGTCCGACGAAGGTCGTCGCGAGCAGGTAGCGGGATCCGCTGCGTCTGAAATTTCGCATCGCTGCGAGGGCGTCCGCGAACGACAGATGCACCAGGCCATCCCGGCAGATCACCAGATCCGCCGCGGGCAGCGCCGCGCGCGTCAGGTCCGCGCACAGGAACTGCCGGTCCGGCCGCTCGTACTCGCGGCGGTTTGCGGCGATGAGCTCCTCGACGATGTCGACGCCGGTATAGTGCACGTCGACGCCGTCCAGGACCTCGCGCATCCAGTTGAAATCACCGCAGGGAGCATCGAGAATCGACCGGATCCGCCGCTCCGTCAGCAGCGCGACGAGATCCGCTTTGAACGCCGCCGCGCGCGCGCGGGACGATCCCGGGCCCGACACCGACTCGCCGTTCCCCCAGCGCCTCGCCCGGTAGATTTCGGTGAAGGTCGCCTGCTGGGCTCGTGACGACCACCGAACACGTCTCGTCGCGAACTGCACCACCCGGGCGCAGAAGGCCCGCACCGCACCTGGAGGTGGGGATGAGGTCAATGGATGTACCCGAGCGAGCGGAACCGGCGCACGTCCGGCCGCGGCGCCCGCCGCATCGCATCGATCGCGGAGCGGAGCCGGGCGACTGCCGGGCTGGTGCCGTGCGCCGCGATCACGTCACGCTCGCCGGCCGGATCCTCGCGCAGGTGAAAGAGCGACTCCGCACCGTCCTCGCGTACGATGAGCTGCCAGACGCCGTCGAGGGCCGCCCACGAGGCGGGCATCCGTTGCGCGGCGGGAGGATACAGGAGCGCGACTGCCGGCCCTTCCGGCAGGGACGCGGCGTCCCCGCGCTCGAGCAGCCCCGGCAGTGCCGTGATCGACACGGCCTGCGTCACCACGCGAGGGTGCGGCCCGTCCTGTGCCCAGCGGATCATCAGCGGCACGTGCAGAAGCTGTACGGCGAGGGAGTTGCCATGCCGCACGAGCCCGTGCTCACCGAACTGCTCTCCATGGTCGGAGACGATCGCCACCGTGGTGGGCCTCCTGGATGGCCGGTCGACGATCGAAGCGAGGTGACGGTCTATGCAGCGAATCGCCTCGCGGTAGCCGCGGCCGCCGCCGCAGGCGCGCTCGACGTAGTAGGGGTCGTGTGCGTCCATGTAGTTCAACGTGAGGAAGAGCGGCCGGTCATCGTCTGCCATGAGCGTCATGGCGCGCGCGGTTACCGTGCCGGCGCTCCAGTTGCACACGGTCGCAGCGAACCAGTCGGAGTACGACTCCAGCACGACACCGGGCGCCGTTCGGCAGAGATCCAGCGCGAACTGCGCCTGCTCGAAGTGCTCGAACCCGCGCGCGAAGCCCGATCCGGCGTTGAGAAACGTGTTCGAGATCACCGCGGCGGTCCGGTAGCCGCGCCGGCGATACCGCTCCGCCAGCGTCTCCTGCGAGCCGCCGTACACCTGGGAATCGAATCCGACGCCGAGTTCGTGCGGCGGCAGACCGGTGACCGCGGACAAGTGGGACGGCAGCGTCCATGGCGACGTCGCGTAGGCGCGTGTGAACACCGTGCTCCCGCGCCGAAGCCGCGCCAGCGTCGGGAGGTCAGGGTGGACGTCTCCGTCTCCATCGAAGACCGCGTCGTACCGAACCGTGTCGAGGAAGATCAGGATCACGTTCGGGTCCTCGGCCGTGGCTCGCGCGTCGGCCCGGACGTCCGCGGGGCGGCGGAACGCCGCGAGCCCTCCGAGTACCAGGGCCACGAGGAGCACACCAGTGGCGACAGGTTGGACTCTGGGCCGCCAGCGATGCACCGGGCGCCAGAGAAGCCAGGTGGCCAGCGCTGCGAGGGGGATGGCGGCCGCCAGTACCAGCGGGTGGTGTCGCAGCCGGACCGTCAGCAAGGCGAGCGCAAGGGCCGCCGCGGTGGTTTCGCCCGCATAGCGCCGCGAGAGGACTCGCGCGAGCGGGAGCGTGAGCACGGCCAGGACGATCCAGGTGAGCGGCGCGACGATCCAGATGCGCGCCGGAACGAACTGAAAGGCGCCGCCGGCCCCCGCGAGACCGAAGACCACCAGCGTGGCATCCACGAGGCTTATGATGGCCGCCGCGAGGAAGGCCGTCGACGTCGGCGTGAGCAGCGCGCGAAGCCAGGTACCCGTCACGTCCGATGCCAGCCGACCGTCAGAGCCCCGAGGGGGCCTGGCTCGGACCTCGCTGCAGGAACCGGCCCGCGCCCTTCCTTCCGACGAACGCGTCGCCGTCGATGATCACCTCGCCGTTGCAGATCACGTGCGAGGGCGACCCGTGCACCGTGCGCCCCTCGTACGGGTTGTAGTCCACCTTCATGTGCAGCGTCTTCACGCCGAGCGTCGCCTTGCGGTCGGGGTCGAAGACGACGATGTCGGCGTCGCTGCCGACGGCGATGGTGCCCTTGCGCGGGAACAGCCCGAACATCTTCGCCGGCGTCGTCGAGCACAGCTCCACGAACCGGTTCATCGAGATCCTCCCGTGCCGCACGCCGCCGTCGTGCACGAGCGTGAGGCGCGTCTCGATGCCGGGGGCACCGTTGGGGATCTTGCTGAAGTCGTCCTTGCCGAGGATCTTCTGGTCGGCCATGCAGAAGGGGCAGTGGTCCGTCGAGATCACCTGGAGGTCGTTCTTCGCGAGCCCCTTCCAGAGCACTTCCTGGTGCCACTTCTCGCGCAGCGGCGGCGACATCACGTACTTCGCCCCGTCGAACCCCGGCTCCTCGTAGTTGTCGTACGAGAGGAACAGATACTGCGGGCAGGTCTCCGCGTACGCCGGCAGGCCCATGTCGCGCGCCTGCTTCACCTTCTCGAGCGCGTGCGCCGCCGAGAGATGGACGATGTAGATCGGCACGCCCGCCATCTCCGAGAGCGCGATCGCGCGGCCGGTCGCTTCCCCCTCGGCCGTCGGCGGACGCGTGAGCGCGTGATACTTCGGCGCGGTCTCACCCTTGCGCAGCGCCTCCTTCACGAGCTCGTCGATCACACCGCCGTTCTCGGCGTGCATGCACACGAGTCCGCCGTTCTCCCCCGTCCGCCGCAGCGCCCGGAAGATCGTCGCGTCGTCGACCATGAACACGCCGGGATAGGCCATGAACAGCTTGAAGCTGGTGACCCCCTCGTCGCGCACCATCCGGTCCATCTCCTCGAGGCCGGCGTCCTCGAGCTCGGTGACGATCATGTGGAAGCCGTAGTCGATCACCGCCTTGCCGTCGGCGCGCTTCCGCCAGTCTTCGAGCGCGTGCCGCATCGTCTGGCCGCGGTACTGGATGGCGAAGTCGACGATGGAGGTGGTGCCGCCGAACGCGGCCGCGATGGTGCCCGACTCGAAGTCGTCGGCGGACGTCGTGCCGCCGAAGGGCATGTTCAGGTGCGTGTGGACGTCGATCCCGCCGGGGATGACGTACTTGCCGCTGGCGTCGATCGTCCGATCCGCGTGGAAGCGGTCGGCGGGCAGGTCCCTGCCGATCGCCGTGATTGTGCCGTTCTCGCAGTAGACGTCGGCGACGTAGTCGTCGGACGCCGTGATCACCCGTCCGTTCCTGATGAGCAGTGACATGAGGCCTCGGCGCAGGGCCGCTCGCGGGCGGCCAGTCTCAGTACAGGTTCCCCGTCCGTTTTCCCCCGGTGTAGTCCACGTAGACCACCTTCAGCTCGGTGTAGAAGTCGATCGCCACGCGTCCCATTTCGCGCAGGCCCACGCCGGTCGCCTTCATGCCGCCGAACGGGATGTGCGCCTCGCCGCCGACCGTCGGCGAGTTGACGTGGATGATCCCCGCCTCGAGCTGATCGACGAACCGGAACATCCGGTCGACGTCGCTCGTGTAGATCGAGGCCGAGAGCCCGAAGCGGACGCCGTTGGCCGCTTCCAGCGCCGACTTCGCGTCGGGCGCGCGGATCACCGACAGGACCGGTCCGAAGATCTCCTCCTGGGCGATCCGCATGTTCGGGTCGACCTCGTCGAAGATCGTCGGCGCCACGAAGTAGCCGCGCTCGCGGCCGCCGTCCTTCAGCCGCTCACCCCCGGTGACCAGCCTGGCCCCCTCGCTGCGGCCGACGCCGATGTAGTTCAGCACGGTGGACAGCTGCCGCTCGTCGACGGAGGGGCCGACGTTCGTCTTCGGATCCAGGCCGTTGCCGACGACGAGCGAGGCGGCGCGGGCGCGGAGGCGCTCGACGAACTCGCTCGCGATCGAGGCTTCGACGACGGCGCGGCTCGTCGCGGTGCAGCGCTGCCCGGTGGAGCCGAACGCCCCCTGGATCGTGCTCTCGACGGCGAGATCGAGGTCGGCGTCCGCCAGCACGACGATCGGGTTCTTCCCGCCCATCTCGCACTGGCACTTGATCCCGCGTGCGGCGGCCGCCGCGTACACCTGCCCGCCGACCTCGTTCGACCCGGTGAACGACACCGCCGCGACCGCCGGGTGCGAGACCATCGTTTCGCCGACCTCCCGCCCGCCGTGCACCACGTTCAGCACGCCGGGCGGCAGCCCGCAGCCCTCGAACATTTCGGCGAGCATCACGGCGGTCAGCGGCGTGAGCGGCGCCGGCTTGAACACGACGGTGTCGCCCGACACGAGCGCCGGGGCGATCTTCCAGATCGGAATCGCCACGGGGAAGTTCCACGGGGTGATGACCGCCACGGGACCCACCGGCTGCTTCACCGTGTAGCAGAAGTTGTGTGGCAGCTCGGAGGGGATCGTCTCGCCGGTAATGCGGCGCCCCTCCCCGGCGAAGAACTCGAGGACGTTGATGGCACGCTGGATCTCGCCGCGCGATTCGCCGAGCGTCTTCCCCTCTTCACGCGTGAGGGCTTCGGCCAGCTCCTCCTTCCGCTCCTCCATCCGCCGCTGTACGCGGTACAGAAGCTGCCCCCGGACCGGGGCGGGCGTGTTGCGCCATGCCGGAAAGGCACGCGCGGCGGCCTCGCAGGCGGCGGCGGCGTCGGCGGCCGTCGAGGCCGGCGCCTCGGCGATCACCTCGTCGGTATCCGCCGGGTTGATGTCGCGGATCCGCTGGCCGCCGGTCGAGTCCGTCCACCTGCCGTCGATGTAGTTCCTGAGGCTGCGCATGAGGATAGGCAGCGAACATATGTCCGCCCTGAACCGCTGTCAACCCTTCGACGGCGCGGTGGAGTAAACTCTCGGTTTCAAAGAGAGGTCCCATGGCTGCCGACCTGTCGGTCACCTTCACCGGGCTGCGATTCGCCAACCCCTTCCTCCTCTCGTCGGCGCCGCCGACCGAGTCGGAGAGCAACATCATGCGGGCGTTCGACGCCGGCTGGGGCGGGGTGGTCACGAAGACGATCGGGCTGCACCCGGTGACGAACGTCGCCGGTCCGAAGACGAAGTTCCTGCGCACCGACCCCGCCACCACCCGCATGTCGATGCAGAAGCGCCAGGGCTCGGCGCTGCACTCGTCGTGGAACTGGGAGCTGATCTCCGACAAGACGGTCGACTGGTGGGTGCCGCGGATCGAGCGCATAAAGAAGGGACACCCCGACCGGATCCTCGTCGCCTCGATCATGGCGGGCTCCGGCAGCGACAAGGAGCTGCGGCACTGGCAGGAGCTCGCCACGGCGTGCCAGGACGCCGGCGCGGACGCCTTCGAGCTGAACCTCTCGTGCCCGCACATGGACCGGCAGGACATGGGCTCGAACGTCGGCAGGGACGCCGGCCTCATCTCGACGGTCGCGAAAGTGGTGAAGGAGGTCGCGCGGGTGCCGGTCTGGTGCAAGCTGACGCCCTCGACCACCGACATCGTCGTCGAGGCGCGCGCGTCGTTCAACGCGGGGGCCGACGCCATCGTCTCGTCGAACACCTTTCCGTCGCTGCCGCTGATCGATCCCGACACGCTGGAGTTCGAGGTGAACGTCGACGGCTACGTGTCGAGCGGCGGCCTCGGCGGCCCGGCCATCCTGCCGCTGTCGCTCGCGAAGATGGCGCAGATGACACAGGCCTTCCCCGAGCGCGAGTTCTCGGGCATCGGCGGCATCTCGGATTTCAGCCACGCCCTGAACTACTTCCTGCTCGGGTGCGGCACCGTGCAGGTCTGCACCGCCGCGATGCTGGATGCGGCGATCGGACCGAACGTGATCAAGGCCCTGATCGCCGGCATGTCGGAGTTCCTCGAGAAGCATGCCGACAAGGGGTGGCGGCGTCTCGACGATTTCCGCGGGCTCCGGCGCGACCGGATCGTGCAGCATTCGAGGATCCGGCGTCCCGAGGGGAAGGAGTACTTCGGCGGGCAGGAGGCTCCCGAAGGGTACGCGGCCGCCGAGGCCGTCGAGAAGCAGGTCTAGAGATGTCGATCGCAACCACGACGAGCATGTCCGGGGCGGAGATCGTCGATCTCTGCCGGCGCCACACGATCTTCGAGTGGTCGGCGCAGGCGGCGGTCGACCCGATCCCGGTCGCCGGCGCGAAGGGGGTCTGGTTCTGGACCCCGGAGGGGAAGCGCTACATCGACTTCAACAGCCAGTTGATGTGCGTGAACATCGGGCACGGCGACGAGCGGGTCGCGCGCGCGATCGCCGGGCAGGCCGACGTCCTGCCGTACGCGAGCCCGTTCATGGCGACCGAGGCGCGTGCGAAGCTCGGCGCGAAGCTCGCCTCGATCGCGCCCGGCGACATCGACGTGTTCTTCTTCACCAACGGCGGCACCGACGCGAACGAGAACGCCATCAAGATCGCGCGGTCGTTCACCGGCCGCCACAAGATCCTGGCGCGGTACCGCTCGTATCACGGCGGCACCGCCGGCGCGATGGCGCTCACCGGCGACCCGCGCCGCTGGACGACGGAGCCCGGGATGCCGGGCGTCGTTCACGTGCTGGACCCGTATCACGGCCCCGGGAAGGGCGTCGACTCGGCCGAGCAGTCGCTCGCCATGCTCGAGGAGGTGATCCAGCTCGAAGGTCCGGCGCACATCGCGGCGTTCTTCCTCGAGACGGTGAGCGGCACGAACGGGATCCTGATCCCGCCGCGAGGCTACCTCGAGGGGGTCCGCGAGCTCTGCACGAAGTACGGGATCCTCATGGTGTGCGACGAGGTCATGGCCGGCTTCGGCCGCACCGGCGAGTGGTTCGCCGTCAACCACTGGGACGTCGTTCCCGACCTGATCACGATGGCGAAGGGGCTGACGAGCGCCTACGTCCCGATGGGAGCCGTCGGCATGCGGCGCGTGATCGCCGACAGCTTCCGCGACAGGATGTTCCCGAGCGGGCTCACGTACAACAGCCACACGCTGGCGGCGGCGACGGCGCTCGCAGTGCTCGATGTTTACGAGCAGGACGACCTGATCGGCAACGCACGGCGGATGGGCGGGGTGATGACGGAGCTGCTCGGCGAGCTGAAGGGACGCCGCCGGCTGGTCGGCAACGTCCGCAACATCGGCCTTTTCGGCGTCGTCGAGCTGATGGACCCCGAGACCGGGGCGCCGCTCGCGCCGTTCGGCGGCACGTCGGATGCGATGAAGCGGCTGAACGGGTACCTGCGCGACGAAGGGCTCTACACGTTCGTGCGCTGGCACTCGTTCTTCACGAATCCGCCGCTGTGCATCACGGAGGAGGAGCTGCGCGAAGGGTTCGCGCGGATCGATCGCGCGCTCGCGCGGCTCGAGTCGGCCTAGCGGCATGGACGCGGCACAGTCGGCGCACCTGGCGCGCGTGCGGCACCTGCGCGAGGCGTTCGCCTCGGCGAACGAGCAGCTCGTGGGGCGGCTCCGCGCGGCGTCCGACGAGCAGGCGCACCGGCAGGCGGGGGCGGCGTGGTCCGCCGCGCAGGTCGGGTGGCACGTGGCCGCGGTGAACACGCGGTTCGCCGCGCTGATCGCGGGGGACGTGCCGGCGGTGAAGCCGCTGCCGGAGGATTTCGCGGAGCGCCCGTGGCCGGAGATCGCGGCCGGGCTCCCTGAGAAGCTGACGGCGTCGCCGGCAGCGATGCCGCCGGAGAAGGTGACGCGGCAGGACGCGATCGCGCTGCTCGAAGCGAGCGCGGTGAAGATGGCGCGGGCGTTCGACACGCTCACTCCGGAGCGAGGCGCGCGCACCGGCGTCAGCAATCCCCTGGTCGGAACGATCAGTCTGTATCAGGTGGGGGAGTGGGCCGCGAGCCACGTGCGGCGCCACGACGCGCAGGTGGAGCGGGCGCTCGACGCCGCGACGCTCCCGCTCTGAGGCGCGGATCCACTGCAGACCCCGCCGGGGCGTCTGCGCAGCCCGCGCGTCGCGCACGACGTGCCCGCTTCCGCTGCGCCCGGGCTACGACGCCTGCTGCAGGCCCCAGCGCCGCCGCTTCAGGAACAGTCCCTTCCGCGAGATCCCGAGGATCTTCGCCGCCTCCTCCACGCGTCCCTTCGTCCGCAGCAGCGCGGCCTCGACCATCGTGCGCTCGAGCAGTTCGACCGCGGCCGGGAGCGGCTGGTCCAGGCTGATGCGGAGCTCAGACGAGGGGGCGGCTGAGGCCGCGACGGTCTTCCGCGTTGCCTGGATCTCGGCGGAGAGGTGCGCGGCAGTGAGGGTGGCGTCTGGTTCCGCCATCGCCACCATGCGGTTCACCTCGTTGGCGAGCTGGCGGATGTTGCCCGGCCACGGGTAGAGCACCAGGTATTCGAGCGCCTCGTCGCTGAGCGTGAGATGACCCTTCCGCTGCTGGTCGGCGAACTTGCGGACGTAGTGCTCGACGAGCGCCGGCACCTCTTCGCGCCGCTCGCGCAGCGGCGGCAGCCGGAGGCGGACAACGTTCAGGCGGTAGAAGAGGTCCTCGCGGAAGCGCTTCTGGGCGACGAGGCGCTCGAGGTCCACGTTCGTGGCGGCGATCACGCGGACATCCACCTTGATCGGGTGCGGTTCGCCCAGCGGGTGGATCTCGTGGGTCTCGAGAAACCGCAGGAGCTTCGGCTGGGCGTCGAGCGGCACGTCGGCGATCTCGTCGAGGAAGAGCGTGCCGCCTTCGGCGGCGCGGACGACGCCGAGGAAGGCGTTGTCGGCGCCGGTGAACGCCCCTTTGCGGTGGCCGAAGAGCTGGCTCTCGAACATGTCGCGGGGCACGGCGGTGCAGTTGAACCCGAGCAGCCGCTTGGAGGCGCGGTCGGAGGCGAAGTGGATCGCGCGCGCCATCATTTCCTTGCCGGTGCCGCTCTCGCCGGTGAGCAGCACGGTGAGCGGTGTCGGCGCGATGCGGCGCGCGACGCGCAGGAGCTCGGTGCTGATCTCGGAGACCCAGATCGCCTCGGGACTGCCTTCTGGGGAGTCGGTCGGCCAGAGGGCGGCGCGCTGCTTCTCGTCGCGGCGGTAGCGATCGAGGGCGACGGCGGTGGCGACCAGCTTCCGGATGGCGATCCAGGTGCAGCGCGCGTCGATGTCGTGCCTGGGCGCAGCGATCACCTGGAGGCGCTCGTCGCGATGGAAGCCGCAGTCGATCGTGTCGGCTTCGCGCGGCCGGCGGGCGGCCAGCAGGGCGCTGCGCTCGTCCCACCCCCGCGTCTCGAGCACGCGCGCCCCGGCGTCGGTCCGCGCGACGATGGCGGCTCCTTCGGCGCACTCCGCCCCCTCGACGAGCGCCAGCGCCTCGCGCGCCAGCACGTGGGGGTGCTCGGCCAGCTCCAGGATGGCCACCGCGCTGTCCAGCGTAGGAGGAGCGGAGTTGCCGGTTAGCTTGTCTCCGACTAAGTGCTGGGCATCGGCCTCAGCTGAAACATCCCCAGCGGCCCTCAACCAACGTACCGCTCGGCCCGAGTAGGCGCTGACATGAACAGCATCCTGGGCTGTCGCCCCACGTACTAGCCAGAACAGCGCATAAGTCGTTACAGGCCATTTGTCAGACGCTTCCAGCGCAGGCAAGTCTGAATCCTTTAATATTCCGCCTGACGCTCGGACAGCCAATGCCCGCTGCAACTGCAACCTCGTTACGAAGGCTCCCGTTTGATGCTGGCGGGCGACTGCAAGCGCTCTGTCGGCTGCCGAAATTGCGTCCTGCCACCGGCTCGTTCGCAGTAGTAGACGAACCTCAGTTTCCGCAGCCGCCAATGGATACCATGATGTAGTCTGCTGAGTAAGGTAGCGGTGTTCCTCCAGCAGTTGTTCGGCCTTGCTGTGCTCCCCAAGCCAAAGTGCAAGCTGCGCCCTGGTCTCAACCAATGCCAGCTGGTACGCGGGGCTTATAAAGCGCTGACGTTCAGCTATTGAAAGGTGGCGCTCAACCTCAGGGACCCTACCGCGCAAGAGCCACAGATGCGCACAATTCGCCGCTGCGGCGACTATGCCTTTTGACCATCCGGCGACCTCCGCAGCGACCGCAGCCCTTTCGGCGAGCCGGAGCGCTGCATCAACCTCCGACAGGAGACCCCGTGTGGTGCATTCATCTAGGTCGACGGCCGCTTCCAGGTAGACATTCGGTGCCTCTTCCAAAGAACGCCTAACCATTGAGAAGTGCCGAAGCGCTCGATCAGTATTGCCAATTCGGGCCTCGAGTCGGCCGAAGGTGTGGTGTGCAAATGCCAGCGCGTGAGGATCCCCAGCGTGTAAGGCTGCACGACGCGCTTGGAGCGCCGCGGGGCGGGAAGCCTCAAACGCGGTCGTGTCGCACTCCGCCTCCAACACAGCGGCGTGCAAGAGAGCGCGCTCACGCACATCTACCGTGGCGTCAAGCAACTCCAACGCGGACCGAAAGCATCGCAACGCTTCCGAAAACTCTCCGTCGTCTCGAAGTTGACTGCCGAGGATTCGAAGAGCGCGTGCCTTGAGCGCGCGCGATGAGTGCTTGCTGTGGATAAGCCGATTAGCTTCCGACTTCACCTTGGCCGATTCGGCCAGAAAATACGACAGCTCCAGCGCCAGGCCTGGATTAGCGCTGCGGTCGCGGAGAATGGCCGCGGCCTCTTTGAACCTTCCTGACTCGAACAGACGAACCGCCTGCTGATCATCCTGCATAGGAGACCTCGCCCGCGAGCCTGCTGGCATGGAACCGGCATGCGAGCCACGCGGCAACTGCGGATCCTATTCTCTAGACGTCTCAGTGCACTGACGATGTTGGAGACGAACTATGCAGCGGGTCCTCATCGTTCAAAGCGCGCAATCGGGCAACGTTAAGTAGAGCATCTGGGGTCCTGCCATCCTCAGGACCCACCGCATACGTCGTCCGAATTCGCTTTGGCTCGCCACCTCCCACGCTTTGCCGCCACACATCGCCTGCCGCCTGAATCCTCCGCGCGGCGGTGGCGGCAGCCTCAATGCTCGCATCCGCGAGTACAACCGCATATTCCTGGTCTCCCAACCTCAAGACCACATCCTTAGACCTGATGCAGTGTGAGATCGTTGTGCTGAGTGACCTTGCAGTGTGGTGTGATTGGTCCGTAAGCCCTTCGACGTGAACGTAAACCACCGCTGATCGCGTAGACGCGGCCTTCCTCGAGGCCCGCGCGGTCTCGTCGCCTTTCTTCGCTGTCAGCGCCGTTCTGAGGGGCTTTGCGATATGGTGAGCGACCGCTTCGAGTACGCGTTCGTGGTCGGCTGTAAACGCATCTGGAAGCGTTGAGTAAACACTCAGAACCCCCACCAGCTCATCAGCAACAATCGCAGCAGCCATCGCGCTGATTGGCCGCGGAGACATCGCTCGCGCAGCGTCCCCAAAATCCAAGAGGGCATCTGAGTTCCTGATCGTGTGTCTGTTCGCTCCGACCCATCCGCTTAGTTGCTGTCCCAGACGGATGGACAGTTCAGAGGCAACAGTAGAATTATCGCCCAGCGCCTCGAGCACGTGCAGGTCGTCCGCTCCCTCTCCTCTCACGAACAGCAATGCCAGCGACGCTGGAATCAGGCGCCGCACATGGTGAAGGGCCGCGTCTGCGATGTCTCTTGGTCCCTCCGCAACGCCAAGTTGCTGCGCAAGTTCGAGGAGGACCATTGTCTCTGCCCGGCTTGCTGATATCTCCTCGAGGTGTGCGCGCTTCGGCGGGTAGCTCGGTCGGTTACCGAACGACGCAGACAGAGATGCTAGCTGTCGACTGGGCACCCTCGCCGCATCAGCGAGTTGCTTCAATTCTGGATGGATCTCGATGAACGCGTCGACTATCAGTGGATCGTACATCGTCCCACGCCTCTCCTGCAGGATCCGCAGAGCCTCTGTATCGGAGAGCCTAGGCCGGTACGGCCGGTCCGAAGTGAGCGCGTCGAAGCAGTCGACGACGCTGAGAATTCGAGCGCCGATCGGAATATCGCTCCCCGCTAGACCACTAGGATATCCAGTTCCGTCCCAGTTCTCATGGTGGTGTCGGACGATTGGAACGACAGGGTACGGGAAGTCAATCGCGGAGAGGATGTCAGCGCCCACTGTGGCATGCAGTTTCATTCTTTCGAATTCCGCGGGCGTCAGTGGTCCTGGCTTGTTCAGGATGTACTCTGGAACTGCCAGTTTCCCCATGTCATGTAGGAGTGCAGCGGCTTCGATGGCCTGGATCTGTGCTGGTTCTGTAACTCCGACGGCTTTGGCGAGCCTGACGGCGTGAATTTGGACGCGACGAATGTGACCATGTGTGATTTGGTCTTTCGCGTCAATCGCCATTGCAAGGGTTTCGATGGTCGACAAGTACAGTTTGTTCAATTCCCTTAGGTGTATGTTCGCGTCCTCCACACGCCCCAGAGCGGTCTTGAAGGTCAGGTACGAAATCAGCAGCAACGGTAGGATTACCCCTATGACTCTGACAAACTGGGATTCAGGCGACTGAAGGTAGGGAAGCAGAAGCGCTGCAACGGATGCCCCACTAAAGTAATTGAGCGACAGCCAGAGAAAATTACGCCTCCAAACGGAGAACGCCGTCGTCTGCTTCTCGAACGCCACGGCAAAGGCGACCAGCCCGCTGTTGAGCAGAAAGTAGCAGAAGGCCAGGATAAACAGCGGCAGTAACAAGCCTAGAATTTGTTGTGGCGCTTGTGAAAGCGGCTCAATCGCAGCGAGTATGTAGAACACGTGTGCTGCGGCCCAAATCGCAACAGCCGGAGCAGCCATGTTGAACAACACCCGAGTGGGACGTCGTGAGGCGGGCGCAAGCCAGAGCGAGATGATGAGCGTATCGAGGACAACGACGAGCGTTGCCGCCGCTGGTCCGAACAGCAGAACCGCCGCAAAAACGAAGGTTTCCGAGACCGACAGGCGTGCCGGAATCGTCGGAATGCGGATCGTGAATGAGCCGCTCAGCAGGGTCAGACAGGCCAGGACGAACCACTGGTAGTTGACCGGCGAGTGCCAGAGCTCGTGCAGTGAGTGAAGCACCACGGCGACGCCAGCTGCGATGACGCCGACGACGTAAGCGCGGCCGGATGCGGTAAGGGTGTTCGTCACGATTGTGAGCGCCCGGAAAGGGCGGTTCCCGTCAGTTGCCCCAGATAATAAGGCGCATCTCTATCTCCTTGAAAGAAAACTGAAGGCTCATCGGTCACTCAGGGACTGTCGCAGCAGTACCCCAGACGATGGTCGTTCCCCAGACGATCGTCTGGACCCTGGCATTTGCGGTACCCCACACAATCGTCGTGCCCCAGACGATGGTGGTGCCCCAAACGATCGTCTCGCTGTTCACCAGGTCGGCTGCGCGATCTGCGGTTCCCCAGACGATCGTGTTTCCTAGTAGGGACTGCGTACCCCAGACGATGGTGGTGCCCCACACGATCGTGGTGCCCCAGACGATCGTGTCGCCGGTGACCGTGGCGCTATTCAGCGCGCTCGTCGGATTGAACGCAACACCAGCTGGCGCTACAGTCTCACCGCCGACGCTCAACTCCTGCCAGGGGCTGCCAGAAGCGAGCAGCAGCGCGGCCGCGACGTTCAGCGCACCCGACCCCGCCTCGATCAGGCCGGCGCCCGCCACCCGGTTGCTCGTGAGCTGCAGCGCGAGCTTCACGTCCGCCGGCGTCAGTGACGGCACCGCCTCGAGCAACAGCGCCGCGGCGCCCGACACCGCCGCCGCCGCCATGCTCGTGCCGCTCATCTCGAAATACTTGTGACTGCCCGCCCCCGCCACGATCCGTTCCGGGTAGCTGCGCTCGAGCCATGACCCATGTGCCGAGGCCCCCACGATCCGGTTGCCCGGCGCCACCAGCTCCGGCTTCAGCACGCCGTCAATGTACGTCGGGCCCCGCGAACTGTAGGTCGCCACCACATCGTCGGACGGAAAGACGGTCCCCTTCGTATTCAGCGCGCCGACCGTGATGGCCGCCGGCAGGTTGCCGGGCGAGACGATGCCGCCGATGATCGGCGTGCCGTCCGGCATCTTGCCGAAATTGCCCGCCGACGCGACGACGACGAGGCCGGCGTCGACGGCGCGCTGCGCCGCCTGGCACAGCGGGTCCTCGCGATACGACTCGAACACCGGCCGCCCGAGCGAGAGGTTGATGACGCGCAGGTTGTAGCGGTGGCGGTTCTCGATGACCCAGTCGATCGCGGCGATCACGTCGCTCGTCTCGCCGGAGCCGTCGGCGCCGAGCACCCGGAGCGACACGATGTGCGCACCGGGCGCGACGCCGGCGTAGCCGCCCTCGCCATCCCCGGCGACGATGCCCGCGACGTGCGTGCCGTGGCCGTACTCGTCGTTCCCCTTTCTGCCGCCGCTGAAGTCGAGCGCCGCGACGACGCGATGCTTGAGCGACTGGTGATTGGCGATGCCGGAGTCGATCACCGCGACGCCGACGCCGCGGCCGGTGAATCCGGGCAGCGCGCCGAGCCCGCCCCAGACCTGGTCGGCGCCGATCGCGGGAGCCGAGACCGCCATCATCCGCCGTACAGGCGCGTCGCCCGAGAGGTGGGCCACGTCCGGATCGGCGGCGAGGTCCGCAAGCCGCTCCGCAGGAACTTCGAGTACGACGCCATATCGCAGCCGCTTCCGGACGCTGGCGCCGTGGCGCGCCGCGATGGCGTCCGCCGCGTCTCCGGTCCGGCCGAGGATCACGCGCGCCGGTTCGGCGCCGCCGCGCGCGAGGCGCGCCGCCAGATCCTGCGAGAGCCGCGCCTTCGGCGTGTCGGCGAGGAGGTCGAGCGGAAAGAGACAGATGGCGGCGAGGGCGAGGGCCAGCAATCGCGGTGAAGATCGGAAAAGTGCGCGAGTCGTATCAGGCATCAACCGGTACCGGGAGTTCGCGCGGCGGATCTGCCGCGCTTGCCCCCACATAAGGCACGGCTGGTGCCATCGCGGCCGCGGGGCGCTCCAGAGGCGGCTGTCAAGCCGCTTGGGACGAACACGATGCGACACCGTGGAACAGGGTGATTGCTGAGGTCCCGGCGTTGCAATACTATCTGGTGATTCCCCTGAAGCGCCCGGCAGGCAACACGTTGGCCAGGCCTTGCAGGCGGCGATTTTGGGTAAGAACTACCCGTTCCGAAGTCGTTTGTTTGCAGAAGTTTGAGGAATTCGGCCAATATTTTGGCCGGTAGGTTCAATTGTGGCCAGACGCCTCACGATCCTTGTCGCGCTCCTGCTGACGGGGGGGCTCCTTGCGCTGGCGGCCGTCCTCTGGCGCCCGGGCGTACGCACCACCCCCCCGGCCACCCAGGTGGCGGGCGGCACCCTGGTCGCCTCGCTGCGGAGCGAGCCGACCGGCTACAACCGCTATGTCGAGATCACCGCGGCGGGGGAACTGGTCTCGCTCCTCACCGACGGCCGCCTGGTGCGCGTCGATCGCGCCGCCGACACCGTCGAGCCGGCGCTCGCCGAAACCTGGTCGCAGTCGGACGACGGCCTGACCTACACGTTTGCGCTGCGGCAGGGCGTCCGCTTCTCCGACGGCGTCCCGTTCACGTCCGACGACGTCCTGTTCAGCGCGCGGGTGCTGTACGACCCGGCGGTCAACAGCCCGGTCGGGGCGGCCACCCGTGTCGCCGGCGCGCCGCTGCGGTTCGAAGCCGACGGCCCGCACACCGTCAAGGTCACCTTGCCGTCCCGGTTCGAGCCGGGTCTTCGCCTGCTCGAGAACGTCCCCATTCTGCCGAAGCACCGGCTCGAAGCTGCGCTGAACCAGGGCCGGCTGCGGGACGCATGGAAGGTAGGGACGCCGCTCGCCGAGATCGCCGGGCTCGGGCCGTTCACGCTCGTCGAACACACTGCGGGGCAGCGGCTGGTGTTCCGCCGCAACGAGCACTACTGGCGGCGCGACGCCGAGGACGTCCGGCTGCCGTATCTCGACACGCTCATCGTCGCCATCATTCCCGACCAGAACACCGAGGCGCTGCGGCTCGAGGCGGGCGAGATCGACCTGATGGCGAATGCCGACATCCGTCCCGAAGACTATGCGAGCTTCAAGCGCGCGGCCGACGCAGGGCGGTTGCGGCTGATCGACGTCGGCGTGGGCCTCGATCCGAACCTGCTCTGGTTCAACCTCTCGCCGAAGGCGCGGACGTCGGCGCCGTGGCTGCAACAAGCGGCCTTTCGACGAGCGGTCTCTCACGCGGTCAACCGCCAGACGCTCGTCGACACGGTGTATCTCGGCGCGGCGGTGCCGATCTTCGGGCCGATCACGCCCGGCAACGCGACGTGGTATTCGCCCTCGGTGCCGACGCAGCCGTACGATCCGGCACGCGCACGCGAGCTCCTCGCCTCGATCGGGCTCGTCGATCGCAACGGAGACCGGATCGTCGACGACGAACACGGGCGGGCGGTGCGTTTTTCGATCCTCACGCAGCGCGGGCACACGCTGCGCGAGCGGACGGCCGCCGTCATCCAGGACCACCTGCGGCAGGTGGGCGTGCAGGTCGACGTGGCGGCCGTCGATCCGCTCGGGATCCGGCAGCGGTGGGTGGACGGCGACTACGACAGCATCTATTTCGGCGTGCAGGCGAGCGCGACGGATCCCGCGCTGAATCCCGACTTCTGGTTGAGCAGCGGCCCGTTCCACTTCTGGAATCCGAACCAGGCGTCCCCCTCGACCGCCTGGGAGGCCGAGATCGACGAGTTGATGCGGCGCCAGGCCGCGGCTCCGACGCTCGCCGAGCGACAGCAGATCATGGTCGACGTGCAGCGGATCCTCGCCGAGCACATGCCCGCCGTGTACTTCGTCGCCCCCAGGGTCACCGTGGCGGTCAGCCGCCGCGTCGCGAACGTCCGTCCGGTGCTGCAGATCCCGCATCTCCTGTGGAGCGCCGAAACGCTCGCGGTCGTTCGCTGAGCGCGTAACGGGCCGCTGCCGATCGGCCGAAAAGGCTACCGTGCCGTCTGCCATGCTGCGGTTCGTGCTCGGCCGCGTCGTCCGGGCCGCCGTGCTCGTCTTCGCCGTCTCGTCGGCGGCGCTCGTGCTGGTGCACCTCGCGCCGGGCGATCCCTTCTCCATGTTCAACCTCGATCCTGCCGTGGCGGCGGTCGAGCGTCACCGGCTGGGGCTCGACCGCCCGTTCGTCGAGCAGTACGCCGGCTGGATCGGCAACAGCCTGCGGCTCGACTTGGGTGAGTCGATCCGCTTCCGCCGTCCGGTGTCGTCGCTGCTGGCGGAGCGCATCTGGAACACCCTCCTGCTCGGCGTGACGGCGCTGGCGCTGGCGCTCGGCGTCGGGCTGCCGGCGGGCGTCTGCACCGGCAGCAGGCCACGGGCGTGGACGTCGCGGGCGATCGGCTCCGTTGCGCTCCTGCTCGTGTCGGTTCCGCCGCTCGTGACGTCGCTCGTTCTGCTGCTGCTGGCGGCGCGCACGGGAGTGCTGCCGCCGGGCGGCTTCGACGCGCCAACCGGCGGATCGCTCTGGCATGCGCTTGCCGCCACCGTCCGTTTTCTGCCGCTGCCGGCGCTCGCGCTCGCGCTGCCGCTGGCGGCCTCGCTCGAGCGGCTCCAGTCGCGCGCGATGGCCGAAGCGATGCGCGAGCCGTCGGTGCTCGCCGCCCGTGCCCGCGGCATCTCTGAGCGTCGGAGCA
>Ga0247719_1000683_pt1 | contig 18068 bp, 19 predicted proteins | sample 41E_DmetaG_FD_189046 | JGI IMG/M metagenome (GOLD analysis project Ga0247719, IMG submission 189046) | Soil microbial communities from hillslope of Landscape Evolution Observatory, University of Arizona, Oracle, AZ, United States - 4-1-E_D | ecosystem: Engineered > Artificial ecosystem >...
TCCCGGCGCTGGCCGGGGCAGGGGTGGGGAAGCTCGCCATCATCGACGACGGCGAGGTCGACCTGACCAATCTTCATCGCCAGCCCCTGTTCGCGGAAGGCGACGTCGGATCGCCGAAGGCCGATCGCGCGGCCGAATTCGTCAGGCGGCTGAATCGGCATGTCGCCACGCAAGCCATCGGCGAGCGGATTGAAACCGACAATGCCGACCGCCTGCTTGCCGGTCACGACATCGTCCTCGACGGCAGCGACAATTTCGCCACCCGGCTTGCGGTCAGCAACGCCTGCGTGAGTCTCGCCATTCCGTTGGTTTCGGCGGCCGCGGTGATGTTCCAGGGGCAGGTCGGCCTGTTCCGGGGCGGCCCCTGCTACCGCTGCTGGGTCGGCGACGCGTTCGACGCCGACGATTGCGATACCTGCGCGGAACAGGGCGTGCTCGGCGCCCTGACGGCGACGGTCGGCAGTTTTGCGGCTCTCATGGCGATCCGAGCGATTGTCGGCATCGGCGGGGACGCGGCGGGTGCGGTCCATCTGTTCGACGGCATCAAGCTGAGCTGGAGAGAGATTCGCGTCCCCGCCGATCCCGACTGCCGCGCCTGCGGCTAGGCGAGCGTCGCCGCGATTCGTTCAACGAGCAGCCGAGCGACCTCTTCCTTGCCCGCTTCGGGCCAGTCCTCGACATCCTCGCCGGTGACCAGATGCACCCGGTTGCGCGTGCCGCCCATCACTCCCGTCGTCACGTCATTGGCGACCACCCAGTCGGCGCCCTTGGCGGCGCGCTTGGCGATCGCCTGGGCGACGACCTCCTCGGTTTCGGCGGCAAAGCCGACCAGCAGCCGCGGCCTTAGCTTGTGCCGCGCAAGCTCGGCGAGGATGTCGCGGGTCGGGAGGAATTCGAGCTTCGGCGGGCCGTCGCTTTTCTTGAGCTTCGAGCTGGCCGGGTCGACCCGCCAGTCGGCGACGGCGGCGACAAGCACGGCGGAGTCCGCCGGGAGCGAGCGCATCACCGCCTTGGCCATCTGCTCGGCGGTCTCGACGTCGATCCGATCAACCCCAGCCGGCGTGACCAGCGCGACCGGCCCGGCGACCAAGGTCACTCTCGCACCGGCCTGCGCGGCCGCGGCGGCAATCGCGAAGCCCTGCCGCCCCGACGAGCGGTTGGCGATCACCCGCACCGGGTCGATCGGCTCGTGAGTCGGCCCGGCGGTGACGAGAATGTGCTTGTCCTGGAGGCTCACTTGCCAGTCAGCATCCCGCTGCTCTCGAGCCACTCGACGATCGTCTTCGGCTCGGGAAGGCGTCCCGGGCCATATTCGCCGCACGCCATCTCGCCCTCGTCGGGCTCGATCACCTGCACGCCATCGGACCTCAGCTGCGCGACGTTGCGCATTGTCGCCGGATGCTGCCACATGCGCACGTTCATTGCCGGCGCGACGACTACCGGCTTGTCGGTGGCGAGAAGCAAGGTGGTGGCGAGATCGTCGGCTAGTCCCGCCGCCATTTTGGCGAGGAGGTCGGCGGTGGCCGGACAGACCAGAAGCAGGTCCGCCGCCCGGCTCAGCTGGATATGGCCGATCTCCACCTCGTCCTTCAATTCCCACAGCGAGGAATAGACCGGGCTTTCGGCGAGGGTTCCGAGGCTCATCGGGGTGACGAAATGCTCGCCGCCCTTTGTCAGCACCGGGGTAACCCCGTGGCCAGCCTTCTTCAGCAGGCGCACCAGCTCGAGCGACTTATAGGCGGCAATCCCCCCCCCGACGATGAGCAGCACCCGCGCCATGCGTTCAGCCTAGCACAAAGACCGCGGCGGCGCCCGCAGCGGCTGACAGCATGGCCACCAGTCCCAATCGCCACCAACCGTTGCGTTCGCGAATCTCGATCTCCCGCAGCGGCGGCGGAGGCGGCGCGGCTCCGAACGGCGGATAATATTGGTCCATCCGGTGGATCAGCTTGGGCACGAGCTTCAGCGCTCGTACGGTCTCGGTGATCCGATCGGCGTAATAAGCTTCCGGGCCGAGCTCGGAGCGAAGCCATTCGCGAAGGAAAGGCTCGGCGGTTTCCCACATGTTTATGTCGGGATCGAGCGCTGTCGCCACGCCCTCGTTCATCACCATCGTCTTCTGCAGGAGAAGCAGGTGCGGCTGGGTCGGCATGTCGAAGTCGCGGGTGATTGCGAACAGGCTTTCGAGCATTCGCCCGACCGAAATGTCCTTGACTGGAAGTCCGCGGATGGGCTCGCCGGCGGCGCGGAGCGCGGTGGCGAATTCCTCGACGCTGTGGTGCGGCGGAACATATTGCGCCTCGAAATGGATCTCGGCCACCCGGCGGTAGTCGGCGGTGATCAGGCCATAGAGGATTTCCGCAAGCCACAGCCGCGCCTGGCGGTCGATCCTGCCCATGATTCCGAAATCGATGGCGGCGATTCGCCCGTCGGGCAGAGCGAACAGATTGCCGTGATGGAGGTCGGCGTGGAAGAAACCGTCGACCACCGCCTGGCGAAGAAATCCGCGGACCAGGGTCGCAGCCAGCGCCTTGCAGTCATGACCGGCGGCGATCAGCGCTTCGCGGTCGTTGAGCTTGATTCCGTCGAGCCATTCGAGGGTCAGCACGCGCCTGGCGGTGCGCCGCCAGTCGATGTCGGGAATGTAATAGCCGGGCTCGGCGATCAGGTTCTGGCGGAGCTCGGAGGCCGACGCCGCCTCGCGCTGGAGGTCGAGCTCGCGGTTGGTCCACTGGCGGAAATGAGCGACGACCAGCCGCGGGCGAAGGCGCTGGGCTTCGACACCGAGCCGTTCGACTCGCGCCGCCGCCCATTCGTAGGTTTCGAGCGCCCGGGCGAATTCGTCCTCGATGCCCGTGCGGAGCACCTTGACCGCAACCTGCCGGCCGCCACTCGTGACCGCCCGATGGACCTGGGCGATCGACGCCGATCCGACAGGCTCGGGGTCGAAGCTTTCGTAAAGCTGTTCGAGAGGCCGGTTGAACGCGGCTTCGACCGCCTCCTTGATCGCCGGATAGGGCGCGGGCGGAAGGGCGTCCTGGAGCTGGGAGAGGTTGGCGGCCGCACGTTCGCCGACCAGGTCCGGCCGGGTCGAGAGAGCCTGGCCGAGCTTGATCGCGGCCGGGCCGATCTCCTGCATGGCTTTCGCATAATCCGGGGTGGCCGGGATTCGCGCCCCGAAGCGCGCGACCCGGACGATCCGCCGGACTTGCGGCGGAGTCATCGGATCGTCCTCGATCCCCTGAAGCGCGCCGTGGCGGGCGAGCGTCCGCCCCCATTTAAGCAGTCGCCACAGATGGGTGACCCGAGAGGTCAAATCTTCCAGCCGCTGAAGATGGTGACGAGGCCGCCAAGCATCGGCTCGGCGCGGGTCGATGCAAAGCCGGCGGAATCGAGCATCCGGCGGAACGGCTCGGGGCGCGGAAATCGGCGGATCGATTCGACCAGATAGCGGTAGCTTTCGGAATCGCCGGCGACAGCCTGGCCAAGGCGCGGGATGACGGTCCTTGCATAGGCTTCATAGGTTTCGGCGAACCCCGGCCAGTCGCTGGTGGAGAATTCCATGCAATAGAATCGCCCGCCGCGCTTCAGCACTCGGTGCGCCTCGGCCAGCGCCGCTGGGATATCGGTCACGTTCCGGATTCCAAAAACGATTGTGCAGGCGTCGAAGACGGCGTCCTCAAAGCTCAATGCTTCGGCATTTTCCTGCTTCCAGATGAGTCCCTCGATCCCGCGCGCCTCGGCTCGCTCACGCCCGACGGCAAGCATGTCGGGATTGATGTCGGTGACGGTGACTCGAGCACCGCGCCGCGCCATTCGAAAGGCAATGTCGCCGGTGCCGCCGGCAACGTCGAGAATCACCTCGCCCGCGCGCGGCTTCACTCGAGCGACGAAACGGTCTTTCCACAGCCGGTGCATCCCGCCCGACATCAGGTCGTTCATCAAGTCATAGCGGCGGGCGACGGACGAAAAGACGGCGCCAACCCGGCGGGTCTTCTCGTCGGGTGTCACCAGCGCATCGCCGAAGCTGACCGTGTCCATAGCGCAGCGCCTCTAGCCGGGTTGCCACGCCTTCGCCATATCGCCCGAGCGATGCCCGAGCTTCCCGAAGTCGAAACCACCGTCCGCGGACTCTCCGCAGTGCTCGACGGGCGGCGGCTTGCGCGGGTCGAGCCGCGCCGTCTCGACCTGCGGCGGGACATTCCATCCGACCTTGGGCAGCGCCTGACGGGGGCGCGCGTAACGAGCCTTGGGCGGCGGGCGAAATATGGCCTGATCGCCACTGACCGGGGCGATACGATGGTGTTTCACCTCGGAATGTCGGGCCATTGGCGAATCGACCCCCCGGATATCGGCCGCCACGATCATCTGCTGATCGAGACCGAAGAGGGCCGGCGACTGGCGCTCAACGACCCCCGCAGGTTCGGTTCGCTCGATCTGGTCGCCAGCGACTCGCTGGGCGACTGGCCGCCGTTCACCGCGCTTGGGCCGGAGCCGTTCGATCTCGACGGAAGCTGGTTCCGCACGAGGTTCGCCGGGCGAGCGGCACCGATCAAGACGCTCCTGCTCGACCAGCGAATCGTCGCCGGGCTTGGCAACATTTACGCCTGCGAGGCACTCCATCGGTCGGGAATCCACCCGGCTCGGGCGGCCGGCTCCGTGTCGGCGGCGAGGCTCGACCGACTGGCCGCCGCGATCAGGCAGGTGCTAGGCGAAGCGATCGCTGCGGGAGGGTCGAGCCTTCGTGATTTCGTCGGCCCTGATGGCACGCTCGGCTATTTCTCGTCGAAGTTCGCCGTTTACGATCGCGAGGGGGAGCCGTGCACTTGTGGCGGGACGGTGAAGCGAATCGTTCAGGGCGGCCGATCGACCTTTTTCTGTCCTAGATGCCAGCGTTGAGCAGTCTGGAGCGTTGACCCGGAAGCCTGCTCACTATAGGGAGCGCTCGCGTCGGCGCAGCCTTGAGAGGCTTTTGCGCCGCTTTTTCGTTGAGACGACCAAGAAGGACCAGGAATGGCGAACACGCCGCAGGCCAAGAAGCGCATCCGTCGTAATGCCACGCGCGCGGCCATCAACCACAGTCGGATCAGCCGGATTCGCACCTTTATCAAGGCCGTCGAATCGGCGGTCGAGTCGGGCAACAAGGGGGAGGCCGCGGCCGCCCTGCAGCGCGCTCAGCCCGAGCTGTTCCGCGGAGTTTCGCGCGGAGTCATTCACAAGAATACCGCCTCGCGCAAATTCTCCCGCCTGGCCAAAAGGGTTGCCGCGCTCAGCTGAGATCCTGGCTTAAGCTCAACCTTTTTGTCCCGATCTGACCCGTTTCGGCGGGGGTTCGTGACGATCCCATGTCAGCGCCGAATCGGCTCAATTCAAAAAAGTGAGCGATTCCGGCGATTCGCGCTGCCGTAAACGTGATTCTAACCGCAAAATTGCCGGTTTTCCGGGGTTTTCCCGGGATTCCTAGGGTTTTCGCTGTCAAGGCGATTTATTTCACCTTTGTGAAAAAATCACACTTGAAAGGCGGGCCGCAGACTTTCAGAAACATCGCTTCCAGACGCGAATCTGCGTCTTGGGGGCAAGAGAGAGAGGCAGCCTCGAGCGCGCGACTCGCGTCACGCGCAACGGTCCCTCTTTGTCTCTGCCACGGGGAGCTTAGGAGGCGCGGGGCCAGTGCAGGGCGAACGGTTGGACTCGTCCCAGTCGACGGTGGAAGCGGGAATCGCTGCACCACTGGAGGCAGCGTGGGAATCGATTCGAACGGGTCTGCGCCGTGATCTTGGCGCCCGCACGTTCGACGGCTGGCTGAAGCCGGCCGCGCTCGGCAACTTCGATCCCGACAGCGGGGCTCTCGACATCCTCATGCCGAGCCAGTTCATGGCCGACTGGGTGCGGTCGCACTTCGGCGACCGCCTGGCGCTCGCGTGGAAGACGGTGCTTCCGATCGTCTGTGAAGTGCGGGTGGTTGCCGCCTGCGACGCGCCGCGCCCGGCGCCGCTGCTAATCCTCGAGGAAGCGCCGGCCCCGGGTGCGGTTCGCGACCCCCACGCCCCGAATTTCGATCCGCGCTATCGGTTCGAGACATTCATCGTCGGCAAGGCCAACGAAGTCGCGGCGACCGCCGGCCGCACCCTGGCGACAGCCGGAACCGTCAGCTTCAACCCTTTGTTCGTCCATGGCGGCACCGGCCGGGGCAAGACCCACCTGCTGCATGCGATCGGCCACGCCTTCCTCGCTACTCACCCCGGCGCCCGGGTGGTGTCGATGTCGGCCGAGAAATTCATGGTCGAATTCATCCGGGCGCTCAAGGAAAACGACACGATCGGCTTCAAGAGCCGGCTTCGAAGCGCCGACCTGCTGCTGATCGACGACGTCCAGTTCATCGCCGGCAAGGATTCGACCCAGGAAGAATTCTTCCACACGATGAACGAGATCATCACCGCCGGGCGGCGGCTGGTGATCACTTCCGACCGAGCGCCGCAGGACCTCGACGGAATCGCTCCGCGAATCCTGTCGCGGCTGTCGTGGGGACTGGTCGCCGACATCAATGCGGCGGATTTCGAGCTTCGCTTCAACATCATCGAAGCCAAGGTCGCCCAGTTGCCCGGCGTCGACATGCCGCGCAACGTCATCGAATTCCTCGCCCGGCGGGTGACCTCGAGCGTTCGCGAGCTCGAAGGCGCGCTCAACCGGATCGCCGCTTATGCGATGATGACCGGACGTGCGATCGACATCGCCTTCGTCGAGGAAGTCCTGGCGAACGTGCTACGAGCCAATCAGCGCCGGATATCGATCGACGAAATCCAGACCCAGGTCGCCGAGCATTACCGAATTCGAAAGGCGGAGATGACGTCGGCGCGCCGCGCTCGCGAGGTCGCCAGGCCGCGCCAGGTGGCAATGTATTTGTCCAAGCAGCTGACTCCCAAGTCGCTGCCCGACATCGGCCGGCGGTTCGGCGGACGGGATCACACGACGGTGATCCACGCCGTCAAACAGATCGAGAAATTGCGCGCGAGCGATTCCGAGCTCGACGCGGATATCCGGCTGCTTACGCGCCAGCTCGAAGGCTGAGATCGGGGAGGGGTTTTCCGGTCGCCCCAAAGGCCGGAAAAAGGGGCCCGGCCCGGAATCTTCCGGCCGGGCCTCGCCACGCTAGAAGCCCAGCTTCACCCCGACCGCGACCTTTCGGGATTTCATCCTGGGTTCGGTATCGTCGCCAGGAACCTGGCGAGTCCGCATCCGGAAAAAGCCCAGTCCAATCACGGCGTTGGGCGCCACGTCCACACCCGCGATCAAGCCGTTGCGCCGCGCTACCGACCCCGTCTGGTGAATCTCCGTCGAGGAGGGCAGAGTGAATCCGCGCGCCTTGGGCGCAATCACGCCGACCGGTTCGAGCAACGAGCTTCGTTCGGCGGCGGGCGCCGGAAGCGGCTGCGCATGCGCCGCTGCAAAAGCAGCCCCGGCGATTGCCGGGGCAGCCGCTATCAGGAGCCGCATTTCCTGCTCCGATCCCTGTTCGCAAGAAAAACAACGGCAGGCCATCACTGGTTCCGGCGATATGGTCGAATAACCGCCGCGCAGGAAAAGGCCCGGCCAGAACACTCCGACCGGGCCCATCCTGCCCTCGCTGCGGAAAGCCTTTAGCTGCGCTTGCGCGCCGGGACCGTGATCCGCACCGTCTCACCGGACCGGCCCGGGAAGCCGGTGAACATCGCCTCGATGAGGTTGGGCACCAGGACCCCGAGCTCGTCGGTCTGCGAACGCGCCTGCGCCTGCCCCTCGAACAGCGGCTGATTGTCGACCCGCCGAACGATGTCCATGTTCAGATTGGCGTGATAGACCGTGTATTCTCGGACCGGATCACGGAAGCCGCGGCCGTAACCGGCGTAAGGCGAGCGATACCAGAAGGGATCGTCCCAGCCGTAATAGAAGGGCGACCGGCTGACCCCCCCGTAATAGCCGAAGCGCGACCAATATGGCCGGCCATAGAAACGGCCCCACGGATCAAAATAGCCGCGGTAGAAAGGATCGGCGTAGCGGGAGTGAGCGAAGGGGTCGATCGAGCGTTCGACGCGGCCTTCGTCGACTGCGTAGCTCAGCCGGACCACCATGTCTGCCGCCTGCGGGTTGCTGGCAGCCCGGTAGCCCTGGGCCTCCAGCTGGCGGGCAACGAGCGAGGCGTAGTGGCTGAATTCCAGCCCTCCTCGAGCGCCTTCGCCGGGAACGACATGGAACGTCTGCCCGGCCGGAGCCGGCATCGCCTGGAAGCGGGAAACCTGGGTTGGCAGATTGGTCGCGCAGGCGGAAACGCCAATGGTCGCGACACCCAAGAGCATTGCGGCGGCAAGGTTACGGATACGCATGATACACCTCGACTCGGAAATCCGATTGATATCCGGGGCTTATACCACCAGCACTGCTGAACTGTCGATGAAGCGTGGTTCTAGCGCGTCAGGCCGACGGAGCGATAGGCTTCGGCCAGCGTGGGTTTGGCAAGCTCCGAAGCGCGTTTCGCTCCTTTTGCCAAAAGCCGGTCGAGCTCCGACGGGTCCGAGCGCAGCTGCTCGAGCCGGGTGCGGAGCGGGGACAGCAATTCGACCAGGGCGTCGGCAAGCGCCGGCTTGAACTGCCCGAATCCCTGTCCGGCAAAGCGGGCAAGCACCTGCCGAGGCGTCTCCCCGGTAACCGCGGCATAGACCCCGACCAGGTTCCTCGCTTCCGGCCGGCCGTCGAGCAGGTCCGGATCGTCGGGGAGTGGTTCGGGGTCGGTCTTCGCCTTGCGGATTTTCTGGGCGATCACATCGTTGCTGTCGGTCAAATGGATCCGGCTCATGTCCGACGGATCGGACTTGGACATTTTCGAGCTTCCGTCGCGAAGGCTCATCACTCGCGCCGCGGCGCCGCCGCCGATATAGGGCTCGGGCGGGACGAACAGCTCGACGTCGAAGTCGGTGTTGAACTTGATGGCGATGTCGCGGGCGAGCTCGATATGCTGCTTCTGGTCCTCGCCGACCGGCACGTGCGTCGCCCGGTAGGCGAGCACGTCGGCCGCCTGCAGGATCGGATAGGTGTAGAGCCCGACCGAGGCGCCTTCGCGGCTCTTGCCGGACTTTTCCTTGAACTGGGTCATCCGGTTGAGCCAGCCGACCCGGGCGGTGCACTGGAGGATCCAGGCGAGCTGGGAATGGGCCGGCACGTCGCTCTGCGCGAACAGGGTCGACCTGGCCGGGTCGATCCCGCTGGCGATCAGCGCGGCCGCCATCTCGCGGACGTTGGAGCGAAGCTCGGCGGGGTCGACGTCTACGGTCAGCGCATGAAGGTCGGCGAGGAAGAACAGGCATTCGGCCTCGTCCTGCATGCGCACCCATCGCAGGATCGCCCCGAGCAGATTGCCGAGGTGAAGACCGCCCGTCGGCTGGATTCCGGAAACGACGCGCATCGCCGCGCTGGGCTGGCTCATTGTGACTTCCTTCTGCGCAGCAGCACCTGGATCGCCTCCCGGTCCAATGCCCCGATAATCCAGGCGAGGGCGAAATAAACGAAGCCGCCGACCGAGACGAGCGCCGCGACGCCCATCATCCGGTCGCCGACCGAGCCGGCGAAGCGGCCGGCGAGCAGTATTTCGACGCCGTAGAGGGCGGCCGCCATCGCCGCCGCTGCGATCACCTGCCGGATCAGTCGCGAGGCGAGCCAGCCTTCGAACCGGAAGTGACCCCGGCGCGCGAGGATGACATAGAGGACCAGCGCATTGAGCCAGGCAGAGCCGGCGGTCGTCGCGGCAAGGGCGGCAATGCCGAGGATCGGGATCAGGATGAAATTGGCGGTTACCCCGATGACCAGCGCGGTGAAGGCCACGAGCACCGGGGTCTTCATATCCTTGCGCGCGTAGAAGCCAGGGGTCAGCACCTTGATCATCACATAGGCCGGAAGGCCGGCGACGATGATCGAGAGGACCAGCGCGGTGGTGGCGGCATCATCGGCGGTGAAGCGGCCGCCCTGGAAGAGAGCGGCGACGATCGGCCCCGAAGTCACTGCAAGAGCAACGGCTGCAGGCAGCGTCAGCAGCATCGCCAGTTCGGTCGCCTGCCCCTGGAGCCTGGCCGCTTCTCCCGGCCGGCCCTGCCCGACATGACGGCTGATGGCGGGGAGAATCGCCGTTCCCAAAGCCGAGCCGATGATCGCCAGCGGCAACTGGTTCAGGCGGTCGGCAAAGCCGAGATAGACGAGGCTGCCCTGGGGAAGGCTGGTGGCGAAATACGCGTAGAACAGCTGGCTGATGTAATAGAGGCCGCCGCCCAGCGTCGCCGGGATGATCAGAATCAAGAGCTCCCTGACTCGCGGAGTCATCTTCGGCGGGATCAGTCGGAGCCTGATTCCGGCGTGGACGGTGGCCCCCCAGCACAGGCCCAGCTGCAGCACCCCGCCGGCAATCACCGCCATTGCCATCGCCCGGGCCGTGTCGGGACCGCCGGTCGGCGCAAGCAGCAGCGCCGCGATCAAAGCGAGGTTGAGCAGCGCCGGAGCGAAGGCGGCGGCAGTGAACCGGGTCAGCGAGTTGAGAACGCCGGAAAAGAGCGAAACCAGGCTGATGAAGACGAGGTAGGGAAAGGTTATCCGGCTAAGCTCGGTCGCGAGCGCGAACTTGGTCGGATCATCGCGCCATCCCGAGGCGATCACCCAGACGAAGCCCGGCATGAAGACCATGAAGACAAGAGTGACGACCATCAGCATCGGCAGGAACACCGCCAGCACTTCTTCGGCGAAGCGCTTCGCCTCCTCCATCCCGCCTTCTCCATGCAGCCGCTGGCTAAACAGGGGCACGAAGCCCTGGCTGAACGCCCCTTCGCCGAACAGGCGGCGGAACAGGTTCGGGATGAGGAAGGCGAGGGCAAAGGCGTCGGCGGCCATTCCGGCGCCCATCACCCGGCTGAAGATCATTTCCCGGGCGAAGCCGAGGATCCGGCTGACCATGGTCAGGCCGCCGATCGTGCCGCCAGCCTTTAGGAGGTTCATCGGCTGTTCTGTCCAGCCGGAGGCTTAGCTCTGCGGCGTCTCGTCCGACGGCTCCGCGGTCGAGTCGTCGCCATTACCTTCGCTCCCCGCGCCGGCAGCGCCGTTCTGGCCCTGCTCCTGAGCCTGGAGCTGCGCCATATAGGCCGCGCCGAAATCGATCGGGTCGAGCAGCAGCGGCGGAAATCCGGTCTGCTGGCTGCAATCGGCGACGATCTGGCGCATGAACGGGAAGAGCAAGCGCGGCGCCTCGACCAGCAGGAACGGGCCGACCGCGTCTTCTGGTACATTGCGAAGGGCGAACAGGCCGCCGTAGCTGAGGTCGATCAGGAAATGGACGCCCTGCTCCGACCGAGCCCCGACCTCGATCTTGAGAACGACCTCATGCATGTCGTCGCCGACCCGGTCGACATTGATGTTGAACTGAACGTCGAGCTGCGGCTGGGCCTGCCATTGAAAGACGAGCGGCGCGTTCGGGCTTTCGACCGACAAATCCTTGATATATTGGGCAAGCGTCGCGGCCTGGGGAAGGGAAGCGTCGCCGCCGCCCCCGTTGCCGCGATTGTTCAAATCCTGGTCGGCCATGCTGGTTTGCCTTGCAATTCCGGTGTTGGTGGCGGAGCCTGATCGCGGTCCGCGCGTTGCGAGAGGGCGCCTAGCAGCCGCTTAAATGGGGCGCAATGGCGCACGCCGTCGATGTGGGCTTTGAAACCGCCTCGGCCGCGCATTATGTAGTTGGGCGTAAATTCGGAAACGGAAGTCGATTTGACGGTCATCATCATCCTGGCGCTGGTCGCTTTGTTCATCGGGCTTCGCCTCTATAGTGTGCTCGGCGAGCGCACCGGCCACGAGCAGCAGCCGATTCTCAAGCCCGCCGACCAGGAGGCCGTCGTCGAGCCCAGGGTAAGCGCCCAGCCGCTTGCGCCGGCGTCGGCGCCGGATACCGGCGACATGGCGTATCTGCCGCTCGCCGGGCCGGGAGTCCGGGCGATCCTCGCCGCCGATCCCGGTTTCGACGTCGCCCGCTTCCTGGAAGGCGGCAAGGCGGCCTACCGAATGATCCTCGAAGCCTTCTGGAAGGGCGATCTTGCGACCCTTCGGCCGCATGTCGACGACCATGTCTACAAGACGTTCGAAGATGCCATCGCCGAGCGCGAGAAGAACGGGCTCACCCTCGATAACCGTCTGGTCAACATCGAGCATGCGGTGATCGCCAATGCGCTGCTCGAGCAGAGCGTCGCGGTGATCACGGTGCGCTTCGAGGCCGACATCGCCGCAATCACCCGCAACGAGGCTGGCGAAGTGGTGGCCGGAACGCTGAGCGACGCGGTCCAGACCCGCGACCTGTGGACGTTCCGCCGCGACATCGCTTCGAGCGATCCCAACTGGCTCCTGATCGAGACTGACGAGGAAGAGTGAGGCGACTCAAGCACGCCCTGGCGCTGGCTTCGTTCGCGCTTCTGTCAGCCTGCGTTTCGCGCCCGGTCGCGTCACCGGTGCCGCCGCCGATTACGCCGACTCCGCTTCCGACCCCCACCCCGACGCCTGTTCCAACGCCGCCTCCGCCCACGAATGCTGTTCAGGCCGGAGCGGCGGTGGTCGCCTCGCCAGCCGTTATCGGCCAGGCCGAGGCGGCGCGGGCGCTGTCGGCTTTCCGCATCAGCTGCCCGGCACTGGTTCGCCGAACCGATCAATCGGGGCTGACCCGAGGTTCCGACTGGGCGCCTTTGTGCGCCGAGGCGGCAACGGTCACCCCGCAACAGGCGCCGGCCTTCTTCCGTGACCGCTTCGAATGGGCGAGAGTCGGTGAGGGCAAGGCCTTCGCCACGGGCTATTACGAACCCGAGCTTGCCGGCTCGCGGGTTCGAGTGCCGGGTCTCTACGACACGCCAATTTACCGGACCCCGCCGGATCTGGTCCGTTGCACCCGGCCCGATGGCGGCACCGGCCGAGGCAGGACCGACCAGACCGGTACTTGCGTACTCTATTTCACGAGGGCTGAGATCGAGGATGGAGCGCTCGCCGGGCGCGGCCTCGAGCTTGCCTGGGCCGCCGACCCGATCGAGCTATTCTTTCTCCACATCCAGGGGTCGGGCCGGGTCCGCTTCCCCGACGGCAGCATTCTTCGGATCGGCTATGCCGAGCAGAACGGCCGCGAATATGTCGCCATCGGGCGGCTGTTGCGGGAACGTGGCATCCTTCCCCCCGGCGGGGCCTCGATGCAGGCGATCGTCGCCTGGATGCGTGCCAATCCCGAAGCCGGGCGGGCGCTTATGCGCGACAATCCCTCCTACATCTTCTTCCGCGAGCTGACCGGCCCTGGGCCGCTGGGAGCGTTGAACCTTCCCGTTACCGCTCGGGCGACCGTCGCCGCAGACCCCTTGTTCGTTCCGCTCGGCGCGCCGGTGTTCCTGACCCTCGACCGGCCGGAAGCGAACGGCCTGTGGGTGGCGCAGGATACCGGCGGGGCGATCAAAGGGGCGAACCGCTTCGACACCTTCTGGGGGGCGGGCATCGAGGCGACACAGATTGCCGGTGGAATGGCCGCCAACGGCCAGGCGCTGATCCTGCTCCCCAAGGGCAGTATCAGCCGTGCGCTCGCTCGACCCTGACGAAGCCGAGCTATGGGCGCGGGTGACCGCGACCATCCGGCCCCTGTCGCGCAATCCGAGCGTCGCCGGACCTGACTCCGAGGCGCCCGACAACGCGAAGCCGACGCATCCTGAGGCAAGACCCAAGGGCCGGGTACCGCACAAGCGGCCGGCAAGGCTCGAAAATGCTCCGGTTCCCGGGCCGCACCGACTCCGGACACTCGACGGCAGCTGGGACCGGCGACTGAAAAACGGGACCATCGCACCCGACCGCGTGGTCGATCTGCATGGAATGAACCTCGATTCGGCGTGGAGCGCGATTGATCGTGCCCTCGAGCAGGCGCGCGATTCCGGGGATCGGGTGCTGTTGCTTGTAACGGGCCATGAGCGGCCCGGCGATCCGCCCATCGAGCGGGGCCGAATCCGCGCCGCCGTCCACGACTGGCTGGCAGTATCGCGGCACGCGGCCAGCATTGCCGCGGTGCGCGGCGCTCACGGGCGTCACGGAGGAGGCGGGAGCCTCTACATTATCCTTCGTCGCCGACGAGAATCTTCCACCGTTTATTAACCGCCCGAGTTTAACGCAGGCGTGAAGACGGGCTGGCCGTCGCGCGGGGCGAAAAATCGCAGCTGATGAAAGAAGGTACCGCCCAGAAATTCAGCAACGTGTTGCTATCCGGCGCTGCCGGAGCGGCCTCGTTCGTCTTCTCGCTGTGGGCCTTCCTTTCGATCACCGAGCTCGACGGCAAGATCCTGGCGTCGATCACCGCCGGCACTTTCTGCCTGCTAATCAGCTATGTCGCGTCGGAACGGCCTAACAGTGAAACCACGCGCGCCATGTCCGCACTGCGCGATCGGCTGCTGGCGGTCGAGGACGGGGACCTCGTATCACCTGCGCCGTCGGTGGTCCGGCAGACGATGCCCAAGCTCGCCGCCGCGGTCGACCGACTATTTTCCGAAGTCCGCGCTTCGATCGAGAACGCCCACGCGCTCGGCATGTACGACCCCGTGACGTCGCTTCCGAACCGTCTGCATTTCCGTTCGGAGGCCGACAAGCTCCTTGGCGAAGCGCCGGGGGATCGCCGCTGCGCAATGGTGTTCGTCGACCTCGACCGCTTCAAGGCAGTCAACGACAATCTCGGCCATGCTCGCGGCGACCAATTGCTGATCATGGTTGCGAACAGGCTTCGAGTGGTAGTAACCGCCGAGCTCACCGACAATCTCGCCCGCCGGCCCTTGCTCGCCCGGCTTGCCGGCGATGAATTCACCATGTTCTTTCCCGAGATCGACTCGCCAGCCGAAATCGAGCGGGTTGCCCGGCGGGTTGCACTGGCGATTGCCGAGCCGTTCGAGCTTTACGGTCATAGCGTCGACATCGGCGCTTCGGTCGGGGTTTCGATCTGTCCCGACCATGGCCGGAGCATCGAGTCGCTCATGCGCGCCGCCGACATCGCCATGTACCGTGCCAAGTCGCTCGGCGGCGGCCAGCATTGCCTTTTCAACGACGCGCTTGCCGCCGAGCACCAGGACAAGGTGGATACCGAAAAGGCGCTGACCGAGGCGGTGCAACGTGGCGAGTTCGTCCTCGCCTACCAACCGCAGATGAGCCTCGTGACCGGCGAAATCATCGGTTCCGAGGCGCTGCTTCGCTGGAACCATCCGCGCGACGGCCTGCGGCCGCCAAACAGCTTCATCCCGGTCGCCGAGCAGACCGGGATCATCAATGAGCTCGGCGACTGGGTAATCGCCGAGGTTGCGGCAACGCTCGGTTCCTGGCGGCGAAGGGGCGTTGCCCGAAAGGTCGCCTTCAACGTCAGCCCGCGCCAGCTCGACCGGGCGGACTTCTTTCCGCGGCTTCGCCAGGCGTTCGCCGAACAGGATGTGCCGCTCTCGCTGATCGAGCTCGAGTTCACCGAAAGCGCCGCAATGCAGGTCAGCGAATCGGTGGTCCGGGAAATCAGCGCATTGCGCGCCGACGGCGCGACGTTCGCGATCGACGATTTCGGCACCGGCTATTCGAACATTGCCCGCCTTCGCTCATTGCCGCTGGACCGGGTGAAACTCGACCCGTCGCTGATCGCCGATATCGAACGTTGCGAACGGGCACGGGTGGTGGTGCAGGCGGTCGTCCAGCTGATCCGCGGGGTCGGCTGCGAGGTCGTCGCCGAAGCAGTGGAGACGGTCGCCCAGGCGGACATCCTCAGGGCGATGGGTTGCGAGACGGTCCAGGGCTATATTTTCGCCCAGCCTATGTTCGAGGACGAGTTCATTGCCTGGAGCGGCAATGCCGACCGCCAGGCCAAGACCGTCGCCTGACCTCGCGCGCGTCCGCCTAGCCGACCAGCTTCGAGACAATCCGTTCGTAAATCCGCGACAATGCGCGGATGTCCTCGACCGACGCGCTTTCGCCGACCTTGTGCATGGTCGCGTTGGGCAGGCCGAAGTCGACCACGGGGCAAAGCTTGATGAGGAAGCGGCCGTCTGACGTGCCGCCGCTGGTCGACAGCTCGGGCGCAAGGCCGGTCTCGGCCTCGATCGCGCCGACCACGACGTCGTAAAGCGGCCCGGGCGGGGTCAGGAAGGCTTCGCCCGAGATCCGCGATCGAACCTCGGCCCCCGCCGCCTCCCGACTGGCCGTCTTCTCGACCAGCCGGACCAGGTCGGCGCCCGAATGCAGGTTGTTGAAGCGGATGTTGAGCTGCGCCGTCGCCGAGCCGGGAATGACGTTGCTGGCCGAGGTCGGGGTCGAAATCGCGGTAAACTCGAGGTTCGACGGCGGGAAGACGTCGGTGCCTTCGTCGAGGCGGATCGAATCCAGCGCAGCGACCACTTTGGCAAGCTTCGGCACCGGATTGTCGGCCCGGTGAGGGTAGGCGACATGGCCCTGGGTGCCGGGAACGTCGATCCACATGTTGACCGAGCCGCGGCGGCCGATCTTCACCGTATCGCCCAGGCGGTCGACCGACGTCGGCTCGCCGATCAGGATCATGTCCGGACGGATCGTCTTTTCATTCAGCCAGTCGATGATCCGCGGAGTGCCATAGGTCGCATAGCCTTCCTCGTCGCCGGTGATCAGGAAGGAGAGCGTGCCCTTGCGCTGCTCGACCCGCGAAACCGCGGCGACGAAAGCGGCGATGGCGCTCTTCATGTCATTGGCGCCGCGGCCGATCAGCCGGCCGTCCTCGATTCGCGCCTCGAACGCATCTCCCGTCCAGCCTTCGCCCGGCGGGACGACGTCGAGATGGCCGGCGAAGCCGAAATGCGGCGAGCCATCCCCCCGGATGGCGACGAGATTCTCGGTCGGCCCGTCAGGCGCCTCGCCGAGCACCCAGCGGTGAACGGTGAAACCGAGCGCGTCCAGCGCTTCTGCGAGGACGTCGAACACCTCGCCGCGGGCCGGGGTGACGCTCGGGCAGTTGATCAGGGAAGACGCAAGCGCGATGGGGTCGATCGGCATTGCGGCCGACTAGCAAAGGAAACGGACATGCCCAAGGTAGACCTCGACAGAATCGAGCGAACCAACCGGACCGGCTATCCGTCGCCATTCGACCTCCAGGTGCAGGGGCGCTTCTACCGGCGCCTCGCACCGGCAACGGGACTGACCGACTTCCGGGTCAGCCACGTCGTGCTCAAGCCTGGCGCCTGGTCGAGCCAGCGCCATTGGCACGACGGCGAGGATGAGTTCCTGGTCATGCTGTCGGGCGAAGTTACTCTCGTCGAGGACGAGGGCCGAACGGTCCTTCGCGCCGGTGACTTGGCCGCCTGGCCGAAAGGCACCGGCGACGGCCACCATCTGATCAACGAAAGCGAAGAGGATTGTACATTCGTCGTCATCGGTGGCGGGACCAGCACCGGCGGCGGCTATTCCGACATCGACATGCTGTTCACCGCCGACGGGCGATACATCCGCAAGGATGGCAGCGAATATGAAACGAAGCGTGCCTGATTCTCAGTAGAGCAGCCCGCAGCTGGCGGCGCTCCGGGCGACGATGATCGGAACTTGGGGATCGCGGATCTGCGAAGCGACTCGAAGCAGGTCCTGGAGCGACAGCCTGTCGGGATCGGGGTCATTCCGCCGATAGGCGCGGACTAGCCGCACCAGCTCGAGCAGCTGGGCCGGCGACAAATCGCGCTCGAGGCTCTGACCCACGCAGTCGGCCTAGGCCTGTAGCACGCCATAGCCGACAAGAGTAGTCGCGATCCGCTCCGACGGCCGCGCGCAGGGAGCAAGGGCGACGGCGGTGAGGCCAGCAATGAGCAGCGCGCGAATGCTCACGCCGCCTCGCTTTCATATTGCTCGATGACCCAAGGCTCGTCCTGCGCCTTGTCGATCCATTCCTGGACGTGATCGTGCGAAAGCACCGCCTTCATGTAGAGCGCGGCGAACGGCGGCACCCGCACTCCGTAGGTGATGAAGCGGGTGACGACCGGGGCGTACATCATGTCCACCGCGCACCAGTCGCCGAACAG
>Ga0247719_1000684_pt1 | contig 18048 bp, 14 predicted proteins | sample 41E_DmetaG_FD_189046 | JGI IMG/M metagenome (GOLD analysis project Ga0247719, IMG submission 189046) | Soil microbial communities from hillslope of Landscape Evolution Observatory, University of Arizona, Oracle, AZ, United States - 4-1-E_D | ecosystem: Engineered > Artificial ecosystem >...
CGACATGGACCTCGTCGACCCCGTCCATCGAGGGCAGGTCGAACATCGTGTCGAGCAGGATCCCTTCGAGGATCGAGCGCAGCCCGCGAGCGCCGGTCTTCCGCTCGATCGCTTTCTTGGCGACCGAGTGCAGCGCGTCGTCGGTGAACTCGAGCTGGACATCCTCCATGTCGAATAGCTTCGCATATTGCTTCACAAGCGCGTTCTTCGGCTCGACCAGGATCTTGACCAGCGCGGTCTCGTCGAGGTCGAGCAGGGTAGCGATCACCGGCAGGCGGCCGACGAACTCGGGGATCAGGCCGAATTTCAGCAGGTCCTCGGGCTCGCAATGCTTGAGGATTTCGCCGGTCTTGCGCTCGTCGGGCGCGGCGACATGGGCGCCAAAGCCCATCGACTTGCCCTGCATGCGGTCGGAAATGATCTTCTCGAGGCCCGCGAAGGCGCCGCCGCAGATGAACAGGATGTTGGTCGTGTCGACCTGCAGGAATTCCTGTTGCGGATGCTTGCGGCCGCCCTGCGGCGGAACGCTGGCGGTGGTGCCCTCCATCAGTTTGAGGAGCGCCTGCTGGACACCCTCGCCGGAGACATCGCGCGTGATCGACGGATTGTCCGACTTGCGGCTGATCTTGTCGATTTCGTCGATGTAGACGATGCCGCGCTGGGCTTTCTCGACATTGTAGTCGGACGCCTGGAGCAGCTTGAGGATGATGTTCTCGACGTCCTCGCCGACATAGCCGGCCTCGGTCAGCGTCGTCGCATCGGCCATGGTGAAGGGTACGTCGAGGATCCGCGCGAGAGTTTGCGCGAGCAGCGTCTTGCCGCACCCGGTCGGGCCGATCAGCAGGATGTTCGACTTGGCGAGCTCGACCTCGGTGCCGGCCTTGGCGCCGTGCGACAGGCGCTTGTAATGGTTGTGCACGGCGACCGAGAGGACGCGCTTGGCGCGATCCTGGCCGATCACATAATCGTCGAGCACCTTGCAGATTTCGGACGGGGTCGGGACGCCGTCGCGGGTCTTGACCAGCGCCGACTTCGATTCCTCGCGGATGATGTCGTTGCACAGCTCGACGCATTCATCGCAGATGAACACGGTCGGCCCGGCGATCAGCTTCCTCACCTCGTGCTGCGACTTGCCGCAGAACGAGCAGTAGAGGGTGCTCTTGCTGTCTCCGCCTGAAAGCTTGGTCATTCCCGTCCTTGTGTCTCGGCCGCGAACGACCGTCCTCTCATCGGCATGCTAGCCGGCTTTATGCCACAATCAACTCTGCGGAGCGGTTAACGCCACCCCCCGCGCAATAGGTCCTTTGGAATCAAGAATATGGATGGCGAGCCGTCCACTAGCAAGGGCGGGCTGTCACGCTTTGAGACGGGTCAGGGCCTCTCGCATCGCCTCCTGGAAGTCGGACCGCGCATAGACGTCGTTATGCCCGGCGCGCGATATCGTCCGGTCGAACACGATATTGGCGACCCGCTTGCGCAGCGCTTCGGTGCGCTTTGGCGGGATGATCTCGTCGCGCTCGGCCCCAATGATCGCGACCGGCACCTTGCCCCGCTCGAGCGCTGCCGCCGCGTCGATCTCATGCTCGAACAAGGGTCCAATCGGAAGCCATGGGTACATCGCCTGGGCGACGGCCTTGAGCGAATCGAAGGGGGTCACCATCACCACGCCGTCGAGCTTGCGCTGCGCAGCCAAGCTCGCCGCGATGCCGCTGCCAATGCTGAACCCAACCGCGACGACCCGATCCGGCTTCACCCTCGCGACGGCCGCATCATAGGCAAGCGGGGCATCCGCAATCAGCGCTTCGGCGGACGGCGAGCCGGTCGAGGGCGGATAGCCGCGATAATGGAACACGACGACATGGTCGTCGGGGTAGAGCTCGTGAAGATATTCGGCGACGTCCTGACCGTTCCAGGCATTGCCGCCGAAGCCGAGGACGAGCGTGCGGGACTCTGGGCTCCTTTGGGGCGGAATGTGAATTCCTCGCAGCCCGTGGTTGCCCGTGCGGGCCGACAGCTTCTCCGCCCCGGCGGGCATGGGACCGGCGGCAGGAACGGCGTGGACGGGGAAGATGAGGTGGCTTTGGAATGCGAACATAAGGAGCAATGTCGCCGCCGCGGCGGTAACCAGGAAGAGCGTTAGGCGGCGAATGCCGCCTCGATCGCGGGCGTCACCCGGTCGACGGTGTACGGCTTTTCGATGACCGGCGCGTTGTTGAACTCGGGCGGCGGCGGGTCGACATGGCCCCCGGTCGCAATCACGAACGGAACGTTCATCTCGCGCAGCCGCGTCGCAACCGGCCAGACATTCTCGCCCTTGAGGTTCACGTCGAGAATGGCGAGATCGAACCCACCTTTGTCGACTTCGCGAAGCGCGCAATCGACGGAATCGCAGGTGCCGCTGACCTTGTGCCCAAGGGCGTCGAGGAAATCCTCGAGCATCATCGCGATGAGCGGCTCATCCTCGACGATCAATATGGAGCGCTGTCCGGTCATCCCGGCGACCGAATAACCCGCGGCTATAAAAGCGCAAACACCTATTTTGCACCGAGCGCTCGGCGCGCCGCTTGGGCAAGGTCGGTCACCGAAAACGGCTTGGGCAGGAAGTTCACATTCTCGATGTCGATCGACTTGCGAAGCTGCTCCTCGGCATAGCCGGACATGAACAGGATCTTGAGGTCGGGCCGGCTTTCGCGCGCTGTGCGCACCATCGTCGGGCCGTCCATTCCGGGCATGACCACGTCGCTGATGAGAAGGTCGATGTCGTCGCCCTTGGCGAGGATTTCGAGCGCATCCTCGCCGTTGTCGGCGGTGATGACAGTATAGCCGTGGCGCGTCAGGGCGCGTTCCGCGACGCTTCGCACCATCGGCTCGTCCTCGACCAGCAGCACCGTACCGCTTCCCCACAACTCGTCCTTCTTTGCCTTGACGCTGCGCCGGCCCGTCGTCGCCGCGGACTCCTCGCGGTGCACCGGCAGGTAGATGACGAAGCGAGTCCCTTCGCCGACCTTGGAATCCGCGAAAATAAACCCACCCGATTGCTTGACGATGCCGTAGACCGTGGAAAGGCCAAGCCCGGTGCCCTTCCCCACTTCCTTGGTGGTGAAGAAGGGCTCGAAGATCTTGCCAAGCACGTTCGGCGGGATCCCGGTGCCCGTGTCGGTGACGGAGAGCGCGCTGTAATCGGCGATGGGCAGGATGTCCGACCCCAGTTCGGCAACCTGATCCGCCTTCACGGAATAGGTCTGGATGGCCAGCGTCCCGCCCCCCTTTGCCGCCATGGCGTCGCGGGCATTGACGGCCAGGTTGATGATCACCTGTTCGAGCTGGCCGGGATCGGCGCGGATCGGGCCGAGATTGCGGCCGTGCTTGACCACCAGCTCGACCGTCTCGCCGAGCAGCCGCTTGAGGAGGTGAGAGACTTCGCTGACAGCATCGGGGAGCTGCAGGACCTGCGGCCGCAGCGTCTGCTGCCTCGAAAAAGCGAGCAGCTGGCGAGTCAGGCCGGCGGCGCGGTTCGAATTCGATTTGATCTGCTGGATGTCGTCATAATCGCTGTCGCCGGGCGTGTGGCGCATCAGCATCAGGTCGCAGTGGCCGATGATCGCGGTGAGGATGTTGTTGAAGTCGTGGGCAACGCCGCCCGCGAGCTGGCCCACAACCTGCATCTTGGTTGCCTGCGCCACTTGCCGCTTGAGCTTGGCCTCCTCGCTATTGTCCTTGAGCAGCAGCAGTACGGCGGCATCGCCGAGCCCGCGCAGGCCGGCAATGGTCAGCGCGACCGGCTCCGACGCCTGGTGGACAAGGCGCACCGCAAGGTCGCCCGACATCGCCGGCCCGCGCGCATTGCGGCGCACAGCGTCGGCGACCGCGGCCTTGTCTTCCTTGACCACCAGGTCCCCGGGATAGACCGGCATCGTCGAGGCCTGGATCCCGGCTGCCTGGCGGAACGCCTTGTTCATGGTCAGGAATCGGCCGTCGGTGTCGACGAGAGCCAGCCCAATCGGAAGCACGTCGAGAAGGGCCTGCAGGTGCGAGGAGCTCGTCAGAGGGAGCGTGTCGGGGCTGTCGAACAGGTAGAAATTGCCGTAATCCGAGGGCCCAGGCGGATCGAGAGGAACGAGGACGGCGCGCAGCGGCCGTCCCGTTTCGCCTTCACTCGCAAGCTGGAAATGGCCGTCTTCGTCGGTCTCAACAATCAGGTCGCCAAGGCGCGGCCCCTCGCCGAGCTCGGCGCCGCCGAGCGCCCTCGATTCGAAGAGGCGGTTGCAGGCAACGACCCGCCCTTCGGGATCTACGAACGCGGCCAGCACCCCAGCTTGCCCGAGGAGATCGCCAGCCCGCCCGCGCAGCCGGTTGCCCGCAAGCGTGATCGGATCCGCGGGCGCGGGCTTGACGAAGCGCCACAGCAGCAAGTCGTCCTTCGCGCCGACGCGCTCGACCTCGACCGGGCTGGTCCCGCCGCTCGTCTCAATGCCGGCGACGCAGCCGCCACCGTCGCGCCAGGCCATGGTCTGCGCGAGCCGCAGACCCTGAAGCGCCTCCTCCCCCTGCGCCAACTCGAGCGGCGATCGCCTGCCGAAGCGTTCGCGATACGCCTGGTTGACGACAACCGGGGTCCCGTCGCCGGTTGTCACCGCAACAGGGTCCCGGCAAAGGCTCATCGCCGAACCCACGAGCGCATAATCGAGGCCAAGCGTCGCGGGCTGAGCGGCTGTCGGCGCGCTCGGACCGCGGCGAAGTCCGGCGACCGCTGCCGCTCCCGCTCCGGCCAGCGCAGCGACCATCGCTGCAGCCGCTTGTCCCGCTACGACGAGCAGGAGCGCGATGCTCAGCCCGCCAGCAAGGAGCAGCGCCGGCACCAGCCAGCGCGCCCGCCCGCCCAGCGGAGTCGCTTCGATCGCTGCGAGATCTTCGTACAACATCGGCAGGGGCGCATCCTATCAGCTGACGCGCCCCATGCCAGCATTCCTACCAGATGCGCACCCGCTGGGCCGGCGCGAGATACAGGCCCTGGCCGGGCACGACGTTGAAGGCCGAATACCAGGGGTCGAGATTGCGCACGATCGCGACCCGCTGCGGCGACGGCGCGTGCGGATCGGTGATCAGCCGCTGCAGCAGGTTCGGCTCGCGGTAGTTACGGCGCCAGATCTGGGCCCAGCCGAGATAGAAACGCTGGTCGCCGGTGGTGCCGTCGATAACCGGGGCTTCGCGGCCACCGAGCGACGCCTTGTAGGCCTCGTAGGCGATGGTCAGACCGGCGAGGTCACCGATATTCTCGCCCAGCGTCAGCTCGCCGTTGACTTTCTTACCGGGCAGCGGCTCGTAGGCGTTGTACTGGGCAATGAGGGCTTTGCCTGCTTCCCCGAATGCCTTGATGTCGTTCGGAGTCCACCAGTCCGCGAGCCGGCCGTGCTCGTCATATTTCGCGCCCTGGTCGTCGAAATGGTGGCTGATCTCATGGCCTATGACCGCGCCGATTCCGCCATAGTTGATCGCCGGGTCTGCGTTCGGGTCGAAGAAGGGCGGTTGCAGGATCGCCGCGGGGAAGACGATCTCGCTCATGTTGAAATTGGCGTAGGCGTTGATCGTCATGGGAGTCATGAACCACTCCCAGCGGCGCACCGGCCCACCCAGCTTGCCCAGCTGATACTCATGCTCGAACTCGGCGGCGCGCATCGCATTGCCGAGCGCGTCGCCGCGACGCATCTCGAGCGCCGAATAGTCACGCCACCGGTCGGGATAACCGATCTTCGTCGTGAAGTTGGCGAGCTTGGCGCGGGCGCGGACCTTGGTCTGGGGCTCCATCCACGGCAGCTGGTCGATCCGGCGTCCCATGGCCGCTACGACATTGCGGACAAGCTCGTCGGCCGCCGCCTTGGTCTCCGGCGGGAAATGCCGCTGGACGTAGATCTGGCCGATCTCATCGGAGAGTGCGCGGGTGGTGAAATTGACCCCGCGCTTCCACCGTTCTTCCTGCTGCGGAGTGCCCGACAGGGCGGTGCCGTAAAAGGCGAATGCCGCGTCATCCACCGCCTTCGGCAAATAGGCCGAATAAGCGACGAGCGAATTGACGATCAGCTGGTCCTTGAGAACCTGCAGCGGCGCCTGCGAAACCGCTTGGGCGATTCCGGCGAACGCGCTCGGCTGGTAGACAATCGCCTGATCGACCCTGGCGCCCGCTTCATCGAGATACGCGCGGAAATTGAAGCCCGGCGCTCGGCGCTGAAGCTGGGCGATCGTCATCTTGTTGTAGGTCTTGGTCGCGTCGCGGCTGTCGACCTGCGTCCAGTGCGAACGCGCGATGCGCGTCTCATAATCGAGGATCGCCTTGGCCCGAGCCGCGCCATTGGCCTCGCCGGCGAGGGTCAGCATCTGCGTCAGGAATGTGAGATATTTGCCGCGCGTCTCGACGATCTTTGCGTCGTTCTTCAGATAATAGTCGCGGTCGGGCATGCCGATTCCGCTCTGAAGCATGTTCAAGATGTATTGGTCGTTCTGCTTGTCGTCGACATTGACGAAAGCCGCGAACGGGCCTGAGATTCCCATGCGATCGGCACGCGCGGCGACGACCGGATAATCCGATTTGCGCGACAAGGCGCGGATCTCGTTAAGCCACGGCGCGATCGGCGCCAGCCCCTTGCTTTCGATGGCGGCGGTGTCGAGGAAGGTCGCATAAGCAATCCCGATCTTGCTATTCGGATCCCTCGCCGCGTCCTCGATGATCTTGCGCGTGCGCTCCTTGGAAAGGTCGTCGAGCACGGTGAACATGCCGTAATTGGACTTGTCCGCCGGGATCGCCGTCGTCCTCGCCCAAGTGCCATTGGCATATTGATAGAAATTGTCGCCGGGAGCGATGCTGCGATCCATGCCGGCCGTATCGAAGCCGAATATGCCATAGGTCGGTTTCGGGGCCGCGGGAGCCGGGATGGGCGCCGCATCGGCAAGCGGGGCCGTGGGCGCGACCGCCGCCGGCGGGGGCTGGGTCGCGCAAGCGGCGAGCGCAGTTGAACTGAGGACAAACGCCAGGACTCGAACCATTTCATCCCCTCCAGGACATCGAACGGAAATCAGGACAAGGCGAGCAAGCTAGACCGGCCAAGCGCCACCACCAATCGACGATTGCCATCCACAGGGCTGCGAACGGCGGTCAGGCGCTTCGCCGCAGCAACCGCTGCTGCTCGCGCTTCCAGTCGCGTTGCTTCACCGTTTCGCGCTTGTCGTGGACCTTCTTGCCCCGCGCCAGAGCGAGCTCGACCTTCGCGCGGCCGGCGCCGTTGAAGTAGATCGACAGCGGCACGAGCGTCAGACCCTGCCGGGTCACCGCCCCGTGCAGCTTGGCGATCTCGCGGCCCTTGAGCAGCAGCTTCCGGGGCCGCCGCGGTTCGTGATTGAGCCGGTTGCCGTGGCTATATTCCGGAATATGGCTGTTGATCAGCCAGATCTCCTCGCCATCGACGGTCGCATAACTTTCGGCGATCGAGCCCTCGCCCTGGCGAAGCGCCTTCACCTCGGTCCCGACCAGCGCGATCCCGGTCTCGAACCTCTCCTCGACGAAATAGTCGAAGCGCGCCCGCCGGTTCTCGGCGACGACCTTCTGCTTGTCGAACGGCGCTGGAAGGGGCTTGGCCATCGCGTCCTTAGATCAGCCCTGCATGAGCAAGCGCGGCGTCGACCGCACGCTTGGAGGCATCCGACGCCTCGACCAGCGGAAGTCGTAGCTCGGCCGGAAAGCCCGGACGGACACGTGACAGGGCATATTTGGTCGGCGCCGGCGACGCGTCGCTGAAGAGAGCCGCGTGCAGCGAATAGAGCCGGTCCTGCAGCGCCAGGGCCTCATCCCACCGGCCCTCGCGCATCGCCTTCTGGAAATCCGAGCACAGCCGCGGTGCCACATTGGCGGTGACCGAGATGCATCCGACCCCGCCCATTGCGTTGAAGCCCAGCGCCATGTCGTCATTGCCGCTCAGCTGGCAGAAGTCCTCTCCGCAGGCGAGGCGCTGCGCGCTGACCCGACCCAGATTGCCGGTCGCATCCTTCACAGCGACAATCCGCTCGTGCTGGGCGACCTCGGCCAGCGTCTCGACCGAGATGTCGGCCACCGTCCGCGACGGCACATTGTAAACGACGATCGGGAGCGCCGACGCATCCGCAATCGCAAGGAAATGGGCGGCAAGGCCCGCCTGGCTCGGCTTGTTGTAATAGGGGACGACTACCAGAGCCGCATCCGCCCTGAGATCCGCGGCCGCGCGCACGCGCTCGATCGTGGCCGCGGTCGAATAGGTGCCGCAGCCGGCGATCACCGGCACGCGGCCCCTGGCCGCTTTGACCGTCGTCGCAATGACTGCGCGATGCTCGTCGGCGGTCAGGGTCGCGACCTCCCCGGTCGTGCCGCACGGGACCAGCGCATTGCTGCCCTCTTCGATCTGCCATTCGACGAACTCGCCCAATGTGTCCTCGGCGACACGGCCGCCGGAAAAGGGCGTGACCAGCGCCGGAATCGAGCCGAAAAACATGAACTTGCCTCTGCCTTCAGGAGTTTGCCGTTTGATGTGACGGCCCTGTTCAGGGCCTGATAAGGAGCGGGAAGCCAATATGTCCAGCATGTGGCGTGCTACTGTTCTTCTCCCCCTCCTCCTCGTTGGCGCGCAGTCGAGCTCGGCTCAGTACAGCGTTCAGCCTGTCAGGCAGGCGCCCGCTGCGGCTCCGGTACAGGCAGCCGCGCCGGTCCAGCACGTCGGCTACGCGCTGAACGACTGGCGCACGCTGCGGCAAAGCAGCGGCTATCGATTCAGCGATTATGCGCGGTTCCTTACCGCCAATCCCGATTGGCCGGACGCCGCGAAAATGCGCGGCTGGGCCGAACGGGCAATGCAGCCGGGAGAGAATTCGGGCGCCGTCCTTGCCTTTTTCGCTCGTGAAAAGCCGAAGACCGGGAACGGCTGGGCCCGCCTCGCCGAGGCGTACGCTGCTACCGGTCGGTCAGCCGAAGCGCTCGATGCCGGGCGCCGAGCCTGGTGGTCTGGCGATCTTAGGGGCTCCGACGAGCAGAACCTGTGGGCACGCTTCGGCGCCAGCCTGACCCGCGAAGACCATGACCGGCGCGCGGACGCGCTGCTGTTTGCGCGGAAACCGTCCGATGCTGCCCGCTACTTGCAGATGGTGACGCCGCAGCGCCAGGCGGCCTTTGCCGCCCGGATCGCGATGCTGAGCAACGCAGCCGACGCCGAGGCGCGCTACCAGGCGGTGATGGCGAGCGTCACCAGCGATGCCGGGCTCATGATGGACCGCGCCCGCTACCTGCGGTCGAACAATTACAACGGTGCAGCGCAGCAGCTGTTCGCGCGCAGCCATGCCTTCACCCACAAGCCGGCGGACGTCGAGCGGTTCATCGAGATGATGGCGCTGCTGGCGCGCGAAGCGGCCCAGGCGCGGCAGTGGCAAACGGCGTTCAACATCGCCAGCCAGCTCGACGACTTGCTGCCCGCCGGCAGCAATGTCGCCGACCAGAGCTTCGCGGTGCGCGACCATTATACGACGTTGGCCTGGCTGGCGGGCACGACGGCGCTCGACCGCATGAACCGGCCCGCGAGCGCGGTGGCGATGTTCGACCGCTATGCCCGCGGCGGCCGCTCGCTGCAGGTCCAGACCAAGGGCTATTATTGGGCGGGACGCTCAGCGCTGGGCGCGGGCCGCTACCAGGACGCCAACGGCTACTTCCAACGCGCAGCGGCTTACCCCGAGCTGTTCTACGGCCAGCTCGCGCTCGAGCGGCTCGGCCGCTCGGTCGCCGCCCCGGCAGAGGCAATGCCGCACTATGCGGCGACAGCGCTGCAACGCTCGGCCTTCAACAACCGCAGCATCGTCCAGGCGGTCCGCTTGCTCGGCCAGCAGGGACGCCCGACTGAGCAGGCACTGTTCGTGCGCGCGCTCGCCGAATCGCTCGACAATGACGTCGATCGCAACCTCGCGGTCGAGCTTGGGCAGCAGATCGGCCGCCAGGACCTGCCGGTGTGGGTCTCGCGCATGGCGCGCGTGAAGGGCGCGATGTTCTATGTGCGCCAGGCCTATCCGACGCTTCCGCGCAGCGTGTCGCCCAGCATCTGGTCGCTCGCGCACGGAATCGCGCGCCAGGAAAGCTCCTACGACACGCACGCGGTCAGCCATGCCGGCGCGCGGGGGATGATGCAGCTGATGCCAGGAACCGCGCGCGAGCAGTCGGGCAAGCTCGGTGTCGGCTATGACTGGAACAGGCTGACCAGCGATCCCGACTATAATGTCATGCTCGGCTCCGCCTACTTCCAGCGCATGCTCAACAGCTGGAACGGAAGCGTTCCGCTGGCGGTCGCAAGCTACAATGCCGGCGCCGGCAACGTGCGCAAATGGGTCAATGCTTATGGCGATCCGCGCGGTCAGGTCGACATGCTGAAATGGATCGAGGCGATCCCGTTCAGCGAGACCCGCGCCTACGTCCAGCGGGTGATCGAGAATAGCGTTGTCTACGATTCGATCCGCGGCACCCAGCCGCAGCAGACGGCGCTGCACGTCTCGCGCTACCTTGGGAAGGACCGCCCCGCCTAGAGCCTGTCCTGCCCATTCGGATGCGTCGGGATCGTCCGGAGGGAGCCGTTGGCAAGGAGCGCAGCGCAGTCGCGTAGCTGAAGCTACGCGCAAGCAAGCGACGCCGCTCCAGCGGCCCTCTCCGGACGACCGCCTGCGGCGGCGGGCGGCTTTCGGCGCAGGGCGGCGTCGTTCGTCGGTCACGATGCGGTAAGCATCGCTCCCTCCTCGCTCCTACCCTTGCACCGAAATCCGCTCCGTCACGAGGCTTCCGAATGGGCAGGACAGGCTCTAACAAGCGCGGCGCATGGCCGGACCGCCGCAGCGATTCATCACTCCAGAGGGCTTTGCGCGAATCCGCGCCGAATATGATGCGCTGTTCGGCGAGGAGCGGCCAAAGCTGGTCGAAACCATCGCCTGGGCCGCAGCGAACGGCGACCGTTCCGAGAATGGCGATTACATCTACGGCCGCAAACGGCTGCGCGAGCTCGACCGCCGCCTGTCGCATTTGTCACGCATCATGAAGGCGGCGAAGATCGTCGACCCGGCCGACCAGCGGGCGGGCGACCAGGTGCGCTTCGGAGCGACGGTCGAGCTTGCCGACGAGAACGACAACCGCCGCGAGGTGACCATCGTCGGGGACGACGAAACCGAGGCCGCCGCGGGCCGCATCGGCTGGAGCGCACCCCTCGCCCGGGCCCTGATCGGCGCGAAGGTCGGCGACGAGCGGATGGTCCGGCTGCCTTCGGGTGAAAAAAGCTACGAAGTGATTGCGATCCGCTATCCCGGCTAGGCGACGCGGGTGGGCGCCTCGAGGGGCTGCGGCGGCTCGGCGGGCATTGCCCCCGCCCATGCATCGGCGATCGCCTCCAGCGCGAGCAGCGCCGCGTGCGGCTCATCGTCGCCGTCGATCGTCTTCCACGGCGACCAGCGCGTGTCGGAATTGGCCCTCAGTTCGGCCAGCGCGCGGAGGTAAGCGGGATTGTCGACGATCAGCGGCATGTCGGCCGGCCCGGGGCGCCGCCACGGGCTGCGCGAACGCTGTTCCAGACGCTGTTGCTGAACGGCTGGACTGACCGCGAAATAGAGTTTGACGATCAGCGTGCCATAGTCGCGCTGCTGCGCCTCGAATTCGTTGATCTCGTCGAACAGCCGGGCCGCAAGCTCCTCGTCACACTGCCCGTGCACGCGCTCGTCGAGCACCCGCCGGTACCAGCTGCGATAAAAGATGGCCGTGTTTCCACCCGCGGGGAGTGCGCGCCAGTAAGGCGCCAGCCAATGCCCTTCTTCGGAGCGCCTGCGATCGAGGCGGGTCGCATGGACGGCGCAATGGCAGGGGTCAAAGGCGGCCGCGAGCTGCTTTAGCGCATAATGTTTGCCCGAACCGTCGGGCCCTTCGAACAAGATGATCGCGCGGCGGCCGTGGGCGATCTGGGCGAGCTGAAGCTCGGCCAGATGATCGCGCAGCGCTTCCAGCGCCGAGTGCAGGTCCTCGACGCGGTGCAAGCCACGAAGTTCGGATTTACGTTCCCCCACAAACGGAAAATTACCGCCCATATCGTCGGGGAACAACGGCGGCCGCGCCGAAAGGGGCCTCTGTTCGTCCCATTTTGGCGCGATCGTGGCGCAACGGCCACGGAACGCCTTTTGGGGGTCAGCTGTCGCGAACGATCCGGATGTGCAGCTCTTTCAACTGCTTGGCCGTGACTTCCGCCGGCGCGTTCATCATCAGATCCTCGGCCTTCTGGTTCATCGGGAAGAGGATCACTTCGCGGATGTTCGGCTCATCGGCGAGCAGCATGACGATCCGGTCGATGCCCGGCGCCGAGCCGCCGTGCGGCGGGGCGCCGAACTTGAAGGCATTGATCATGCCCGAGAAGTTGGTGTCGACCTCGTCCTTAGAATAGCCGGCGATCTCGAACGCCTTGTACATGATGTCCGGGCGGTGGTTGCGGATCGCGCCGCTGCTCAGCTCCACGCCATTGCACACGATGTCATATTGCCAGGCAAGGATATCGAGCGGATCCTTGGCCTCCAGCGCCTCCATCTCGCCCTGCGGCATGGAGAAGGGGTTGTGGCTGAAGTCGATCTTCTGCTGTTCCTCATTATACTCGAACATCGGGAAGTCGACGATCCAGCAGAAGCGGAATGCGCCCTTTTCGAGCAGGCCGAGCTGGTCGGCGACGCGGGTCCGTGCCGCACCCGCGAGCTTCGCCGCGTCGGCTTCCTTGCCGGCGGCAAAGAAAATCCCGTCGTCGGGGCCGAGGCTCATCGCCTCGGCGATCCGGTTCATCCCCTCCTCGCCATGGTTCTTGGCGATCGGGCCGCCCCACTCACCCGCCTTGCGGGTCGCATAACCGAGGCCGGCAAAGCCTTCGCCCCGCGCCCATTCGTTCATGTCGTCGAAGAACTTGCGGCTTTTTTCCGCCGTAGCCGGCGCGGGGATCGCGCGCACCACAGCGCCCTTCTCGACCAGTCCGGCGAAGAGGCCGAAGCCCGATCCCTTGAACTCCGCGGTGACGTCGCTGATCAGAAGCGGATTGCGGAGGTCTGGCTTGTCCGTCCCGTATTTTAGCAGCGCTTCTTTATATGGAATGCGAGGGAATTCGCCGGCTGGCGTCACGCTCTTCCCGTTCGCGAATTCCTCGAAGACGCCTGACAGCACCGGTTCGATCGCGGCGAACACGTCATCCTGGGTGACGAAGCTCATCTCGAAGTCGAGCTGGTAGAATTCGCCCGGACTCCGGTCGGCGCGGGCATCCTCGTCGCGAAAGCATGGCGCGATCTGGAAATAGCGGTCGAAGCCCGCGACCATGATCAATTGCTTGAACATCTGCGGCGCCTGCGGAAGCGCGTAGAATTTGCCCGGATGGACGCGGCTCGGCACCAGGTAGTCGCGCGCACCTTCGGGCGAGCTCGCGGTCAGGATCGGCGTCTGGAACTCGGTGAAACCCTGCTCGATCATCCGCCGGCGGATCGAGGCGATCACCGCCGAGCGCAGCATGATGTTGGCGTGGACCTGTTCACGGCGCAGGTCGAGGTAACGGTATTTGAGCCGGATCTCCTCCGGATAGTCTTGCTCTCCAAAGACCGGCATTGGCAGCTCGGCGGCTTCGGACTGCACGGTCACGCCGCCGGCGCGGACCTCGATCTTACCGGTCGGAAGATTCGGATTCACGGTCTCTTTCGAGCGGGCGACGACCTCGCCCTCAACCGTGACTACCGACTCGACGCGAATTCGATCGAGGATACGAAATGCGGGCGAATCCCTATCGGCGACGATCTGGGTGATCCCGTAATGGTCGCGCAGGTCGACGAACAGCAGGTGCCCGTGATCGCGCTTGCGGTGGACCCAGCCCGACAGGCGGACGGTCGCGCCAACGTCCCCCAGGGCGAGCTCGGCGCAGCTATGGGTACGATAGGCGTGCATGCGGAACGTCGGCTTTCTGGTTCGAATATGGGTGGAAAAGTGCGCGCCGCGCTTCCCTTCCAACTCACCTTTTGTCAACCCGCGAGGGCGGGGCTATGGGCCGCAGCACTGACATGCGTATCCACCCCCTGATTACCACTTCCGACGCCCTCAAAGACCTCGTCGAGCGCCTATCGGATCACCCGTTCATCGCCGTGGACACGGAGTTCATGCGCGAGAATACTTATTGGCCGGACCTTTGCCTGATCCAGGTCGCGAGCAGCAGCGAGGCGGCCGCGATCGACCCCAAGGCAGAGGGTCTCGATCTCACCCCCTTGCTCGACCTTTTCGTGGGCAACGAGGATGTCCTCAAGGTCTTCCACGCCGGTGGCCAGGACCTCGAAATCATTCACAATCTGACCGGCAAGGTCCCGCACCCTTTGTTCGACACGCAGATCGCGGCGATGGCGCTCGGGCATGGCGAGCAGATCGGCTACTCGAACCTGATCGAAAGCCTGCTCGGGCACAGCCTCGACAAGGGCGCGCGCTTCACCGACTGGAGCCGGCGTCCGCTCGACAAGCGCCAGATCGATTATGCGATCGCCGACGTCACCCATCTCGCCGCCGTATTCCCGCGCATGGTTGAAAAGCTCAGGAAGACCGGACGCGGCGCCTGGCTCGACGAAGAGATGGAGCGTCTTGCCGATCCGTCCAGCTTCGCCTTCGCGCCGGAAGATGCGTGGAAGCGGCTCAAGCTGCCGAGCCGCAACGCCGCCGTGCTCGGCCGGCTGAAGGCGCTCGCTGCCTGGCGCGAGACGGAAGCGCGCTCGAAGAATTTGCCGCGCGGCCGCATCATCAAGGACGACACGCTGAACGAGATCGTGCTCCACCCGCCCAAGGTCCAGGACGATCTCGGTCGAGTCCGCGGCCTCTCCGCCGGCTGGAGAACCAACGACATCGGCGCGAGGCTGATCGCCGCGGTCGCCGCCGCCAAGCCCCTCGAGCCGCATGAAATGCCCGACCGCGAGCCGCGGCGCCCCGGCCTGACCAAGGACGCGGCCCTCGTCAGCGACCTCCTGAAGCTGCTGCTCAAGATCCGCGCCAAGGAAAGCGGAGTCGCGCCGCGGCTGATCGCCCGCTCGGACGACCTCGAGGCGCTGGCGGCCGGGGTGCGCAAGAACCTGCCGATCCTCAGCGGCTGGCGCTACGAGCAATTCGGCAAGGACGCGCTCGATCTCGTCGAAGGCCGGCTGGCCTTCGCGATCGAGAACGGGAAACTGAAGATGAGCCGGGTGGTTAGAGACGTCGAGGAGAGGATCGATGCATAAGGCCGCGCTGCTGACGCCCCTGCTTGCCGCCGCGTGTTCGACCGCGCCCGCAGGGCCGCCGGTTCACGGCGAGTCTCCGGGCCGCGCCTGCCGAAGCGACGGGCTCGCTGCTTTCGCCGGCCGCGCGGCAACGAGCGAGACAGGAGCCGAAATTCTGCGCGTCTCCAATGCCACCCTGCTGCGCTGGGTCCCGCACGGTATGATGGTGACGATGGAATATCGCGCCGATCGCGTCACGGTCTGGCTCAACGCCGCCAACCGGATCGACCGGGTGACCTGCGGCTGAGACGTCAGGCGGCCTCCCCGATCATCCGCGCTTCGATCAGCGCCCGCCGGACGGTCGGCAGCGACAGGCGCGCCCGCTCCGCGATCGCGTAGCGGTCCACCGCCTCCACCGCCCGCTCCGCCGTCCAATAATCGCGATGCAGGCGTTCGCTCATGAAGCGCAGCGCGTCGGCTGGCACGTGAAGGCCGCGGTCAGCGAAGTGCAGCTGAATCAAAGCGCCGAACAAGGCATCGTCAGGGTGGCCGATCCGAGTGATTGGCGTGACGGCAAGCCGCGTCTTGAGGTCGGGCAGTTGCGGTGTCCACGCGGGCGGCACTTCGTCCGCGATCATCACCAGCGGGCGGCCGCTGTCCTGCGCCTGGTTCCACGCATGGAACAGCTCCTCCTCGGGCCGTTCCTCGGCATTGTCGAAGACGCGTCCGCCGACTCGCTCGACGAAGCTGCGCGCGAGCAGGCTTCGCCCCGACCGGCGCGGACCGGTCAGGATCGTCGCCTTGACCGGCCACAGGCTGAAACGGCGGAAATGCTCGAACGCCTCGCGATTAGCCTCGGTGACGATGAAACGGGCGTCGCCCTCGCTTTGCGGCCAGTCGAGCGGAAGCGCGATCTGGTCGGGCCCCTGCTTCATTGCGGCCGCCCGGTGCTTTCGTTGGTCGCCGCCTGAGGCGGTTGCGTGGGTGCCGGCACCGGCGTTGGCGTCGGGGCGGGCTGGGGCGGCGGTGGGATCGCCGGCGGCCGGTCCGAACTCGAGCGGATCCGGACCACGGTCCCAGAATGCTCGACCACCCAGCCCCGCCCGCTGAGCGCTGCGGCAAGCTGCGCGATGTCGCCCCGGAAGGTCACGAGGATGTAGCTAGTGCCCGCCGGGTTAATCTGCTGCGGCGTCGCGGATTCGATACCGCCGAGCGTGCGCAAATGCGCCATCGCGAAATTGTAGACGGTCACGTCTCCGCCGGTGACCTGAACCTGGAAGGAATTGGTGGCCGCCTGCATTGGCTGATCGGCTCGCGGCCCGGTTTCCTTCGGCTCCTCCAGCACCACTGGCGGCGGCGGCAGGTTGAGCGACGGGTCGCGGGCAAGCTGCCCCGCCTCGAACGCCCGGGTGAACAGCTGGTCCATCTGCTGCGCGCCGCGCGCCATCATTGCCGGGATCGCTTCGCCGTTCGCCGCTGTCAGGGTGAACCCGCCGACGATCCGGTTGTCGGGACCGTGCCGGCCGATGAACCGCGCGCGGGCCGGCCCGCCGGGGTAGAGACGCTGGAGCTGCACTTCCGCGACGAGGATGTCCGATGCGCCATACATGTCGATCAGCGTGCGCCACCAGCCGCGTCCCGGCCGTGCCGTCTGCGCGGCGTTGATCAGCAGCGGGTCGGACCCCATTCCGCTAACCCGCACATAATCGATCGGGCTTTGAGACGTTCGAAATTCCGCCCAGGCGCGTTGCCAGACATTGCGCAGTTCGACACTGGTCGCGGTGCCGCCGCTGACCAGGATGGGAATGAGAAGCATTGGCCGGGAGCGTTTGACCTGCCCGCCCTCGACGCCGAGGTAGGGCGCGGCGCGCGCGCCATCGAACAGGATCCCGAGCTCCGCGATATAGCGTTTCGGCCCGATCTCCTCGCGCTGAACGGTGATCGAGCTGACAATATCGTCGAGCGTGGAATCGGGAAGGTTCGGAGCCCGCTCCGGCGGTGCCGAGTGCATTTTCGCCCAGAGCGCCTTGAAGCCCTGGCGCTGCGCGACGCGCCAGCCGGCAAAGCGCGCGCTTTCCGCATTCTCGGCGCTGACGTCGACATGGATCCCTGTGATTTCCAGTGTTCCGGAGCTGTCGAGCGGCAGGATGCCCCGGTCGCCCGTCTCCAGCTGCGCGTAAAGGATGCCGGAAACACCGGCAGCGGCGGCAATCAGCAACAGCAGGGCGACAAAGGGGGGGCGCAGCATTCGCCGCGTCTTTTGGCGACAACGGCGTGGAAATCCAAGCGTGATGTCGGTAGCGCCGGCGGCAAAGATGGAGCTTCAATGGGCCTGACCTACAAAGACGCCGGCGTCTCGATCGACGCAGGCAATGCGCTGGTGAAGGCAATTGGCCCCCTCGCCCGTTCGACCGCGCGACCCGGCGCGGACGCTGAGCTCGGCGGCTTCGGCGGCTTTTTCGACCTCAAGGCCGCCGGTTATTCCGATCCTCTGCTGGTGGCCGCGAACGATGGCGTCGGGACCAAGCTCAAGCTGGCGATCGAAACAGGACAACATGACGGCGTCGGCATAGATCTCGTCGCCATGTGCGCCAACGACCTCGTCGTCCAGGGCGCCGAGCCGCTCTTCTTCCTCGATTATTATGCGACCGGAAAGCTCGACAATGGCGTCGCGTCTGCAGTCGTGGAATCGATCGCCGAGGGCTGCCGCCGGGCCGGCTGCGCGCTGATCGGCGGCGAGACCGCGGAAATGCCGGGCATGTACGCGGAAGGCGA
>Ga0247719_1000685_pt1 | contig 18044 bp, 16 predicted proteins | sample 41E_DmetaG_FD_189046 | JGI IMG/M metagenome (GOLD analysis project Ga0247719, IMG submission 189046) | Soil microbial communities from hillslope of Landscape Evolution Observatory, University of Arizona, Oracle, AZ, United States - 4-1-E_D | ecosystem: Engineered > Artificial ecosystem >...
CGCACTGGTGCCCTGCACTCCGCTCGGCTGCCTCCACCTGATCCGCGCCGAGCTCGGCGACGTCGCCGGCATGGAAGCGGTGGTGATCGGCCGCTCGAACATCGTCGGCAAGCCGATGGCGATGCTGCTGCTCGGACAAAGCGCGACGGTGACTATCGCTCATTCGCGCACTCGCGACCTTCCCCAAGTCGTCCGCCGCGCCGACATCGTCGTCGCCGCCGTCGGGCGGCCGGAAATGGTGCGCGGGGATTGGATCAAGCCGGGCGCGGTGGTGATCGACGTTGGCATCAACCGCGTCCCGACCGATGACGGCAAGGGGCGGCTGGTCGGCGACGTCGCGTTTGCAGAAGCGGTCGAGGTCGCTTCGGCGATCACCCCGGTGCCCGGCGGAGTCGGGCCGATGACCATCGCCATGCTGCTTCGCAACACGCTGGTCGCCGCCCATCGCCGCGCCCGGCTGGAAGGTCCGCACGGCCTGTGATCGAATTCTTCGCCTCGGCTTTGGTCACTTTCCTGGTGATCATCGACCCGCCGGGCTGCGCGCCGATTTTCGCCAGCCTCACTCAGGGAGCGTCGGCCGCGCACCGGCGGGCGATGGCAATCCGATCGTCGATCATCGCCTGGGCGATCCTGATGTTCTTCGCCTTGCTCGGCCGGCCGATGCTCGGCGCGCTTGGAATCAGCCTCGCCGCCTTCCGCATCGCCGGCGGAATCATGCTGTTCATGATCGCTCTCGACATGGTGTTCGAGCGGCGGACACAGCGGCGGGAATCGCGCGCCCAGTCGATCGAGGGCACCCCTCAGGCCGATGATATCTCGGTGTTCCCGATGGCCATCCCGATGATCGCCGGGCCGGGATCGATTGCCAGCTCGATGCTGTGGGTCAGCCGTGCCGATGACCCGATTGAGGTCACCCTCGTCCTTGCGGCAATCTCCGTCGTCATCTTGCTGACCATGGTGGCGCTGCTCGCGGCGGGGCCGCTAATGCGCCTCGTCGGCGCGCGGATCGAAGCGATGATCACCCGAATCCTCGGGGTCATCCTCGCCGCGCTCGCAGCGCAATTCATCGTCGACGGCATCCGGGAAAGTTTTCCGGGGCTCTAGCGGCTCACCCGCCACAGCTTGAACGGCGAATCCTCAGGCAGCTCGACGCGCTCCAGCCAGCCCGGCACCTGCCCGCGTTCGAGCCGACCGTAGAAGCCGTCGCGGGCCTCCGACATGAAGATGGTGTGGGTCGAGCTCATCGGGCAGGTTAGCAGATAATCCGACCGGTACTTGCCGGCGATGATCGCCCGCGCCTGCGCCTCGTCACCGCGGAACGCCTTCATCACGTCGGCGATTTGCTCGCCATTGCGGTGATAGGGCCCGGTGACGCTGGTGTGGTGGGTGACCGTGATCAGCCTCGGGCCGAGATCGACGAAGGTGAATACCATGCCTTTCGGCTGCTGGGCGATCGGCTTGAGCCCATAGAGCGAATTGCACAGCCGATTGGCCCTGGCGATGGCGATTTCGCGCTCGGTCCGTTCGCGCTGCGGCTTGAGGTTGGACACCAGCGGCGCCACCGCGCCCAGGCCGACGAGCGCGATCGACGTCACGCCGAGGATCCGTACGGCGGCATAACTCGATCGCCAGGCAAGCGGCGCGAGTATCCAGATGATGGCGATCGCGCCGACCGCTGCGAGCATCTGCGCCGCCGGTGCCGTGCGGGTTTGCCAGAACAGCAGGGCCATGGCGGCAAGCGCCGGCAGCGCCACTGCCAGAGTCCGACGAAGAAGGTCGCGGTTGCGGCGGTTGCGCCAGCTTAGCAGGCCCCAGCCGAGCAGTCCGGTGATCGGCAACGCCAGCAACAGCGGCGCGACGTCCCAGCCATGCCGGTACACCGGCCGGGCTTCGCGGACATAGCTCAGCCACAGCCGTTCGACTTCGGGCGAGACCCCTTCCAGGCGGCTCAAACAGTGCGGCCAGCTCAGCGCGTGGAAGGCCGCGACGATCAGTCCCGCGCCGGCCGCCAGCGCCAGCCGCCGTTTCCAGTCGCCCGGCGTCAGGAATGCGAGGGCGAGCAAAAGCGCGGCGCCGAGCATGGCGTTCGACAGCCACACCGGTGACAGTGCGTCGCACAGCGGCTCGCGGTTGGCGTGAGAGGCGAACAGCAGATAGGCGAGCGCGGTGCCGCCGCCCGCCGTGGCGGCATAGGTCGCGAGCCGTCGGCGCTGGTCAGCCGAGTCGATCCAGAACAGCACGGTCGCAGCCCCGGCGATGGCAAGGTAGATCAGGAGCTCGAGACCGACCGCCAGCGACAGCGCGGTCGCCGCCCCGAGTGTCGCTCCGCCGCGCGCCCGCTTCGGGTCGGCAAGGCCGGCGACGGCAAGGCTGAGGAACGCCAGCTGCCAGCCATGGTGATCGATCCGCGTCGGCATGAACATGCCCGTCGTCGACCCGGCGAAAAACAGGGCGACGATCGCCATCGGGTAGGCGCGCGGGTCGATCAGCCGGCGCGCGGTCAAGGCGACACCGAACAGCATTACAAGCAAGGGCAGCAGCGGAGCGATCGTGACCGCGATCCTTTCCGCCTCCGCCCCCCCAAACAGCGGCCGCAGCATCAGGATGAGGCCGGCCAGCGGCAGGTCGACGAGGCGGCTCCAATGGACGTCGGCGCCTTGCGGCGGATTGAGCCGGTATTGGCGAAGGTCGAACCAGTCCTGGCCGCCGAGAAGCGCCCGGACCTGGCTCATCCGCAGATTGTCGTCGGTGTCGCCGAGCGCGAAGCCCTGGATTCCTGCCCACCGCTGATAGATGAAGATCGCGCAGAAGATCAGCCAGGTCGCGACCACCAGCCAGCGCCAATTTCGCTCGATCTGCATGCCGGCCCAGGCGGCGAGCAGCTCCTCCTTGCGCTTGTCCATGATTGGCGCTCTAGCCGGTCGCAGTCAGAGGGCAAGTTGTGACGGGCGCGAACCAGGCCAGCAACGAACGGCAATCGAACGGCGCCGAGGTTCTCGGCCAGGTCGTCCGCTTCGGCATTACCGGGGCGTTTGTCACGGCCCTGGGAGTCGCCGTCTATGCGATCGTCGCGCTTGGGCTGCGGTGGCATCCGCAGCTCGGCAATGTCCTCGCTTACCTCGTCGCGATGATTACCGGCTATGTCATGCACAGCCGCTGGAGTTTCCGCGGCCACGGCCGCCGGACGGGCTCGACGGCGATCAAGTTCATCGTCGTGTCGCTGATCAGCCTCGGGCTCAACAGCCTGTGGATTGCCATCATGACCGGGCCGATGGAGTTGAGTCCGGCCTGGCCAATCCTGCCGATGCTGTTCGTCACGCCGGCCGTGACCTTCATTCTCAATCGCCACTGGGTGTTCGCCTGATGGAGCGCGTGATCTACAAGGCCATGGCGGAGCTCGATGATCGGCACTGGTGGTATCGTGCGCGGCGCAGCCTGATCGCCGAAATCATCCGCCGTCAGATACCTCTTCCGCCGCAGGCCCGGCTGCTCGAGGTCGGTTGCGGCACCGGCCACAACCTGCCGATGCTCTCCGATTTCGGGGCAGTCGATGCGATCGAGGTTGACGAGGAGGCGCGCGGCATCGCCGAAACGCGCCTCGGACGACCGGTCCTGGCCGCTCCGCTACCCGAGCTTCGCGGTGTCCCCCACAGCCATTATGATCTCATCGGCGCGTTCGACGTCCTCGAACATATCGACGACGACCAGAAGGCAATCGAGGCTCTGGCCGCCTGCCTGAAACCGCGCGGGCGGCTGGTTCTGACCGTTCCCGCGCACCAGTGGATGTGGTCGAGCCATGACGAGCTCAATCACCATAAGCGCCGCTATTCGAAAGCATCGCTGACGCGGCTGCTGGAACGATCGCCACTGCAGCTCGACACCGTCGGCTATTTCAACAGTCTGCTATTCCCATTGGCCGTCGGCGCCCGTCTCGCCAGCCGGTTGGTCGGCCGAAGCAGCGCCGCCGAGAAACTTCCGCCGAAGCCCGTAAACTGGCTGTTCGAGCGAATTTTCGTGAGCGAGCGCTACTTGCTGGGGAGGGTGCCGCTGCCGCCCGGGCTGTCGTTGTTCGCCATCGCGTCGGCGACCTGACCGAGCCGGCCGCTACGGCCGGTGCCGCCGATCACGTCCTGGATGATGTACAGCGGCCGTTGCTTCGCCTCGTTGTAGAGGCGACCGATATATTCGCCCATGAGCGCAAGCACGAACATCTGCACGGCGCCGATCACCACCACGACCAGCATCAGCGACGTCCAGCCCGGAACATTCTGTCCCGCCGCCCATGCGGCGATGATGTAGGCAATGATGAGAAGCGACCCGAGCGAAAGCACCAGTCCGACATGGCTGGCGAGCTTCAAGGGGGCCGAGGAAAAGCCGGTGAGCGCGTCGATCGCGAACCTCAGCATTTTGCGGAACGGATATTTCGTTTCTCCGGCGATGCGCTCCTGGCGGTCGTAGACAAAAGGCACTTGCTTGAAGCCGATCCATGCGACCATGCCGCGGATGAATCGCGCCTGCTCGGGCATAGCCAGCAGCACGTCGAGCGCTCGGCGGCTGATCAGCCGGAAGTCGCCGGCGTCGAGCGGTATGTCGACCTCGGTCGCTCGCGAGAGCAGCCGGTAGAAACCGTGCGCCGTCGCGCGCTTGAAGCGAGTCTCGCCGGCGCGGCTGCGACGCACGCCATAGACGACGTCGGCCTGTTCGCGGCGCATGGTTTCGATCATTTCGCCGAGCAGCTCGGGAGGGTCCTGGAGGTCGGCGTCGATGATGAGAACGATGTCGCCCCGCGACAGGTCCAGGCCCGCGGTCAGTGCCAGCTGGTGACCGTGATTGCGCGACAGGTTGACTGCGATCACCTGCGGGTCCGCGCCCGCGAGCTGCTGCATCGTTGGCCAGGTGCGATCGGTCGAGCCATCGTTGACGAGCACCAGCTCGTAATCGCCGCCCACGGCCTTTCGCGCCGCCGCAGTCAAGCGCTGGTACAACGGTTCGAGGCACGGCTGCTCGTTATAGCAGGGCACGACGATCGACAGTCGGGTCATCGCTCGACCTGATAGAGGATCGAACCGGGGCCGCGCCAGACCGGTCGCAGGTCATTGACCGCCGCCGGGTCGTATGGCGGCGGATCGATCAGCCAGAGGTAATCGAAGCGATCGCGCGGGAAAGCGGCGAGCGCCTCGCTCATCGTCCACATCTTCGCTGGCCGGCAATGGTCGGCCTGGACAATCTGCGAGGGATCGGCTGCGAACCGTCCCGCCGGGCGGTAATTGAGCTGGAGCAAGTTGATGCCCTCGATGACCCACTGGTCGTTCGAAAAACCATGGCGCCGGACGATGACCATGGCACCGAGATGGGTGTTTCGCGGAAGGGCCCATTCGCGCTTGCACGGCTGACCTGCCAGAGTGACGGTTCGCGCACCCATCGGCATATGGTCGATTGCCTCGAGCTTGGCGCGTTGATCGTCGGCCGCCATCGCCAGGCTGATGCCGTTCCCGGCGAAACGGATGACCAGGAACACCAGCCCGCAAACCGCCAGCATGCGGGCCAACGGGAGGGGCGTTTCGCCGCGAAACCGGATCGCCAGCACCGCGACCGCGAACAGGAAGGGGACCAGCCGCATGTCGGCGTAGGTCGATCCGAACACCGTCAGGGGGATGATCAGGAATCCGGCCAGCAGCACGAGCGCCGAAAAGGCGAGGTTGCGGGACAGGGTCAGTCGCCGGTGGGCAACGGCGAAGGCGAACACGAGGGCGACCACGGCAAGTGAGATCCAGTCGAACAACCGCCACCGGTCGCGGAGCGCAGAATGGACCCATTCCCACTTGCGCTCCCAGTGGAACCAGAGCCGTGTCATTCCGCCATGGGCCTCGGAACGCCAGCCCACCATGATCAGCAGCGGCAGCGCCATGGCCGACGCATGCAGTGCCGCGTGAAAGATTGACCGATACCACGACTTGCCGCCGTCATGCTGGCGTACCGCTTCGGCGGAGAAGCACAGCAGGCCAAGGGCGCCCCAGCCATAGGTGTGAGTGAAGAAGATGACGATCGAGATCGGCACGAATAGCAGCGCGCGCAAACGCAGCTTGCCGAGCCTGGCGAGCCGTAGCCACAGGCCGAATGCGAGAAAGGCCAGGGCCATCGACAGTGCGTAATTGACGAATCCGAACAGGAACGGATGGCCGTAGACGAAGGGCAGCGCGAACAATGCCGTCGGCGGCAGCCGCTGGTGGACCTCGCGAGCGACGAGGAGGAAGCCGGCGACGGTCAATGGGGGGATCGCGAGAACGATCAGCTTGACGGCCATCTCCAGGCCGAGCACCGGCGCGAGGGGAATGATCAGCAGGTCGACCCCGAGATTGCCGATCGCCGCCCATTCGAAATCGTAATAAAGTGGCAGCCAGGGCGACTCTGAAAGGTCGAGCTGGACCCTGTAGCGACCCATGTGGCCGAACAGGTCGACCAGCGGCGGCACCTGCGGATAGAGCAGGGGGACGACCGATAGCAGGATGAGGGCAGCGGCGAACGGCCGTCCCTCCCACCATTGCCGGGGCTCGCCGGGCAGCGGCGGCGCCGCCGGGCCGGTCACGCGCGGTCGCGCCTTGCCAGCAGCCGGAGCCGGAGCGCGTTCAGCTTGATGAAGCCTTCGGCGTCCTTCTGGTCATAAGCGCCCGCATCTTCCTCGAAGGTCGCGATCTTCTCGCTGTAGAGGCTCTTGTCGGACTTGCGGCCGGTGACATGAACCCCGCCCTTGTAGAGCTTGAGGCGCACGATGCCCTCGACATGCCTTTGGCTGTGGTCGACCAGCGCCTGCAACATCTCGCGCTCGGGCGCGAACCAGAAGCCGTTGTAGACCAGCTCGGCATAGCGCGGCATCAGCTCGTCCTTGAGGTGCATCGCGCCCTTGTCGAGCGTCAGCTGCTCGATCGCCCGGTGGGCGACGTGAAGGATGGTGCCGCCGGGCGTTTCGTACATGCCGCGGCTTTTCATGCCGACGAAGCGGTTTTCGACCAGGTCGAGGCGGCCGACGCCGTGCCGGCGGCCGAGCGCGTTGAGCTCGGCCAGGACGGCGCCCGGAGACAGGGCCTGGCCGTTGACTGCCACTGCGTCGCCCTGCCTGAACTCGACCGTGACCTCCTCGGGCGTGTCCGGCGCGCTCACGGGATCGTCGGTGCGCGAAAAGACATAGTCGGGCACCTCTTCCCACGGATCCTCGAGCACCTTGCCTTCGGACGAAGTGTGGAGGAGGTTGGCGTCGGTCGAGAAGGGGCTCTCGCCGCGCTTGTCCTTGGGCACCGGAATCTGGTGCTGTTCGGCGAAGTCGAGCAAAGCCGCGCGGCTGTTGAGATCCCACTCGCGCCAAGGGGCGATCACCTTGATGTCCGGCTCGAGCGCGTAATAGCCGAGCTCGAAGCGCACCTGGTCGTTGCCCTTGCCGGTGGCGCCGTGGGCGACCGCATCGGCCCCGACCTCGCGGGCGATCTCGATCTGCCGCTTGGCGATCAGCGGCCGGGCGATCGAGGTGCCGAGCAAATACAGCCCCTCGTAGAGCGCGTTGGCGCGCATCATCGGGAAAACGAAGTCGCGGACGAATTCCTCGCGCAAATCCTCGATGAAGATATGCTCAGGGCGGATTCCCAGCAGCTGCGCTTTGTGGCGGGCCGGCTCGATCTCCTCCTCCTGGCCGAGGTCGGCGGTGAAGGTGACGACCTCGCAATTGTAGGTCTGCTGGAGCCATTTGAGGATGACGCTGGTGTCGAGCCCTCCCGAGAAAGCCAGAACCACGCGTTTGATTGTCTCGGCCATCGACTGTCCTGTTCCCGACGCAAAGGGATGCGCCACGGCGCGCGGCAGTTGCACGGGGCTCACCGCCGTTCAAGCGGCATACAGCCAGCCGCCGTTAACCGCGGGGAAAGTTTCACTGGGAGGCAATCGTCATGAAGACCCTTTTCCTAGCAGCCGCGGCGGTGATCGCAGTACCGGCACTTGCTCAGGTTGCGCCGGCTCCGGCGCCGGCGCCGCAGGTCCAGCGCGCTCCGATGGCGCCCACGGTCCACACCCGCGCCGAAGTCCAGACCAAGGTCGCCGAGCAGTTCGCCCGTACCGACACCAACCGCGACGGCTTTGTCACCCGCGAGGAGGCGAATGCCGCCCGCGAGGCGATGCGCGGCCGCTTGCAGCAGCGGATAGCGCAGCGCCAGGCCCAGGGCGCCACCGCCCGCGTCAGCCTGTTCGACAGGCTCGACGCCAACCGCGACGGCCAGGTCACCCGCGCCGAGGTCGAAGCGGCCCGCGCCGCTCGCCAGACGCGGGCCGGGACCTCCACCGCCCCCCGCCGCGGCGGCGACATGGGGCAGATGTTCGAGCGGCTCGACGCCAATCGCGACGGGGTCATCACCCGCGCCGAGTTCGACTCAGCTCGTCAGCAGCGCATCGCCCAGCGGCAGTCTCGCGGGGGCGAGCGCGCCACCCAGCGCCAGGGCCGCGACGGCGACCGCATGGCCAAGCGCGGCGGTCATCGCATGGGCATGGGCTTCACCGGCCAGATGTTCGAGCTCGCTGACGCCAATCGCGACGGCCGCGTGTCGCTTCAGGAAGCGGTCAATGCCGCGCTTCAGCGCTTCGATACGGCCGATCTCAATCGCGACGGCCAGATCACTCCGGACGAGCGGATGCAGATGCGTCAGCGCATGATGCAGGAACGCCGCCCGGGCTGAGCGCGGCGAAGCTCGTGCTTAACAACAAGGGGCCTGGCGTTCGCGCCGGGCCCTTTTCTATTTTGCGCGTAGCCGGCCCTGCCCCGTGTCGCGCCCGGCCGGCTCGTCCGCCCGGCGATAGCGCTCCTCTGCCTCGGCCATATAATCGCGGGTGATCGGCAGCGCTCGCCGGTCGCGGACATATTGCACCTGGTAATTGCAGCCGGAGCCATTCTCGAACATGACGATCCCGCCCGAGAGGTAGAATTCCCACATGCGGAAGAAGCGGTCGTCGTAAAGCTTCACTATGCTGTCACGCGCCGCGATGAACCGGTTGAGCCATTCGCGCAGGGTATAGGCGTAGTGCAGCCGCAGAATCTCGAGGTCTGATGTGATCAGCCGCGCTTTCTCGCTGGCGGCGCTCATCTGGCTGATCGACGGGATGTGATAGCCCGGGAAGATATATTTGTCGGTGAACGGGTCGGGCACTCCGCTGGTTGAGCCAAGCCTGCCGATAGTATGGAGCAGCATCACCCCGTCGGGCTTCAGCAGCTGCCGGCAGCGACCGTAAAATTCGTCATAATGCAGCGCGCCGACGTGCTCGAACATTCCAACCGAGACGATCCGGTCGAACGTCCCTGCGACATGGCGATAGTCGACCAGTTCGAACTTCACGCGGTCGGCGACCCCCGCCTCCTCCGCTCGCTTGCGGGCGACCTTCAATTGTTCCTTCGAAAGGGTGATCCCGAGCACGTCGACGTCGGCGACGCGGTTCAAGTAGAGCGCCATCCCGCCCCAACCGCAGCCGATGTCGAGCACCTTCTGCCCCGGCTTCAAATAGAGCTTGGCAGCGATATGCGCCTTCTTGTCGGCCTGCGCCTGCTCGAGGCTGTTGGCGGGGTCGGTGAAGTAAGCGCAGCTGTACTGCCAGTCAGAATCTAGGAAATGCGAAAAAAGCTCGTCGCGCAGATCGTAGTGATGCGCGACGTTGCGCCGCGCGCGCTTCGGGCGGTTGCGGCGGAAGAAGGCCTTGAGCTTGCCGATCGGGCGCTTGCCGAACAGCTTCCGGCCCTCGCCGCCCTGCTCCCAGCGATTGGAGCTGGTGACCAGCTCGAGGAGGTCGAGGATGGTGCCGTCCTCGACCACCAGCCGCCCGTCCATATAGGCTTCGCCGAGGCCGAGCCGCGGGTCGCGCATCAGGTCGAGCAGCACCTTGCGGTCAGCGATCCGGACGGTGATCGCCCGGCCGCCGCCCGGGCCATGGGTTTCGCGGCTTCCGTCGGGCATCACCAGCGTGATGCTGCCCCGCTTCAAGAGCTTGTCGATCAACCTGCCGATAAGCGCCATCGGTCCCCTCCTCCGCTCCGGAAACTAGCGAAGGTCATGCATGGAGCCAAATCAGGCGGCGGCCGCGCTCCTGCGCTTGCGCTCCGCGGCCGTCTTGAGCTGGCCGCAGGCGGCGTCGATGTCGCGGCCGCGCGGAGTCCGCACCGGCGCCGAAATGCCCGCCTCGAAGACGATGTTGGAAAAGGCGCGGATGCGCTCCGGCGACGAACATTCGTATGGCGCGCCCGGCCACGGGTTGAACGGGATGAGATTGACCTTGGCCGGAAGCTTGTACCGGCGGATCAGCCGAACCAGCTCGCGGGCGTCCTCGTCGCTGTCGTTCTTGTCCTTGAGCATGACATATTCGAACGTGATCCGGCGAGCGTTGTTGGCGCCGGGATAGGCCGCGCAGGCCTCGAGCAATTGCTCGATGCCATATTTGCGATTGAGCGGCACGATCTCGTCGCGCACCTGCTTGCTGACGGCGTGCAGCGAGACCGCGAGATTGACTCCGATCTCCTCGCCGGCGCGCGCCATCATCGGCACGACGCCGCTGGTCGACAGGGTGATCCGCCGCTTGCTGAGGCCGAGGCCGTCACCGTCCATGACGATCTTCAAGGCGTCGCGGACATTGTCGAAATTGTAGAGCGGCTCGCCCATGCCCATCATGACGATGTTGGTGAGCATCCGGCCCTCCGGCTGCGATGGCCATTCGCCGAGCGAGTCGCGGGCGAGCATCACCTGGCCGACGATTTCGCCGGGATCGAGGTTGCGCACCAGCTGCATCGTCCCGGTGTGGCAGAAGCGGCAGTTTAAAGTGCACCCGACCTGGCTCGACACGCACAGCGTGCCGCGGTCCGCATCGGGGATGAACACCATCTCAAAATCATTGCCGTCATGGGTGCGAAGCAGCCACTTGCGGGTGCCGTCCGACGACACCTGCGCGTCGACCACCTCCGGGCGCGAAATGACGAATCGCTCCGCGAACCAGCCGCGCTGCGCCTTGGCGATATCGCTCATCGCCGCGAAATCGCTGATTCCGCGATTGTAGATCCAGTGCCACAATTGCTTGGACCGCAGCCTGGCCTGCTTCGGCTCGAGCCCGGCCGCTTCCAGCGCTGCGCGAATCTGGTCCCGCGACAGGCCGACCAGCTCGACCTTGCCGTCGGCGCGCGGCTTCTCGCGGCGCGCTACGGGCACGGGGTCGATTGCGCCGGGGATCGGCATCAAGGCGGTGTCGGCGGTCATGGCAGGCCGGTGAGATAGGCGGCTGCGGCCGGTTTTTCCAGCTTAGCTCGGCAATACGGGCAGGCTGGGCGGCGGGGCCGGTTGCGGCTGCGCCTCGGAGGGCGGGAAAAACATGACCGCCGCCGCCGCTCCGACGGCGATGGCGATGCCGTAGGGGATTCCGCCCTTGGCCTTGAGGATCACCACCCGCTCGCGCGCGCCCTCGCTCCAGCGCACCAGCCGCAATCCCAGGATGAATAGAGCGAGCAGCCCGCCGGCGAGCGCCACGCACACCAGCAGCCGGAAAGCGCCGCCGAGATCGAACCACAAGGCCGTCGCGGCGAGCAGCTTGACGTCGCCGCCGCCAAGCACTCCGCGCGCAAACAGCAGGGTGCCGACGACAAGCGTGGCGGCGAACACCGCCGCGTTCTGCCACAGGCCCGGCTGCGGACCGACGACCGCGATGGCGACGAAGGCGAGGACAAGCACGGCGGCCGAGACGAGGTTGGAGATCCGAAGGCGAACCGCATCCTCGAGCGCCGCCGCCGCAAGCAAGGCGAGCAGCAGCGCCCGAACCCATTCCGGAGCGAGGATCGCAAGGCTCATCTGCGCGCCTGGGCGGCCGAAAGGTTGTTGGCGGCGCGGCCGAACCATTCGGCGCGCGCCTCGATCGCGCGAGCAAAGGCGGCGATGGCCTTGTCATTTCGGCCCTGGGCGCGCGCGATCACTCCCGCGTCGTTGAGGCGAGCCGCCCAGTCATCGTCGCTTTCGCCGGTGCGGCGCGTCGGCAGCTCGTCGGCGACCGCTGCGCGGGCGAGGTCGAGATTGTCGGCGATCCGGCGCGATTTCGGATCGAGAGCGGCGGCGCGCTCGAACGCCTCGAGGGCATCGCTCCAGCGCCGCCGAAGCATCAGCGACCAGCCGTAATTGTTGACGGCTTCCGCCTGATCGGGCGCCATCGTCAGCGCTTTGCCGTAAGCCCGGTCTGACTCGGCCCAGTCGCCGCGGCGGTCGGCGGCCACGGCGCGCACGTTCCAGGAGCGCCATGTCGCACCGGGCAGATCGGCGGCTCGGCTCGCAAGGGCGGCGGCCTGGTCGTCGCTGCGGATGCGCAGCGCGGCGGTGGCCGCTCGCTCGAGCATGGCCGCATCGGTCGCTCGAGCCGCCAGCAACACCTCGTACCGGGCCAATGCCGACCGATCGTTGCCGCTGGCGAAATCGAGGTCGGCGAGCAGCCGCTCGACGCGATCCGCCGGCGCTCCGTCCTGGATCGCCTGGGCAATCATCATTCGCGCCTGGTCGAGCCGTCCGGCGGCAAGCGCGTGCTCGGCTTCGTCGAGGTTTGCCGGCGACTGCGCGGCCGCAGCAGCCGCGAGCAGGTAAGCCAGCATCAGCCGCCGGCGCGAAGCGCCGAATGGCCGGCGGCGTCGCGTCCGAGCAAGACGGTGATTTCGCTTCCGCTTGCCCGCGGCACTGCCTGGAACCCGAACTGCGCTGCGAGGCTCAGGCCAAGCCGGCGGCGGCTCGCCGGGTAAAGCACCACGCTGTCCGGCCGGGTTTCGGCAGCGTCGCCGATGGCCATTGTGCGCCAGCCGCGCTGCACGAGGTACGCACGAGTCCGCGCCGCCAGGCCCTGGCTGCGGGCCGCGTTGAGCAGCCGGATGCCGTTCGAGCCCGAAGCCTGCGCTTCGCGCAGCGGGACCCAGCGAACGGTTTCGCTCCGCGCCTCGCGATGGGTGACCGCCGGTTTCCATATCGACGCGCCAGCGGTGACGAGAGCCACCTCCCCCATCGACATTCGCTCGAGGCGCGGCGACCGACGGGCAACCGCGGGCTGGGCGGGCAAGGCCGGGACCGCGGCAATCACTGGCGCCGGATCGGCCGGCGGCAGGGCAACCGTGATCGACCTGGCGACCGGCGGCTTCGGTTCGGCCGAGATCGGCCGCGAGGCCGGAACGGGCTCGGGGGACATGACCGCCGCAGTCTTCGGCGCGGTCGCGATTGCTGGCTCAGGCACCGCGGCCGGAGGCGCCGCAAGCACTGCGGCGACGGGTACGGGTCCCGGCACCGCGGCGGCCGGGATCGCCGGCGCTGGTGGGCCCGGCGGCGCTGGCGGGGAGGCCGCGGCGGTGGCGATACGCGACGCAATCTCGCCGCGAACCGACGCCGCCTCCGCTTTGAGCCCCTGAAGGTCGAGCGAGGAGGCCAAAGCGGCAAGCAGCTGCGCATCGCCGGGAGCCGCGGCGAGCGCGGCTTCATAGTGGCGGCGCGACAAATCGAACCGGCCCATCCGGTCGTAACAGGCGGCAATTCCGGCCATCGCGTGGATGCTGCTCGGGTCTTCCCGCAAGGCCTTGCGGAAGGATTCCAGCGCCAGCGCGACATTGCCCAGCGCGAACTGCGCCTGGCCCTCGGCAATCCGGAACGGCACCGGCTTGGCGCCGGCGCTCAGCGGCGCCGGAGTCGCCCGCACCTCGAGCCTGCCCCGCTCGCTGCCGCAACCCGCGGTTGCGACGATCGCCGCGGCTGCAAGAAGTTTTCCCCCCCGAACCATCCTAGCCTCCCCCGAGAGCCGGAACGACTTGCCGGATCACGCGAATCGCGGCCGGAAGCATCAGCACTCCAATCATCACCGGCAGCATGCACGCGACCAGCGGAATCGACAGCAGCACCGGCAGCCGATGCGCCTTTTCCTCGGCGCGCATGCGGCGCTTTTCGCGCATTTCGGCCGCGTAGATGCGCAGGGTCTGGGCGACCGACGACCCGAGCTTGGTCGACTGAATGAGAAGCGTTGCGAACGCCCGGATCTCATCGGCGCCCGCACGGTCGGCCATGCGGCGCAGCGCGTCTTCGTGGCTGCGCCCGGCGCGAAGCTCGAGCACCACTGCGCCAAGCTGCTCGGCAAGGCGCGGATGCGACTGGGTCATTTCCATGCCTACCCGCGCGAAGGTGGCGTCGAGGCCGAGGCCGGCCTCGACGCAGACCAGCATCAGGTCGAGCGCGTCGGGAAAGCCGTTGAGGATTTCGCGCTGACGGCGCTCGGCCTTCGCCCGGATGAAAATGTTCGGCACGTAAAGGCCGGCGAGAGCCGACATCATCAACACCAGGTAGAGCGTGAACAGGCCCGGGCTCGCTCCGGTCAGCCAGAAATAGCCGAGCGCGAGCAGCGGCAGCAGGATGACGAGAGTCAGCCGGACCAAGGTGTAGACGCGCGGCGCGTAGGTCGCGGAATAGCCGGCCGCGATCAGCTGCTGCCGAACTGCCTTGTCCTTGGTGTCGACCAGGCTGAGGCCGCGCTTTTCGATGGCGTTGACCAGCTTCAGCCAGGCGCTTTCGGCCTGCTCGGCGCGCAGCGAGCCGGGCTGTACCATGTCGCCGGAATAGCCCGAGCCCTCGCCGGCAAGACGGCTTCGCACCGTTTGCCGGGCAGCGATCGCAGCGGTGACGAAATAGGCTGCCGCAGCGACCAGCGCGAACAGAAGCGCCAGAAGCATCCACTTGAGGGCCGGATTGTCGGTGATCAGCGTGATCATGAGCGGCTATACCTTCAGGTCGACCATCCGCCGGATCGTGAAGAAACCGACGGCGTAGAGGACAATGAGACCGACGAAGCCGGGCACGAAGGCGGGATCGTCGGCCACGTCGAGATAGAATTTGGGATTCATGATGAACAGCATGGTGAAGGCGATCACCGGCAGAGCGGTCAGCATGATCGCCGTCATCCGGCCTTCGCTCGACAGCGCCCGAACCTTCATCATCATCGATGCGCGCTCGCGGATCACCTTCGACAGATTGTCGAGGATTTCGGCGAGATTGCCGCCGGTTTCGCTCTGCACCGACAGCGACACGATGAACATGCGCATGTCCTCCAGGTCCCAGCGGTCGGCCATCGCCTGAAGCGCGTCGCGCAGCTCCGCGCCATAGGTGACCTCCTCGACGACGAGGCCGAATTCGGTGCCGATCGGGTCGGGCATCTCGACCCTCAGGAGATCAAGGGCGGCGGCGATCGGATGGCCGGCGCGAAGCCCGCGCACGAACACGTCGAGCGCCACCGGGAATTGCTCCTGCATGCGCTTGCGGGTGCGGGTCGCGCGCATGTTGAGGAGCATCAGCGGCAGCAGTCCGCCGGCGACCGCGGCGAAGGTGCCGACCATTAGCAGGCGGCCGCCGCCGATCGGCGAGCCCAGAGCCGTCATGACGAGCAGCAGCAGGAAGAACAGCGCGACCGGCGCGAGCAGGATCGCCAGCGCCATCCGCGCCGGCGGCACCGTCACCCGGGCGGCGATCAGCATGCGCTCGAACTTGCCGGCGAGGCGGCTGAAATAGGGCGACATGCCGGCGCCGAGCAGGCCGTCCTGGCGGCGGAGGATGCCCTGCCCGGCCGGGCCCTGGCGGGACTGGCTGATCGATTTCAGCCGCTGGCCGATCGCCTTGCCCTCGACGCGGTGCGCGGCAAGCCAGCCGACCAGCACCTCGACGGCGAGCAGGACCGCCCCGAAAATCGACGCGAGGACCAGCGCCTTGAGCCACGTGTCACTCATCACTCGAACCTCGCATCTGGACGGAACAGGTCGGCGGAAAGGTTGATTCCATGGGCCGCCACCTGGTCGATGAAGCGCGGCCGAATGCCGGTCGCCTCGAACCGGCCGATGACCTGGCCGTCGGCGCCGACCCCGGTCTGACGGAAGCGGAAGATTTCCTGCATCGTCGTCACGTCGCCTTCCATGCCGGTGAGCTCGGCGACGCTGATCAGCTTGCGGCGGCCGTCGGCCAGCCGCGCCACCTGGATGACGACATGAATCGCCGAGGCGATCTGGCTGCGCATCGAGCGCGCCGGAATGTCGATCCCGCTCATGCCGATCATCTGCTCGACGCGCGACAGGGCGTCGCGGGTCGAATTGGCGTGGACGGTGGTCATCGAGCCGTCGTGGCCGGTGTTCATCGCCTGCAGCATGTCGAACGCCTCGCCGGCGCGGACCTCGCCGAGGATGATCCGGTCGGGCCGCATGCGAAGCGCGTTCTTGACGAGGTCGCGCTGCGAAACCTCGCCCCGCCCCTCGATGTTCGGCGGCCTCGTCTCGAGCCGGACGACATGCTCCTGCTGGAGCTGCAATTCGGCCGAATCCTCGATGGTGACGATCCGTTCGCGGCCGTCGATGAATGCCGACATGGCATTGAGCAGCGTCGTCTTGCCCGAGCCGGTGCCGCCGGAGATCAGCACGTTGCGGCGCGAGCCGACGATCGCCCGAAGCACTTCCGCGACCTGGTGCGGGATGCTGCCGATCTCGACCAGCCGGTCCATGCCGATCGGGACCCGCGCGAACTTGCGGATCGACAGCAGCGAGCCGTCGAGCGCCAGCGGCGGGACGACGGCGTTGACCCGGCTGCCGTCGGCGAGGCGGGCGTCGACCATCGGCGAGGATTCGTCGATCCGGCGGCCGACCGCCGAGACGATCTTCTGGATGATGCGGAGCAGGTGCCGCTCGTCCTTGAAGCGGATCGGGCTCGGCTCGAGCACTCCGTAGCGCTCGACGAACACGCTATCGTGGCCGTTGACCAGGATGTCGGTGATGGTCGGGTCCTTGAGCAGGGGCTCGAGCGGCCCGAGGCCGAGCAGCTCGTCGAGCACGTCGCCGACCAGCTGCTTGCGCTCCGCCTGGTTGAGCGCGTGGTTCTCCTTGGCCAGCTCCTCGCGGACGATGTCGCCGACTTCCGCCTCGATCTGCTGCCGAGACATCGAGTCGAGCGCGGACAGGTTGATGAGGTCGAGCAAGCGCTGGTGGAGCGCCACCTTGAGGTCGGTATGCTTGTCGCGCTTGATGAACGCGCCGGCATCGCCGATCGTGACCTGCCGCTGCGCCTCGAGCGAAACCGGCGGATCCGCCTCGGCGGGGTGATGACGCGACGGTTTGCGGATCTGCCACATGGGATTACCTCGCCAGCCCGAGGGCGCCGGCGATTCCGGCTTCGAGCGTGTCGATGTCGCGCCCGACCGCGCTCCTGCGCTTGATCTCGGCGACCGGCACGCCGCGGTCGATCGCCGCCCGCATCACCGGGAATTCGTTGGCGATCGAGTAGCTGATGTCCCGGCCCAGCGCCTTTTTGACGTCCGCCGGGCTGATCGACTTGAACAGCCCCTTCTCGTGCCGGTTGACGATGATTCGCACGTCGAGATCCTCGAGCTCCTGCGCGCGGATCAGGTCGAGCTGGCGGCGCGCGCGGTGCAGGCTCGCGACCGAAACCTCAGTCACCAGCAGCACGACGTCGGACCGGGCGAGCAGCGACAGCGACCAGTTGGTCCAGTTGGTCGGAAGGTCGACGAACACCGTCCCGAACTCGCGCTTGGCGATGTCGACGATCTCGATCACCTGGTCGCTGTTCAGCGCCTCCAGCGGCATCATGTCGGCCGGGGCGGCGAGGATCTTGAGGCCGCTCGGATGCTGCGTCGTCGTCGCCCGGAGCAGGTCGCCGTCGAGCCGGTTGCCGGCGTCGACCAGGTCGGCGAGCGTCAGGCTGGGCTTCACGCCGAGCTGGAAGGCGGCATCGCCGAACTGCACGTCGAAATCGATCAGGCAGGCCTCGCGGCCGGCCTTGGCCTCGTTCTGCGCGAAGCGGATGGCGAGCTGGCCGAGCAGGGCGGTGGCGCCGACCCCGCCGACGCTCTTGATGACAGTGACGAGCTTGGCCGGGCCGGACTGCGCCGACGAGCTTTTCGCCGCGAGCTGGTCGCGCAGCGGCGCGAGCGAGGTCTCGAGCTCGGCAAGGTCGAGCGGCAGCGGGATGACGTCGTGGGCGCCG